>SAMEA104315420__coassemble_621_pt1 | contig 20531 bp, 18 predicted proteins | sample SAMEA104315420__metabat2_low_PE_030 | metagenome-assembled genome bin SAMEA104315420 (sample SAMEA104315420) | gut metagenome | biome: Monkey gut; feature: monkey-associated habitat; material: faeces | place: China | collected 2013 | reverse complement strand
GGAAGGGGATGATCTCGCGGATGGAGCTTTCGCCGGCCAGCAGCATGACCATGCGGTCCACGCCCGGGGCGATGCCCGCGTGGGGAGGCGCACCGTAGCAGAAGGCGTTGTACATGGCGGGGAACTTCTTTTTCACGTCCTCCTCGCCCAGGCGCACCAACTCGAAGGCCTTGATCATGATCTCCGGGTCGTGGTTACGGACGGCGCCGGAGCTGAGCTCCACGCCGTTGCACACCAGGTCGTACTGGTTGGCGTAGATGTCCAGGGGGTCGATCTCGCCGCGCTCGGCTTTCAGCAGGATATCCATGCCGCCGTTGGGCATGGAGAAGGGGTTGTGGCAGAACTCCAGCTCGCCGGACTCGTCGCCGATCTCGTACATGGGGAAGTCCACGATCCAGCAGAACTCATAGCGCTCCTTGTCGAAGTGGTTTTCGCAGGCGGCGCCGAAGGTCTTGATAAGCACGCCCACGGACTTGGTGGCGTATTGGCCTGCGGCTGCCAGCACCAGGGTGCCCGGCTTCAGGTCGATGATCTTGCCCAGCTCGGCCTCCACCGGGGCGACGAACTTGGCGATGCCGCCGGCCAGCTGGCCGTTTTCGTCCACCTTGAACCAGTAGGCCTTGCTGCCGGACTGGACCTCGCAGTCGGTGAGCAGCTTCTCCACCTGCTTGCGGGTCAGGGCACAGTCGCTGATGGGCACCATCTTCACGGTCTGGCCCTTGAAGGCCTCGAACTCGCTGGCGACGAACAGCTCGCTGACGTTTTTGCAGGTCAGGTCGATACGCAGGTCGGGCTTATCGGAGCCGTAGGTCTCCATGGCGGTGTTGTAGGGGATGCGGCGGAAGGGGGCGGAGGAGGCCACGTTGTAGGTGCCGAACTTGGCGAAGATGGGGGGCAGCACGTCCTCCAGCACGGCGAAGATATCGTCCTGGGTGGCGAAGGCCATCTCCATATCCAGCTGATAGAACTCGCCGGGGCTGCGGTCGCCGCGGGCGTCCTCGTCGCGGAAGCAGGGGGCGATCTGGAAATAGCGGTCGAAGCCGGAGGTCATCAGCAGCTGCTTGAACTGCTGGGGCGCCTGGGGCAGGGCGTAGAACTTGCCGGGGTGCTTGCGGGCGGGCACCAGATAGTCGCGGGCGCCCTCGGGGGAGCTGGCGGTCAGGATGGGGGTGGTGATCTCCAGGAAGCCGTGCTCCATCATGGCGGCGCGCAGGGCGGCCACCACCTGGCAGCGCAGGATGATGTTCTGCTTCACCGCCGGGTTCCGCAGGTCCAGATAGCGGTACTTCAGCCGCTGGGTCTCGTCGGCCTCGCGGCTGCGGTTGATCTCGAAGGGCAGGGCGTTATAGCGGCAGCGGCCCAGCACCTCGATCTTGGTGGGGACCACCTCGATCTCGCCGGTGGGCAGCTTGGGGTTCTTGCTGGCGCGCTCGCGGACGGTGCCCTCCACGCTGATGGTGGACTCCTTGTTCAGACCCTTGATGACCTTCAGGTCGGCCTCGTCCTCCACCACTACCTGGGTGGTGCCGTAGAAGTCACGCAGCACCACGAAGGCCAGATTGCCGCCCACCTCGCGGACATTCTCCATCCAGCCCACGATCTTCACGGACTTGCCCACATCGGCCAGCCGCAGCGCATTGCAGGTATGTGTACGCATCTGCATCATTGTTGTTTTCCTCCCATTTATGATTGTGTTTTGTATAACCTTATTGAATTATTACGGATTGTTTATCAAAAACGCAGCCCCCTACACCCGTCTGCCGGAAATGCTCTGCGCCGTAGGGTAAGGCGCTTACTTCTCCACGATGACCTTGCCCTTGTTCCGCTCCGCCAGACCGTCGCGCACCCGCGCCAGGGTGGCGGCAAAGTCCAGGGTGGTTTGTTCGCCGCTGGTCATATCCTTGCAGGCGATGACGTTGTTTTTCACCTCGTCCTCGCCCAGGAACACCACATAGGGCACGCCGGTCTTGTCGGCGTAGTTCATCTTGGCCTTGAACTTTTTTTGCTCGGTGTACAGCTGGGTCCGCACGCCGGCGTCCCGCAGCTTTGTGGCCAGTGTGACGGCGGCGGACAGGTCCTCGGTCATGGGCAGGATCAGCACATCCGCCGGAGCGGTGGGCAGATCGCCGTTGAGCATTCCCTGCTCGCCCAGCACGTAGAACAGCCGGGTCAGGCCGATGGAGATGCCTACGCCGGGCAGCTGCTTGTCGGTGTAGTATTCCGCCAGGTTGTCATACCGGCCGCCGGAGCAGACGGAGCCGATCTCCGGGTGGTCCAGCAGCGCCGTCTCGTACACGGTGCCGGTGTAGTAATCCAGGCCCCGGGCAATGGTCAGGTCCACGGCAAAGTTCTCCTCCGGCACGCCGAAGGCGGACAGGTATTTCACCACGGTTTTCAGCTGGTCCAGGCCCTCGTCAAACGTCTCGTTCCGGCCGACGTAGCCCTCCAGGGCGGAGAGTACCTGATCGTTGCTGCCAGTGATGGCGATGAATTTCAGGATCTCGTCGGCGCTTTCGGCGGATACGCCCACCTCGTCGGTCAGCAGGGTACGGACCTTCTCCGCGCCGATCTTGTCCAGCTTGTCCACGGTACGCATGATGTCGCCGGCCTTGTCGGTCAGGCCCAGCATGGCATAAAAGCCGTTGAGGATCTTGCGGTTGTTCACCCGGATGCAGAAGCGCCTGAGCCCCAGCTCACTGAACGCACGGTAGATGATGGCGGGCATCTCGGCCTCGTTGGTGATGTCCAGCTTGCCGTCGCCGATCACGTCGATATCCGCCTGATAGAACTCGCGGAAGCGGCCGCGCTGGGCGCGCTCGCCCCGGTAGACCTTGCCGATCTGGTAGCGGCGGAAGGGGAAGGACAGGTCGTTGTAGTGCAGGGCCACATATTTGGCCAGCGGCACCGTCAGGTCAAACCGCAGGGCCAGGTCGGCATCGCCCTTGTTGAAGCGGTAGATCTGCTTCTCCGTTTCGCCGCCGCCCTTGGCCAGCAGCACCTCCGCCGCCTCGATCACCGGGGTGTCCAGCGGGGTGAAGCCGTACAGAGAATAGGTGCGGCGCAGGATGTCCATCATGCGCTCCATCTGCTGCTGCGGCTTGGGCAGCAGCTCCATAAAGCCGGACAGGGTCCGGGGGGTCATCTCAGCCATTTTCCGTCTCTCCTTTATCTTCGGTGGTTTCGTTTTGTTCGCCTGTCTCCGGCAGCTCCTCCGCGCCGGGCGTTAGCGTGTGGGCGGCGGCCTCGCGGGCGGCCTCGGCCTCCGCCTCGTGTTTCAGCTCCCAGGCGACCTCGCGGTAGATATCATCCAGGGCCCGGCCCTTCTTCACGCCGATGCGCTGGCCGATGACACCGCCGACTATGGCCAGCGCCAGGCCCGCATACCACAGCCCCGGCACAATGACGGGCAGCAGAAGGCCCGCCAGCGCGCCGAACCAGACGCCCAGCTCCTCATAGTGGCCCCGGACGGCGTGGTAGGCGCCTTTTTTCTCCCGGAGGTGCGTCATTCGCTTCAGCTGCGCCAGGCACATACCGACCCGCAGCAGCGCCAGCGCCGTCAGCGGGATGAAGATGTCCCGCACGTGGTTGTTGATGAAGTCCAAAACAGCCTGCATAGCGTTCTCCTTTGTGTTTGTGTCGGCGGCGCGGACGAAAAAACGCTCCCGTCCCTGCATTGGGACGAGAGCGTAAAACACTTCGTGGTGCCACCCAAATTCGGCCTTGCGGCCCTTTTTGCTCCTGTTACGGGGAGCGCGCCGTGGATGTTTCCATCCCCGCTAACTCGCTGTCTTCACCTGTGCCTTGCCGCGGTGCGCTTTCAGCCGATGGCGCACCTCTCTTGCAGCGGCGGTGTACAGGCTACTCCTGCGAGGTCTGCACGGTTATCCCTTATTGTATGCGATTTGCCGATGGTTGTCAAGCCGTAAAGGGCTTGTTCTTGGGATTGACGATGTCACGCCAGTCCAGGTCGCCCCGGTCCAGACCCAGCACCAGCATCTCGGCGGTGGCCAGGTTGCTGGCAAAGGGCACGTTGTTCTGGTCGCACAGGCGGGAAATATACGTGATGTCCGCGTCCGGCGTTTTCTGGTTGGGGTCACCGAAGCACAGCACCATATCGATCTCGTTATAGGCGATGCGGGCGGCGATCTGCTGTCCGCCGCCGTGGGCGAAGGACAGGAAGCGGTGTATGGTCAGCCCGGTAGCGTCGGCGATCTGCTGGCCGGTGCGGGCGGTGGCGCAGAGGGTGTGCTTGGCCAGGATGCCGCAGTAGGCGGTGCAGAACTGGACCATCAGCTCTTTCCGGTTGTCGTGTGCCATCAATGCAATATTCATGGAGGGCTCCTTTCCTTATATCTTCATCAGCGGGGTTTTCTGCCCCATGATGCGTTTCGCAATGTTTTCATAGGCCCGGGCGGCGTAGTAGTTCTGCTCCCGCAGCACCAGTCCGCGGTTCAGGCAGTAGGGGACGTCCGGGTCCTCCGGTATCACGCCCAGCAGCGGCAGGCCCGCCGCGTCGATGGCGTCGTCGATGGTGGTGTGCAGCTGACGCAGCACCTTTTTGGACACGCGCCCCACCACCAGATGCACCGTCCCGCTGGGAAAGGCGGACAGCTCTGCGGCGGTGCGCTGGGCGTCCCGCATGGCGGACACGTCCGTGGTGGTGATGACGATCACCTGGTCGGCCATGCACGCTGCCATCTGGAAGCCCTGGCCCAGTCCGGCGGGCGCGTCGATCAGGCACCAGTCGTAGCTTTCCCGTATCTCACGCGCCAGCGCCTGCAGCTTTGGCACCGACAGGGACAGCGGGCGGTCGGCCATGGGCGCGGTCAGCAGGGAGAGGGAGGGGTATCGCTCATGGGGCACCGCCGCCTCATGCAGGGTGCAGCGGCCCTCCAGCACGTCGGAGAAGTCCATCAGCGTCCGGTCGCTGAGCCCCAGCGCCAGATCCAGGTTCCGCAGGGTGATGTCACAGTCCAGGCACAGCACCCGCTGCCCCATGTGGGCCAGTGACAGCGCCACGTTGGCGGTGAAGGTGGTCTTGCCGGTGCCGCCCTTACCGGACGCCACGGCGATGATCTTGCCCATGGACTTCCTCCTTTCACGGGCCGCTTATACCAGCGGCGCTTTTTTGATCCGGGCAAAGGCCCGGGGAAATTGCTTCGGTGTGTGCTGTGTTTTTTCGATGGATACGATGCGGTGCACCACGTCCGTCTCCGGCACGGTGTAGTCCGTGACGCCGGAGAGCTGTCCGCCCAGCTGGGCGATGGCGCTGTGGGCCTGCCGTATCTCCTCGTCGGTGGAGACGGATTTCATGGCGGCGAACTGTCCGCCTACCTTTACCAGCGGCAGCGTCAGCTCGCACAGTACGTTCAGCTGGGCCACGGCACGGGAGGCCGCCAGATCGAACTGCTCCCGGTGCTGCGCGGCGAATTCCTCCGCCCGGGCGTGAACGCAGGTCACATTTTTCAACTCCAGGTCTGTCTGGACCTCCTTCAGGAAGTCCACCCGCTTGCCCAGACTGTCCAGCAGCGTGAAGCGGGCGTCCGGCGTCAAGATCGCCAGCACCATGCCGGGAAAGCCTGCGCCGGTGCCTACGTCGATGACGCGCTTGCCGGACAGGTCCAGCTGCGCCGCCAGCGCCGCGCAGTCCAGCAGGTGCAGGGTGGCAACGTCCCGGGGCGCGGTGATGGCCGTGAGGTTCATGACCTTGTTCTTTTCCAGCAGCAGTTCGGCGTAGCGCTCCAGCTTGTCTGCGGCAGCAGAGTCCAGGTCCAGGGCCGTCAGGCCGGCGGTCAGGAGGTCCCTCATTTCTGCTGCTCTTTCAGCAGGTCGCGGATCTCGGTCAGCAGCTCCTCGCTGGTGGGAGCCGGTTCTTCCTCCTCCTGCGGCTCCTCGTCCTTTTTGCCCAGTTTGTGCAGCTGGTTGATGGTCTTGACCATCAGGAAGATGACGAAGGCCACCAGAACAAAGTCAATGACCGTGCTCAGAAACGTGCCGATGCCCAGGGTAACGGCCTCGGTGACCACCTGGCCTGCCTCGTCCAGCACCTCCGGCTTCAGCACGATATTCAGCTGTCCCAGATCCACGCCGCCGATGAGCAGGCCGATCAGGGGCATGAACACATCGTTCACCAGAGAGGTGGTGATCTTACCGAACGCGGTACCGATGATCACGCCGACGGCCATATCCATGACGTTGCCGCGCATGGCGAATTCCTTGAATTCCGCAAAAAACTTCTTCATGTGTAAAAGCTCCTATACTAAAAGTATAATTACGGATAACTATTACGATACGCTATCAGTGCAGCGGTACCAGGCGCTCCTTGCCGCCCATGTAGGGCTGCAGCGCCTTGGGCACCAGCACGGAGCCGTCCGCCTGCAGGTTGTTCTCCAGCAGGGCGATGAGCATACGGGGCGGGGCCACCACAGTGTTGTTCAGGGTGTGGGGCAGGTACAGCTTGCCGTCCTCGCCGCGGACGCGGATCTTCAGGCGGCGGGCCTGGGCGTCGCCCAGGTTGGAGCAGGAGCACACCTCAAAGTACTTCTGCTGGCGGGGGGACCAGGCCTCGATGTCGCAGGACTTGCACTTCAGATCCGCCAGATCGCCGGAGCAGCACTCCAGCTGGCGTACCGGGATATCCAGGCTGCGGAACAGCTCCACCGACCAGCGCCACATCTTCTCATACCAGGCCTTGGAGTCCTCGGGCTTGCAGACCACGATCATCTCCTGCTTTTCAAACTGGTGGATGCGGTACACACCGCGCTCCTCGATGCCGTGGGCGCCCTTCTCTTTGCGGAAGCAGGGGGAGTAGGAGGTCAGCGTCTGGGGCAGCTTGTCCTCCGGCAGGATCTGGTCGATGAACTTGCCGATCATGGAGTGTTCGCTGGTGCCGATCAGGTACAGGTCCTCACCCTCGATCTTGTACATCATGGCGTCCATATCCGTCTGGCTCATCACGCCCTCCACCACGTTGCCGTGGATCATAAACGGCGGAATGCAGTAGGTGAAACCCTTGTCGATCATAAAGTCACGGCCATAGGCGGTGACGGCGGAGTGCAGCCGCGCGATGTCGCCCATCAGGTAATAGAAGCCGTTGCCGGATACACGGGCGGCGGCGTCCATATCCACGCCGTCGAAGCGCTCCATGATCTCCGTGTGGTAGGGGATGGGGAAGTCCGGGGTCTTGGGCTCGCCGAAGCGCTCCACCTCTACGTTGCAGCTGTCGTCCGGACCGATGGGCACGGACTCGTCGATCATCTGGGGGATGACCAGCAGCAGCTTGTTCATGGCGGCCTCGGCGTTGGCCTTCTTCTCCTCCAGACGGGTCATGCGCTCGGCGTTGGCCTTTACGGCGGCGTTGTTGGCATCGATCTCCGCCTGAAGGGCGGCCTTCTCCGCCTCGTCGGCGCACTTCTTCAGCCTGCCGAACAGGGGGCCGTTGGCCTTGGATAGTTTGTTGCGCTCGGCTTTCAGGGCCTCGCCCTCGTTGATGGCCTCGCGGCGCTCGCTGTCCAGGGCGATGACCTCGTCCACCAGGGGCAGCTTGGCGTTCTGGAACTTCTTGCGGATATTCTCCTTTACCAGGTCCGGGTTCTCCCGGATAAACTTGATGTCAAGCATATTCTATACCTCTATTCGATGATGTTTCACGTGAAACGCTTATCGCTTTCCCAGCTTCTCCAGAGCCTCCAGCAGGGCGTTCAGGTCCTCGGTGCCGTAGTATTCCAGCTCGATGCGCCCCTTCTTTTTGCCGTTGACGATGCGGCAGGGGCGGCCCAGCTTTTCGCCCAGCTCACGGGCGGCCTCCTCAACATAATTGACGGAAAGCGCGTCCTTCTGGGGCTTTTCTTTTCTCTCGGCGGTGAGTTTTTTCACCAGTAGCTCTGTCTGGCGGACGGAGAGGGTGTCCTTGACCACGGTCTCCGCGGCGGCCTGCTGCTGTTTGCTGCCCAGCGTCAACAGGGCGCGGGCGTGTCCGGCGGAAAGCCGTCCGTCCTCTACCATGGCCCGCACCGGTTCGGTCAGCCCCAGCAGGCGCAGGGCGTTGGCCACGGTGGGGCGGGACTTGCCCACCCGCTGCGCGCACTCGTCCTGGGTCATGCCGTACTGCTCCGTCAGCACCCGGTAGCCCTCGGCCTCCTCAATGGGGTTCAGATCCTCTCGCTGGAGGTTTTCGATCATGGCCAGCTCCATGGCCTTGCGGTCGTCGGCCTCGATGACCACCACGGGCACCTGTGTCAGCCCGGCCATCCGCGCCGCCCGCCACCGCCGTTCACCGGCGATGATCTGATAGTAGCCGGATTGCAGCTTCCGCACGGTCAGCGGCTGGATGATGCCGTGTATCCGGATGGAGTCCGCCAGGTCACTGAGGGCCTCCGGCTCAAAGCTCTTTCTGGGCTGGGTGGAGCAGCTCTCCACCTGGCTGATGGGCAGCAGCAGGGAGGAGGCGCGCTCGTCCTTGGCGGCGATGACGTCGTCACCAAGCAGTGCGCTCAGTCCCTTGCCCAGACCTTTTGTGTTCGCCATACCGCGTCTCCTTTCAGCAGTTGTTCTTCCGCAAAAATTCCGCCGCCAGCGCCGTGTATGCGTCCGCGCCCCGGCAGGTCTTGTCATAGGCGGTGATGGGCTTGCCGTGGCTGGGCGCTTCGCTGAGCCGCACGTTCCGCGGGATCACGGTGCTGTACACCTTCCCGGCAAAAAACCGCTTCAGCTCCTGGGCCACCTGTATAGACAGGTTGGTGCGGCCATCGAACATGGTCAGCAGCACGCCCTCGATGTCCAGCCCCGGGTTCATGCTGCGCCGCACGATACGCACGGTGTTCATCAGGTCGCTGAGTCCCTCCAGCGCGTAATACTCGCCCTGCACCGGCACCAGCAGACTGTTGGCGGCGCACAGTGCGTTCAGCGTCAGCAGCTCCAGCGAGGGCGGACAGTCGATAAAAATAAAATCGTAATTGTCCGCTACCTGCCGCAGCGCGGCTTTCAGCAGGAACTGCCGGTCGTCCATGTTGATCATCTCCACGCCGGCGCCGGCCAGCGCCTTGCTGCTTGGCAGCACGTCGCCATAGGGCGTGGTCACGATCAGCTGGGCCGTCTCTGCGCCGTTGATGAGCGCATCGTAGACGCCGTTGCTGGTGGTCTTGTCCACGCCCATGCCGCTGGTGGCGTTGGCCTGGGGGTCAAAATCGCACAGCAGCACCCGCTTGCCAGCGGCTTTTACGGCAGCGGCCAGGTTTACGCAGGTGGTGGTCTTGCCCACGCCGCCCTTCTGATTTACGATCGCAATGATTTTCGCCACAGCAAATTCCTCTTTCTGTCTGAGTTCATTATGATAGTATATACCACCTGCATGGAGGGTTTCAAGAGGGAAAATGCAAATTTTCGCCCTTTTGTTTCACGTGAAACATAAAGGGACAAAAACAGGGCGGCTGTTTCACGTGAAACAGCCGCCCCATTCCTCATATCAGTATCACGCCGTCCAGCGGCGGCAATGTCAGATGTGCTTTCCCGTCGATGACCAGAAATCGCTGTCCGGTCACTGCGTCCTGCGCGGTGGGCGCGTCCCAGGCCAGCGTCAGGTCTGCCGGCGCGTCCCCGGCGTTCAGCGCCGTTACCGTGCGCTCGCCTCCGCGCTCACGCTCGATGACCAGAGCGCCGCCTCGGGCCAGCAGATAGCGCAGGGCGCCCGAGCGCAGGCTCTCCCGCGTTCGCCGCAGCTGTCCCAGAGTGCGGAAGAAGTCCGTCAGCGCCGCGTCCTCGCTGCCCCAGGGGAAGGCGCCCCGGTTCAGGGGATCCTCGAAGCCCTGCACGCCGGCCTCATCGCCGTAGAAGAGGGTGGGAGAGCCGGGGAAGCTGTAGAGCAGCATTCCCGCCAGACGGAGCTTTGCCAGGCCCCGGGCCAGCTCAGTGGGGGAGAGGCGGTACGCCGCACGCTCCGCTTTGGTTTTCGGTGTGCCCTCCGCGCCCAGCAGCGTCAGAATGCGCGCTGTGTCGTGGGTGCCCAGGAAGTTCATGGCGCCATAGAAGGCGAAGGGCGGGTAGTTCTCACGAATCGTCTCCATGCTGTCGCGGAAGGCCGCGGCGTCGCCGCCGGCCAGCCAGTTCAGCAGGGCCGTGCGGAAGGGGTAGTTCATCAGGCCGTGGACCTGGCGGCCCAGCAGGTATCTGCGCCGTTGGGAGTAGGCGATCTTGTTGCTGCCGTCCTCCCAGACCTCACCCAGCAGGTAAGCCCCGGGCTTTTCCGCGTCGATGGCCGAGCGGATGCCCTCGATAAAGTCGCCGGGCAGCTCGTCGGCCACATCCAGCCGCCAGCCGTCCGCGCCGCAGCGCAGCCAATGCCGGACCACGCTGTCCTGATCGCCGAAGATGAAGTCACGGTAAGCCGGCTGCGCCTCATTGACGGCGGGCAGGGTCTTCACGCCCCACCAGGCGTCGTAGTCCGACGGCCACGGGTGGAAGCTGTACCAGTTGTAATACTCTGAATTCTGGCTCTGGGCCGCCCCCGGCTCCGGATAGTAGCCCTCGGCGTTGAAGTACCGGCTGTTGCTGCCGGTATGGTTGAACACGCCGTCCAGTATCACACGCATCCCACGCTGATGGGCGGCGGTGCACAGGGCGCGGAAGTCAGCCTCTGTGCCCAGCAGCGGGTCGATGGCCCGATAGTCGCCGGTGTCGTAGCGGTGGTTGCTGGCGGCCTCAAAAATGGGGTTCAGATACAGTGTCGTCACACCCAGGCCCGCCAGATAGTCCAGCTTCTCCGTGATGCCCTGCAGCGAGCCGCCAAAGAAGTCGCGGTTGGTGATCTGCCCGTGCTCGTCCGGAAGGAACACCGGCTGCTCGTTCCAGCCGCGGTGCAGCCACCGGTGCCCGGGCATATGGCTCACATCCGGCATGGATACACGGCGGAACCGATCCGGGAAGATCTGGTACGTCACGCCGCGCCCGAACCAGTCCGGGGCGGGGGATGGCTCGTATACCGTCAGCTGCCAGCGTGCCGCCTTCTCCGGCGCGTCCTGCACGCCATTTTTGCCGTACCACACGCAGCGCCCGTCCACGTCCGTCAGGCGGAAGCAGTACCAGCACAGCTCACCGTCAGCCGGCGCGGTGTATGTGCCGGCGAAGCCGCCCTCCGCCGGCGGCAGGGCGCACGTGTCCTCCGTGCCTGCGAACTCCCGGAGCACCAGCAGCTCGCAGCCGTAGTAGGTGTCGTCCGCCAGCGCAAAGCGCACTTCGGCGCCGCAGGGGACGGCGCCGAAGGGGTCTTTATAATGTTTGTCTCTCGAATTGAAATAGGGTCCCATGTGTGCCTCTTGTCTCTATAACAGATTTACCGCATCAGCGCGTCCTCGCCGGCGGCGGTGGCGCCGGTGCCATCCCGGGTGAACCAGGCGTTGATGATGTCCACGGCCGCATTGGCCAGCAGACTGCCGCTGCCGCCCTTCTCCACCACGATGGCGATGGCGATCTCCGGATCGTCATAGGGGGCGTAGGCCACAAAGGTGCCGTTGGCGATATCCGTACCCACCTGGGCCGAGCCGGTCTTGGCGCCGGCCTCCACCACACAGCGGGAAAAGGCGCTCCGCAGGGAGTCGTAGGTCAGATCGTGCATACCCTTGGTCACCGCCGCCATGGTGCTGTCCGAGATGTTCAGGTCGTTCAGCGGCCCCTTGCCATATACGCCGATAACTCGTGAATTATCATAAGATTTTACGTTTTTCAGAAGATGTGCCTCATAGTGCTCGCCGCCGGATACCAGCGTAGCCACATAGTTGGCCAGCTGCAGGGGGGTGAACAGGTTGTAGGACTGGCCGATGGCCGCTGTAATGGTCTGGCCGTCGGTCCACTCCCGGTCATGGGCCTCCGCCCACTCCGGGGAGGCCAGCACGCCGCTGACGTCACCGATCTCAATGCCCGTGGACTGCCCCAGGCCGAAGGCTGTGGCGTACTCGTCCAGCTTCTTGATGCCTGTCAGCCGGCCCACCTCGTAGTAGAAGTAGTTGCAGGAGTCCACGATGGCCTGACTGACGTTGATGCGCCCGTGGGTGGTGTGGGCCTGCCGCCAGATCCAGCACATGGGCTGCGGGTCCACATAGTAGGTGTAGATACCCTTGTCCTCGATGATCGTACTGGGGGTGATGATGCCCTCCTCCAGCGCCGCCACGGACGTGCACAGCTTGAAGGTGGAGCCGGGGGCGTACACGCCCTGGGTGGCCCGGTTAAACATGGGCAGGCGTTCGTCCTTCACCAGCTCATCATAGTCCTGGTTGAACGTCTCCAGATCGTAGGTGGGGTAGCTGGCCATGGCCAGTACCTCGCCGGTGCCCACCTGAATGACCGCCGCCGCGCCGCCGCGCTCGTTGCTGTCCTTGTCGATCATGCCCTGAATGGTACTGGCCAGCGTGTCCTCCACCACCTGCTGCAGGTCGATGTCGATGGTCAGCGCTACGGTGCCGCCGGGCTGGGGCTCCCGGGTGTACAGCTCGCCGGTGATCTTGCCGTTCTCGTCGGTGGTGATGAGCCGCTTGCCGTCCTTGCCGTGGAGATATTCCTCAAAGGCCTTCTCCACGCCGTCCTTGCCCACCAGGTCATTCATATTGTAGCCCTTGTCGGCGTAGCCCACATAGCCGGTGCTCTCGTCGCTGCGCCACTCCTCCTGCCATATGGCGCCCACGGTGCCCAGAATGTGCGCCGCCAGCTTGGTGTTGTACACCCGCGCCGCCGCTGTCTTGATGGTCACGCCCCGGTACTTTCCGTCGGTGATGCGGCCCAGCAGCTCCGTGGATACATCCTCGGCAAAGGTGTAGCTGCTGCGCCCGTCCAGTTCATACCGCACGCCCACGATCAGACGCGCCTGCGCGTCGGTATAGCTGTCGTCGACCTTGTAGAGCTTCCGCATGGCGGCCAGCACTTCCGCGCTGCCGCCGTCCGTGGGCAGCTTGTTGTCGTCCAGATACTCCCGGAAGCTCTTGGTCAGGCTTTTGCTGGTCAGCTGGGGAGAGGACCCTGTGGTCATGGGCAGGGTGTCGTTCCATGTGACGCCCTGCTCCTGACACAGCTGTATCAGCTGCCAGATGGCGTCGTTCAGCGCGGCCTCGTCCTTGCCGAAGCTGCTCTTGTCTACCACCAGCGTATAGGCCAGCCGGTTGCTCACCAGCACCTTGCCATTCCGGTCGGTGATGATGCCCCGGGAGGCGGTCACCGTTTCGCTGGCGGTGTTGCTGGTGATGGATCTGGCCCGATTTTCGCTGCCGTGCACCACCTGTGCGTCATACAGCACCGCAAAAAACAGCACCAGAAACGCACAGAAAAACCCCAGCAGCACATATACCCGCCGCCGGGAGGGGTGAGGATTTTTCATCATAGCTTGGTTCTCCTATGGTCATTCGCTCAGTGTCCGCCGCTGTGCCCACCGGAACAGCGGGTGCGCCGCCGCCGCGAAGGGCAGCGATACCAAAAGCTCTCTGCCCAGCAGCAGGCCTGCCGCGGTCAGCCCCGCGCCGCTGTGTCCCGCCAGCACCGCCATGTGCAGCAGTCCGCAGAGCAGCATACATACGCCTGTCACCACCAGCGAGCACACCATGCCCGCCATGATGACCTGCCCGCTCAGCAGCCACGCTGCCGCCGCGCCAAGCAGGAACGCCAGCGCGTAAAAGCACGGCAGGCCCGCCACCGGCGAGAGAAGGTCGCACGCCAGCCCGAAAAATACCGCGTACAGCAGCGCCTGCTCGTTGCGCTCCAGCGTGGCCGGTATCACCGCAATGGCCGGCAGCAGGAAGGGGTGCACGCCCCATACCCGCACGTATACCAGCACCAGCCCCTGCAGCAGTGCCAGCGCCAGCGCGCACAGACAGTACAATATCCACTTCAGCAGTATCGCCCGCCGTGTCATAGCCGTCCTCCGTCATTGGATCACGTCAAAATCCGTGATAATAAACATCTCCTGTATCGCCGCCACATCGCACTTGGGCGAGAGCACCGCGTACCGCGCCAGCCCGCCGTCATCCGTCTGCACGGACTCCACCGTACCGATGACCAGCCCGGCGGGATAGTAGCCGCCCAGCCCGGACGTGACGATCACATCGCCCTTGATCAGGTTCGCGCTGTCGCTGAGGTATTGCAGCCGCAGCCGGCCTTCGGCCATCAGCGCCAGGTCACCGCCGGCCACCGCCGTCTCGCCGGTGCGGAATACCCGTGCACCGAACTGGGAGTCCGTGTCCAGCACCGTGGACAGCCGGCACCAGTTCAGGCCCACGTCTGTGACCACACCCACCAGGTTCCCGGCGCTGTCCACCGCGCAGTCGCCTATGGCCACACCGTGCTGACTGCCCCGGTCCAGCACCAGCGTGCTGGCCCAGTTGGACACGTCGCGCTGGGTGACGCGGGCCGCCTCGAACACCAGGTCGCTGCGCTGCTGCCGCAGGCCCAGCAGCTGGCGCAGCTCTTTATTCTCGGTCGCCGCCGGCTCCATCTGCCGCAGCTGCTCCTCCAGCTCCGCGATCTGCTGCCGCAGCTCGTCGTTCTCCTGCTGCAGGGTCTCCACGTCCTCAAACCGCTGGCTAATGCCGCCGACCCAGCCCGCCACGGCGGAACCCGCCGCCCGGAAGGGCGAGGCGATCACGCCCAGGGCGTTGTGCAGCAGCCCCGTTCCGGAGCTCAGGGCCGACACCACGCACAGCACCACCGCGATGGTGGCCGCCGCGGCCAGCAGCCATATTCCCGTTTTCGTAAAAAATCGCTTCATGTGTCGTTTGTTCCTCTCTGAAGTCTCCCCCGGCAGGGGAGGCGGCAGCGCACCCTCTCAGAGGGAGCGAAAGGGGCATTATCCCAGCAGCTGTATCCCGAATTCGCCCAGCATTTCCGCCAGCAGCACCACCGGCAGCCCCATCACGTTGAAAAAGTCGCCGTCGATGCGCTCCACCAGCAGCGCGCCCTGCCCCTGTACGCCGTAGGCCCCGGCCTTGTCCATGGGCTCGCCCCCGGCGATGTAGGCCTTCAGCTCCCGCTGTGTGGCCGGACGGAAATACACATCCGTGTGCTGGGCGCGGGTCAGGGCTTTCTCCCCCTGCCGCACCGTCACGCCGGTACAGACGGTGTGGCGCCGACCCTGCAGGGCCGTCAGCATTTGCAGGGCCTCCGCCTCGTCGGCGGGCTTGCCCAGCTTCTTGTCATCCAGAAACACCATCGTATCCGCCGTGATGACGATCTCGTCCGCGTCGGACGCCACCGCCTGGGATTTCTCCCGGGAGATGTAGCACACCGTCTCCTCCGGCGTCAGCCCGGCGGGGAAGTATTCCTCCACCTCCGGTACCCGGACGGTAAAGTCGGTGATGCCCATCCGACGCAAAAGCTCCTGCCGCCGGGGGGACCCGGAGGCCAGTACGATCTTTGCCATATACGTCACCTGCCTGTGGAGCCGAAGCCGCCGGCGCCCCGGTCCGTGTCGTCCAGGTCCTCCGCCACCGTCACCGTGGGCTGCACCACCGGCACCACCATCAGCTGGGCGATCCGGTCCCCGGGCTGCACCGTGTACGGTTCACGCCCCAGGTTCACCAGCCCCACGCCGATCTCGCCCCGGTAGTCGCTGTCGATGACGCCCACGCCGTTGGAAAGGCACACGCCCTTCTTGATGCCCAGCCCGCTGCGGGCGAACACCAGCGCCGCGTAGTCCGCCGACGGCAGGGCGATGGCGATGCCGGTGGGCACCAGCCGCCGTTCACCGGCTGCCAGCGTCACCGCCTCGTCGATGCAGGCACACAGGTCCATGCAGGCCGCGCCGGCGGTGGCAAAGCGGGGGAGGGGTATCTCCGTCCCGATCTTGGGGGACAGGGCTTTGATCTTCAGCTCCATAGTAACACCTTTTTCTCCTGAAATTGAATACGGTTTGTAAATTATAGCGAGCGTTATACTATTTGTTTTACTCTACGCCCCGGTAGAACAGCCCGCGTGTGCTGCTGTCGTCGGCGGTGACGGTCCCGGCCCTGTGGGCGCGGAGAAGCGCCGCGCACTCCGCCGCCGTCTCTGTGGTAAACCGCAGGCGTCCGTACCGCAGGCCGCACCGGAACACCTCCGGCTTGTCCGCCAGCACCAGCGTCTTTCCGTTCTCGATCTCGCACCGGCACCCGTAGGCGCACAGCACCGGGAACTGCTCGCCCCGCCGGTCGGTCAGCACGCTGCCCGCCCCATGGGCGCAGCCCACGCTGTTCTTCGTCACGCAGTTTTCGGTGATCATCAGCGGCAGGCGGCCATAGACAAGGGCCTCGCAGTCCGCATATTTTCCCAGGTCCCGCACCTGCTGCCACCGCAGCTCAAAGCTGGCCGTCACGGACGACAGCCCCTGCTCCTGCCAGAAGCGCACCGCCCGGCTGTTGTACACGTTCAGGCCGAAGTCGCCGCGGAGCGTTTTGCCCAGTCCCTTCACGATGGCCAGATGGCCCAGGTTGCCGATGGCCGCGGAGGCGACCTCCGGGTGCCGCTGCAGAATATCCCGGAACACCGGTTCGTCCGCCGTGCGGAATATCCGGGGCAGCACCGCGCAGAACTCCGCCTGCCCGGTATAGGGCATCAGGTCCATCTTATCCAGCAGCTCCGCCGGGATATACACGATGGCGGGGCGTTCCGCCAGCAGCTCGGCCGTCAGCTGATCGGGCCTGCTGATGGACACGGTAAAGTCCAGCTCCGCCGCGCCCGCCGGCGCCTCCGGCAGGGGAGAGGCGGGCAACTCACGGCGCTTCGGAGTGTCCATCCGCCGATCCGCCAGCTCGTCCAGCAGCTCCCGCCGCAGCGCGTTCACCGCGCTGGCGGACACCATCAGCCCCTCATCCAGCTCGATCTCAACGCTGTCTGCCGTGAACACGGTGCCGCCGGTCTTGGTCAGCCGCTGCCGCAGTTCCTCCTCCGTCACGGCGCGGTTTCGGGCTTCCTCCGGCGCATCGCCCGTGGCTAAGGCTATGGTCACGCCGTTCCGGACGGCGCACGCGCCGCTCAGCCGCACCGGTTCGCCCCGGCGCACCGTCAGCCGCAGGTTCACCGGTATTTTCCGGTTCTCTTTTCCGTTTTCGTATGTCTCGCGGGCGCGGGCGAACAGCTCCTTTGGCTCCGGCACGTTCTCCGGCCGGGTGCCGAACATGGGCTTGCCCTTCCTGCCCAGCCAATAGCCGTCCGTAAAGCCGCTGCGGGAGAAGGCTTGCTCCAGTGCCCGGGACTCCTCCGCCGTGGGCAGCCGCTTTTCGTCCAGCAGGCGGCGGTAGATGCCCGTTACCACGGCCACGTATTCCGGCCGCTTCAGCCGTCCCTCCAGCTTCAGGCAGGCCACGCCCATGTCCTCCATGTCCTGCAAATAGGCGGACAGGTTGGCGTCCTTCAGGCTCAGGGGATGCGCGTCCCGGCAGGGGCCGTTCACGCCGTAGGGCAGACGGCAGGGCTGGGCGCAGGCACCCCGGTTGCCGCTGCGCTGTCCCAGCACGGCGCTCATCTCGCACTGGCCGGAGTAGCACATACACAGCGCCCCGTGGCCGAACACCTCGATCTCCGCGCCGCAGCCGGCGCAGATCTCCCGTACCTCGTCCCGGTCCAGCTCCCGGGCCAGCACCACGCGCTCCATGCCCAACGCCGCGGCCGCATTGGCGCCGCCCAGCGTGAACAGGCTCATCTGCGTGCTGGCGTGAAGAGGCAGGTCCGGCACGATCTCCTTTGCCAGGGTCAGCAGGCCCCAGTCCTGCACCAGCACCGCGTCCACGCCCATGGCGCTGGCCTTCCGCAGCGCCGCAGCCGCCCCGGGCAGCTCCCGGTCGGTCAGCAGGGTGTTCAGGGTCAAAAAGACCCGCGCGCCCCGCAGATGGCAATACCGCACCGCCGACGCGAATTCCTCGTCGGTAAAGTTTTTCGCGCTCCGCCGCGCGTTGAACGCACCGAAGCCCATATACACCGCGTCCGCGCCGTTCTGCACCGCGGCGGTCAGTGCCTCATATCCCCCCGCGGGGGCCAAAAGCTCCATCATCACCGGCGGTTGTTCTGGTTCTGGGCGTTCTGCAGCTTCCGGCGCAGCTCAGCGGCCTCGTTCTTGGCGCGGCTGGCCTCGTCCAGATAGGTCTTTACCTGCCGGCGCAGATTTTCCGCGCCCTCCTGCGCCTTGGTGAGCTGGTCCGCCAGATTGACCGCCGCCAGCACCGCCGCCGCGTCACGGCTCATGTGGGCGCTGTCCATCAGCTTCTGCATCTCCGCATCCACCATGCTGCCGATCTTCTCCATGTAGGCGGCGTCCTCCTCCGCTACGAGGATGTACTCCGTGCCGCAGATAGACATCGTTACCCGGTTCGCCATGCCAAAACCCTCCTTAATTCATTTCGTTGGGTATATATACTTATACAAATAGCATTATACCACAAAACCCGCCGGAGAAAAGTCTATTTTGGCGAAAAGCGGAAATTTGTAAAAAGTTGTCCCGCCCCGCTTTACGCCGACCCCTTTTTCGTGTAGAATGGAGAGCACGAATGAGAGGGGAGGTCATCGCCATGGACGGCTATATACTTCGGAACAGGCAGGAGCAGCTGACGCTGCCCGCCGACGCGGCCGACAAGCTGCTGCAAAGCGGTCAGGGCGACGCCGCCCTGCTGTATCTGGCCCTGCGCCGCTTCGGCCGGGGCGTCACGCCGGAGGAGCTGGAAAAGGTCCTGCCCATCAGCCGCCTGCGGATCGACGCGGCGGAGAAGGTCCTTCAGGACCTGGACCTGCTGCCCCGCCCGGCCCGCCAGGCACCGCCCGATCCGGCGGACGAACGCCCGGTCTACACCGCCCAGGACATCGCCGGACTGCTGACGGACAACGAGGGCTTCCGCCTGCTGGTGCCACAGACGGAGCAGCAGCTGGGCAAGAAGCTCCGCACCGCCGACTTGCAGATATTGGCCGGTCTTTACGATGACCTGGGTATGCCCGCCGACGTGATCTATCTCCTGGTGTGCCACTGTGTCGAACGGGCCCGCAGCCAGTGGGGCGAGGGCAGACGACCAACCATGCGCCAAGTGGAAAAAGAGGGCTATCGCTGGGCACAGCTTGGCATATTTGACCAGAATTCCGCCGCAGTATACCTAAAAAAATGGGCAGAGCGTAACAGGAAGTACACTTCCTATTTGTCGAATTTGCGAATTCTTAACAGGCCGCCGGTGGAGGCCGAACGCCGCTACATCGACCAGTGGATGGACATGGGCTTCCCGCCGGAGACGGTGGCTCTGGCCTATGAGCGCACGGTGTTCTACAAGAAGGACCTGAACTGGCGCTATCTTAACGGCATCCTGCGCCGCTGGCACGACGCCGGCTGGCATACGCCCCGCCAGGTAGAGGAGGGCGAGGCGGCCGGCAAGCGGCCCGCTGCCGCCGGTAAGTCCGCCGCCTCCGCCGGGGACAAGGACGCCTGGATGCGCCGCTATATCAAGAGGTGAGAATATGTCATACGACGGTATCATCATGCAGCGGGCCATTGCCCGCTTCGACCAGGCCCGCCAGCGCCGGGAGGCCGAGCTGGACCAGCGCCGCCGGGAGGCCTTTGCCCGCCAGCCTCGCCTGCGGGACATTGACCGAACCCTCCGCACCACCATGAGCCGCATCGTGGCCGCCGCCGCCAAAAAGGGCGAGGACCCGCTGCCCGCTCTGCGGGTCCTGCGGGACGAAAATCTCTCCCTGCAGCGCGAGCGCGCCGCCCTGCTGGAGGACATGGGCTATCCCGCCGACTATCTGGAGGACAAGCCTGCCTGCTCCCTCTGCGGAGACACCGGCTACACCCGGTCCGGCGTCTGCGCCTGCTTGAAGCAGTACTACGCCCGCGAGCAGCTGGCGGAGCTCTCCCGGCTCCTGCCGCTGGGCGAGGCCCGGTTCGACACCTTCCGCTTCGACCTGTACGACAGCGCCGTGTGGGACAGCTACGGCGTTTCGCCCCGGGCCAACATGGAGCGCAACTTCGATGTCTGCCGGGACTTTGCCCGCCAGTTCTCCCGGGGCAGCGGCAGCCTGCTGCTCTCCGGCGGCACCGGTCTGGGCAAGACGTTCCTCTCCGCCTGCATCGCCCGGGAGGTCAGCGACGCCGGCTTCTCCGTGGTCTACGACACCGCTATCAGTGTTTTCTCCCGCTATGAGGACGCCAAATTCCGCCCCGACGAGGTCAGCGATGCCGACGTCCGCCGCTGCGAGAGCTGCGACCTGCTGATCCTGGACGACCTGGGCACCGAGATGACCACCGCCTTTGTCCAGAGCGCCCTCTATCAGATCGTCAACGGCCGTATGCTCTCCGGCAGGTCCACCATCATCAGCACCAACCTGGCCCCGGAGGAGCTGGGCCATCGCTACGGCGCGCCCATCCTCTCCCGCATCGAGGGTGCCTACCAGATCCTGCCCTTCTTCGGCGAGGATATCCGCACAAAGCAGTGACCGCCGCACCCGCCCCGACAGGGGCGGGTGCATTTTTTTATTAGGGGTCTGTAACGCAGGGAAAGCTCGTTTCCCGCTTCATTGTTGCCGTGCTGCACAAGCTCGATAAGCCTTTC
>SAMEA104315420__coassemble_513_pt1 | contig 24302 bp, 27 predicted proteins | sample SAMEA104315420__metabat2_low_PE_030 | metagenome-assembled genome bin SAMEA104315420 (sample SAMEA104315420) | gut metagenome | biome: Monkey gut; feature: monkey-associated habitat; material: faeces | place: China | collected 2013 | reverse complement strand
CGGCGATCTGTTCAAGGTCGTTCCCGAGCTGATCGAGTCCATCAAGGCTGCCAAGGCCGCCAAGTGATCGGACCCAGCACAATATAAAAAAGAGACGCCCTCGGGCGTCTCTTTTTTGCCCCCGCAAGTCTTTTCCTTGACCTTTCCTCCCGTTTCCTGTATACTGTAAGCACAAAAAAAGGGAGGATGACCTATGCCTTACGTCGCGTCGATCGGCCTGTATTTCGTCCCCGTTCTGTGCCTTCTGGGTGCCGGCTGGAGCTATGTCCGCTGGAAAAACGAGGAGGACGAGGCGCTGTCCCAGCGTGCCCGCAAAAACTGTAAGCGCTTCCTCATCGCCGTACCGGTGGCGATCGCCGTGTTCCTGGCGCTGAAGCTCGCGTTCCCGATCACATAACAAACAAAAAGCAGCGCAAAGCGCTGCTTTTTGTTTGCTGCTGCAGAATTTTCAGAATTCCGGATAGCCTTCCTTCAGCGCCTCGTCATAGTGCGCCCGGTCGCCGCCGATAAACTTGGGCCGCGTCCGTGCCGCCAGCAGAATGGCGTCGCCGATGTGGTTCTGCGCCAGACGCACCGGCACCGCCACCTTCTTCAGGTGCATACCGATCAGCGTCCCGCCGATGTCCAGTCCCGCGTCGGCTTTGATCTCCTCTACCGCCACCGGGTGGGCGCAGGCCTTATAGGTGGCCGTGGCGAAGGAACTGCCCGCCTTGGGCTGGGGCACCACATTCACGATATCCAGCGTGGGAACGGCCTCATGCTCCACGATGATGGCCCGGTTCAGGTGCTCACAGCACTGGGCGGCGATGTACACGCCCATGGGGCCGAATACACTGTGCAGCCCCGCGAAAATGGCGTCTGCCACCTCCGGCGTGGACCAACTGCCCACCTTCTTGCCCACCACCTCGCTGGTGCTGCATCCCACCACCACGATCTGGCCCCTATGCAGATGGGCGGCCTCCGCCAGCTCCTGTGCCGCCGCCGCGGCCTGCTGCCGCACCTCGTCCAGCAGACTCCTGTTCTCCACATCATGCACGATACCTGCCATGACAACTACCTCATTCCATGTAAACTATGGCGGGCCGTCAGACGACCCGCCATAAGTATATCACACGCAGACCTTTTCTTCAAGATGCGTCCGCCGCGCTACCTGCAAAAGCAGGAACCCGGCCACCAGGCCCACAGCACCCTGCACCAGATTGCCCGGGATGCTGGCCGCCGCGCCGATACCCTTGCCCAGCAGCAACGCCGCGTAGCCGAAATACCCGGCCACCATCACGACCTCTGCCGCCACGCCGCCGACCAGCGCGCCTGCGGTGTTCTTCTTAAAGGCCTTAAAGACCAGCGCCGCCACCAGCGCCATTGCGCCCTTGATGATAAGTGTGCCGGGCGCGTAATGGCCGTAGCCCAGCAGCAGATCCGCCAGCATGGAGCCGATACCGCCGGCCGCCGCGCCCCACCAGGGCCCCAGCAGCCAGCCACTGAGCAGCACGAAGCAGTCGCCCAGGTTCACAAAGCCGTTCATGGGGGAGGGGATCTGCACCACCATCGTGGCCACACAGGACAGTGCCGCCAGCACCGCCGCCGTTACCATCGTTCTGATCTTCTTGTCGGACATACCACATTCTCCTTTACGAGGAAATTTTTTTCTTTCTGCTATGGGAGGCGGCCCCCGCCCCGCATGGAAACGGGGACCACCACAGGGGGTGAGAGGGTAGCTGTTGAAAAAGCCCTTGCTTTCGTTGACGATTTGTATTATAGTAGCAACTGGTATGATTAAAATATCCATTTTGATTTTACTTGTTAATACCAGATGAAAGGAGCCAGTCCAATGCTCACCTATACCCTGGACAAGCAGGCGGGCCTCAGCCTGTATGAGCAGCTCTATCGCCGGGTGAAGGCGGACATCCTCTCCGGCCGTCTGACAGCAGGGGAGAAGCTGCCCAGCAAACGCGCCCTGGCCGCCCATCTGGAGGTCAGCGTCATCACCGTAAAGAATGCCTACGAACAGCTTATGGCCGAGGGCTATCTCACCGGTGTGGAGAAGAAGGGCTATTTCGTCAGCGCCGTGCTGCCGTCGCCTGCGGCCGTCCCCGCGTCCCCGGAGCAGCCGCCTCCGCCCCGCGAGCCTGTCTGGTTCCTGGATCTGGCCACCAACTCCATCGCCGCCGAGGACTTTCCCTTCACCGTCTGGGCCCGACTCATGCGCCAGACCATTCTGGAGCAGGGCACCGGCCTGCTGCGGTCCACGCCGCCCCAGGGCGCCTGGGCCCTGCGGCAGGCCATCGCCGCCCACCTGCGGCAGTTCCGCGCCATGGAGGTCACTGCCGAGCAGATCATCGTGGGTGCCGGCACCGAGGTGCTGTACAACCTGCTGGTGCAGCTGCTGGGCCGTGATCGTCTCTACGGCGTGGAGGACCCCGGCTACGGCAAGATCGCCCATATCTACCGCGCCGCCGGCGCGGAGGTGACGGCTCTGCCCCTGGACGAGGCGGGCGTATCGGTGGAAGCCCTGCGCCGCAGCGACGCCGACGTGGTCCACATCTCTCCCAGCCACCACTATCCCACCGGTCTGGTGATGCCCATCGCCCGCCGCCAGGAGCTGCTGCGCTGGGCGCAGGAGGTCCCGGCGCGGGTCATCCTGGAGGACGATTACGACAGCGAGTTCCGCTTTGTAGGCCGTCCCATCCCCACCCTGTTCTCCATCGACGGCGGCGAGCAGGTGGTCTATCTTAACACCTTTTCCAAGACCATCGCCCCCTCCATACGTATCAGCTTCATGGTCCTGCCCCGCCGCCTGCTGGCGGACTTCCGGCAGAAGCTGGGCTTTTACGCCTGCACCGTCTCTGCCTTCGAGCAGTACACCCTGGCCCAGTTCCTCGCCGGCGGCTGGTATGAAAAGCACCTGAGCCGTATGCGTAAGCACTACCGCCAGAAGCGTGACGCCGTCATCGCCGCCGTGTACAAAAGCCCGCTGGCCCCCTATGCCGCCATCACCGAGGAGGATGCGGGCCTGCATTTCCTGCTGCGGCTGGACGGCGCGCCGTCGGACGAGGTGCTCCGCCGTGAGGCGGAGCAGCGCGGTATCCGTCTGGCCATGCTGTCCGATTACTACCAGCGTCCCCAGGACGCACCCCAGCACGTGCTGGTGGTCAACTATACCGGCATCGACCTGGACCGGCTTCCCGCCGCCCTGGAGCGTCTTGCCGCCTTATGGAAGGAGAATGACCATGTATGATGAACTGACACGCGCCGACCTGCAAAAAATGCAGGAGGAGATCGACTACCGGGTGCAGCAGCTGCGCCCCAAGCTGATCGAGGAGGTCCAGACCGCCCGGGCCTTCGGCGACCTCAGCGAGAACTTCGAGTACAAGTGCGCCAAGCAGGAGAAAAACCGCAACGACGCCCGCATCCGCTACCTCCAGCGGATGATCAAGACCGCCAGGGTCATCGAGGACAGGTCCGCCGCCGACACCGCCGGGCTCTATGACACCGTGGAGATCTTCATGGAGAATTTGGGCAAAAGCCGAAAGATCCAGCTGGTCACCACCCTGCGGCAGGATGCCCTGAAGGGCTGGATCAGCAAGGAGTCCCCCGTGGGCCGCGCCGTTATGGGCAGAAAGGCCGGCGACCGTGTCTATGTGGATATGGGCAGCGGCAAGGGCTACTATCTCCAGATACGCGCCATCGAAAAGGGAACGGACAACGGCGATATCCCCATCGGCAGCTTTTGAATGTGCCGCCGATTTCACACGGAAAAGCGAACGGCGCTTTAAAGTAACGAAGCACGCAAAAACAGCACGGAAAGGCCGCAAATCGCGGCCTTTTTCTGCATAGTGGAACGCGGGGCGCAATTCGCCAAATTGCACAAAAAGGGACGAAAAAGTTTTGTGGTTTTGCGAGGGGGGAATTCTCCGAAATCCCCTTGAGAAATCGGCCAAATGGTGTTATTATCAACATTGGTAGTATATGGGTAGTCTGCGTAGCGCACATCTCATATGTCTGCGGAACAATTTTTAGGAGGAATTTAATATGAATGCTTATCTGGCAAGCGTGCTCGAGAGCGTCAAGACCAAGCATGGCAACGAGCCCGAGTTCGTGCAGACCGTCGAGGAAGTTCTGTCCTCTCTGGAGCCTGTGATCGAAAAGCACCCCGAGTATGAGAAGGTCGACCTGCTGGGCCGTATGGTCGAGCCTGAGCGTATGTTCACCTTCCGCGTTGTGTGGTGCGATGATAACGGTCAGTGGCACACCAACCGCGGCTGGCGCTGCCAGTTCAACGGCGCGATCGGCCCCTACAAGGGCGGCCTGCGCTTCCAGAAGAACGTGTACGAAGGCATCATCAAGTTCCTCGGCTTTGAGCAGACCTTCAAGAACAGCCTGACCGGCCTGCCCATCGGCGGCGCCAAGGGCGGTTCCGACTTCGATCCCGCCGGCAAGTCCGACGCCGAGGTCATGCGTTTCTGCCAGAGCTTCATGACCGCCCTGTATCGCTACATCGGGCCCGACATCGACGTTCCCGCCGGTGACATGGGCGTGGGCGGCCGCGAGATCGGCTACCTGTACGGCCAGTACCGCCGCCTGAAGGGCGTGTGGGAGAACGGCGTCCTCACCGGTAAGGGCCTGAGCTACGGCGGTTCTCTGATCCGCCCCGAGGCGACCGGCTACGGCGCTATGTACTACCTGCAGGAAGTGCTGAAGCACGAGAACGACACCATCGAGGGCAAGCGCATCGCCATTTCCGGCTACGGCAACGTGGGCTGGGGCATCATGAAGAAGGCCTCTCAGCTGGGCGCCAAGGTCACCTACTTTGCCGGCCCCGACGGCTATATCCACGATCCCGACGGCGTCATCACCGACGAGAAGCTGAACTTCATCCTCGAGATGCGCGCCAAGGATCCCATGCACTGCAAGCCCTATGCCGATAAGTTCGGCTGCGAGTTCGTCGCCGGCGAGAAGTGCTGGGGCGTCAAGGATGTGGACGTGTATATGCCCGCCGCCATGCAGAACGACGTCAAGATGGAGTCCGCTGAGAAGATCGCTGCTTCCGGCGTGAAGTACTACATCGAGGTCGCCAATATGCCCACCACCAACGATGCACTGAACTTCCTGCGTAAGCAGAAGGGCATCATCGTCGCTCCCTCCAAGGCTGTTAACGCCGGCGGCGTGGGCGTCTCCGCCCTGGAGATGGCCCAGAACTCCGAGCGTCTGGTCTGGACTGCTGAGGAAGTCGACCATCAGCTGCATAAGATGATGGAGAACATCCACAAGGTGTCCGCTGAGGCTGCTGCCGAGTACGGCCTGGGCTACGACCTGGTGGCTGGTGCCAACATCGCCGGCTTCAAGAAGGTCGCCGAGGCGATGATGGAGCAGGGCTGCTTCTAAGCCGAACCTCTTACGAGCCAACAAAAGGGACCGCGAAAGCGGTCCCTTTTTGTATCCCGAAAACCACTCGCCCAGCGAGTGTTTTTCGGGATACAAAAAAATCCCCCGCCGGACCCGGCGGGGGATATCTTGTTATTATGCGTCGTAGACACCCAGTATCACAATACCCGCCACCACCAGTGCGATCATGGCGTAGTGCTTCCAGCTGAGCTTTTCCTTCAGGAAAATGCGGCTCCACAGCACCGAGGCCACGCAGTAGGCGGAGATGATGGGCGCGGCCAGTGCCACGTGCTCCGTGTCCGCCAGCGCGTAGATGTACGCGAACTGGCCCGCCGTCTCGCACACGGCGCCCGCATACTTGGGGCCCTCCCGCTTGGGAACGAGCCGGCTCTTCTTGATGAGCACCACATACACGAAGCATACGATGCCCGCCAGCAGAAACGTCAGCTCATAGGCGCAGTTGGCGCTGTCCTCGTTCAGCGTTTCCAGCACCCGGCTGTCGGCAAAGGTGCCCAGGGCGTCCAGCAGGCAGTAGATCACAGGCAGGATCAGCGCCAACGCCGACTTGGCGTAGCGGTGGTTGCTGGCCTGCTGCCGTGCGGCCCGCAGGTCGTCGTCCTCCCGGGCCTCCACGATGCCCAGACCGATGACGCCCACGCATACCAGTGCTGTGGCTGCCAGCTGGGCCGGCACTAATTCGCCCAGGCCGCCGGTGGCCAGCGCCAGCACCGCCACCAGTGCGCCGCTGGAATTGCAGATGGGGGAGGAGATGGACAGCTCGATATACCGCAGGCCGATGTAGCCGATGGTCATAGAGCTGATGTACAGCAGGGACACCGGCAGATACGTCAGGATGATGCTGCCGTTGATCTCCGTGCCGTTGATAAAAATCTCATAGGCGGCGTGCAGACCCATCACCAGGCCCACTGCCATCACCATTTTAAGATGACTGTATTTGTCGTCTGCGTCCTGGCAGCCGATCTTGCTGAACAGGTCAGAGCCGCTCCAGCAGATCAGTGCGATCAGAGAAAACCAAAACCACATAAAAAACTCCTTATTCTATCATGTATAGCAAGATCTGCTATACGATAATGTACATTATTCAGAAAGTAAAAGTATAAACAACGAACATAAAATGCACAGAAAAAGGAGGCGGACGCCGCCGAAAGGGATGGTTGGGGAGAAACATACGGTTTCCTCCATAGTTTACATAATTATAATGAGATCAGGCCGGCCTCCAGCATTTTCTGCAGGCTCATCAGGATGCCCAGCTTGGCGTGGTACCAGGTCAGCCCACCCTGGAAATACACCGCGTAGGGCGGCCGTGTGGGACCGTCGGCGGACAATTCTATGGAGCTGCCCTGCACAAAAGCACCGGCGGCCATGATGACGTCGCTGTCATAGCCCGGCATAGGGGCTGGCTCCGGGGTGACATAGCTGTCCACCGGCGCGGCGGCCTGTATGCCCTTGCAGAAGGCGATCATGCCCTCCCGGCTGCCCAGTTCCACCGCCTGAATGATGTCGTGACGCACCTCAGAAGCGCCTGGAATTACATGAAAACCAAGTTTTTCATAACAATTTGCGGCGAATACAGCACCCTTCACCGCAGAGGCCACCACCGTCGGCGCCAGGAAAAAGCCCTGGTAAAATTGGGTCAGCAGCCCCAGATTTGCGCCCACCTCCCGGCCAAGACCGGGGGCGGTGAGCCGCCGGGCGCAGCGCTCGATCAGGTCGGCGCGGCCGCAGATATAGCCGCCGGTGGGGGCCAGCCCGCCGCCGGGATTTTTGATAAGGCTGCCCACCATCAGGTCCGCGCCCACGTTCACCGGCTCGATCAGCTCTGTGAACTCGCCGTAGCAGTTGTCCACCATACAGATCACGTCCGGCTTGCATTGTTTACATAACGTAATCAACTCGCCGATCTGCGCTACCGAGAAGCTGGGCCTTGTAGCGTATCCTTTTGAACGCTGTATCGTGATGAGCTTTGTTTTCTTGTTTATTGCCGCGCAAATTTTATCGGTATCAAACGACCCGTCCGGCAATAAATCGACTTGACGATAACTTACCCCGTATTCCTTCAGTGAGCCCACTGACTCCCGAATGCCGATGACTTCTTCCAGCGTGTCGTACGGCCCCCCCACCGGACTCAAAAGTTCGTCCCCCGGCAGCAGGTTCGCGCCTAACGCCAGCGCCAGCGCGTGGGTACCACAGGTGATCTGCGGGCGCACCAGCGCCGCCTCCGCGCCGAAGCAGTCGGCATAGACCCGCTCCAGCGTGTCGCGGCCTTCATCGTCGTAGCCGTAGCCGGTGGAAAGGTTAAAATGATTGGCGGCCACGCGGTTTTTCTGCATGGCGGCGATGACCTTCAGCTGATTAGCCTCGGCGATGGCGTCGATGGCCGCAAAGCGGTCCTTCAGGTCGGACAGGATCGTTTCGCTGAAAGCCAGCACGTTTTCGCTGACGCCCAGCGCCTTATATGCTTCGTTCATAGTTCACCTCAGTTGGGAAATTGTACGCCGTTCAGGCGCATAATGAGTCGGATGGGATAGTCCCGATCCAGATAGTTTTTCTCGTACCACTCGAAGGTGGCGATGGGTGCGTGCATAAGCTCCGGTGCCTCACAGCGAAAGGTCTCGAAGGTATTTCTGTCGCCGCTGAGCAGGGCGGCCACCACATCCAGCCGTCCCTCATCCGCAAGCCGCAGCAGGGCGTGGTCCATAGCGGCGGCACAGCCCTGCTCCTCCTCGTCGGCATACGTCTCCCGACGGCCCAGCCAGTAGAGAAACTCCTCCGGGTCCAGGTCCAGCTTGGTGGTGATCTGGCTGAGCTTGAAGAACTCCTTGCGGTCCATGCGCTTCAGCACATCGATCAGGTACTGCACAAGACCGTCATCCATGGCGATGCAGTCCAGGAACACCTCAAAGGCGTGCTTATCGGCATCGGGGTCGGGGGTCACGGTCTTTCCCTCCGCGGCAGGGGATTCCTGCGCCTTGCCCGCGTTTTGAAGAAACAGCTCAAAACCGCCAAGGTCGCCGCTTTCGGCGAACAGCTCCTCCGGAAGCACCGTGCCGTCCTGGGCGGCGCAGGCGCGGACAAAGGCGGCCATGCCCATATCCTGTAGCTGCTGGCCCAGCGCCTGTATGCGGGCGTTCTCATCGCCGCCTTCCGGCAGGGTGATTCCCTCCGGGGCAGGACGCGTGCCCTCCCATACCTCGGTCATATAGCGCAGATAGTAATCAAAAAGGGTCATAGTTCTCCCCCACTTTCCAAATTGGAATTGTATCATACAGCGCTTGTCAATGCAAGAAATATCGGGTATGATAGGGGAAAACCGTGAAAGGAGCCGCCTATGGAAGCGTACTATGTCTATATGCTGCGGTGCCGTGGCGGAAGCCTGTACACGGGGATGACCAACGACGTGGCGCGGCGGATGGCCATGCATTGCAGCGGCAGGGGCGCCAAGTACACCCGGGCACACCCGCCGGAGGCTTTGGCGGCGCTGTGGCGCTGCGGGGACAAGATAACGGCGTCGCGGCTGGAATACGCCATCAAGGCGAAGCTGACCCACGGGCAGAAGGAAACGCTTGCCGCCGCGCCGGGGAGGATAGGGGAGTTGTTTCCCGCGCTTCCCGCCGAGGCGGTAACGACGCTGCCCGCGGGGAAGGAATTTCCAATTTTTGCAAATCAAACGTAAGCGCCGTTACCGGGAATGATAAAATTGGGATTTTTTCACAAAATGCTCTGGACAAACCGAAAATTCTTGCTATAATGAAGCTATCCGCAGAGGTACCTCTGCTTTTACGTTTTAATGAGGATTAAAACGAGCGCATCTGCGGAAATCTAAACATAACGGGGTAGGAGACATGAAGAAATTGTTGGCAACGATACTGGCGCTGGTGATGGCGCTGGGCCTGTGCAGCGTCAGCTGGGCGGATGAGACGAATATCAACCGTGTTAAGCTGTCTGCCATTTCTGCAAGTGATGACGGGACATTTGACAAGGATGACCACCTCATATATACCTATTATGATGACGCAGACAAGAAGTGTGCGTCTTCAAAAGAAGGTACTTCGGGTAAATGGCAGTGGGTCAAAACAGTGACCATCACAGGTGTCGCATTTGGGAAAATGGAGCAGGAATTGGATAAGCTGCAAAAGGTGATTTTGAATGACCGCAGAGTAGATACATCTAAGCAGTTTAAGGATTCTATTCAAGTCGACTTCGTTAATTGCACATTTGAAGATGCTTGGCAGATGTACAAAATCATGCCTTGCAATGTGGCAAAATACACATTTGATCAGTGTGAGTTCAACAACAGCACTACGGGATATGCCATTACGCTGAATGTGTCGGAAACAGCTTTTGACAACAGAGCGATCTCCTATGTGTTTGATGGCTGCACCATCAACTCCAAGGGCCGCGGCATCAATATTATCCCTGGTACCGAGACACAGGCCATCGGCAATGCCGAGCCCACGGTGGTGATCTCCGGGAACACTTTTAATCTGCCTAAAACGGATGCCAAAAATATGGCTATCCAGATCGCCGGAAATTGGGATGATGCGCATCTGACCGCTGCGGGCAGTGAAATGATTATCATTTCCAATAACAACATCACCGCATACGCCGCCATCCGCGTTCATAACAGCATGAGTGCGAATCCGACGGACAGCGTGAAGTACCTTGTGAAGTTTGCTAACAACGATTTGGCGAATGTTGTCACGCCTGTTGTAGCGGATGGCAATAGCGATAAGGTCGCAGAGATCACCGGTACTTTCAGCGAGCTGATTGTACCGACCCCCGAGACCCCGCCGCGCTACTACTACCACCCCACCACCGACACCAAGGCGGACGAGACCAAGGGTTCTCCCAAGACCTTTGATGCGGGCGTGGGTATCTACGCCGTGACGGCTGTCCTGTCCGTCACCGGCATGGCGTGGGTCGGCAAGAAGCGGCACTAAGTCAACAAAAAAGAAAGCCCATACGGGCTTTCTTTTTTTGCGTGTCAGTCGTCCAGCTTGCCCCGGGCATGGAGTACATCGTCGGGGGTGATGGTCATCAGGTCCTCGCGGGTGACGGTCGGCATCTTGGCCAAACGGTTGTTCTGGGCCACCAGAATGTGCTCGAACAGGTTGCGGACGCCGCGGGCATTGCCGAAGCTGGGGTCGGCGCTCTCCTCGGCGATGTAGTCGCGGACCAGGGGCTCGGCCTCCGGCGCGAGGACGTAGCCCTTGCCGCAGCGCATTTTGAAGATCTCGAACATCTCCTCCGGGGTGTAGTCCTCGAACAGCAGGAAACGGTTGAAGCGGCTCTCCAGACCGGGGTTGGAGTGGATAAACCTGTCCATCAGCTCCGTGTAGCCCGCTACGATGACCACCAGGTCGTCGCGGTGGTCCTCCATGGCTTTGAGGATGGTGTCGATGGCCTCCTGACCAAAGTCGTTTTCGGACTTGCCGTTGAGGGCGTAAGCCTCATCGATGAACAGCACGCCGCCCATGGCCTTTTCAATGACCTTCTGGGTCTTGAGGGCGGTCTGGCCTACGTAGCCGGCCACCAGACCGCTGCGGTCCACCTCCACCAGCTGGCCCTTGCTGAGAATGCCAAGACTGCGGTAGATGCGGGCCATCATGCGGGCCATCATGGTTTTGCCGGTGCCGGGGTTGCCGGTGAAGACCATGTGGAGCGACATATCGGTGGTGGGCAGATCGTGCTGTTCGCGGAGCTTGTAGACCTGGACCATGTTGATGAGGTCGTGGACCTCGTCCTTGACCACGTTCAGGCCGATGTAGGTGTCCAGCTCGGCGAGTAGGTCCTCGATTTTTTCCGGAGGCGGAAGCTCCTCGGCTTTTTCGGGCGCGGCATCGCCGGGCTTGGCGTCGGCGGTGGGGGGGACAGGCTTTTCGGGCTCGGCAGACTTTCCGGGGGCGGCGGGGGCCTTGCCAACGTCCTGGAAGGGCGTGCCCCAGAAGTCACTGCCCATGCGGCGGACGTTGTTCTCCGTCATGGAGCGTATCACGTCCAGCTGCTGCAAAATGATCTGATCTTTCTTATCCATAGTGGCACCTCTCAGTGAAATCGGATATGCCGCGTGGCACGCAGCAGAAGCGCAGTGATGAAGCCGGTCAGCGCACCGGTGAAAAGGGACACGACCAGCAGAAAGGGGAGATAGCCAAGGACCATGGTGCTGCCAAGGGTGATGACCGCCGCGGCCATCTGGCCGATGTTGTGCGCCGCCGCGCCGCCGATGGACACGCCGTAGACGCTGAGCTTCGGCAGGCGCCGCAGGAATATCATCACCAGCATGGCGGTCAGTCCGCCCAGCACGGAGAACAGCATGGCCGACAGGTTTCCGGCAAACAGTCCGCCCAGCAGACAGCGGGTCAGCAGAATGGCCAGCGCCGCGCCGGCACCCAACTGATACAAGGCGAACACAGTGACGATGTTGGCAAGGCCCAGCTTCACGCCGGGCAGGGGCACCAGCAGGGAGATGGGGAACAGCCCCTCCAGGGTGCTGAGCCCCAGCGCCAGCGCTGCCAGCACGGCGCAGAGGGCGATGTTTTTTGCTGTCCACTTCATGTGCTCACCCCACAATCACGTCAGGCGCGTCCGTACCGGACGCGCCCTCCAGGTGGACGACCACCTGGGCAGGCAGGCACACGATGGACTGCCCGGCACGGGAGATAGCCCCGGTGTGGACGCAGTCCCGGGTGGGACAGTCGCTGTCGGTCACGGAGACGGCGCCGCCCTCGGCGGCAATGTGCAGCGTATAGCCGCGGCTGGTGACGGTGGCCTCGGTGAAGTCGGACAGGGAGACACGGCGGACCTCCTGACCGGAGATGTCGATGACCACGGTGAGGGCGCCGCTTTGGTTTTTGGGCAGATAGAAGCACAGCGCGGAGACGATGGCCAGCAGCACGACCGCCAGCGCCACCAGCGCATCAAAGCGGTTCCATTTCAGTTCAGGAGGCGAGGAGCTGGTAGACATAGGCGGTTCCGTCCTTTTCGTTGAAACAGTCAGCCAGGCCGGGGGTATAGACCACGCGGCCGTCCCGGGTGATGAGCACCATGTCGAAGGACATATCCTGGGCGCGCCAGAAGTCGACGGCGGCCTGCTCACCCATAACGTACAGGGCGGTGGAGTAGGCGTCGGCACGGGTGCCCTGCCCGCCGAAGCCGCCCCGTGTGACGACGGAGACGCTGGTCAGGTCACTTTGGACGGGATAGCCGGTCTTAGGATCGAGAATATGCTGGTACACCGTGCCGTCCGGCGCGGTGAAATAGCGCTGGTAGCCGCCGGAGGTGACCACAAAGGCATCCGACAGGCTCAGGGTGCAGACATAGCCCTCGCTGTCGGCGGGATCCTGAATGGCCACCGACCAGGGCTTGTTCTGGGCGTTGGTGCCGTAGACGTACACGTTACCGCCCAGATTGGCGCAGCCGCCGGTGAGGGCGCTGCGGTGGAACAGGACGGCGGCGCAGTCGGAGGCGTAGCCCTTGGCGATGCCGCCCAGATCGACGGAGCAGCCCTCATCCAGAGAGATGCTGCAAAATTCGGACTGGTGGACGTGCTCATAGCCCACCAGAGGCAGCAGTGCGTCGATCTCCGCCTGAGAGGGGACGCGGGGACTGTCGGAGGTGATGCCCCACAGCTCCACCAGCGGGGCGATGGTGATATCGAAGGCACCGTCCGTTTCCTGGCTGTGCTGCAGCGCCCACGACAGCAGCTGCGCACCGTCCTCGTCCCAGACGGCGGAGCCGTCACGGTTCAGACGGGAGACCTCGCTGGTGTCCACCGTGCGGGAGAGGGAGGATTCCAGCGTGTTGACGGTGCGGCTCAGGTCAGTCAGCACGTCATCAGCGCCGTCGCCGATAGCCACGAAGGTCATGTAGGTGTCCATGGCGAAGAGCTCCAGCGTCTCACGCTTCTGTGTGCCGCAGGCGGCGAGCGACAGGGCCATCAGCGCGGCCAAGATAAGGCAGGCAAATCGTTTCACAGTTCCCGCCGCCCTTCCAGCGCACGCATGAGCGTGGCGTCGTCGGCGAATTCCAGGTGGCCGCCCACGGGAATGCCATAGGCCAGGCGGGTGACCTTGACGCCGAAGGGCTTGAGCAGCCGGGCGATGTACAGCGCCGTAGCCTCGCCCTCGGTGTCCGGGTTGGTGGCCATGATGACCTCAGTGATGCCACCCTGGGCCACGCGGTCCAGCAGGGATCTGATGTGCAGATCGTCAGGGCCTACGTGGTTCATGGGGGACAGCACGCCGTGAAGCACATGGTAACGACCGCGGTACTCCCGGCTGCGCTCGATGGCGATCACGTCCCGGGGGTCGGCCACCACGCAGATGGTGGCGTCGTCGCGCTTCTGGTCGGCACAGATGGGACACAGGCCGCCGGCGGTCAGGTTCTGACACACGGGGCAGAGGGTCACGCTGCGCTTGGCGTCCATGATGGCGTCGGCAAAGGCCCGGGCCTCCTGCTCCGGCAGGGACAGCACATAGAAGGCCAGCCGCTGGGCGGATTTATAGCCCACGCCCGGCAAGCGGGCGAACTGCTCCACTAATTTTTCCAGCGGAGCGGGAAAATACTCCATAGGATGTTACCCTCTCAGTTCTTTGATCTTGGCGGGGATGTCCGCAGCCTTGTATACGGCGCTGCCGGCCACCAGCACGTTGGCGCCGGAGGCGATGCAGAACTTGCAGGTGTCGCCATCCACGCCGCCGTCTACCTCCAGTTCGCAGGCGGGGTTCATGGCATCGATATAACCGCGGATGGCCTGTACCTTGGGCATCATATCGGCCATAAACTTCTGACCGCCGAAGCCCGGCTCCACGGTCATGACCAGGATCAGCTCCACCCTGTCGATGAAGGGCAGGACGGCGCTGGCCGGGGTCTTGGGCTTGACGACCACGCCGGCCTTTTTGCCCTTGGCGTGGATCTTGTCGAGGGCGGAGAGAATATTCTCCTCGGTGTCCGCCTCCACATGGCAGGTGACGATGTCCGCACCGGCGTCGCAGAATTGCTCTACATAGCGGACCGGGCGCTCGATCATCAGATGGACATCCAGCGGCAGGTCGGTGGTGGGACGAATGGACTTGACCACCGGGATGCCGATGGAGATGTTGGGTACGAACAGACCGTCCATCACGTCCACATGGACGTAGTCGGCGGTGGAGATCTTTTCGATGTCACGGGCCAGGTAGGCAAAATCCGCGGACAGGATGGAGGGGGCGATCTTGATCATAGAGCAGCTTCCTTTCGCGCCGCACCGGCAGCGGTGCGGCGGCATAGTATGGGATATGCAGGCCCCGCAGTGCGGCAGACAGCGCAGCCGATCCCGCCCGGAGAGGTCGGGGCCTGCGGCGAGCCGGCGGGTGACCGCCGGCTCGCGGTGCATAATCAATTTATTATAGCATAGGTTTATGGCGAATTGCAAGGCGGCGGGACTTGTTTTGCACCGGCAGTAAAAAAACAAAAATTTGTCCATTCTGTGAATTTTGAATAAAAGGGGTTTACCTTTGCTGACTTTTCCTGTAAAATACCTTGTCAGAAAACCTGCGGTGTGGACGCGGAAGGCAAAGGGACGGTTTTATGAACTTCTTGCAACGTATTGGCAACGCGCTGTCGCGCTTCATGTATGGGCGCAACGGTGTGGACCGGCTGACGCTGACCATGGTCTGGACGGCTCTGGTACTGGATATCATCAACATTTTTCTGCGGGAGAAGGTGCCGCTGGCATACAGCATCATCGGCACCGTGGCCGGGATCATCACCCTGCTGGCACTGTTCCGGATGTTTTCCCGCAATCTGGAGAAGCGCCGGGCGGAGAACGCGAAGTTCATGGAGAAGGTCTGGTGGCCCATCAGCCGACGTATGGCCGGGAAAAGGCAGCAGCGGATGGATAAAGAGCACTGCTACTTTACCTGCCCGGGCTGCGGCGCGGTGTGCCGGGTACCCAGAGGGAAAGGACGCATCGTCATCACCTGCCCTCGCTGCGGCAATGAGATACACGGAAAGTCATAAGAAACATAAAAAAGCCCACCCCGAAGGGGTGGGCTTTTATCGTTGTCACAGCACTTTGCTGAGGAAGTCCTGCAGCCGGGGGTCCTGGGGATGGTCGAAGATGTCCGTGGGGGAGCCTTCCTCCAGGATCTTTCCGTCGGCCATGAAGACCACACGGTCGGCTACCTCACGGGCGAAGCCCATCTCGTGGGTGACCACGGCCATAGTCATCCCGTCCTTGGCCAGGTCGCGCATCAGGTCCAGCACCTCACCCACCATCTCGGGGTCCAGGGCGGAGGTTGGCTCGTCGAAGAGCATGACCTCCGGATCCATGGCCAGCGCCCGAACGATGGCGATACGCTGCTTCTGACCGCCGGAGAGCATATTGGGGTACTCGTTGGCCTTGTCGGACAGGCCAATGCGCTCCAGAAGGGTGCGGGCCTGGGTCTCGGCCTCAGCGGGTGTTTTTTTCTTCAGGGTGACGGGCGCCAGCGTGATGTTCTGCAGCACCGTCTTGTGGGGAAACAGGTTGAAGTGCTGGAACACCATGCCCATCTTCTGACGGTGCTGATCGATGTTCACCTGCTTGCTGGCCAGGTCCACACCGTCGAAGTAGATGGCGCCGGAGGTGGGCTCCTCCAGCATATTCAAGCTGCGGAGCAGCGTGGACTTGCCGGAACCGGAGGGACCGATGATGGCCACCACTTCACCCTTGTGGATATCCAGGTCGCAGCCGTCCAGTGCATGGACGGTGCCGTGGTTGTATTCCTTGACCAGGTGCTTTACGGAGATGAGAACTTTACTGCTTATCGCCACGGCGCATTCTCCTTTCTATGGCCTCGATGGCTTTGGAGGCGGGATAGTTGATGCAGAAGTAGACCAGCGCGGCCAGCACGTAGGGAGCCAGGGTGATGTAGCTGTTGCCGGAGACGGTCTGGGCGGTGTACATGATCTCTGCCATGCCCAGCACGGAGCAGATGGAAGACTCCTTCACCATGGTAACGACCTCATTGGCCAGGGCAGGGAGGACATTCTTGATGGCCTGGGGCAGCACGACCAGACGCATGGACTGCCAACTGCTGAGGCCCAGAGAACGGGCCGCCTCGGTCTGCCCCTTGTCCACGGCCAGTATACCAGCGCGGAATATCTCGGCTACATACGCCGAGCTGTTCAGCGCCAAAGCGACCACGCCTGGGATAAACCGGTTGATGGCGATGAAGCCGAACAACAGTGTCCGGGGCAGGCTAATGTAGTGGAACAATCCGAAGTAGATGATGGACAGCTGCACCAGCATGGGGGTGGAACGGAACACGGCGATATACGCGCCGGCGAACCACTTGATAGGCTTGATCTTGCTCAGGCGCATCATGGCCAGCAGCAGGGCGGGGATCACGGCCAGCAGCACGGACACCACCGCCAGCAGCAGCGTGTATTCAAAGCCGCGGACAAAGGCGGAGCCGTACTTGGGCAGGAACGAGAAGTTGAAGAAGTTGGTGTTGTCCATGTTGACAAACAGATCATTCCACGACATAGACGAAGCATCCTTTCAAAAGTTCTTAAGAACACGCAAGCGTGCAAGGCAGTGGACAGGGAGATCAGCCCACGTAGCTCAGGCCCACATTGCCATCCAGCACCAGCAGGTCGATGGTGCCGTTTTTCAGCTCGGTGACCAGGGTGGGGACCAGAGACTCCAGAACCATGCCGTTGGCAGCTTCGGGGAACATATCTGCGGCGGCCATGGCCTTGGTGGTGTTCTTCTGGGCGCCGATGATGACGGAGGCCTGGTTGATATCGTCAACGGTCTTGTACTTGTCGGCGTTGGCAGCCTTCACCAAAATGACGGGAGGCAGATCGGTGTAGTAGGGATCGGAGAAGTCACAGGCCTTGGCACGCTCCTCGGTGTACTCGCAGGCGGCCAGCACCACGTCAAAGTCGCCGTTGCTCAGGGAGGTCACCAGGTTGTCGAAGTTCATGGACTCGATCTGCAGGGTCATGCCCATGGACTCGGCGATATACTTGGCTACTTCCACGTCGATGCCGGCGTACTCGGTCATAGCAGCATCTGCGAAGAACTCATAGGGGGGATAGTCGGGGCTGGTGCCCATGACCAGAACGGGCTTGTCGTTGGCGGCGGTATCATCGGTGGTCTCGGCGGCCAGGTCAGAGGAAACAGCGTCGGGCATATAGGTATCCTGAGAAGCGACCTTGTCCTCGATCTCCTTGATCAAGGCGCCGTCGTTGGCGGTCAGCTCAGCGATGGCCTTATTGATGCCGGGCAGCAGACCCTTGGGGTCGCCCTTCTGCACCAGAACGCGATAGGGCTCTGTCTCGCCCCAATCCACCACGTTCTCCAGAACCACCAGAGAATCATCGGTGTTATCGGTGTTGGCATCATCCTTGGCGGTGTCGTCAGCCTTCTGGCCGCAGGCCACCAGGCTCAGCGCCATGACCAGCGCCAGCAGCATTGCCATAAACTTTTTCATGTTACTTACTTCCTTTCAAAACATGTATGGTCCTATACCGGGAACCGGAATATAGACATGTATTCTCGGAGGTGTCCCTCCTGACAGTGGCTACTATACACCTGGCGTGAATAAATGTCAACATGAATTTGTATAAAAATCCGCACGAAATGTAAATTTGTACAAGAAGCACATGATAAACTGGGGGGCAAAGGAAAGATGGTTGTGTATATTGCTGTATACGATAGTCGCATAATTGAATAAATATGCAAATATGCAGAGTGCAAGAAAAAAGCGGAAGCGCCAGCCAAAAGGCTGGCGCTTCCGAATCCAAAAAGGGAGCCATGAAGAAGCTGCCGTGTTTACATTTCGATGAGCCGTGCGGCATACAGGTAGGTGCGGGCGTAGTAGCTCTCGTACAGGGAGCTGATGATGACACCGCTGGAGGTGCTGGCGTGGATGAACTGCCCGTTGCCCAGGTAGATGCCCACGTGGCCGATACCGCTGCCGCCGGTGGCAAAGAACACCAAGTCGCCGGGGGCACGTTCCTCTGTGGTGACGCCGCGGCACATATAATACTGACTGGTGGCGCCGTGGGGAAGGCTGATGCCGAAAGCACCAAAGACCTTCATGGTGAAGCCGGAGCAGTCGATGCCGCTGTAGCTGGTGCCGCCGTAGCGGTAGGGGGTGCCCAGATATGTGTACGCCTGAGAAATAACGTCTTCCAGCAATGTATTGGTGACGGCGGTGCCCTCATAGTCCGCGTAGTGCACGGGCTGGCAGTACTCGGCCAGAACGTATCCGGTGTCGGTACCATAGGTGACCTTGTACCATTCACCGTCATCGGTAACGTCCAGCAGCTGGGCTGCCTTGCCGTCAAAGATGATGCGAAGGCGATCGGCAGAGGTGTCCGGCTCGGCGCGCAGGGAGAGATAGGAGCCGCAGTCTACCAGAACGCCGTCATACTCTGCCAGAAAGTTCTGCTTTTCCAGAGCAGCCGTTTCCTGCAGCAGGGCCTGGGCGGCCAGTTGATTGAGGGTGGGCGTCTCGCCGCCGTCCAGCAGGCCGGAGGCCTGGGCCAGGCGCAGGCCGCTGCCGGTCTGCATAGCGGTAGCAGCGCTGGATGCCACGCCGTTGTCCGCCAGGACCTCGGCCGCGGCGGCGTAGCCGGTGGTGTCGATGGGCGTGGCCTCGTCCGCGTTAGCGGCGGTGACAGCGCCAGAGAAAAGCAGCAGGCCGGAAAGGCTCAGCGCTGCGATCTGTTTTCCAAGCATGGGATATTACCTTCCGTTCGCATAGGATCTGCCGGGGTAAGGCTCCCGGCATACACCGTCAGTCGGCGGGGAATTGGCTCCCCCGACATCTAACATAAAGTATCATAGCACAAGTCTATCAAAAAAGCTACACAAAAATTACAAAATGGAAACAAAATTTTCAGAATGGTTATAATTGAAAAGGAAACTTGCAATATTTGCATAGCAAGTGCTATAATAGCGGCAAAAAGTGCGGAGGTGAGCACATGGAACCATTGCAATATGAGGCGAGGGGATACCTGAAGGAGCCGTTTCGGTTGTTTCATCTGGCGGACGGGCGGGGGGAATATATCGAATACCACTACCATACGTTCCACAAGATCATCATTTTGCTGGCCGGCAGAGCTGGCTATGCGGTGGAGGGGGAACGGTACGAACTGGCGCCGGGGGATTTCGTGCTGGTGGGCAGCGGGAGCATCCACCGGCCGGTGGTGGAGACGGGGGATTATTATGAGAGGATGATCCTGTATATCGCACCGGACTATCTGCGCGCACTGACGGTGGGGGACTGCGATCCGTCCGAGTGCTTCCGACAGGCACAGGAGACATTTCAATATGTATACCGGGACGAGGGCGGCAGCTGCGTGCGTCCGCTGTTCCAGGCATTGGCGGAGACGGTACGGCAGGGCGGCTACGGGGCAGCGCTGCTGGCGCAGGCGCAGTTTACGGAGCTGATGGTGGAGGTGAACCGGGTGGTCCGGGGCGGCCACAGGGTGGGCGCCGCTGGCGGCGACAGCAAGGTGGTGTCACTGCTGCAATACCTGAATCTGCACCTGGCGGACCCGCTGACCATTGATGAATTGGCCGCGCGGTTTTATATCAGTAAGTACCACATGATGCGCCGGTTCCGGCAGGAGACGGGGTATTCCGTGCATGGATACCTGACAGAGAAACGGCTGCTGCTGGCCCGGCAGCTGTTGGGCCAGGGCTGCACCCCGGCGGAGGCGGCGGCACAGGCGGGGTATCAGGATTACTCTACCTTTTCTCGGGCCTATAAAAAGCAGTTTGGCCATGGGCCTTCGGCGGACACCAAAGGAAAACAGCAGGATTTGCAAATAACAACGCAGGAATTCTGATTTACTTTGCGAAAAATGCCCGTATAATAGGGGCTGTAAGACTTCATTTGAGAGAGTTGGAGGTCACTATGAAAAAATTTCTGAAGAACTACTGGTTTATTCTGTGTATGCTTGCCGGCATCGTGGCAGGCTGCCTGGTAGGCGCGTTTGCGCCCAGTTTCGGCAGCAAGATCGAGTTTTTGGGCACGCTGTTCATCAATATGATGTTCTGCGTGGTGGTGCCTATGGTGTTCTGCTCCATTGCCTCCGCCATCGCCAATATGAAGAGCGTGAAGCGCGCCGGCAAGATCATGGGCGTGACCATCGCCACGTTCCTCGTCACCGCCGCCATTGCCGGTGTACTGATGTATATCGTCTGCCGCATCTTCCCGCTGGTGGATGGACATTACACCATCGTGGAGGGCGAGGTCGGCGAAGCACTGGGCTTCGGCGATATGATCGTGAACTTCTTTACGAAGCCTGACTTTGCGGAGCTGCTGAGCCGCCGGGCCATTCTGCCCTTGATCGTGGCGGCGGTGCTGTTCGGCTTCGGTGTCCAGATGAATGGCGGTCCCGAGACCAAGACGGCACAGTTCCTGGAGGATATCACCAACTGCATTATGAAGACCGTAAAGCTGGTCACCTACTATGCGCCCATCGGCTTCTTCGGCTTCTTCGCCAGCCTGGTGGCCACCTATGGCCCGACGCTCATCGGCGATTACAGCCGTACGCTTATCATCTACTATGTGATGAGCTTTGCCTATATGTTTATCTTCTTCCCCATCTATGCCCGGTTTGGCGGCGGCAAGGGCGGCGCCAAGCTGATGTTCTCCAAGCTGTTCCGCCCGGCGGCGGTGTCCTTCGGCACCTGCTCCAGCGTGGCTACCATTCCCACCAATATGGAGGTAGCGGAGGAGTCCGGTATCAGCAAGGACGTGACGGACATCGTGCTGCCCCTGGGCGCTACCATGCACATGGACGGCTCGGCCATGTCCGCCATCATCAAGGTGGCATTTCTGTTCGGCGTGTTCGGGATGGACTTCTCCACGGATAAGGCTATTTTGGCTATCATCGTGGCGGTGTTCTCCTCTGTGGCCATGAGTGGTATCCCTGGCGGAGGCGGTACCGGCGAACTGGTGGTTTGCACCATCTTCTTCCCTGACCAGCTGGCCATCGCGTACCCCATCGCGCTGGCTATCGGCAATCTGGTGGATCCTCCCGCCACCATGGTCAATGCCGCAGGCGACTATGTGGTATCCTTCATCGTGTCCCGCTATGTGGACGGCAAGGACTGGCTGCAAAAGAAGCTGCACGGCAAGACGGAGGCGTGAATACGTGAAAAAGACAGCGGCGGACGCTTCGCGTCCGCCGCTGTCTTTTTGGGGGAGAGAAAGGCAAGGTGATGTGTGGTTTATACATGGAACTCCGCTTCGGAGTACAGCGCGGCCTTCGCGCCGGGGGCAAACTCGTTTTTCCCTATCGTTATCATCTCCCGGACTTTTTGGCGACCTCATTATATGCTTAACTTATAAATAAGCAAAATTGGTGTTCATTATATGAACATGCAGAAATGTTATTTGAGCATGCATCGATACAAAGCGTTTTTGAAGGTGGCGGAGGTGGGCAGCTTTACCAAGGCGGCGGAGTTATTGGGCTACACCCAGCCCGCGTTGAGCCAGATGATGACCCCGCTGGAACGGGAGCTGTCCATTGATCCGCCCATCATCCGGACGCTGGCTGTTGGTCACCAAGGACCGTCGTACCCTGCCGCTGGCGGCCAAGGTGTTTATCGATGAGCTGATGGCACACAGGCAGCAGCTGCTGTGACGCTTTACAGCTTTAGTCGACAAAAATATTTTTAATAAGGTGGTTTACTTTCGCGGACTAAAATGCTATACTGGCATCAGTACCCGAAAAGGGAGAAAGAAGGAGAGACGATCATGGTTCGAACCGCAAAGTCCAAGATCGGAAAGAAAGAAAAGAATGACCGGCTGTATAAGGCCATTCTGATGCTGGAGACGGAGGAGGAGTGCTATAACTTCTTCCAGGATCTGTGCACGGTGTCTGAGCTGCGGAGTATGGAGCAGCGCTATGAGGTAGCCACGCTGCTGAATGACGGGATGATCTACAACGACATTCTGGAACGCACCGGCGCATCCAGCGCTACCATCAGCCGAGTGAACCGCAGCTTGATCTACGGCAACGGCGGGTATGAGAGCGTGCTGGAGAAGATGAAGGAGAAAGAGAAGAAATGAGCTGCTACGAGGCGCTGGCCGGTTCATATGACGCACTGACCGAGGATGTGGGCTATGGAAAGCGGCTGGACTTCATCGAGAAGCTGCTGTGCCGCAGCCGTATCCCGGTGAAGCTGGTGCTGGACCTGGCCTGCGGCACCGGGACCATGAGCTGGCTGCTGACGCAGCGGGGTTACGAGGTCATCGGCGTGGACGGCAGCGAGGATATGCTGGCGGCGGCCATGAGCAAGGGCGGGGAGACACAGGGCGTGCCGCCTGTTTTCCTGCACCAGTCCATGCCGAGGCTGGACCTGTACGGCACGGTGGACGCGGCGGTGTGCTGTCTGGACAGTCTCAACTACTTGACGGACCCAAAGGACGTACAGCGGACATTCCGGCGGCTGCATCTGTTTGTGGCCCCCGGCGGGATGCTGGTGTTCGACGTGAACACCGCGGCTAAGCTGGCGGCGCTGGACGGTCAGGTATTCCTGGATGAGACGGAGGATACCTACTGCGTGTGGCGGACGGAGTACCACAGGGGCCTTTGTACCTACTACATGGACCTGTTCCGCCGCCGCGGCGACGGCGCATGGCGCCGCAGCGCGGAGGTGCACCGGCAGCGGGCCTACTCTGTGGAGGAACTGACCGCCTGGCTGGCAGCGGCGGGCTTTGGCGATGTTCGGGTCTACGGCGATATGCGTATGCGCCGGCCCCGTGCGGATGAGCAGCGGGTCTACATCAGCTGTGTCCGCAAATAAAGCGGCCCGGTACTCGGGCGGATCAAAAGGAATGACCGCGCCCCGCCCAAAAGGGCGGGGCGTGTGAGACGAAAGAGGGATATATCTATGGCAGATCGTATCGTAAGAGCTATTTCCACCGACGGCATGGTGCAGGCGGCGGCCATTTGCAGCCGTGGCCTGACGGAGCGCGCCCGGCAGATACACAAGACGCTGCCTGTGGCCACGGCGGCCTTGGGCCGGACGCTGGCGGCGGCGTCCATGATGGGCAACGCCCTGAAAAGCGATGGCGCCAGCCTGACGCTGCAATTCAAGGGCGGCGGTCCGCTGGGCACGGTGCTGGCCGTCAGCGACAACGAGGGCAACGTGCGGGGCTACGTGACCAACCCCCATGTGGACCTGCCTCTGCGGCCGGACGGCAAGCTGGACGTGGGTGCGGCCGTGGGTCATGAGGGCACATTGACGGTCATCAAGGACCTGCACATGAAGGAGCCCTATGTGGGCACCATCGATCTGCTGGGCGGCGAGATCGCCGAGGACGTGGCGGGCTATTTCGTGGAATCGGAGCAGATCCCCACCGCCTGTGCCCTGGGCGTACTGGTGGACCGGGACCAGAGCGTCAAGGCCGCCGGCGGATATCTTATCCAGCTGATGCCCGGCGCGGGGGAGGACGTCATCACCAAGGTGGAGGGCGGCATCATGGCCGCAGGGCCGGTTTCGGCGCTGCTGGACAAAAACGACGACCCGGAGCAGCTGCTGCGGGACGTGATGAGCGACTTTGACCTGAAAATATTGGAGACGTGCCCGGTATCCTACAAGTGCTATTGCAGCCGGGAACGGGTGGAACGGGCGCTGATCTCCCTGGGCCGTGACGAGCTGGAGCAGATGCTCTCCGAGCAGGGCGGCTGCCAGCTGACGTGCCAGTTCTGTGACGCGGTGTACGACTTCTCGGCGGAGGACATGAAGGGCCTGCTGAAAAATATGTAAGGAAAAGGACAAAAATTGAAAAATTTTTGTTGACAGATGCGGATGGGAACGTTATAATATGCCTTGTCGTTTGAACGACAGGTACGGGAGCATAGCTCAGCTGGTTAGAGCACCTGCCTTACAAGCAGGG
>SAMEA104315420__coassemble_441_pt1 | contig 27017 bp, 27 predicted proteins | sample SAMEA104315420__metabat2_low_PE_030 | metagenome-assembled genome bin SAMEA104315420 (sample SAMEA104315420) | gut metagenome | biome: Monkey gut; feature: monkey-associated habitat; material: faeces | place: China | collected 2013 | reverse complement strand
AGAACATGGAGCGCTTCCACTGCGACATGGTCATGATGTACGACCAGCTGCTGTGTAAGGGTATGCAGGGCGTCCACGGCCTGTTCGAGGATGAGTTCCGCGCCCGCAATATCCACGCCATCTGGATGCCCCATGCCCTGCCCGACAAGCGTAATGTCTCCCGGGCCGAGATCCGCAGCATCATCAACGACTACATGACCACCGTCATGCAGGAGGAGCCGCTGGATCCGTCTTTGCTGGAGTTCGACGATTCTATGAGCTGGTAAGAGGAGGAAGAGAACATGAAAACTGTATTCAAGATTTTGAAAAAGGTCGTCCTGATCGGATTGGGCGTCTACGCCGCACTGTTCGCCGTGTTCTTCTTCGACCTGGACGGCAAGGCGCTGTTCTACGGTGTGGAGCCGTTCCTGTGTCGCCATTACGACCGCATGGAGCGCCGTGATCCGCTGAAGCAGAAGTACGATATGGACAAGCCCCGATACGAGTATAACAAGTGAGGCGATACCCTTGAGCGAACACAACCATACCCACACCCATGTGGACGAGAACGGCCATGTCTATGAGCACAGCCACGGCCACCACCATTCCCATGCCCAGACCAAAGCCGTGCTGAACCGGCTGAGCCGGGCACAGGGCCATCTGGATGCCGTGCGGAAGATGGTGGAGCGCGGTGAGGACTGCGCCGAGGTGCTGGTGCAGCTCAGCGCGGTGATCTCCGCGCTGAACGGCACGGGCCGCGCCATTCTCAAGGATCACATCAGCCACTGCATCGTGGATGCGGTGGAGGCCGGTGACCAGGAGGCCATCCAGGCGCTGAACGATGCCATCGACCGCTTTATGCGGTAGCGCTCCGGACACCGGCGGCAGAATGTCTGAATACCGCCCTGCGGCATTGACAGCGGCAGGGCGGGGGACTATACTAAACGTGAGTGACAGAGAGGGAGGAAGACTATGATTTCCGGCATCGTCTACACATCCAATTCCGGCTACACGGCGCAGTACGCCCGTCTGCTGGGTGCCGCGCTGGATCTGCCTGTGACCGACGCCAAGTGGGGCGCCGATCCCCATCCGGGCAGGGCGGTCATTTACCTGGGCTGGCTCATGGCCGGCAAGGTCCAGGGATATGCGAAAGCGGCCAAAGAATTTGATATCCGCGCCGTCTGCGCCGTGGGCATGGGTCCCGCCAGTCAGGCCGGGGCCGAAAAGGTCCGGGCCAAGATGGGCATTCCGGCGGAGGTGCCGGTATTCACCCTGCAGGGCGGCTTCGATATCAACAAGCTGCACGGACCCTATAAGTGGATCATGCAGCTGAAGTGCAAAGAGATCCGCAAAACGCTGGCGGGGAAGGCCAGTCTCAGCCCCGCCCAGCAGCTGACCTACGACATGGCGACCAAGGGTGCCAGCGCCGTCAGCGCGGAGAACCTGACACCGATCATCGACTGGTATAAAACGAAGGAGGGCTGACCATGAGGAAGTTTTTACACATGGCGGGCGGTATCGCCAAAAAGACGCTGGCCACTGCTGCAAAGCTGGCGAAGAAGCTGGCGCACATCGTATTGCAGGCTGCCGGCGCGGCGGTGTCCGCCGTGGGCAGGGCTGTGAAGGGCCTGCTGGGCAAGGCGGCCTGCGGCGTGGGCAAAAAGGTGCAGAAGTTCATTCCGCCGGTGTGCAAGGTCGTGATGATCGTGTCCGGCGCGGTGGCGCTGCTGTCCTGCGTGGGCTGGCTCATCAGCCGCAAAAAATTCGCGTAAGCGAAACGCGTATACCACAGGGAGATGCGCCAGGGCGCATCTCCCTTAAACAAAGCCCCGCGTTTCCACGCATCGCGCAGGGAAGGGCGGGGGAGAGCAAAGGAGATCTGAGCAAGTATGAAGAAAAAGGCATTCAAAGCGGAGAGCAAACGCCTGCTGGACCTGATGATCAATTCCATCTACACCCACAAGGAGATATTCCTGCGGGAGATCATCTCTAACGCCTCCGACGCTATCGACAAGCTGTGCTACCTGAGCCTGACGGACGACAAGGTGGGCTTGACTCGGGACCAGTTTGAGATCAAGCTGTCCATCGATAAGGAGCGCCGCCTGCTGACTGTCAGCGATAACGGCATCGGCATGAGTCAGGAGGAGCTGGAGAACAACCTGGGCGTCATCGCCTCCTCCGGCAGTCTGAAATTCCGTCAGGAGGTGGCGGGTGACGAGAGCGCCGATACCGACATCATCGGCCAGTTCGGCGTGGGCTTCTACTCCGCTTTCATGGTGGCCGACGAGATCACCGTCATCACGAAGAAATACGGCGAGGACCAGGCCTGGAAGTGGCAGTCCACCGGCGTGGACGGTTATACCATTGAGCCCTGCGAGAAGGATACGGTGGGCACCGATATCATCATGCACATCAAGCCCGATACCGAGGAGGAAAAGGACGAATACAGCCAGTATCTGCGTGAGTATCCCCTGTACAAGCTGGTGAAAAAGTATTCCGACTATATCCGTTTCCCCATCCGGATGCTCATGCCGCACCCGGAGCTGAAGGAGGGCAGCACCCAGGAGAACCCCGAGTACGAGGAGAAGTTCGAGTGGGAGACGCTGAACAGCATGGTGCCCCTGTGGCAGCGGAAGAAGGCCGATGTCAAGAAAGAAGAATACGACGAGTTCTATCAGCAGCGCTTTGCGGACAGCCAGCCGCCGCTGAGCGTTATCACCGTCTCTGCCGAGGGCGCCGTGACCTATAAGGCTCTGCTGTTTATACCAGAGAAGGCGCCCCTGCGCTACTACTCCGAGGAGTTCGAGGGCGGACTGCAGCTGTACTCCGCCGGCGTGATGATCATGGACAAGTGTAAGGAGTTGCTGCCCGAGTGCTTCAACTTTGTCCGCGGTGTAGTGGAGTCCCCGGACCTGAACCTGAATATCTCCCGTGAGCTTTTGCAGCACGACCGCCAGCTGAAGCTCATCGGCGCCAACCTGGAAAAAAAGGTCAAGGCCGAGCTGGAGCGTCTGCTGCGGGACGAACGCGAGAAGTATGAGTCCTTCTGGCAGTCCTTCGGCCGCCAGATCAAGCTCAGTGCCATGGACAACTACGGCGAGAAGAAGGATATGCTTCAGGATCTGATGCTGTTCTATTCCTCCACCGAGAAAAAGCTGGTGACGCTGGACGAGTACGTCTCCCGTATGCAGGAGGGCCAGAAGTACATCTACTTTGCCTCCGGCGACACGGTGGACGCTGTGGACCACATTCCCCAGACGGAACTGCTGAAGGACCGGGGCATGGAGATACTCTACTTTACCGACAAAGCCGACGAGTTTCTGTCCGATATCCTGAGGTCCTATAAGGATAAGCCCTTCCGTTCCGCCACCGACGGCGATCTGGACCTGCCCGGCGAGAGCGAGAAGCAGGAACAGGACGAGCAGCAGTACAAGGAGGCCTTTGCCTTTATCAAGGAGGCCCTGGGCGGTCAGGTGAGTGAGGTCAAGGCCTCCGCTCGTCTGAAGACCCACCCGGTCTGCCTTTCCAGTGGTGAGGGCGTTACCTTCGAGATGGAAAAGTACTTCACGGCTGCCCAGCCGGAGCTGGGGCTCAAGGCCAAGCGTATTCTGGAGATCAACGTGGATCACCCCGCCTTCCTGACCTTCGAAAAGACCCGGCTCACCGACCCGGAGAAAGCCAAAAAGTTCGCCCAGGTCTTCTACAATCAGGCACAGCTGATCGCCGGTCTGCCCATCGACGATCCCACTGCCTACACCGACCTGCTCTGCTCCCTGTGGCAGTAAATCAGAAAAAGAATGACCGCCGTGAGGCGGTCATTCTTTTTCCAAAACGACAAAAAATACGGCGCAAATAGTTGCAAAAATAGTTGAAAAATGCTAAAATATAAATAGTGCGTGAACCAGCAAGACCCACGACCCAAATCCGGGGAGAAGTCCCCATTGAGAAGGAGTTTTGCCCATGAAAGACTTGAAGCACCTGATCTGGTTTGAGGACCTTTTGCAGCAGGCCAACAACGAGTTGGTCCAGCGCGCCGCGGCGGAGGGCCAGCTGGCTCTGGGATATAACTGCTACTATATACCCGAAGTGCTGCTGAATTTGCCAGGCTGCTTTTCCAGCCGCCTTCGGGCCCCCAACAGCGGCACCGCAGAGATCGCGTCCTACTACATGACAAACCGCAACTGTCCCTATGTCCGCTGCATCCTGGAACGGGCCATCGAGGGCGGCTTCAACTATCTGAACGCTCTGTTCGGTGCGGAGGGCTGCGCCGCCATGGAGCGCATGGAGGAGCATTTCGCCCTGCTGAAGCCGGTGAAGAACGACCGCTTCATCACCACCATCATCGATCCGCCCATGAAAGGCGACCGGACCAGCCTGGATTACTACAAGGCACAGCTGAAAGCAAAGGTGCTGGATGCCCTGCGCGACAGCTTCGGCGTGGATACCTCCGACGATGCGATTCGTGCCGCCATTGAAAAGCACAACCGTCTCTGTCGGGTCATCACGGAGATCGGCGACCTCCGTAAGGCGGAAAACCCGGTCATCACCGGCTATGAATACCACGTCATCGTCCTGGTGAGTCAGGTCTGTCCCCACGACCTGATCCTGCCGTATTTGGAGGAGACGCTGGCGGAGCTGAAAACACGCCGGCCGGAGGCGGAATTCCCCTTCCGCGCCCGCGTCGTGCTGGCCGGCAGCGAGATCGACGACCCGGAATTTACCAAGCTGCTGGAGAGCTGCGGTGCCATGGTGGTGGCAGATCGCTATTGCTTCGGCACCTTCCCCGGCCGGGAGGAGATCGAGATCCACGGCGGCGAGACGGCTTTCGACGCGGTATGTCGGCACTATCTGCACCACAACCAGTGCGTCCGGTTTATGGACGGCGCCAAGATCGACCAGCGGCACAGTGAGCTGCGCCGTCTGGCGGAGGACTACGGCGCCGACGGGATCATCTACGAGAGCATGAAGTTCTGCGAGTTCTGGAGCTATGAAAAGGTGCTGGCCAGCCACGTGCTTCAGCAGGAGATGGGCATCCCTTGCTGCACCATCGAGAAGGAGTACACCCTGGGCAGCGTCGGTCAGCTGCGTACCCGCTTCCAGGCCTTTGTCGAGAGTCTGGAGATCAAGAAGCTGGGCCATAAGGAGGTGTGACCATGGGACTGAAGCAGTGGACAAATGCCGTCATCGGCGTGATCGATAAAAAGCTGGAACGCTTTGACCCCAAGTGGCAGGCAGCTAACGGCAAGGGCGGTCTTCGCAGCCGCTATGAGGATAAGACCGGTATCGCCCGCCACCGGGAGTGGCGCGGTGTGAAGGATACCTTTGTGGACTACACCGCCTGGCTGAACAACCTGCTGGCCATGGGCAAAATGGTGGCCTCCGCCCCGGTGCCGATCCTCAAGGGCTTCTGGGAGTACCGTTGGATGGGCTCCTATCTGGGCACCTTCGCCTTTATTGACCGGCTGTTTGAGGGCTACCGGGAGGACGAGCTGAAGATCGCCCACATGAATATGCACTGTATCGTCAGCAGCCTCACGAAAAAGATCGCCCTGGTCCTGGCCAACGACAAGCGTCTGGGCGGCGGAAGGGACAGCGACAACATCGTTCCCATGGACGAGGTCATGCCGACCCTGTTTATGACCGGCTTCCCCGGCTTGATCCCCATCCCCATCCAAACACTGCCGGAGTTCATCATCTGTGACATCGACCAACACCTGGAGCCCTACTACATCGATGTGGCCGAGTCCTTCGGCCTGGCCGCCGACGTCTGCTCCCGCTGCTCGGCGGAGACCGGCGTTGCCATCGACGACGATTTCCCCATTGTGGGCCGCGCTGTTCTGACCACCAATATGCCCTGCAACGCCAGCGAGGCCACCTCCATGTTCCAGCGCCGCCGCTTTGGTCTGCCGGATTTCCCCGTCACCATGGCCATGATCCACAACGAGCCCGGCGCGCACCCCTATTCCACCCAGGTCCTGCGGGATGCCATCGCCTTTATTCAGGAGAACTACGGCGTCAAGTACGACTGGGAGGCCCTGTTCGCCCGCGCTGAGCACATGAACGAGCAGAACCGCATCGAGCTGGAGAAATGGGAGCTGTTCAAGACGCCCTATTCCGCCCTCTGCGGCATTGCCGAGAGTCTGTATCGGTTATACTCCTGGGCCTCTGTCAACGGCCAGGAGGACCAGTTCACTAAAAACGACCGCAAGGTGCTGAAGCTCATGCTGGAGGCCTACGAACGGAAGCATGAGCCTTTCGGCGGTACTACCCGCCACCGGGCATTCCTGTGGGGGCCCTCCGCGGTGTATTACACAGATTTCCCCACCTGGGTCCAGAACTGCTGGGGCATCAATATCGTGCTGAATATGGACTCCACCATGGGTCACAACATGATCTCCACCACCGACCCGGAACAGGCCATTCAGGACCTGGCCCTCTTCTCCGAAAAGGGCGTCATGCGCCACCATGCCGTGGGCGGCTGGGACAACGTCAACGCTGTGTGGGAGTGGGCCAGCAAGTTCAACTGCGACATGGTCATCTTCAATGACAATGTGGCCTGTAAGGGCATGAACGGCGTCCACGCTCTCATGGAGGAGCAGGCCCGTGACCTGGGCTTCCACTTCATATTCCTGGAGCACGACCTGGAGGACTGCCGTACCATCTCCCGGCGGGATATGCGGAACACCGTCAACAAATACATGACCGTCGTACTGAACGAGGCACCGCTGGACCCCACGCTGGTGGACTTCGATGACAGTCTGGCCTGGTAAGGAGGGAACCATATGAAATTCGCAGCCAAACTGCTGAAAAGCCTGCTTATCACGGCAGCGCTGCTGTTTGCGGGCACGTTCACCATCTATTATCTCAATCTGGAGAACAAGCTGATCTACAAGGTCATTTACCCTCTCCTGCAAAAGCACTACAACAGCCAGCAGCGTGACCGCCGCATTTGAAAAGAAGAAAAGGATACCCGCCCTCCGGCGGGTATCCTTTTGCGCAAAAGGCCGTCCTTCGATGGACGGCCTTCCGGCACACGAACAAAAAAGAACGGCCCTGTGGGCCGTTCTTTTGCCTGTGGATAGGGGAGAGGGCTCACTCCGTGGTGTGATGCTCCTTGCCGAAGTGCAGCTCGCGCATACCCTCCACCTCGTCGCAGATGGCCTTCAGGTTGCAGGAGCCGCAGTCGGTAGGCATTCCCTCCAGGATCTTCGTCAGGCTCATGGTGATGTCCTTGACAGTCTTGGCGTCCCTGGTCAGCGCCGCGTAGTCCGCCTCCGGCGCGGTGATAAACAGCAGCTTCACCGCCAGAATGTTGCGGTTCTGCTTATACTGCCGGATAAAGTCCGCGCCGATGCGGCGGAACGTCATGCCCTTCTGCACCGCCTCCCGGCTGATACGCACCTGTTCCCGGCTGGATTCTGAGCTTGTGCGGATCATATAGCCCTTGGGGAACACATGGTACTTCACAAAGTCCATGTCCTGGATGGCCCGGAAGGCTTGCTCCGTGTCGTCCTCGTCATCGGACTCGATATCGCCCACCCGCAGCAGAGCGATGCGGGCATAGTGGCTGTCGCCGTTCAGCTCGTTCAGGTCCGGACCGCAGACCACGATCTCGTCCCCGGGTACCAGATTGGAAGAGGAGGTCACACAGGTGAAATTCACCGCGCTTTTGCCGCTGCCGCCCAGCTCAAAGGCGGCGTCACGCAGCATGACCAGCTCGAAAGCCCCGGTATCTTCCCAGGCCTCCGCCGGGTCATAGGCGTACCGCTTGGGCGTGGAGGCGCCGGCAAGCGCCTCCACCTCCCGTATGATCGGATTATACAGCTCCATCAGAACTTGATATCCACTTTCTTGCGGTCAAAGATCTTGTTGACCTGCACATAGGCCCAGCCCAGCAGCTTCTGGTCCAGGTTCCAGAAGTACACGACGAACAGTGCGCCCACGGCCACCGCCAGAATACGGATGAGCTTAAAGAGAAATTTGAAAACCTTATACATATCGTAGCCTCCTTAAATGGCAAGAGGTGTTCAGACGCGGGCCATGCCCTTCTGCCGCGCATACTCGGCGGCGCCCAGCGCGCCCATCAGCTGGGGGTCGGTCTTCAGGTCGATGACCTTCAGCTTCAGCACGTGCTCGATGGCCTGCTTCAAACCGGCATTTTTGGCGCAGCCGCCGGTCAGTGTGATGGCGTCGGTGGCGCCGGCCTTCTTGCTCATGACGAAGCAGCGCTTGGCCACGGCCATCTGGATACCGGCGGCGATCTCGTCCATGGGCTTGCCTTCGCCCACCAGGGTGATGACCTCGCTCTCGGCGAACACGGTGCACTGCGCGGTGATGGGGATGACGTTCTTGGCCGTCAGGGACAGGTTGGAGAACTCGGGCAGCGTCATCTCGAAGCTGCGGGCCATGGCCTCATAGAACCGGCCGGTGCCGGCGGCGCACTTGTCGTTCATGGCAAAGTTCTTCACGGTGCCGTCGGTGTCGATGGAGATACCCTTTACGTCCTGGCCGCCGATATCGATGATGGCCTTGACACTGGGGTCGGTGACGTGCACGCCCATGGCGTGACAGGAGATCTCGGAGATATTCTCGTCGGCGAAGGGGACCTTGTTGCGCCCGTAGCCGGTGCCGATCAGATAGCCCAGCTCCTCGGAGGAGTTCAAGCCCACCTTGTTCAGAACCTCCTCCATCGCCAGCTTTGCGGAGACCTCGGAATTGATCTTGCTGCGGATGGTGGTATCCGCGCAGATCTTGCCGTTCTCATCCAGAATGACCGCCTTGGTATAAGTGGAACCCACATCACAGCCGCCGTAGTATTTCATAGTCGTAAACTCCTTTATATATGTAGTAGTTGAGAATATTACATGCAGTTTTCGTCGTCGAAATCGCAGAGGGAGGGATCGATCGGTTCGGCGCGCATGACCGTGCGCATGTACTCGTTGACCTTGTCGCGCATGGTCTTGCGGGAGACGGTGCGGGGATCCATCAGGTCATGCTCGATCCAGATCATGTGATAGCCGCGCTCGCGGCCCTGCTCGTCCAGGATGCCCTGTACGGTGGCCATGTTCTTGCAGGCCACGTTCTGGTACATGATGATGATGTTGGTGTTCCACGCTTCGCACTGGCGCCACAGCTCGTCCACCACGTTCTGGTAGCCGCCGTTGGTGTGACGGCGCATGACCATACGCTCGTACAGCCGCGCCAGATCGCGCAGTGCCTCCTCCTTGTCCTCTGTCTCCAGGGGCTTGGTGAAGTTCAGGGATTCCATCTCCACCAGGATGTTGATGCCCCAGCAGTTGGCCAGCCAGTTGGAGAAGTTGGCGTAGTAGTGGGCGGGGCAGGACCAGACGATGCCGCGGTAGCGCATCTTGCCCACCCACGCCTCGTCGCGGCGCTGGTAGGACTGCATCAGCAGGTCGTTGACCTTGCGGCAGGTCTTTATGACGCGCGGGTCGATACCGCCGTCCATTTCGTAGTTCCACTTGCGGAACAGCTCATAGCTGGGGCCGATGATCTGGGGATAGGCGGTCTTGTTGACCTCCCATTTCTCCAGCTCGTAGCGCGTCTCCTCGTTAAAGCGCTTCATGGCGGAGAAGTAGGCGTCCCAGCTCCACTTGGCGCCGGTCTGCTCCTCAATGAACTTGATGCACGCCCGGATGTCCTCGGCGCCCATCTGCACCGTCTCCTCGTCCTCATACCGAACCGGGAAGCACAGGTGGAACACGGGCAGGTCGGGGAAGCGGCGGGACATATAGCTGGAGGCCATAGTGGAGCCGTCGCAGGGCATGGAGGAGGAGATAAAGCACTTGCCCATGTGGGGCAGGGCATCGATGACCAGCGCGCCGCACTCGGAGGACGGCACCGGGCAGCAGTCCGCCGGCAGGCCGAAGGACTCCACGGCGTCGATGTAGGGCACGCAGGTGAGCTGGTCGATCTCGGACACCAGGAACACCGGCATCAGCTGATAGGGGATACCCAGCAGGTCGGGGAAGCCGGCCATGATCTGGCCCATGGTCATCTCATCGAACAGAACGACTTTCTTGTTCAGCTCGGAGCTGTTGCCGTTCTTCTTATCGCACTTGGCCAGGAACACCAGATTTTCCGCCACATAGCGGAAAATGTCGTAGGTCATCAGGTGGCTCATTTTCAGGGCGTTGCCCCGCTGACCCATGGTGTTCTTATCCATGAAGCTCACGCAGCACATATAGGAGATCATCCAGCGATACCAGAACGTGGTGTTCAGGGCGGGTATCAGATCCTTGGAGAAGGTGGCCAGCAGCATGCCCCAGACCTTCAGCCAGCCGGAGAAGTCGACGAGGGTGCTCTCCACGCCGCGCCACTCCCGGCGGACAGTGGCCATGTCACCCTTACGGTACAGGGCACCCAGATGCTTTTCGCCGTTGAGCAGCAGGTCCTTGCGCTCCGCGCAGGTCATGGCGGCAACGGTCTTGGCCTCCCGTGCTACACGGTTCATATTGTCAAGGAAATGCTCCTTCTGTTTCCTGCCAAAGGCTTTCCAGTCCGTCTCCTTGATGAGATCGAGAGCGATGGAGCCAAACTCCTTCAGGTTGGCGGCCTGCGCCTTCCAGTCCATCTCAGTCTTGGCGCGGAAGAATTCGGGATTGGGAAATTTCTTCTTGTCAGCCATCAGTTGGCACCTCCGTTCTGCTTGTGGAGCTTCTTGATCTCCAGCGACTCCACAAAGGCCTGCACGCGGGTCCGCAGCTGGCCGGAGTTGCCGTTGTTGTACAGACGGTCGATGCTCAGCACCGGCCAGTCATACTCCTCATGCATGATGTGACTCACCAGCGCGCGCTCAAAGCCCCAGTAGTCGCAGTATTTCATCTGCTCATAGATGATTCCGTCAGCGTGATACTCCCGTGCCAGGCGGTCCGCCGTCTCACGGCGCTGCTGCACCTTCTCATCGGCGATGTAGCGGGCGCACTCGGAGTGCTGCATGATGTGCATACAGATCTGGGGCAGGGCGTCCTCATCGTCCTTCAGCTCAATGATCTCCCGCCCGGGAGTGGAGCCGAAGCAGTAGCGGTCGGACACTACCAGTGCGCCGCAGCCCTCGATGAGCTTCGTCAGCTGAGGGTCGTCGATCTCGCTGCCCACGATGGCTACGCGGGCACGGAAGGCGGGCTTGGGATCCGGCTTGCGCTTTTTAAGCTCCGTCAGCGTCTCTCGCAGGTAAGGCAGGATCAGGTACTTGGGACAGGTAAAGCTCACCAGGTTCAGCACGTGGAACTCATAGCCGGTGATGACCGGGTTTTCCTCCTTGCGCAGCTCGCCGATCTCGCTGATGATGGAACAGACCTCGTTGTGCTCCTTCACCGCCTGACGGATAGCGGCATCTGAGGTATCCACGCCGTACTTTTCCGTCAGGGGATCCAGCACCCGGCGGCGCATCTGCTTGACGTAAGAGTCCAGCGTGTAGTCGGTGATCTTGTAGGGGATGTCGCAGTGGGTGACAAAGAAGTTGGGCTTGTCATTCATCTGCAGAATTTCAAAGTGCTCCATGGCGCGGTTCATCATGGAACAGGCGTCCACGCCGGCCAGCGCGTCCAGGAACTGGTAGCCGCCCTCCATGCCACGCTCCACCAGGGCGCGCGCATATTCACAGGTGTAGTTGGACATATAGTAGGTAGCGATGTCCAGTGAACCGGTGCGGGGGGCGCGGAGCCGGACGGAGAAGCAGCCGGGCAGGTTCAGCAGCGGCTCAGGCATATGGTAGCAGGTATAGCCGATGGCCAGCTTCCCCTCCGCCTGTGCCTGTTTTACCAGATCATTGTCGGCATTCTCCAGCAGGCTCTCGAAGTAGATCAGATGCTTCAGGTCTCTCAAGAATTACACCTCTCTCCTAATGTATTTCAATTATAAGATCTCCAGCTTGGTCAGGGCTTCGCGTGCGCCGCGGATGACAGGGGCATCCTCCGGCAGATCAAAAACACTAAGACCCTGGATATCATTGGCGGCGTGCTGTGGGTCGCTGCCGATGGTGGCCAGTATCTCCGTGCCGTTGATATGGATGTAGGGGATCAGCGCCGGGTCCGTGACCCGATTGACGATAGCGCCGCAGCGGTCGTACATCACCAGCTCGTCGGCCACCCGCTTGATGGTGTCGATGACCTGTGTACCCTTGCGGCTGGGATCGGTGATGAGCACCAGATGCGTCACCTTCTCCATCACCCGGCGGTTGATCTGCTCGATGCCGGCCTCACCGTCGATGACCACGTAGTCAAAGTCGTTGGCCAGCAGGTTGATGACCTCCTTCAGATAGGCGTTCACCTTGCAGTAGCAGCCCGCCGTCTCCGGCCGGCCGATGGCGAGAAACGAGAACCGCTGCTGCTCCACCATGGTGTCGAAAATGCGGTATCGTGCCTCGCTCAGCAGCTCGATGGCCTCCCGGGGCGCACCGTCCTCCACCGAGGCCACGATGCTCTTGCGGATGTCGTCCAGCGTCTCTTTCACCTCAACGCCCAGCGCGGTGGACAGTCCCACCGCCGGGTCGGCGTCGATGGCCAGAATACGCTTGTCGGGGTACGCCTCGGTCAGCAGCCGCACAAAGGCGGCGGAGATGGAGGTCTTGCCCACGCCGCCCTTACCGGCGACGGCGATGATCTTGGGGGAGTGCTCCAACAAGTCTCACGTCCTTTCGTGTTACCCGCCGCCGTCATTTCTGACCGAAATGGCGGCTATGCCACAGAAGTACGCGGGTTTGTGCAGTATTGTTAAATTCCTAACATCATACTACCATAAATACCGGCAAATTGCAATGAAAGTTTCGGCATTTTGTTACATTTTTTGGCAGTATTGCGCCACTGGCCGGGGGAAAGGGGCGTGTATATTTTGCGGCGTTTTTACGCCTTTGCCCCTTTGACGCGGCGGCCATACCGTGCTATAATACGGGATAAAGTATTATCCCCCTCTTGAAAGGAGAGGCTTTATGCGTATCATCGATCTGGAGACCATTAACCAGGCCATGAACAACGAGACGCAGTTCGTCCTGCGCTGCGAGGAAGTATTCCACGACAAGGTGTCCTCCGCTGCGGCGGCTGTCCTGTCCGCCGGGCGTGAGCGCCGCATCGTGGCGCTGACCGGCCCCTCTGGCAGCGGCAAGACCACCACCGCCATGCGCCTGCGCGACTACCTGGAAAATCTGGACGTCAAGGTCTGCCTGCTGAGCATGGACAACTTTTTCCTGCCCCTGGACCAGCGTCCGCCGGAGGCTACCGACTGGGAGTCCCCTTACTGCGTCAACGTGGATCTGCTGGTCAGCTGCATCGGCCGCCTGCTGGACGGCGAGCAGGTGGATATTCCCTGGTACGATTTCAAGACCGGCACCACCGGCGGCTATAAGCCCATGCAGGGCGACAAGGAGTGCATTGTCATTGCCGAGGGGATCCATATGCTCAACCCCCTGATTTTCGATAAGATCCGCGGCGCGGCCACCGGCATCTATGTGGCGCCCCGCACCCGTATCCTCACCAATAAGGACCGCGTGGTTCGTCCCGAGCAGCTGCGCGTGGCCCGCCGGCTCATCCGGGACTACAACACCCGGGGCCACTCCCTGCGGGAGACGGTCGAGCGTGCCGAGAGCGTCAACGCCGGCGAGGTCAACTATATCCGGCCCTTTAAGAGCAACGCCGCCATTCACATTGACTCCTTCCACGACTATGAGCCCTGTATCCTGGCCAAGTGCCTGGCCAACATCCCCAACTTCCGGCAGGAACTGACGCCGGAGTATATGCAGGAGCACGACCTCACCGACCTGGTAGAGGTGGTGGAGAGCGTCCCGCCTTTGCACACGCCTTATGTGCCGCTGAATTCCATCGTCCGCGAGTTCGTGGGCGGCAGCTGCTATGAATATTGAGCAATAAGGGAGGTATCCTAACTATGAGCAGAATCATTACCATCAGCCGTGAGTTCGGCTCTGGCGGCCGTGAGCTGGGCAAGCGTCTGGCCAAGGCCCTGGGCATTCCGTGCTACGACCACGAGATCATCGAGATGATCGCCAAGGAAAACGGCTTCAACGAGGACTATGTGGCCAACGTGGGCGAAAAGAGCATCGAAGCCGCCTATCCGCTGACCATCGGGCACCGCTTTGGCATGCAGCCCTTCCAGATCATGGAGCAGCCCATCCGCGTGGCAGTGGCCCAGCGCCAGATCATCGAGAACTTCGCCAAGCAAGGCGACTGCGTCATCGTGGGCCGGGCCGCCGATGTTATCCTCAAGGACTACGACCCGCTGAACATCTTTGTCTATGCGGATAAGGACTCCAAGATCGAGCGCTGCCAGCGCCGTGCCCCGCAGGGTGAGCATCTGACGCCCCGGGAGATCGAGTCCCATATGAAGCAGATCGACCGCAACCGTGCCCAGCACCACCAGATGTACAGCGACAGCAAGTGGGGCGACAAGGGCTCCTACGACCTGTGCATCAACACCACCAAGCGCTTTGTCAAGGATATCGTTCCGTCCATCGCCAAGTTCTGCGAGGACTGGTTCAATTCCCACGGTTAATACATAAAAGGCCCGCGCCGCGGGCCTTTTACCGCAGAGAGGAAGGAGGCTGTTCTGTGAAAGTCCGTCTCAATGACGATCCCGAGATCGTGAAAACCATCCGCGAGGGCCTGAAACGCACCGGCGGCTACTGTCCCTGCCGTCTGGCCCGCACCGAGGAGAACAGGTGTATGTGCAAGGAGTTCAAGGACCAGATCGCCGACCCGAACTTCGAGGGCTACTGCCACTGCCGTTTGTACTACAAGGAGAAATAAAAAACCGGGCCGATGGCCCGGTTTTTTATTTCTTGATAAGCTCCTTCACCAGTCCGGCCACGGTCAGCACCACGCCGCCGATAAGCATGAAGTCCGCCAGGTTCCACACCAGCGCCCGTTTTTTGGCCTTTCGGTGGGGGAATTGCAGATAGTCCGTCACGCTGCCCCGCCGCAGCCGGTCCCATTGGTTGCTGATGCCGCCCAGCAGCACCGACAGAATGCCCAGCTGTGCTGCGAAGGCCCGCTTGCCCAGCTCCGGCAGCAGACACGCTGCCGCCGCCAGCCATACGCCCAGCGGCAGCCAGCGCAGCAGCTTCTCGTGCTTCTGTCCCAGCCCCAGAAAGAACCCCCGGTTCTCCAGATGGGTCAGGCGCACATACCGACGCTCCCATTTCAGCTTCCCCGTCCGGGACAGATATTTCAATATCCGGTCGGCGGCAAACAGCGCCGCCGCAATGCCGATGGCTATGTACATCCGTTACCTCCGTCCCCGCCGCACGGTAAAGCCGAACACCAGGCCGCACAGGCCGCCTACGATGTGGGCGATCTGGGAGACGTTGTCCTGCTTGAACAGTCCGTCCATGATCTCGCCGCCCAGGTAGAAGATGACCACCAGAATCAGCGTCACGGGGATCTCGCCCTTCCGCGCCGCCGTAAAGGAGGACAGCACGATCATCATGAACACTACGCCGCTGGCGCCCAGCAGCGCCGTGTGGGGAAAGAAGATAAAATTCACCAGGCCGGTGACCAGCGCCGTCAGCGCGATCATCCACACCATGGTGCCGCTGCCGTATTTCTCCTCCAGACCGGGGCCCACCAGCAGCAGGAGCAGCATATTGCCCATGTAGTGGTCATAGCCGGAGTGCCCCAGCACATGGCCGAAAAAGCGTACGTATGTCAGAGGGTCGGCCAGAGAGGACCGGTACACGGAGAAATACTGCGTCGTGGCGGCACCGTTGGTCCAGTTGCCCAGCAGCAGGGCGATCAGGCTCAGCAGGGCGAAGGATAATATCACCGGCGCGTTGAAGCGAATAATGATCTTTTTCAAGCAGGATACCTCTTTTCAAATACGTTTGAAAAGAGTATACTATACATTCAGAAAAAAGTAAACCAAGGAGGGCCTGTGCCGTGAAAAAATGGGTGAAGATCATTCTCTGCGTTCTGCTGGCGTTGTTGCTGCTGGCGGGCGGCTATGTGGCCTATGTGTTTATCGACTATCACCGTATCGGCGACCAGATGCTGACGCCGGTGCAGTCCACCGATGCCGCCCGGTCCGTCGATACGAATACGGCCTATACGGTCGTGTCCTGGAACATCGGCTTCGGCGCTTACGAGGACGACTACGGCTTTTTCATGGACGGCGGCACGGAATCCCGCGCCTGGTCAAAAGAGCGCCTGACGGCCAACATGGACGCCATCGCCGGGTACCTGAAGCAGCAGAACGCCGACTTCTGCCTGCTGCAGGAGGTGGATATCGGCTCCACCCGTACCTACCATGTGGACGAGCGCGAGCCGCTGTATGCCGCCCTCTTCAACAAGAGCAGCGTTTTCTGCCAGAATTACGACTCGCCCTATCTTCTGTATCCCCTGACCGCTCCCCACGGAGCCTCCCGGTCCGGCCTGCTGACCTTCTCTCCGGCGAATATCACCGCAGCCGACCGCGTGGAGCTGCCGGTGGAGTCCGGCTTTATGAAGCTTCTGGACCTGGACCGCTGCTACTCTGTCAGCCGTGTCCCCGTCTCCGGCGGCGGTGAGCTGGTGCTCTACGACCTGCACCTCTCTGCCTACACCAGTGACGGTACCATCGCCACGGAGCAGCTGGCGCTGTTGCTGGCGGATATGCAGGCGGAGTACGAAAAGGGCAGCTGGTGCGTGGCCGGCGGCGACTTCAACAAGGACCTGCTGGGGGACTCCTCCGTCTATTTCGGCGCGGCGGAGCAGGAATATTCCTGGGCGCAGCCCATACCGGAGGGCGTGTTCGACAGCTATGACGTGCAGCTGGTGGCGCCACTGGACGAGAACGATCCGGTGCCATCCTGCCGCAACGCCGACGGCCCATACCACGACGGCCAGTATGTCCTCACCGTGGATGGCTTCCTGGTCACCCCCAATGTTGCCGTGGACAGTGCCGCTGTTTTGGATACAGGCTTTGCCTACTCCGATCACAACCCGGTACAGATGACGTTTACCCTGCAAAAGTAAGCAAAAGCACCCCGTCACGGGGTGCTTTTTTTCACCGCAAAGCAGGAAGGTGCGCGTCTATTCATAAAAATTTCGAAAAGGGGGTTGCAAAGATGTCCGTTATGTGGTAACATACGTCCATCAATTAGATACAGCCCGATGAACCGCCCGGAATGGAAAGACCGGATGGGGAGGGAACTCTGGAGAATCCCATTTAGTTGGGTGCCGAAGGTGCAAGGCGCGCGAGCGCCGAATCTCTCAGGCAAAAGGACGGAGCAGACGAGTTTTTCGCTTGACCAGACTTCTCCAGAGTTGCCGTTTTCCGGCAGCTCTATTTTTTATGCAAGGAGAGAAATTGTATGTTAGAAAGTGTATTGTTCCCCATCGTATCCAAGATCAACGAGTACCTCAGCAACTATATCCTCATCTTCCTGCTGGTGGGTGTGGGCCTGTGGTACTCTATCAAGACCCGCTTTGTCCAGGTCCGTTGCTTCGGCGAGGGCATGAAAAAGTTTTTCGGTGAGATGAACCTCCGCGGCGGCGCCCAGAAAAGCGGTATGACCTCCTTCCAGGCGCTGGCCACCGCCATCGCCGCCCAGGTGGGCACCGGTAATATCGTGGGTGCCTCCGGCGCCATCCTCACCGGCGGCCCCGGCGCCATCTTCTGGATGTGGATCATCGCCTTCTTCGGCATGGCCACCATCTATGCCGAGGCTACCCTGGCCCAGAAGACCCGTATCGTTGAGCCTGACGGCAATATCAAGGGCGGCCCGGTCTACTACATCACCACGGCGTTCAAGGGAGGCTTCGGAAAGTTCCTGGCGGGCTTCTTCGCCGTCTCTATCATCCTGGCCCTTGGCTTCATGGGCTGCATGGTCCAATCCAACTCCATCGGCTCCACCATGCAGACGGCCTTCGGCATCCCCTCCTGGATCGTGGGTATCGTCCTGGTCATCATCTGCGCCATCATCTTCCTGGGCGGTGTGCAGCGTCTTGCCGCCGTCACCGAGAAGCTGGTACCTATTATGGCGGCTATCTTCCTGCTGGGCGGTCTGGTGATCCTCTGCGCCCGCATCAAGTACGTCCCCGCCACCTTCGGCATGATCTTCAAGTATGCCTTCCAGCCCCAGGCCATCGTCGGCGGCGGTATCGGCTACGCCCTCAAGACCGCGATCTCCCAGGGCGCCAAGCGCGGCCTCTTCTCCAATGAGGCCGGTATGGGCTCCACGCCCCACGCCCACGCCCAAGCCAATGTGGCCCACGCCCACGATCAGGGTGTCGTGGCCATGATCGGTGTGTTCATCGACACCTTCATCGTCCTGACCCTGAATGCCCTGGTCATCATCTGCACCCTGTACACCGCTGACGGCCCTCTGGCCAACGGCTACTTCGGCGACATCACCGCCACCCTGGGCAAGACCAACCTGGCCCAGACGGCTTTCGGCTCCGTATTCGGCGACAGCCTGGGCGCCAAGTTCGTGGCCATCTGCCTGCTGTTCTTCGCCTTCTCCACCATCCTCAGCTGGAACCTGTTCGGTAAGATCAACGCCAACTACCTTTTCGGCCGCAAGAACAGCAAGCTCTGCAACGTGATCTACACCGTTATCGCCTTGGTATTCATCTTCCTGGGCACCGTCTCCGGCAGTGACTTCGTCTGGGAGGTCACCGATATGTTCAACAACTTCATCGTCCTGCCCAACGTTATTGCTCTCTTCGCCCTCACCGGCATGGTCATGGCCAGCCTCAACGAGGTCAACAAGGGTAAGCAGCTGAAGGTCTGAGTAAGCAGGGGAGAGGCGTAGGCCTCTCCCCGTTTTCCCCTTTTGCAAAACGCGAAAAAAACAAAAATTAGGGGTTGACATTTTCGAAAATCCCTGCTATATTATACAAGTCGGCAGCGCCGACCACCCGATGTGGGGGTATAGCTCAGCTGGGAGCCCGGTTGAAGCGGTAAACAACCCCCGCACTAATTGAATAAGAAATTACTCAGCGCACCCCTTATATGGGGGTATAGCTCAGCTGGGAGAGCGCTTGAATGGCATTCAAGAGGTCAGCGGTTCGATCCCGCTTATCTCCACCAAACGGGTGCGCTGAGTATTCTTAATAAAGACTTGCTTTGAAAAAAGCGAGTTTTTTGTTTTATGCCCACTTCTCTTTTGAAGCGGGCTTTTCTTATGCGGCGATTGCCGAAATGTCCAGCCCAGCACTGAACTGCTCAAAGTCAATGTTGAAGTCGATATGTAGTCGATAGTCCCGATACACTTCCACACGCCGGATTAGGCAGCTCACAATCATTTTCTTTGACTCCATGCTGGCGCTGTCGTACATATCCGCCCATGAGATAATGTCATCGTACTGAGCGTTTAAGGCATCCAGCATGACCTGCCCCTCATCGTAGGCCGCCTGCGCCGCCTCCATAGTATGCTGAATGGTGAGACATTTTTTCTCACCGTCCGCAATTAAGGAACTGAGCAATTCCTGCGAAAAAGCACTTTCGCCCCGGAGGGCTTTAATGACCTCTCCACGGAGTGTATCAAGCTCGGCGGCAGCCTTGGCATAGTCGGATTTTGCGCTTTTGAGAAGCGCTTTCCGTCCTTCCATCTTTTCACGATAACGGATATTGACGATCTCACTTTTAGGGATTGCTTTCATTCGCTCGAATATCTGCCGCACCACTTTATCAATGATACCGTCAAGAATATGCGCTGTGTAGCCAGTCTGCCCGTCACATTCGGTTTGCTTGCGTGTCTTGCCGTAGCAGATATACCGCACACGCTTTACAATGCGGTGAGCATCTTCCTTGCACGGATAAGCCTTGCCGTTGGTGGTGAGCGCCAGCCGGGAGCCACAATGCCCGCAAAAGACATTCCCGGCCAGCAAGGACTGGCCACGGGTATTCAGCGGTACACGCCGTTCCTGTTCGGCGGAGTTGGCACGGGAGGTACGAATGTGCTGTGCGGCCTCAAACAGCTCCGGCGCTATGATCTGCAAATGGGGCAGCGTTTGGGAGCGGCTTTCGCCGCTGCGAAGCACCCCAGTATATGTAAGATTGCAAATGATACCCCGGACGCTGGCGTGATGCCACATCTTACCCGTTCTCGCCCGATAGCCAAGGTTATTTAGGTAAGTAGCGATCCGTTGAGCGCCGAAACCCTCATGCACATACTTGTCAAAGATGATCCGTACCACAGCGGCCTCGGCCTCGTTGACAGCCAGCTCAAAAACCTCATGCTTGCGTTTATTGAAGCGCCCACTCTTTACAAGGTCATACCCATAAGGAGCAAGGCCACCCTTGAAACCGCCGTCCTCGACGAGCTGGCCGAGAGCGGTTTTTGTGCGAATTGAAGTCTTTTCGCTTTCGCCGTCAGCCTGCCAGAAGCGGATGTAGTTGGTGAGCTTGTCCGTGTGATTATCAAAACGCTGCTCACCCTCTTGCGTACTCCAGACCCGGATGCCGTTCTTAACGAACCATTCCACCACGAAGGGCGTTTCGTCAGCTATACGCCCGATGCGGTCAAACATGAACACAAGCAGAATATCGAATTTCCCCTGCTTGGCACGCTCCTTGATGATTTGCAGCTTGTCCCGGTTTTCAGCTCTAACCTTATGCCCGGACACGCCGTCCTCCTGCTCCTCGTGAACGATCGTCCAGCCCATTTTTTCACAGAAGCGATGGCACTCTCTGCGCTGCATGGGAATGTCGGCTTGACTTTTGTCGTTGTAGTCCACCTGCTTGTCGGTGGACACTCGGTATAGGCAATCGACCCGATTACCTGTCATCATTCTGTTTTCTATCATATTGATCCGTCCTTTCATTTGTCGATGGGTCAATGAAAGAACGCAATCAATACGCGGGGAATATGAAGTTTTCAAGGTACATAGGGATTACCCCCACTATTATTATCCCTCTGTTTGGGAGGGATTGCAAGGATGTCGCCGGAGCTATTTTTTACCGTATTGTTGGCAAAAGAAGATAATAAAATTTGCTTTACATGATGGAGCGCTGCCGCATTTTTGCAGTCTGCAAAGCTGGCGGTGATGGCGTAGCCATCTACAGCAAATGCGGTATGTTGTTTTCTCTGCTGCATAAAGACCTCCTTTTCAATTCTCGGCAACAGGGAAAGGCCAGCGCCTCATAAAAGCGCTGGCCTGTGACTTATGACCTCGGGACGAAATGTCCCAAGGTGTTTTTGAAAGGCGAGAGCGCCGCACCCGCTCCTGTTGGCCTGTCATAAGACAGCTCATATTCAATGCGGCGCTCCCTCACAGCGGACAGCGACGATCCGTGACGGAGCATCAACTACCTTGCTGCGGAGAAGTGAAAACTACCTCTCATATACCAAGGACAAAAATCGGGCAAATGGAGCCTCACTCACAGAACTTTTTTCAAATATTTTTTCATAGCAGCCATGCCGCGCTTCACCGAGCGCCGGACAACGCTTTTGTCCACATCCTGCTCTCGGGCGATCTGGCGGTAACTCTTGCCGAGGATCAGATGCGCCTCTACCCGGATGCCCTGCACCTCCGGCAGAGAGTTGAGGGCGTTCCACAGGTGGACGAACAGCTCCATACGATCCAGAAGCTCCTGCGGTGTCGGCTCATGCAGGCAGGCCGAGTATTCGATCCCATCGTCACAGTCGAGGGAATACTGCGCCTTGTTACGGGTCGTGCGCCGCTGATAGGCGGCCTCATACAGCTTGTCCGCCTTCAGCTCGGCGGCCACTTCGTCGGAAACTTCGATGTATTCATCATGGGTGTACCAAGCGTAAAAGTCCTTCAGATTGATGGTCGTCATTTGTATTTCCTCCATTCGGTTCATGTGTGGGTGGGTGAACAGAACGGAGGAACGGCGGGGATCGGCAGCCGGGGCTGGCTGCTTTGGGACAAATTGTCCCAAGGTGCGGGTATATAAAAACGCCCGCACAGCATGACGCTATGCGGACACACGAAATACTATTTTCGCTTATATACTGACAAATTTCGCATCCATGCCCGGACTGCTCCGATGGAGGGGCTACGCTTTTTTTAGCTGGTGCAGGTCATGGACGCTGTGAAAAAGCAAAAAGGACACGGCGATACCTCCTCGGACACCGCCGTATCCTTAAAAAAGGGCGACTTTACCACACCCCCCGTTGATCCAGTTTTTCAAAAGGAAAACGGCGACTTGAAATGCAATATTTCAAAACCGCCGTTCTGCGCCGCAAGGCCGAACAAACACGGTCTTGTTGTGTATGCCAGCACAGATATTATCAAAAGAAAAGAGCCGATAAACCGTGTGCCTGTTGGCTACGGGTTATCGGCTCTGCGTCTGTGCGTCTGGCTCTTTGATAACTGTCGTATGAAATTGTTTTACATGGATTAAGGTTTCCTGTTTGCATTTGGGACAAAACAACGGGAAATTTTTTAATTCTGTATCTCCTCGGATTTTGAGCCGTGTTTTGTTTCCGCATATAGGGCAACGTATCCATTCGACTTTATGCAAGTGGTATTCTCCTTTTTCCATAAGCAATTACATGAAATTAAATATGCAGTTAAGTGAAATTACATACCGTTCAAACGGTGTTACCTGAAATGTAAAATTACATTAGGTGGTGATACTATGAAAATTGAACGGGACGAGCGCAAATTTGACTTTCACGGAATCGGGCTTGCCATCAAGAAAGCCCGTGAGCGTGAGGGCATGACACAAGAGCAATTAGGTTATATTGTTGACCGTGATCCGCGTACCATTATGTATCACGAAAACGACGGACAGCATCCGAGCCTAAACGCCTTTTACCAAATGGTAACAATGTTCGGTATCTCCGTGGACGAATACTTTTATCCCGGTATGGGAGCCGATGAAGCCGCAAAGAAGCGGATCAACATTCAACTTAATTCTCTCAACGAAAGCGAGTTGCGGCTCGTCGAGGGGATTATCAATGCAATTATAGAAAACCGTGGAACGGAGGAAGCATAAGGAAAGCGGCAGTTTTGAAATATCATATTTCAAAACCGCCGCTTGATTTTAGCACGCAAAATCGTCATCAAATGGCGGTTTCATGTGTTCGGATTTATGTATCACGCCTGCTTTGCTATGCTTTCATAAATAGTATTTTTAGATTCTTATCATGGCAACTCACTCTCATTGACGGGAGTTGCTTCAAGTTCCTTATTCAAATTGTTCCAATAAGCGCTAATATCCGCACTTGTGAAATACTCAAAACCGCCTGCTTCTGATTTCAGATTGCCGTTTTTAGCTCCATAGCAGGCGTAAATCAAATCATAACTTGTCCCATCCGAAAGGTTAAATCTAAAGCTGGTCACATCCGTTCCAGCAGTTTCCTCAGCCGTTTTGTCTTTTAGGGATAAGCCCTTGAACATATCATACAGGGTCTTTATATCACTTTCGGCAACGACTACCTTCTTTTCTGCTGATGCAGGCACTCCGTCGTAGTGGTACATTTCAACGCTTTCGACATCTTCAACCTCAAACGGGAAGTCGATATTGACCGTTTTCCCGTTACAGCCAACAAGCCCCAGCGTTAGGATCAGCGCAAGGATTAAGGCGGTTATCTTCTTCATTTCATTCTCCTTTTTGTATTTGGTTATAGTCACTTTCCTTTTCATAAATGAAATCCTCCTTGTTTGTCATTGGGGTATCACCCATATAACGCACAAGGAGGAAAAAGGGGACAATATTTTTTGAATTATTTTTTCGTAATGCTTGCGGCGATCTTTACCAGCTCGTCCGTATCAATAGAACCATAAACCGAGAAGAAGCAGCCGTCCCGCTCAAAGCAAATATAGCTCATATCATCTTTCTGGAAGAAGTAGCCTGCTACCCCGTCTTTATCAAACGGCTCTATCTTCGCATCTTCAGTATCGAGATAAATCCGATTATCCGACTGGCTGACCACAATGCTGAAACGCTCCGACTCGCTGGTGGCGTATTCATAGAGGACAACCTCTGGTTGCCTGGTCGTACCTTGCAGAATTGCTCCGTCCGGGAGATAGCCAGCCTGATACTCGGTCAAATCCTGCGGCTCGTCCAGCTCGTCACCGTGCAATTCAAAAATGCTGTATTTTTCAAAAGTTTCAACCACCCACGAGATGACTCTTTCCCGGAATTGGGCATTTGCCACCATGCAGGTCGAGAATAGCAAGGTCAAAGTGACGGCCGCGACCGCAACGGTTTTCCAAACCTTTCTGAACGCAATATGTGTCCGGCTGCTTCCTGCCGCCTCATCATCCGCATCTGCTTCAAGTTCGTTGTGCAAATAGCCCTTTAAGGCAATATGACAGGCCTTCCCGAAAGTATCATCGGAAATCATGCGGCCTGCCTCAATGCCCATACTTGAAGATAGCAGTTCTTTGTAGAAGCGAAAGCGTCCCTTGACATTTTCCAGATGGAAAAACATTTCTGTCTCCTCCGGGGACAAGCGGAAACAATATCTGCTCAACAGCAGGACAATCCCCTGATGGGGCAGCAACAAGATTTTCTTGCTCAACTCATAGATCTGCTGTTGGTTCAAATCAACACAAGCGCAGTTATCATTCTCAGCAGCCGCGAGGGTGTCTGCGGCCTTTTCAAGGCTGGTCGCCGCCGCTTCTTGAAGTAAAGCCTGCCAACTCATATCCATAGTGTTACCCTCCCTCATACAGTTTTCTGAGCTTCTTGACGAGCCGCTGCCCGCGTTTCTTGGCGGCATCTTCAGAAATGTTCAGTAGCTCTCCGATTTCTTTGTATCCCATTTCCTCGGCGTAGCGAAGATAGACAAAGCGTCGATCATCGGGGTCGAGCCGGTCTATCAACTCGGTCAGCTTATGCACATCGGCATTGTGAATACACTCGTCTGTGAGGTCATTGGAGTTTTCATCTGAAACGCAGTCCCAGCGGTCAAGGTGGACGCTCTGCTGGGAATGACGCAGCACATCAATAGAAGCGTTTTTCACTATGGTAACGCAGAAAGCGGTCATTTGGGGACAGGGTAATTCAGAAATTTTTTCGATGTTGTCCATAATCTTTACAAATGCAGTGGACACAACATCTTCTGCGGCTTCTTCTGATTTTACGATTTTGAACGAAATGCGCTGAAAGTGGACACGATGCTCATGGAATATCCGCTCTACCAGCGCACGCTGTTCATCATTCAAAACGCCAAATAGGAGTATCATCATAATGGGTTCCTCGTGGGTAATTGTTGCAGCCTATCTTTATCGGGCAGGAAAACGCACTTACACAAGCGTTTTTCTCACGACACGATATTTCAATTATACCACAGAATAATCCTACGGAAAAGAGAGGAAAACGAGCCAAGCCGATGGCGCTGTCTCCGTTTTTCGTAGGATTTCCGGGGGATGCACTAACGGCAAGCAGGGCAAGTGTAGCCACACTTGCTATTTTTGCATCCCGGCGGGCTGCAAAAACGCTTGTTGGGGAGCCTCCCCAAACCCGGCTTTGGGACATTTTGTCCCAAAGTAATTTGTCTGCGTCACCGTTCGCTATCGCTCCTGTTCCTTTTTGCGCTGGCCGTCCGTGACGCCCAGCAGATGGTCGATGTTGGCCTTGACCGCCACGGCCTGCCGCATTTCCTCTTGTGCTGAGCGGTACTCGGTATAGAGCGCCTTTTTCCGCGCCGCCAGTTGGCGGCGTTTTTCTTTTAGCTCTGCCATCTTGGGCAGCTTCTCACCGCCCAGCAGCTCTCCCATCGTAGCCTTGGCCGCCCGGTAGTCCGCCAGCTCCGCCTCATGCTCGGCAAGATATTTTCGGCTGTACTTGGCCGCTTTGTACCTGTCAAAGACGGGACGGGTCTTGGCGTACTGCACCACGGCTCCCATCAGCTCGGAGGTTGCGGACAGGTCAGCCTCCGTCCGCCGGAGTTGCTCGGTCAGAGCGTGAAAACGGGAAACGGCGTTCTCGGCCTTGGCGGAGAGCTGGTCATACTCGGTGATATTCTGCTCCTGCATGAATTGAAGCGCCGCCGCCATCTGTTTAAGGTTATAGATCTTTGCCCACCGCGCATAGGCCGCACCTTTGCCAGAGCGCAGGCGCTCCTGTATATCCACGATCAGATTGACACGACGAGGAGCGGCAGGCACGGGAACAGGCTGCTCCGGGATCGGGCGCTCCCCTGCGATGATGGCCTTAATGTCCTCGGGATCGTAGCCGTCCCCGAGGGTGGACGCCCGCAGCCGGGTCGCCCGCTCCTGCCCCGGAACAAGAAAAGAAATCGCGCCGCCGCGCCCATGCTTGACTGTGTAGCCGGACGCCTCCATGAGCCGGAGGAAATCGTCAAAGTCGGCGGGGCTTTTTGCAAGAGCTTCATTGATGGCAAGCCGTAGCTGCTCCTTATATGAGGGCTGCCGCTCCGTCCCCAGCCACGCCCCGTAATGGGGAAAGCGCCCCTTGCTGTGCAGCTTGGGGTTGGTTATGACGGACAGATCATTTTCAAGACAAATGCGGTCAGAGAGCCGCCGCACCGCACGGCCAGAGCCAATAAAGTCCCGGAACTTCCGGGTGCAGTCCAGCGAGGTCGAGTTATAATAAATGTGATTATGGATGTGTGCCTTGTCCGTGTGGGTGGCAACGAAAAAGGCGTACTTGCCCTTTGTCCAGCGCATCGCCGTTTCATAGCCGATACGGTTTGCCTCCTCCGGCGTGATCTCCCCGGGCTTGAATGACTGGCGGATCTGATAACAAAGCACATCCGCGCCCCGCCGCTGTTCCCGGCCTGTGGTTGCCTTGTACTTGGCCTTGCTCAAAAGGAACTCGGCATCGGCGGTCATGTGGTCGCAGCCGTAGGACGAGATCAATTCGCCGCCCTCGGTCTTGTCCGGGTTTTGCCCGTAGTCAAACCGCTCTTTCAAGGACTGCGCGATGGTTTCGCCCTTGCTGATTTTGTGCTTCTTATAGTAAGTCGTAGCCGTAGGCAGCCCTCCTTCCGATATGACAAACGGCGGCTGTGGTCAGCCGCCGTTGTGCTTTGGGACATTTTGTCCCGAAGTATCAGCCAGTGATAAAATCCCGCAGGGCGAACTTGGCCGAGTGCAGCTTGTCCACCAGCCACTCAGCGATGGCGGGAACGCCAAAGGGAGAAA
>SAMEA104315420__coassemble_407_pt1 | contig 29234 bp, 26 predicted proteins | sample SAMEA104315420__metabat2_low_PE_030 | metagenome-assembled genome bin SAMEA104315420 (sample SAMEA104315420) | gut metagenome | biome: Monkey gut; feature: monkey-associated habitat; material: faeces | place: China | collected 2013 | reverse complement strand
GGCTGAGATCAGCGGCAGCGGCGCAGACGCAGAGACGATCCTTTTGACCGCACGATGAAATTTGATCTCCGTGACCGTGCGGTACAAATCCGTCAATAACCGCCAAAGCATAGCGCGCAGGAAGTCTTGAAACCTTAGGTTTCAAGCAGCCCTTTTGGTCACTTTTGGGGCTGTGGCCAAAAGTGACCCGCGCCGGGGCGCGGAACACCCTTCGTTGCTTCCGGGAAAGAAAGTACCTCGCCGAAGGCAACAAAAGAAAGAAAAAATCTTGCGCGGATGGAATTGTCCGCCCCACCTTTTCAAAAAGTTCATAATTTCCCGGAAAACTTAAAGGTAGAATTAAGAAAACCGAGTATCCTGATAAACAGTAAGAGACAGAAACACACCGTTCCCCATTCGTATTCTACCACGGTTTGCCCGCTTCCACAAGCGTCCGCCGTGTCCAATCGCAAAAATCCGGGAGGCACATTTCCATGTATAACGACGAATTTAACTCTTATCATTTCACCAACCGGGACGACCTGCCCCGTGACGATTACACACCCACGCCCCGTCCTCAGCCGGAGCTGACCCCCACGCCGAAAAGGCAGGGCTTCTTCCGCCGCACCTGGGTCAAGGTCACAGCGCTGGTGCTGGCCTGTGCCGTTGTCGGCGGCGCGGCGGGCTACGGCGGCGCATCGCTGGCCAACAGCGGCAGCAATGAGGCCGCCATCCAGGAGAGCGGGCGCAAGCCCGCCACCGTCCAGATCAAAACGGTGAACGGCCTCACGAAGATGGACCCCAACGAGGTCTACGCCTCCACGGTGAACTCCACCGTGTCCATCAACTGCTCCGCCACCAGCACCAACGTGTTCGGTCAGACCACCCAGTCCGCCTCCAGCGGCAGCGGCTTCATCATCACTCAGGACGGCTATGTCGTCACCAATCATCATGTGGTGGCCGGGGCAAGCTCCATCAAGGTCACGCTGTATAACGGCGACACCTACGATGCCGCCCTCATCGGCAGCGACAGCGACTATGATGTGGCCGTCCTGAAGATCAACGCCGAGGGCCTCCAGCCCGTCACGCTGGGCGACAGCGCCGATGTGAACGTGGGCGACTACGTGCTGGCCATCGGCAACCCCCTGGGCGAGCTGACGTTCTCCATGAGCCAGGGCATCGTCTCCAGCTGCAACCGTGCCATCAACGTGGACGGCACTCCTTTTAATATGATCCAGGTGGACTGCTCCATCAACCCCGGCAACTCCGGCGGCCCGCTGATGAACCTATACGGCGAGGTGGTGGGCATCGTGTCCGCCAAGTATTCCACCTACTCCACCACCACGGTGGAGGGTCTGGGCTTCGCCATCCCCATCAGTGACGTGAAGTCCATCATCACCGACATCATGGAAAACGGCGCGGTGACGGATAAGGCCTACATGGCCATCACCGCCGGCACGATGACGGCGCAGATGGCCGCCCAGTACAGCATCGACGTCACCCAGGGCGTGTTCGTCTACTCCGTGGTGGAGGGCGGCGCCGGCGACAAGGCCGGATTGCGCCTGGGCGATGTGATCACCAAGCTGAACGACACCACCCTGACCAGCCGCCAGGATATGTCCGCGGCCATGAAGAACTACCGCGCCGGCGACACCGTCACCCTGACGGTCTACCGCGACGGCCAGTATATCACCACGGAGCTGACCTTCGATGCCCAGCCTCAGACCACCGGCTCTGACACCGACGACACCACCACCGACAACGGCGGCGGATACAGCGGTCAGATCCCCGAAAACTGGCAGGAGTTCTACAACTACTTCTTCGGCAGCCGCCGCGGCTGATGCTTTTTCAAGTTTTCTTCAAGTTTTTTCCTCATAATCTCCATTCTGTTTACAAGGTCTTATAAAGTTTTTCAAGCTGCTTTCACCGACTTTTTCATGTCATTCTTCCTTTTTCCCCCGCAAAAACTTCTTCATCGCGTTTTCCCCTTTCCCCCTCGTCCCCGCCGGAATCCCCGGCGGGGACACTCTTTTGTCCCCGGAAATCCTGATGATTTGCCAACTCCCGATTGACGCTTTCCCCGGTTGATGGTACAATAAGACCGTAGAACCAAAGGCGGCGCGGGCCGCCGGGGAATATGAAAAGAAGGAGCAGCGATGTATGTACCGTATCGTCAGAAAAGAAGCACTGAAACCCACCGTCATCCTTTATGAGATCGAAGCCCCCATGGTGGCTAAAAAGGCGGAACCGGGCCAGTTCATCATCCTGCGGGTGGATGAAAACGGCGAACGCATCCCCATCACCATCCACGACTATGACCGCGAAAAGGGCACTGTCACTATCATCGTCCAGACCGTGGGCGCTACCACCGAAAAGCTCAGTCACAAGCAGCAGGGCGACTGTCTCCACGACTTCGTCGGCCCGCTGGGCAAGCCCACCGAGACCGAGGGCAAGAAAAAGGTCTGCGTCGTCGGCGGCGGCGTGGGCTGCGCCATCGCCTACCCCGTATTAAAGAAGTTCCACGACTGCGGCGCCGAGGTCCACGCCGTGGTGGGCTTCAAGAGCAAGGATGTCGTCATTTTGGAGGACAAGTTCAAAGCCGTTTCCTCCGTATTAAAGGTCTGTACCGACGATGGCAGCTACGGCCAAAAGGGCATGGTAACTGAGGCTTTGAAGGAGCTGCTGGACGCGGGCAACGTGTATGATGAGATCTTCGTCATCGGCCCGATGGTCATGATGAAGTTCGTGTGCAAGACCACCGCTCCTTACAACATGCCTACAACTGTATCCATGTCCCCCATCATGATCGACGGCACAGGTATGTGCGGCGGCTGCCGTCTGACCGTAGGCGGCGAGACGAAGTTCGCCTGTGTGGACGGCCCGGACTTTGATGGTCAGAAGGTGGACTGGGATCTGGCGGTGAAGCGCAACCAGATGTATCACGATTTCGAGGTGCGTAAGCACGAGGAAGTCTGCAATCTGTTCAAGCAGGAGGTAAAGTAAGATGGCCGGCAAGATCAATATGCGTTTGGATAAAAACGAAATGCCCTCCCAGGACCCCAATGTACGCAACAAAAACTTCCTGGAGGTGGCCCTGGGCTACACCGAGGAACAGGCGCTGGACGAGGCCGCCCGCTGCCTGAACTGCAAGAACCACCCCTGCGTGGACGGCTGTCCCGTGAACGTCCGCATCCCGGAGTTCATTCAGAAGATCGTGGAGAAGGACTACGAGGGCGCGTATCAGGTCATCCATCAGACCAGCTCCCTGCCCGCCGTGTGTGGCCGTGTCTGTCCCCAGGAGAGCCAGTGCGAGATGCACTGTGTCCGGGGCAAGAAGGGCGACCCCGTGGGTATTGGCCGACTGGAACGCTTTGTGGCCGACTGGCACAACGCCCACAGCACCGAGGCCGCTGCTGTGCCCGCTCCCAACGGTCATAAGGTGGCGGTCATCGGCTCTGGCCCTGCGGGCCTGACCTGCGCCGGCGACCTGGCCAAGAAGGGTTATGAGGTCACGGTGTTTGAGGCGCTGCATCTGGCCGGCGGCGTGCTGGTGTACGGCATCCCCGAGTTCCGTCTGCCCAAGGCCATCGTGCAGAAGGAAGTGGACGGCCTGAAGGCCATGGGTGTGAAGGTGGAGACCAACACCGTGGTGGGCCGCACCATCACCATCGATGAGCTGATGGAGGAGTACGGCTTCGAGGCCGTGTTCATCGGCTCTGGCGCGGGACTGCCCATGTTTATGAACATCCCCGGCGAGAATCTGAAGGGCGTTTATTCCGCCAACGAGTTCCTGACCCGTATCAATCTGATGAAGGCGTACCGCGAGGACAGCGACACCCCCATCATGGATCTGAAGGGCAAGACCGTGGCCGTGGTAGGCGGCGGCAACGTGGCCATGGACGCGGCCCGCTGCTCCAAGCGGCTGGGCGCGGAGGTCTATGTTGTGTACCGCCGCGGCATGGAGGAGTTGCCTGCCCGTCACGAGGAAGTAGAGCACGCCATCGAGGAGGGCGTTATCTTCAAGACGCTGAACAACCCCGTGCAGATCAATGGCGATGAGCAGGACTGCGTGAAGTCCATGACCTGCATCGAGATGGAGCTGGGTGAGCCGGATGCCTCCGGCCGCCGCCGCCCCGTGGAGAAGAAGGGCAGCGAGTTCGACCTGCCGGTGGACGCGGTGATCATGTCCCTGGGCACAAGCCCCAACCCGCTGATCAAGTCCACCACCAAGGGGCTGGAGGTCAACAAGAAGGGCGGCATCATCGTCAACGAGGAGGGCCTGACCTCTCGCCAGGCGGTGTACGCCGGCGGCGACGCCGTTACCGGCGCGGCCACGGTCATCCTGGCCATGGGCGCGGGCAAGCTGGGCGCGAAGTCCATCGACGAGTATCTGAGCAAGTAAATGTCTACATAAGAGCGCCCCGGCTGTGCCGGGGCGCTTTTTCCTGAAATTTTACATACGCGGGATGGTATTCGCAGTTTTGCCGTGGTATACTGAGACAGACAACGGGCGGGAGGTACTTTGTATGGCGGAGAATTTTATCGACTTCAATCAAAAGACAGGCTTTATCTGTGATATGGATGGCGTCATCTATCACGGCAACCAGATCCTGCCGGGGGTGGCGGACTTCATCCAGTGGCTGCACGATGAGGACAAGGAGTACCTGTTCCTGACCAACAACAGCGGCTACACGCCCCGGGAACTGCAGCAGAAGCTGGCCCGGATGGGGCTGGACGTGCCGGAGGAGCACTTCTACACCAGTGCGCTGGCCACCGCTGCATTCCTGCGGGATCAGGCGCCGGGCTGTTCCGTGTTCGCCATCGGCGAGGCCGGGCTGCTGAACGCGCTGTACGACGCGGGCATCACCATGAACGACGTAAACCCGGACTATGTGGTGGTGGGTGAGGGCCGTACCTATTCTCTGGACACCCTGACCCGGGCGGTGAACCTGGTCATGGCCGGGGCGAAGCTCATCGGCGCGAACTCCGACGTATCCGGCCCTATCGAAAACGGTATTGCGCCCGCCTGCCGGGCGCTGGTCGCGCCCATCGAGATGGCCACGGGGAAGCAGGCGTACTTCTGCGGCAAGCCCAACCCGCTGATGATGCGCACCGGCCTGCGGATGCTGCACTGCCATTCCGGCGACGCGGTGATGGTGGGCGACCGCATGGACACCGACGTGATCTCCGGGCTGGAGAGCGGTATGTCCACGGTGCTGGTGCTGTCCGGTGTGTCCACGCGGCAGACGGTGGAGACGTATGCCTATCAGCCCAACGTGATATTGGACGGCGTAGGCGACATCGCCCGGCTGGCCCGGAAGAACAAACAGTAAGCACGCATAACAAAGCACAGGGCCGCTCAGCGGCCCTGTGCTTTGTTATTCATTTTCCAGCAGCAGCGTGTACGTCTCACCGTCTGCCTGAAATACGCGCTCCACATCGGCGTCCATTTTATCCAGCAGGGGTGCTGCGGCCTGATAGGCCACGCACGTGCCGCAGGAGGCGCTGAGCTTGCGGGGCACGGGCATCATCCGAGCCTCCGCGCCTGATGCCGTCAAACTTTGACAGGTCAGCAGCGCCGACAGGTGGGTGTGGAACGTGGCGATATAGCGGCTCATTTGGACAGCGTCAGGCGGAAGTCCGGGCCGTCCGGCTGGACGGACACTTTATAGCCGCTGTTCTCGGCGAAGCGGGTGACGTTCTCCACGGAGCACTGGTTGTCCACCAGCACCTCCAGGGCGGCGGGGCTGCCGCTCTTTACCGCCTTCTGCACCATTACCACGGGCATGGGGCAGGAAAAACCTCTTGCGTCAACAGTCATTGTGCGTTCCTCCTTTTACTTGGCGGCCTCAACGGAGGCGCTGACGGCGGCCTTCTTGGGCATATTCCACAGGGACACGCCCAGCATGATCAGGATGCCCAGGCAGACGGCGACCTTGCCGTTGGTGGAGATGCCGCCCACCACGATCTCCTTGGCCTCGTTCATGGCATCGGCGTTGCCGGCCAAACCGAAGTTGTGGGCAAAGGCCGCGCCCACGATCATACCGAACACGGTGACGGCGCTGTCGCCGTTGCCCTCGCCGGCCAGGATCAGCTGGCGCAGGGGGCAGCCGCCCAGCAGCACGCTGCCCCAGCCCACCAGGACCATGCCCAGCAGATTCCACAGCTGACTGCTGTGGGCGATGGGCTGAAGGGTGAAGCCCAGCTTGAAGCTGCCGGTGATCAGGTTGCCTGCCAGCACCACCACGAAGATGGCCACGAAGCCGTAGAGCAGCTTAAAATCCTTGAACAGCATGGCATCGCGGATGCCGCCCACCATGCACAGACGGGCGCGCTGGGCCAGTGCGCCCACCACGACGGCGATGAGCAGAGCGGCCAGCATGGGCGCGTGCTTGGAGCCGGGGCCTTCCTCACTGAACTTGAACAGGGACGGGACGGCGATGACCAGGATCAGCAGGCCGGTCATGACGACGGGCAGCACGCCGCCCTCGCCCTTGCCAACGGGGTAGGCCCGCTTGAGGGAGAAGCCGTTTTTCAGGAACTGGATGCCGATGAAGATGCCCAGGGTGAAGCCCACCAGGCCCACCACGGCGTTCAGGTCGCCGCCGCCGATACGCAGGACCATCCGCAGGGGGCAGCCCAGGAAGGCCAGTGCGCCGATCATGACGAAGGCGCCCAGCACGAAGCGTGTGGCGGGGGAGGAGCCGGCCTTGGCCCGGAACTCCTTGGTGGCCACGGACATGATGAACGCGCCCAACACCAGACCGATGATCTCCGGCCGGACGTACTGCACCTTGGCTGCGCTGTGCATACCCACCGCGCCGGTGATGTCCCGCAGGAAGCAGGCGATGCAGAACCCCATGTTGGCCGGGTTGCCCAGATGGGTCAGCACCACGGCGGCCAGACCGACCACCGCGCCGGCGATGACCACGATCCAACTTACTTTTTTCATGTGATGTGTCTCTCCTTTGCGTTATTTCTTTTAAAGAATAGCGATGCCATTATACGACACTGTACCGGAAAAGTCAAGACCGTGACAAACTTCACTTTCTGTGGTATGATGGGTCACGAGCTGTGAGGAGGTGCCTGCATGGAGGCCATTTATCTTGACAACGCCGCCACGTCGTTCCCCAAGCCGGCGGGGGTCAGCGACCGGATGAAATACTACCTGGACTGCGTGGGGGCCAACGTGAACCGGTCCGTGTATACCGCCGCCCAGGAGGCGGGGCTGGTGACGCTGACGCTGCGGCAGCGGCTGGCCCGGCTGTTCGATTTCCCGGAGCCGCCTACCCACGTTATTCTGACGCCGGGTGCTACGGCGGGGCTGAATATGATCGTCTCCGGCCTTCTCCGCCCCGGCGACCACTGCATCGTCAGCAGCATGGAGCACAACGCGGTCATGCGGCCGCTGCTGCGCCTGCCGGGGGTGGCGGTCAGCCGCATTCCCTGTGACGCCGAGGGTTTTGCAGATCTGGACGCCCTGCCGGGGCTGTTCCGGGAGAATACGAGACTGGTCATCATGGCCCACGGCTCCAATGTCTGCGGCGCGGTACAGGACGCGGCGGCTATCGGCCGCATCTGCGCGGAAAAGGGTGTGCCCTTTGCGCTGGACGCCGCCCAGACGGCGGGACACCTCTCCGTGGACTTTCAGGCTTTCAGCCTCAGTGCCATGGCGGTACCGGGCCACAAGGGGCTGCTGGGCCCCGGCGGCGTGGGTGCGCTGCTGCTGCGGGACGATTTCGCCCAAAAGCTGACGCCCCTGATCGCCGGCGGCACCGGCAGTGCCTCGGACAGCGAGTACCTGCCGCCCTATCTGCCGGACCGGTTTGAGTCCGGTACGGCCAATCTCCCCGGCTGCTACGGCTGGGAGGCGGCTCTGCGTTTTATTGAGGAGACGGGCGTGGATGCCCTGCGGCAGCACGAGAGGGCGCTGTGTACCCAGCTTCTGGGCGGCCTTGCGGACATTCCTCAGGTCCGGCTGGTGGGCCCTCGGAACATGGATCGTCGGGTGGGCGTCATCTCCGTGGACTTCCTGCGCCGTGACAACGCCGAGATGGCCTATGCGCTGGAAGCGCAGTACGGCATCCTGACCCGCTGCGGCCTGCACTGTGCGCCCTCGGCCCACAAAACACTGGGGACGTTTCCCCAGGGCACTGTGCGGTTTTCGCTGGGCTGGGCCAGCACGGAAGCGGACGTGGACGCGGCACTGGCGGCCATACGGGCCTTGGCATAAATTAAACCGGGCGGCACTGCCGCCCGGTTTTTGGTTATCGCAGAAGAATACGCTTGCCGCCGTGATATTCGCCCACGGTGCCGATGCGCTGGGCGCTGGGGACCACCGGTGTCAGCTCCGCCAGCAGCGCGTCCGCGTCCGCGGGGGCCACGGCCATCAGCAGGCCGCCGGAGGTCTGGGGGTCGAACAGCAGGTCCTGTACGGCCAGCTCAGTGGTGCCCACGTCCACACCGGCTTCGGCGAAGCTGCGGTTGCGGTACATACCGGCGGGCAGCACGCCCATCCGGGCGAATTCCAGTGCCTCCGGGATCAGGTCGATGGCGGACACGTCGATATGCAGTGCTACGTCGCTGCCCTGGGCCATCTCGAAGCCGTGGCCCATCAGACCGAAGCCGGTCACGTCGGTGCAGGCGTGGACCTTGTAGCGGACCATCACGTCCCGGGCGGCCTTGTTCAGGGTGGTCATCATCCGGTTCATGAAGTCCACTGTCTCTTTCGTCAGCAGGTCGGCCTTCCCGGCGCTGGTCAGCACGCCGATGCCGATGGGCTTGGTCAGTACCAGCACGTCGCCGGGCCGCGCGGCGGAATTGGTGAGCATTTTGCCCGGGTGAACAAAGCCGGTCACGGCCAGGCCGTATTTCGGCTCCTCGTCCAGGATGCTGTGACCGCCGGTGATCAGGGCCCCGGCCTCGTAGACCTTGTCATAGCCGCCCCGAAGGATGTCATGCACGGCCTCCTTCGGCATATCCTCCGGCACGGCCATGATGTTCAGACACAGTTTCGGTTCGCCGCCCATGGCGTACACGTCGCTGAGGGCGTTGGTGGCGGCGATCTGGCCGAACAGGTAGGGGTCGTCGGCGATGGGGGGGAAGAAGTCCACCGTCTGCACCAGGGCCAGCTCGTCGCTGATCTTATACACGGAGGCGTCGTCGCTCTTGTCGAAGCCCACCAGCAAATTGGGGTCGTGGTGCACGCGGATGCCCTCCAGCAGCTGCGCCAGTACGCCCGCGCCCACCTTGGCGCCGCAGCCGGCGCACTTGGTCAGCTTTGTCAGCTTGATGTTCTGCTCTTCCATGACTTGTCTCCTATCGCAGTGCACCGGTCAGGTGCAGTATGGCCTCCAGCGCGCCGCCGCCAACGGCCAGCGCCTTGTCTGAGGCGGTGGTGCAGTATTCCGGTTTGCACCGTGGGTCCACGTCGCCGGATTTCATTCCCAGGTGTACCGGCGTGCCGCTGGGCAGGATACCCCGTACCACGCCGCCGATGGTGCATTTCATGGGCTGGCCGTTCACGGTCCCGGCGATGTCACCGGGCTGGACCTCGTCGCCGATGTCCAGTATCCGGGTGAAGATGCCGTCCGCCGGGGCGCGGAGCACGCGCTCGCCGGCGTAGCCGCCGATGAGGCCGGGGATGTTGGTGTTGGGCAGGGCGCTGCCCTGATAGATGGCGCGCCCCAGGGTGTGGCCGCGCATGGTCTCCACCACCGCGTGGCAGTCCTCTCCGGCGGTGAAGCCGGGCCCGATGCCTACCACCACGGGGGCGTCGGTGATGCGGGTGCCCAGATTGCGCTTGGCCAGTATGGCGTCCACCAGGGCATCCGGGTGCAGCTGCTCACGGCACAGGCACTCCGGGTCGGGGAGGACGGGTACCGCACCCTGCGCCAGCAGGGACAGCGCCTGCGCCGGGCTGTCGGCGCGGACGGCCCGCACGCCCTCCACTGTTGTCTCACCGTCGGTGATGGCGGGGGAGAAGCACACCGTCCGCCGTATGGCGGTGGGGCGGGGCAGGTCGGTCATGACCACCTGTATCCCGGTGCGGTACAGCCGCAAAGCGATGCCGGTGGCAATGTCGCCTGCGCCGCGTATCAAAACAAGCATAGCTAACCATCCTTTCGTTATCCGTACAATAACACAACGAGAGAGGGTTGTCAACAAAGCCCCGTTGACGGGGGGACGCAGGTCTGGTAAAATGGACCCACGAAAGGAAAGAAGGTGCTTCAGTGAACGACAACATCATCGTCCATATCACCGCCCGCCTGTTCGCGGAGGAAAAGTGCTACGGTCCCGGGGTTCACCGGCTGTTGGGCGCGGTGGCGCAGAACCATTCCCTGCGCGCGGCCGCGGCCTCCATGAACATGGCGTATTCCAAGGCGTGGAGCATCGTCCGGGCGGCGGAGCAGGGCTTCGGCTGCAAACTGCTCCGGTCCACCATCGGTGGAAGCGGCGGCGGCGGGGCACAGCTTACCGACGAGGCCCGACAGATCATGGAGGCCTATGACGCGTACTGCCGAAAGCTGGATGCCTACGGACAGGAGCTGTTTCGGGAATTGTTCGGCTTCTGCACAGAGAAATAAAAAAGGCCGCCCATCCGGGCGGCCTTTTTGCGGGCATCAAATGGTGGGAATCTCCATACCTAGGCGGCGGTACATGGTCTTTTTCACCGCCTTGAGAATGTTCTCATATCCGGTGCAGCGGCACAGGTGACCGGAGAGCAGCTTGCGGAGCTCCGCATCGGAGTAGAGCTTGCCGCTGTCCAGGATCTCCACGGCAGTCATCAGAAAGCCGGGGGTGCAGAAACCGCACTGGATGGCGGATTCCTCCATAAAGGCCTGCTGGATGTCGCTGGGCTCACCGTCGGGGCTGAGCAAGCCCTCCAGTGTGCGGATGTGCTTGCCGTCGGCCCACACGGCCAGATAGATGCAGGAGTTGAACGTCTCGCCGTCGATGAGGACGGTGCAGGCACCGCACTCGCCTACCTCGCAGCCCTTTTTTACGGAGGTCAGGTGATAGTCATTGCGGAGCATATCGGTCAGGCTGGCGCGAACGTCCACCATCTTCTCTACGTCCTTGCCGTTGATATTGCAGCGGATCAGCTTATACTGCTTGCTCATGCCAGCTCACCTCCTGCCAGCTCAATGGATTTTACGAGACAGCGCTTGGCGATCTCCACGGCGATGTGCTGCCGGAAGGCCTTGCTGGCGCGCCAGCTGTCACGGGGGTTGATATCGTCCAGGATGGCGTGGGCAAAAGTCTCCACCGTCTCCTCGGTCAGGGGCTTGCCCTGGGCTGCCGCTTCAGCGCTGGCACACCGCAGGGGCACGGGGCCGGCTACGCCGTAGGCGATGCGGGCACGCTCAATGGTCTTCTTGTCCTCGCTGAGCCGGACGTTGACGCTGCACCCCAGGGTGGCGATGTCCATGGCGTTCCGCATGGCGTACTTGATGTAGTGGCCATAGCAGCGGTCATAGCTCTCCTTGGGGATAAGGATGGCGGTCTGAATTTCGCCGTCCTCTGCGCGGATGTCCACCTTGCCGGCCTTGATATAGAACTCATGGATGGGCAGGCGGCGGACGCCGTTTTTACCGGTCAGCTCCACGATGGCATCCCATGCGTGGAGGGTGGAGGAGGAGTCGGCGGAGGTCACGCCGTTGCAGGTGTTGCCGCCGATGGTGCCGATGTTGCGGATCTGGGGGCCGCCCACCATATCCACGGCCTCACCCAGCACGTTGATATACTGCTGGATGATGGGGTCGCGGGTAATGTGGGAAAAGCTGGTCAGACTGCCGATGCGGATGTTCTCGTCGGCGTCAATGGTGATGCCGCGCAGCTCGTCCAGCCCGTAGATGGAGATCAGCTCCGCACCGGCGCGCTTGCCCTCGCGCATCTGCACCAGTACGTCGCTGCCGCCGGCGATGATCTGGGCTTCCGGGTGCTCCAGACGGAGGGCCACCGCGTTTTCCACGCTGGAGGCCTCGTATAAGGCTTTCATATCATACATGGCTTAGTTGCCCTCCTTTTCATTCCAGCTGTCGTGGATCAGGCCCGCCTTGCTGAACTCGGCGAACAGCACGTGGGGCGTGATGGGTGTGCAGTCGATGGCCACGCCGGTGGCGTTGAGAATGGCGTTGCGGATGGCCGGCGCGCCGGAGCAGGCCGGCGGCTCACCCAGCGCCTTGGTGCCGAAGGGGGAGGTGGGCTCGGGATTCTCCACGAACTGCGCCTCCAGATGGGGGTGATCCATAAAGGTGGACAGCTTGTAGTCCAGCAGATTGTTGTTCAGGGGCTTGCCGGTCTTTTCATCGAACAGCAGCTGCTCGCTCATGCCGTAGCCGATGGCCATGGACATACCGCCGTGGACCTGGGCCTCCGCCAGGGCGGGGTTGATAAGACTGCCGCAGTCGTGAACGTTGATGATCTTGTTCAGCTTGACCTTGCACAGGGCGATGTCTACCTCCACATCGGCGAAAGTACAGCCGAAGGAGTAGGCGTTGTTGCGGATGGTGTAGGTGGATTCGGCGGTGATATGCTCGCTGTCCGCCGCGTTGTACTGGGCGGTCATGGCCAGTTCACTCAGGCTCATGAGCACCGCGCCATCCTGCTTGCGGACGATATTGCCGTCCACGATGTCCATATTATCCACGGCCTGGCGGGTCAGCTTGGTGGCGTAGGCCAGGATCTTCTGCCGCAGCAGGGTGGCGGTCTGCCGGATGGAGAAGCCGGCCACATAGGTCTGGCGGCTGGCGTAAGCGCCCAGGCCGGTGGGCGTGATATCCGTATCCTGGCAGGAGACCACGCGGACGTCCCGGTAGCTCTTCAGGCCCACGGCCTCGGCGGTCATCTGGGCGTAAGCGGTATCAGCGCCCTGGCCGATCTCCGTCTCGCCGCACTGCATGGTGACGGTGCCGTCCAAATTCAGCAGCATACGGTTGCTGGAGGTCTCCAGCGAGATGGGATAGACGGCGGTGTTGTACCAGAACGCCGCCACGCCGATACCCCGGCGGATGTTGCCGGTATCCTTGGCATACTCGGCCTTCTTTTTGTCGTACTCTATGTATTCCTTGCCCTTTTCCAGACAGTCGCGGAAGGAGTCGTAGTAGTTGGTGTTGCCGGAGAAGCCGTCGTGGAAGCCCTTGGGCATGATGTACTTCATGCGGTACTCCAGCGGATCCATGCCAACAGCCTTGGCGCACTCGTCAATGTTGGCATCGTCGGCAAAGGAGGCCTGAGGCATGCCGTAACCGCGCATGGCGCCGGCCGCGGGGCGGTTGGTGTACACCGTCCACGCGTCGCCTTCGAAGTTGTCGCAGGGGTAGATCTGGGGGAAAGAGCCCATGGCCTTGGCCACGATGGAGTGACCGTGGGAGGCGTAAGCGCCCTGGTTGGAGAAGCACTCTACCTTCCGCGCGGCAATGGAGCCGTCCTTGTGCAGCCAGGTGACGATGTGGAAGCGGATGGCGTGGCGCACGCGGTTAGAGACGAACGTCTCCTCCCGGGTGCAGTCGATACGGACGCAGCGGCCGCCCACCTGCGTGGTGCACCAGGCGCACAGGGGCTCATACAGGGCGTCCTGCTTGTTGCCGAAGCCGCCGCCGATGTAGGGCTTGATGATCTGAATGTCTGCCCAGGGACGGCCCAGGGCCTGGCCCACGATGCGGCGGATGATATGGGGGATCTGGGTGGACGCCACCACGACGATACGGCCGTTTTCCTCATAGGCAAAGCAGCCGTGGTTCTCGATGTGGCTGTGCTGCACGGTAGGCGTGTCGTACCAGCCCTCCACCTTGATGAGCCCCGGCTCCTGAATGGCGGCCTGATAGTCGCCCTTGCGGATATCGGAGTGCTTGAGGATGTTGTTGGAATATCCCTCATGGAGCTGGGGTGCACCGGGCTCCATGGCCTTCTGCACGTCCAGCACGAAGGGAAGCTCATCATACTCCACCTTCAGGGCGCGGACGCCCTGCATAGCGGACACCTCATCCTCGGCGATGACCACGGCGATATCATCGCCGTAGTAGCGCACATGGCGGTTCAGCAGATTGCGGTCCGCCACGTCCTGGTGGCCGGGATCCATGGACCAGGGGTGGCCCGCCGTGGGGAAGCAGTGCTCCGGCACGTCGAAGCAGGTCAGCACCTTCACCACGCCCTCGATCGCCTCCGCCGCGGACGTGTCAATGGACTTGACGTAGCCGTGGGCGATAGTGGCGTGCTTGATGCGGGCATACAGCGCGCCCGCAGGCATACGGTCCTCGTAGTATTTTGTCCGCCCGGTGGCCTTGTCAAAGGCGTCCACACGGATCTCGCTCTTTCCCACCTTACTCATAGTAGGCAGCCTCCTGTTGCAAAACTTGGAAATGTCGTCTATATTTTTTGCTAATGATACATATTCACGAAAATTATAGCACGGGACAGGGGAAATGTACAGCGAAAGCGTGATTTTATTTTCGGAATAACGATACGGCGAAGCTTGACGGGGCATACTGAAGCTGATACACTGGAACACACGAAAGAGGGTGGTTTGCATGGCAGAGCTGCGGATCGGCTGCCTGGTCATGGCGGCGGGCAGCGGCAGCCGCTTCGGGCGCAATAAGCTGGAGGCTGTGGTGGACGGAAAAAGTCTGCTGCGCCGTTCGCTGGAGGCGGTGCCGGCGGAGGAATTCGCGCAGGTGACGGTGGTGACGCAGTACGATGCCGCCGCGGCGCTGGCAGAGGAATTCGGCTTCACGGTGGTGCGGAATGACCGACCGGAGGACGGCCTGAGCCGCACGGTGCGTCTGGGCACCGAGGCCATGGCGGGCTGCGGCGCTATTCTATATCAGGTGGCGGACCAGCCGCTTCTGGAGCAGGATACCGTGCGGCGGGAGCTCGAATATTTCCGGGCGCATCCGGACCATATCGTGGGCCTGGCCCATAACGGCGTGCGGGGCAACCCGTGCATCTTCCCCCGGAGGTTTTTCCCGGAGCTGATGGCGCTGGAGGGCGATGTGGGCGGCAACGTGGTCATCCGCGCACACCCGGAGGAGCTGCTGCTGTATGAAACGTCCGCGGCGGAGCTGCGGGACGTGGACACGGTGGAGGCGCTGGCCGCGGTACAAGAGGATAGACAGATATGAAAGAGCACCCCTTTGGGGTGCTCTTTTACGTTTATTTCTTGGGTGCGTAGGGGGTGTTCTTCAGCGGCAGACTGAATTCCCGTTCGCCGGTGAGGCGGTAGTAGGCGTCCGCAATGGCGGGGGCGGTGGGGATGGAGGTGATCTCTCCGATGCCGATGGCACCACCGGCCACATTCAGGCCGGGCTTCTCCACCACGATGGCCTGGATCTCCGGCGGGATCTGGTTGGCACGGAACAGGCCCAGCATACCGTATTTGGCGGTAGGCTTGCAGTTCTCATCGATGGGGTATTTCTCCGTCAAAGCGTAGCCCATGGACATGACCACGCCGCCCTCGATCTGACCCTCCACGCTCAGGGGGTTCACGGCCTTGCCCACGTCATGGGCGGCCACCATCTTCTTGATGCGGCCGGTGTCCCTATCCAGAATACACATCTGGGTGGCGTAGCCGTAGGCCACGTGGCTGACGGGGTTGGGTACGTCGGCGCCCAGGGGGTCGGTCTTGGCCAGATACTCGCCGTAGAACTCCGTGCCCTTCAGGTCGGCAAGGGATTTGCCGGCGTCCAGCTCCGCCTTCAGCTTTTCGCAGGCGCGGCGTGTAGCCTCGCCGGTGACAAGGGTCTGACGGGAGCCGGAGGTGTCGCCGGAGTCGGGGGCGATCCAGGTGTTGCTGCGCTCATAGACGATATTGTCCCGGTGCAGCCCGGTGTTGGTGACCACCACCTGCACCAGCACGGTGCCCAGTCCCTGGCCGATGCAGCTGGCGCCGGAGTAGATGTGCACCTTGCCGTCGCCCTCCACGATGAGCTTGCAGCGTCCCCAGTCGGGGATGCCCACGCCTACGCCGGCGTTCTTCATGGCGCAGGCGATACCCACCGGATCGCCGTTTTTCACCGCCTCGTCATAGGCGGGCTTGATGGCCTCCAGTGTCTCTACCAGACCGGTGGAGTCATCCACGATCTGGCCGTTGGGCAGCACACCGCCGGGGCGAATGGCGTTGCGGTAGCGGATCTCCCAGGGGGAGATGCCCACCAGGTCGGCCATCTGGTTCAGCAGCGTCTCGGTGCAGAAGCAGGTCTGGGTGACGCCGAAGCCCCGGAAGGCGCCGGCGGGGGGATTGTTGGTGTAGTAGGCGCGGCCCTCGATCTCGAAGTTCTCGTAGGCGTAGGGACCGGCGGCGTGGGTGCAGGCGCGCTCCAGCACGGGGCCGCCCAGAGAGGCAAACGCGCCGGTGTCGGATACCACGCTGGCCTTGACACCCTGAATGATGCCGTTTTCGTCGCAGCCCATGGTGAAGTCCATGTCCATGCTGTGGCGCTTGGGATGGACGAGGATGGACTCCTGGCGGCTGAGCTTGAACTTGACGGGGCGCTTTGTCAGATAGCACAGCAGCGCGGCGTGGTGCTGCACGGACATATCCTCCTTGCCGCCGAAGCCGCCGCCCACCAGGCAGTTCTGCACCTGGCAGTGGTCGTAGTCCACGCCCAGCATGGACGCGCACTCATGCATGGTGGTGTGGGCACTCTGGTCCGTGGTCAGCAGCTTTACGCCGCCGTTGTCCAGCGGCAGCGCCACGCAGCACTCCGGCTCCAGGAAGGCGTGCTCCGTCCACGGGGTGGAGAAGTGCTCGGTCAGCACATATTTGGAATTTTTGATAGCGCCCTCCGCGTCGCCGCGGGAGACGTGCTTGTACGCCTGTACGTTGTTCTCGTCCGTCTCGAACACCAGCGGCGCGCCGGGGACGGCGGCCTCGGCGGGGTTGTGGACGGCGGGCAGGACTTCGTACTCCACCTTCACCAGCTTCTTGGCGGCCTCCACCGTCTCCTGATCCACGGCGCAGACCAGTGCCACACTGTCGCCCAGGTAGTGTACCAGCTCGCCCACGCCGATCAGGGTGGGCTGATCCTTCTTCAGATGGCCTACGTTCACCTTGCCGGGGATATCCTTCTGCGTGGCCACGCAGATCACGCCGGGCAGCGCCTCGGCTTCGCTGGTGTCGATGGACAGCACGCGGGCGCGGGCATACTGGCTGCGGACCGCACCGCCGTAGCACATACCGTCCACATAGATATCGTCGGGGTACTGGCCATAGCCCAGGACCTTTTCCTCCACGTCCAGTCGGTGGACGCGGCTGCCCATCTGCCAGTCGTCGACGGAGGGGGCGGGCAGCTTGCCCTCGCGGAATATCTTAGCCGCCAGCAGGATGCCGTCGATGATCTTCACGTAACCGGTGCAGCGGCAGATATTGTTGCGGATGGCGAAGGCGGCCTCCTCGCGGGTGGGATCGGGGTTCACGTCCAGCAGCCCCTTGGCGGAGATGACCATGCCGGGAATGCAGAAGCCGCACTGCACCGCGCCGGCCTCGCCGAAGGCGAAGGTGTAGACCTGCTTTTCCCAGTCGCTGAGCCCCTCTACCGTGAGGATGGTCTTGCCCTCCAGCTTGTCCGTCTGGGGGATGCAGGCCTTGGTGGGCTTGCCGTCGATGAGGACGTGGCAGGTGCCGCAGGCACCCTCGCTGCATCCGTCCTTTACGGAGGTCAGGTGCAGCTCGTCACGCAGAAAGCGGATGAGCTTCTGGTTCTTTTCCACAGTGACGGACTTGCCGTTCACGGTAAATGTCGCCATAGTGTATCTCTCCTTTGCGCCCAGCCGGGCTTATCTCTGGTATTTGCAGAAATTATAGCACGGGAACGACGGAAAAACAAGGTGAGAACCGCCGCATTTTGTTCAAGGCGTGATAGTATATCGAGAATATCGGATAAAAAGAAAGAAGCCGCCCAAGGCGGCTCCTTCAAACAAAAGCTTTCTTACGTCTCCAGCACCGGAAGCATGATCTGCAGCAGAAACTGGCCCTGCCGGGCGGAAAACACGCACAGCCCGCCGTTGCGCTGGGCGATGGCCTGGATGCTGCGGCATCCGTAGCCGTGCCCTTCCCGGTCACTGACAGGCAGGCCGTCCCGCATGGCTATCGGTCCGGCGCAGGGATTGCGTATCTCGATGAGAAGCTTGTTCTGCCGCACACCGCAGTACAGGGAGATCTGCTTCCGGTCGGCGGGCAGGTTCGCCACGGCGTGCAGGGCGTTTTCCAGACCGTTGCTCAGCAGGGAGCACAGCTCCGTGTCCGAAATGGCTACATCGTTGGGCAGTGAGGCATCCACGGTCAGCACGGCGCCCTGCCGCTGGGCTTTGTCGGTGAAGGAGGAGCACAGCAGGTTCACCAGATGGTTTTCGCAGAAGCGACGGGGCGTGATGGCCTCGATATCCGCCTGGACCTTTTTGATATACGCTGCCGCCTCGTCCGGCCGTCCCACGGACAGCAGACCGTCCAGCATATTCAGGTGGTGGCGCATATCGTGCTGATAGACGGCGGTCTGGGTCTCCAGCCGGTGAAGGGAGTCCATCTCAGACTGGGACTGCTCCAGCTCCATGGTCAGCATGGAGCGCTGCATCTCCGCCGCCGCACGCTTCTGCGTCTCCAGATAAAAGGCGGGCAGGAACAGGATATAGAACGTCACCAGCACCGTGGGCAGGAACTCGCTGATGATCAGCACGTTGGAGTACAGCGCATTGGAGTACACCGTGGTGGCATAGTCAAATATATAATAGGTGACGGGCAGGCTGCCGAACAGCAGCAGCGTCCACCGGGAGTAGGTCATGGTGGCATAGGCCGCCTTCACCAGAAAGCGCTCGCACAGCCAGAACACCCCCACCAGCAGGACGATGTACGCAATGTCGGCGGCCAGCATGCTGCCGGTCAGGGCTTCCACGGCGTTCTTGCCCCAGCGCAGCGGCTGGCAGCACAGATAAGCCGTGCAGGTGCTGACCACAGCCACGCCCAGCGGCTTTTTCAGCGCCAGCGTCAGTATCAGCACCAGCGGCAGGTGGACGATCAGCGGGTACAGCTGCATGGTCTTGTCCGTGCCCAGCGTCAGCGCAAACAGGGATTGCAGCACCAGAAACACGGGGCACAGCAGCGCCACCAGCTTTTTGTCTCTTTTTTCGGTGCAGCCGCCGGCGATGGATACGCTGAGAAACAGCCCGTAGATCAGCACCAGCCCGTAGTTGAACACGTCCAGCGCCGACTGGAATGTCACATCAAATACGTCCTTCATGCGTCCCTCCCGGAAAACAGCAGGGCCAGATAGTCCTTTTGCAGCTGCCCGTACAGCAGGCGGGACACGGGCACGTTATGGCCGCTGAAGGTGATGACCCCGGCGGGGGAGAGCTTTTCGGCCTGGAGCATATTGACGATGTAGGACCGGTGGACCCGCATGAACTCCGGGCGGGCCAGCAGCGCCCCTTCATACTCGCGCATGGAGGCCGCCACCTCGTGAACAGTGCCGTCGGCCATATTGAAGAACAGGTGCTTGCCGTTGACCTCCACATAGCTCAGCTGGGAAAAGGGCAGACGCACCAGCATGCCGTTGGACTTGACGGTCAGGCCGTCCTGCGGCTTCTGATCCCGCAGATACAGCTTGTCCAGCACCGGATAGAGCAGCTTGGCATTGATGGGCTTGAGCAGATACTCCGCCGCCCGGACGCCGTAGCTTTCGTAGGCGAAGCCGGGAGAGGTGGTGAGAAAGATGATGTCTGCCGCCGCGTCGAAGGAACGGATCTCCCGTGCGGCGTCCATGCCGGTCATGCCGGGCATCAGCACGTCCAGCAGGTACAGGGTGAAGCGCTCGGCGCGGGCAGCGTCCAGCAGCTGGCCGCCGCTGCGGAAGGTCTGAAAGCGGACATCGGAGCGCCGGTCAGACTGCCAGGCCTGCAAAAGCGCCGTGAGCTTTTCCAGTTCCTCGATCTGATCATCACATACTGCGATATACATGGCGCCGCCTCCTTGTGCTTTTCTTGTGCTTCACGCGGCTTTATTTTATCATAAGAAAAGGGAATTGTCACCGCAAATTTTACATTTCGCGGACGTGTATGTGCATTTCGCGGCATACGCGGACGCAATCCTTCCCGTATCTGTTACGATATCCACAGCAGGGGTCGCTGTGCCCTGCGGAAGGGGGCGTTTGCGTATGAAATGGATCATCTGGCTCGTGGCGATCGCCAGCACTTCAGCGCTTGTCGCCCTGTGGTTCTGGGAGGTCCGCCGTCTGCTGCGTCAGCACCGGAGCATGGTAGAGAGCGCCCGGTGCCAGCTGGCCGCTTTTGAAAAGCGGGCGGCAGAGGCTGCGGGCAATGCTGATGTGGCGGAGGTCCTGCGGCGCAGCGAGAGCATTTACCGGCAGGCCGCCGGCAACTATAACGAGACACTGCATCGGCCATGGATCTATATTCCCGGGCGGCTGATGGGCTTCCACTATGAGGAGGCCGCGAAGGTCCCCGGCCGGGTACATATATAGATGAACAGGAAAGAGAAGCAACAAAAACCATTGGGAGGGTATTGTTATGCGCGATGAAATGAAACGGACGATGTTTGAACTGTTCGGCGTGGGCAGCGAGGATGACAAGGTGCTGGCCGCCGGCGGCAAAAAGCCTGTCGCAAAGCCGGAGCCGGTAAAGACCGCGCCGGTGCAGGCACCGGTACAGCCTGTGGTGAAGGCCAAGGCCGCCAGCTATCTGGCCGCGGGCACTTCACTGGAGGGCACACTGCGCTCTGACGGCGATGTGGAGATCGCCGGAGCATTCAAGGGCGAGGTCATTACCACCGGCACGGTGACGCTGCGCTCGGTCATCCAGAGCAATATCACCGCCGGCAGCCTGAACCTCATCGGCTGTACGCTGACCGGTGATGTAAAGGTCACGGGCACCGTTACCGTCAGCGAGGATTCTCAGGTGACGGGTAACATCAACGCCAAGGAGCTGCTGTGCGCCGGTAAGGTCAACGGCGATCTGGAGATCACCGGCGGCACTACCCTGGAGGAGAAGGCTCAGATCAGCGGCGGCCTGGTGACGGGCACTCTGGCGGTGGTCAAGGGCGCGGTCATCCGCGGCGGCGTGGAGATCAAGGCGTTCTCCGGCCCGGCCAAGCAGGAGCCCAAGCAGGAGCACAAGCAGGAGCACAAGGCCAACTGACTGCGATCATGTGATCGGCGGCCGTGCAGCGGACGCTGGTACAAGAGGTATATATTATGGGCCTGTTCAGCAACAATATCCAGTATGCCGGCGGTTTCATTGAGCAGGAGGACGGCCCGGTTATGATCGCCATGCTGGACGGCATCGGCATGAATGGCCTGTATTTCCGCCTGTATATGGGCGAGTAAGCTGTGATAAAAAAGGAGCACCCGGCCGGGTGCTCCTTTTTGCTTTTTTATTCTTTCGCCTCGTCCGCGCCCTCTGTTTGAGGCAGCAGCGTTACCTCCGCCGCATTCACCTGATGGTCCAGAATGGAGGTCACATGGATCCGCATCCCCTCAGCCTCCAGCGTAATGTCCTGCGGGCCGTCGTCGGGTATCATGCCCAGCGCGTCGAACACCAGGCCGGTCAGGGTGTCATGCTCCTCCTGATCCAGCTCGATGCCAAGTGCGTCCTCCAGATCGTCCAGCTCTACGTTGCCGGTGATGACCAGGGAGCCATCCTCCCGCTTTTCGATGCGGGGCTCATCATCGTCCGGAATGTTGCTGTCGTCGCTGCCCAGGTCGCCCACCAGCTCCTCAACCAGGTCGTTCAGCGTCACGATGCCCACCATGCCGCCGTACTCGTCCAGCACCACGGCCAGGGGATTGCCGGTACGCTTCATGTTGCGGAACAGGGCGTCGGCCTTAATGGTCTCCGGCACGAAGTACGGCGTGCGGACGGCGCCGGCCATTACGCTCTCCCGGCTCTTATCCGCCAGACGGAAGTACTCCTTGGCGTTCAGAATGCCCACCACATTGTCCGCACTGTCCTCGCACACGGGGTAGCGGGTGTGCCGCGTGTTGTGGATCGTCTCGGCCCAATCATCCATGGTGTCGTCCAGCCACAGCAGATCCACGTCCGTGCGGTGGGTGGCGATCTCCTCGGCGGTCAGGTCGTCAAACTCAAAGACGTTCTGGATGAACTCCTTTTCCTCATGGTCGATGCCGCCGTGCTCGCTGCTGGCGTCCACCATCATGCGGATGTCCTCCTCGCCCACCTGCTCCTCGGCCTCGTTGGGATCAATGCCCAGCAGCCGCAGTATGCCGTTGGTAGACGCGCTCAGCAGCCACACGATGGGCGCGAACAGCTTGGAGATGACAGTGATGAGCCCGGAGATGTTCAGCGCTACCTTCTCCGACTGCTTCATGGCGATCCGCTTGGGCACCAGCTCGCCGAATACCAGCGTGAAGAAGGACAGGATCAGCGTGATCAGGATCACGGCGAGGGTGTTCAGCGTGGCGGGGGGAATCGTTACGCCCAGCCCCACCAGCCAGTCCACCAGTGGGTCGGAGAAATTCTCCGCCGCGAAGGCGCTGCCCAGAAAGCCCGCCAGGGTGATGGCCACTTGAATAGTGGCCAGGAATCTGGCCGGCTGGGCCGTCAGCCGGCTGAGCCGCCTGGCCTTCCGGTTGCCCTCCGACACCATTTTGCTCAGCTTCACCTCGTTTACCGACAGCACGGCGATCTCCGCGCAGGCGAACACGGCGTTCAGGGCGATAAGCACCACCTGTAAAAGCAATAGCCAACCTATTGAGGTATCCAAATTTTGTCTCCTTTCCCGGGCTCCGCTGCTTTTGCGGAGCGCCTCCTCTCGCTTTTTGCGCGATGTAAAAAGCGCAAAAGACACGGCCTGTGTGCCTCGCGCACAGGTCATGTCTCACGTCATTCTCTGTTGTTCTGATCTCGTTCAGGGCAAGAGTCGCTGCCGGCTGTGTCCATCCTGTGATAGAACCTCCCTGTATTTTTGGTTATGTTTTATTATACAGATGTGTAGGGGATATGTCAATATGACCGGAGGGAAAAGTGCCGCGGACGTCATGTCCGCGGCACAGTCATGTTACGCTGTCAGCAGCGCTTCCAGCCGCGCACGGATCAGGCCCAGCAGCGTGTCGTTGTCCGGCTTGTCGGTGTATTCCGACGGGTCGCACAGCATGGTCAGATCTTCGGTAAAGTGGCCGGCCTCGAATATATCCAGCCCCGCCTGCTCCAGACAGCCGGCAAAGCGCACCAGGTCGGCATTGCCGTCCAGCTCGCCCCGCTTCCGCAGGGCGCCGGCCCAGGCGAACATGGTGGCCAGGGGGTTGGTGGATACCTTTTCTCCCTTCCGCCAGCGGTAGAAGTGGTCGGTGACGGTGCCGTGGGCGGCCTCATACTCGAAGCAGCCGTCCGGAGACACCAGCACGCTGGTCATCATGGGCAGGGAGCCGGAGGCCGCAGCGACCAGATCGCTCATCACGTCGCCGTCGTAGTTCTTGCAGGCCCAGACGATGCCGCCCTTGCTGCGGAGGACCTTGGCCGCGATATCGTCAATGAGCGCATAGCGGTAGTGAAGTCCCGCCTGTTCAAAGGCGGCCTTGTACTCCTCGTCATAGACCTTCTGGAACAGCAGCTTGAAGGTCTGGTCATAGTCCTTGGAGATGGTGTCCTTTGCGCCGAACCACACGTCCTGCCCTACGGACAGGGCGTAGGTGAAGCAGCAGCGGGCGAAGGAGAGGATGGAGGCGTCCCGGTTGTGCATGGCCTGCACCACGCCGGGGCCCTTAAAGTCGAACACCGTCTGGCGGCTCAGCTCCCGGCCGCTTTCATCGGTGAACACCAGCTCCGCCTTTCCGGCACCGGGTACGCGGTATTCCACCGCCTTGTACAGGTCGCCGTAGGCGTGGCGGGCGATGGTAACGGGCTTCTCCCAGCAGGTCACCACAGGCTTGACCCGCTTCAGCAGGATGGGTGCGCGGAACACGGTGCCGTCCAGCGCCGCCCGGATGGTGGCGTTGGGGGACTTCCACAGCTGGGTCAGGCCGTACTCCTCCTGCCGCTGCAGGTTGGGGGTGATGGTGGCGCACTTCACGCCGATCTTCAGACGCTTGATGGCCTCCGCTGCCTGTGCGGTGACGGCATCTGCCGTCTCCTCCCGGTGGGGCAGGGACAGGTCGTAGTATTCGGTGTTCAGGTCCACGAAGGGCTTAATAAGTGTGTCCTTTATCATGCCCCACAGCACATGGGTCATCTCATCGCCGTCCAGCTCGGCGATGGGGACAGGCATTTTGATCTTTTCCATTCAGTTCACCGCCTTTGCCGCGTAATAGTTGATGAGGCACCCGCGCAGCAGCAGCTCGCGCTCCTCCGCGTTGGTGTTTTTCAGATAGAGGAGGAGGTCCGTTTTCCTGCCGTCATGCAGCAGCACCGCGGGGAATTCCTCGTCGCCCCGGGCCACCTTCTCCCGCACCTCCGGGACGTAGATAAAGTCGCCGGGTGCGCCGTCAAAGCTGTCGTCCGCCGCCAGTGTAAAAGGCAGCAGGCCCCAGTTGACGCAGTTGGAGCGATAGCGCTTGGTGGCGAATTCGTAGCAGATGTTGGCGCTGCCGCCCAGCACCCGCTGACAGGAGGCCGCCTGCTCCCGGGCAGAGCCGTCGCCGGGCTTGTTGGCAAAGATAACGGAGCCGATGTGCAGCCGGGAGAGGCTGTGTGTATCCAGCCCCAATGCGTGCAGCGTATCCGCCAGCGCCGCCGGTATCCCGCCTGCGGCCCGGGCGCTTTCCAGCGCCGCCGCGGCCTTAGCCCGGGGCACATAGTCCGGGTCGCGGCGGGACAGGGTGAACTGCGCCAGCTTCATGGGGTTGGAACGGTAGGAGGACGTCTCGCCGGAGGGGATGAGCTCGTCTGTGGTGGTGACCTCATCCCGCAGGACGGAGGCCACCTGTAGGAGCAGATCATCGGATAGGGCGGGGATGGCGGGCCATTCGGCGATGTTGGGACCGTATTGCAGCGGGGCGTCCGGCTGGGGGTGGCCGAAGCCGCGGTAGACCCGCTTGTCGTACACGGAGGCGTCGAACCGGCGCTCCGCGGGAGAGGGAGCGTCGTAGTCCACATCCGCCGCAGAGGTGAGCACACCGTGGTTCCGGGCGGTGGCGGCAATGGAACGGGCGTCCATCAGGATCACGCCGGACAGCTGGCCGTCGCCGGGCTTGGAGCCCTCCCGGTTGGGGAAATTCCGGGTGGTGTGGCGGATGGACAGGGCATCGTTGGCGGGCACATCGCCTGCGCCGAAGCAGGGGCCGCAGAAGCAGGGCTTGCACACGGCGCCGGCGCGCAGCAGCCGGGCGGACACGCCGTTTTCCACCAGCTCCAGCTCCACGGGGACGGAGGGGGGATACACGGAAAAGTCAAAATTCCCGCTGCCCACATCGCAGCCGTCCAGAATGGCAGCCGCCTCGGCGATGTTGTCATACAGGCCGCCGGCGCATCCGGCGATGACGCCCTGCTCTACATGGAGCTTGCCGCCCTTTACCTTGTCGGTGAGATGCAGCTGCACCTTGCCGTCGAACTGGTCGGCGGCCCGCTTCTCTACCTCACGCAGGATGTCGCCGGGGTCGGCGATCAGTTCCCGCAGCGTCACCGCCTCGGAGGGGTGGAAGGGCAGGGCGGCCATGGGCTCGATGGCGGACAGGTCCAGCTCGATAAGGCCGTCATAGTACGCGCCGTCCTCGGGATGCAGGGGTGCATAGTCCCCCGCCCGGCCGTGCAGCGCCAGATAGTCCTGCACGGCGCCGTCCGTCTCCCAGATGGAGGTCAGGCAGGCCGTCTCGGTGGTCATGACGTCGATGCCGATGCGGTAGTCCATGCTGAGACGGCCGATGCCATCCCCCACGAACTCCAGCACCTTGTTTTTCACAAAGCCGTTTTTATACACCGCGCCGCACAGGGCGATGGCCACATCGTGGGGGCCCACGCCGTGGCGGGGCCTGCCGGTGACGTGCACCAGGATCACCTGGGGCGCCGCCAGGTCGTAGGTGTTACGCAGCAGCTGCTTGACGATCTCGCCGCCGCCCTCGCCTACGCCCAGGGTGCCCAGCGCGCCGTAGCGGGTGTGGCTGTCGGAGCCGAGAACCATTTTGCCGCAGCCGGCCAGCATTTCCCGGGCATACTGGTGGATGACCGCCTGGTTGGCGGGCACATAGTCGCCGCCGTATTTCACCGCGGCGGACAGACCGAAGGCGTGGTCGTCGGCGTTGATGGTGCCGCCCACGGCGCACAGGCTGTTGTGACAGTTGGTCAGCACGTAGGGCACCGGGAACTCCGTCAGACCGCTGGCCTTGGCGGTCTGGATCACGCCCACATAGGTGATATCGTGGGAGATGAGACTGTCGAACGTCAGGTGCAGCAGGCCGTCGCCGCTGCCGGTGTTGTGGGCGCGGAGGATGCGGCAGGCCATGGTCTTCTCCCGGGCTGCCGCCATGGCGGGTGTGGCCTCACGGACGGCACCGCCGGTCCAGAGGACGGGAAGATCGTGCAGCTTGATCATAGGATAGCACCCCTTTCGGGAAATCAGAGTGTCGGGCACAGGCGGCCCGTGCAATAATGTAGTCAGTATAGCACGATGCTGGGAAAATGCAAGAGGAAAATCAAGAAAATTGCAAGTTTGAAATTCGCGTTTTGCAAAAAGATCGAGTGCTGACGGGTAAATTTGCGTTAAAATAAAAAAAATTGAAATTTTAAAATTTTGCTCTTGCAAAATGAAGGCGGCGGACGTATAATCACCCATGAAGCAGCGTACCGCCCTGCGGCGAAAGGAGAAACCGATATGACCGAGAAAGACACCACGATTTTAAAACAGTATACCAATCCTCTGAGCCGCAGCATCCAGGAGCAGTACGCCATCAGTCCGGATCACTACCGGGGCGATATAAAGCTGGGCCTGCGGAATAACGATGGCACGGGCGTTTTGGTGGGTGTGTCCAAGGTGGGCAGTGTTCAGGGCTATCTGATGCAGGACGGTCAGCGTGTTCCCGCCCCCGGCAAGCTGTACTACCGCGGCATCGAGCTCACCGACATCGTGGAGGCCCACCGCAAGGCCGGTACCTTCGGCTTCGAGGAGGTAGCCTACCTGCTGCTGATGGGTTATCTGCCCTCCAAAAGCGAGCTGGCCTACTTCGACAAGATCATGAACCAGGCCCGCAAGCTGCCCGAGGGCTTTACCGAGGGCATGATCATGCGGCACCCCAGCCACAATATCATGAACGAGCTGGCCCGCAGCGTGCTGAGCCTGTATTCCTACGATCCGGACCCGGACAACACCTCCATCGACAATATGCTGCTGCAGTCCGTCAAGCTCGTTGGCTATTTCCCGTCCATTGTGGCCAATGCCTACGCGGTGCAGCGCCACTACTTCCACGGCGACTCCCTGCATATCCATTTCCCGGTGCCGGAGCTGTCCACGGCGGAGAACTTCCTCCGCATGATGCGCCCGGACAAGAGCTACACCGATGAAGAGGCCCATCTGCTGGACATGATGCTCATGGTCCACGCGGAGCACGGCGGCGGCAACAACTCCACCTTCGTCTGCCGTGCCATGTCCTCCAGCGGCACGGACACCTACAGCGCCATTGCCGGGGCTGTCGGCTCCCTGAAGGGGCCCCTCCACGGCGGCGCCAACGCCAAGGTCATGGAGATGTTCCGCTATATCAAGGAGAATGTGGATCCCCACGACGACGGCTCCATCAAGGACTACTTGAACAAGCTGCTGGACGGCCAGGCGGGCGATCGGTCCGGCAAGATCTACGGCCTGGGCCACGCGGTGTACACCATGTCTGATCCCCGCGCCGTGCTGCTGAAGAAGTACGCCCAGCGCATGGCGGAGCTGAAGGGCTACGCCGACGACTTCGCCCTGCTGCAGAAGGTGGAGGAGCTGGGCCTGCCCATGGTCATGGAACGCAAGCACAGCGACACGCCCATGTGTGCCAATGTGGATATGTACTCCGGCCTGGTGTATGCCATGCTGGGCATCCCTGAGGAGGTGTTCACGCCGCTGTTCGCCTCCGCCCGTATTGCCGGCTGGTGCGCCAACCGCATTGAGGAGGTGGTCACCTGCCACCGGATCATGCGCCCGGCCTACCGTGCCGTCACCACCCATGAGGCGTATATCCCCATGGACCAGCGCGGCGAGCATCTGCACCTGTCTGCGGCGGACTGATACAAGAAAAGAGCCGTCCCCATGGGGGACGGCTCTTTTTTACAGGACCAGGTTTTCGTCGGTGATCTCACCCTTGCAGACCACATTGGTGGGGCCGGTCAGATACAGGTCGGTGACGCGGCCGACCGCGTTCCGTTCCACGTCTACATACAGCGTGCCGCCGGTCATGTCTACCTGCACATGCTTGCCGGAGACCTTTCCCAGCAGCGTCAGCACCGTCACCACGGAGCCGGTGCCCGTGCCGCAGGCGTAGGTGAAATCCTCCACCCCGCGCTCATAGGTGCGCTCGTACACATGGTCCGGGCCGATGATCTCATAAAAGTTCACGTTGGCGCCCTTGGGGAAATCCGGATAGTGCCGCAGGGTCCGGCCCAGCCGGAGCAGCGCCGCCGCGTCATAGTCTCTCAAGCCGGCGATAGGTACCGCCGCGTGGGGGATGCCGGGGTCGCCCAGCTCCACATAGGCGCAGTCGTAGGTGATGCCGTCCGCCTCCGCTGTGCCGTTCAGCCGCAGATGGCAGGGATCGTTGAGCCGTATGCGGTAGAGCTGCCGATCTGCCCGCCAGCCGGTGACCATGCCGGCGGTGGTCTCTACCCGCTGTGTTTCGCCGGCCAGGCCGTTCTCGAACCCGAAGCGGCAGATGCACCGCGCGCCGTTGCCGCACATCTCACCCATGGAGCCGTCGGAGTTGAAGAACAGCATTTTGTAGTCGCCGCCACAGGTGGGGGGCTTCACCACCATGAAGCCGTCTGCGCCGATGGACATATGCCTCTCACACAGGACGCGGACGATCTCCGGCCACCTGTCCTCGGGGATGGCGTTCCGACGGTCGTCCACCACGATAAAATCATTGCCTGCCCCATTCATCTTCCAGAATTCCATGATAGCCCTCCCTCGCGGTATTTTCTGCCATTGTACAGGGAACTGCCGCCATTGTCAAATACGCTGTCCCTATCGCCCGCGCCAAAAAGAAAAGCCACCCTTTAGGGTGGCTTTTCCGTGACTGCCCACAGGTTTTGTTGTCCGTACTTCCACATACCGCAGGGAAGGGGGAGTGTGAGGGGGAAACCTTTGCGGGTTTCCCCACTCGCGTTCAGTC
>SAMEA104315420__coassemble_385_pt1 | contig 30668 bp, 26 predicted proteins | sample SAMEA104315420__metabat2_low_PE_030 | metagenome-assembled genome bin SAMEA104315420 (sample SAMEA104315420) | gut metagenome | biome: Monkey gut; feature: monkey-associated habitat; material: faeces | place: China | collected 2013 | reverse complement strand
AGAGCACCTGCCTTTTAAGCAGGGTGTCCGGGGTTCGAATCCCCGACGAGGCACCAAAAGAGGAAGACACCTTTTGGTATCTTTCTCTTTTGCTGTCTTGCCTCCGGGAAGTCGAAGTTTATACCCCCTTGCGGGGTAAATCCCCGACGAGGCACCAGAAACAAAGCCACCCCTTTAGGGGTGGCTTTGTTTCTGGTGCAGCACTTTTGCTTCGCAAAAGTGGTCGCCTGCAGAAAGCACTGCGGGGCTATTTTCTCTCCGCCGCCAGCTTCAGCAGGGTCTCTTTATCGTTAGGCGTTCCGTCCAGCACGGCGTTCAGCAGATACTGCAGCGCATCACCGACCTCTCGCCCCCGCAGCCCCAGCGCCATCAGGTCGCCGCCCTTCACCGTCAGGTCCTTCAGTGAAAAGCACTGCCGCTTCGCCAGCAGCGTGTTCAGAAGATCCTCCGCCTGCTGTATATCCGCCAGACGGCAGCGATCCTCCGGGCTTTGGGCGGCGTTGTCAGCCCGCTTCACCTCCAGCAGCTGCCGAAACGTCTCCTCTCCCAGCTGCGACACGGCGCGGGCAATAGCCTTCTCCGTCCGGGCAATATCCCGGTCGTGCCAGCGCACCAGTGTCACGATGCGTTCGGCCGTACGGTTGTCCATCCGCAGGCGGCGGCAGATATCCGCCGCCAGGTCCGCCGAGATGGCCGGGTGACCATAAAAATGCCCCACGCCCTGCTCGTCCCGGGTAAAGCACGCCGGCTTGCCGATATCATGGAGCAGCATAGTCCAGCGCAGGACCACCTTCGCCGGGACGGCGGCCACTGCGTGGGCGCTGTGCCCCCACACGTCGTAGATATGATGGCGATTGTGCTGATCGAAGCCCACGCAGGGCGCGATCTCCGGCAGGAACATCGCCAGCACGTCCGGCCAGTTCAACAGCACCGGCAGCACGTGACTGCCGCACAGCAGTTTATCCATCTCTGTCAGGATACGCTCCGGCGCGATACAGCGCAGCAGCGGTGCCTTCACCCGCAGCGCCGCATCGGTCCGCGGCTCGACCGAAAATCCCAGTACGGCGGCAAAGCGCAGCGTCCGCAGGATACGCAGCGCATCCTCCTCAAAGCGTCGTTCCGGCTCTCCCACACACCGCAGGATACCCGCCTCCAGATCCTCCCGTCCGCCATACAGATCGGTGATATACCCGCGCAGGTCCATCGCCATGGCATTCACCGTCAGGTCACGGCGGCAGAGATCCTCCTCCAGCCTGTCGGAGAAAAACACCTGATCCGGCCGGCGATGGTCCGTATAGGTCCCATCCGCCCGGAAGGTGGTCACCTCAATGTGCATCTCCCCCGCCCGGACCGTGACCGTCCCGTGCTTCAGCCCGGTTGGGATGGCATAGCCGTCAAACAGTGTAAGCACCTGCTCCGGCCGCGCGGCGGTGGTCACGTCCCAATCTCCCGGTGTGCGGCCCAGCAGCGTGTCCCGCACGCAGCCGCCCACGGCATAGGCGGCGAAGCCCGCATCCTCCAGCCGTTCCAGCACATATCGCACCGCCTGCGGCAGCATGGCTTCGCCTCCCCTCACGTTTCTTCGTCCTCCGCCGCCAAATACCGGCAAAAAAGCCGGTTGCATGGGCGGAAACGTTGTATTATAATAGTACAGTAATTTTTCTGTTCCTGTCAAGGAGGCAGCAAATATGTTTCATCCTACTGAGGACTTTCACAAGTATATCCACCCCGGCAAGCGGGTCCACCTGGCGGGCATCGGCGGCGTCAGTATGTGCGCGCTGGCGGAGGTATTGCAGGGCATGGGCGTGACGGTGCAGGGCTCGGACATGAGCGAGAGCGACACCGTGAAGCACCTGCGCTCTGTGGGGATCCCCGTGGCCATCGGCCACTCGGCGGAGAACCTGAAAAACTGCGACGCGGTCATCCGCACCGCCGCCATTCACGACAGCAATCCCGAGATCGCCGGCGCCGTGGCCCGGGGCATCCCGGTCTATGAGCGCGCCCAGGCCTGGGGCGCCATCATGCAGGGCTATCGCAACGCCCTGTGCGTCTCCGGAACCCACGGGAAGACCACCACCACCTCCATGGCCACCCACATCTTCATGGCGGCCCAGGCAGACCCCACGGTGATGATCGGCGGCACGCTGCCGCTGCTGCACTCCGGCTATCGGGTGGGCAGGGGCGACACCATTATTCTGGAGAGCTGTGAGTACTGCAATTCCTTCCTGAACTTCTTTCCCACCGTGGCAGTGATCCTCAACGTCCACGCCGATCATCTGGACTTCTTCAAGGACCTGGCCGATATCGAGCACTCCTTCCACGACTTTGCCGCTCTGGTGCCGGAGCGCGGCTTTATCATCGCCAACGCTGATGACGAGGGTGCCCGCGAGGCCGTCAAGGGCCTGACACATCCGGTGTTCACCTTCAGTGTCAAAGACCGTAGCGCCGACTGCTATGCCGACAACGTCTCCTTCTTTGACGGCTACGGCGACTTCGACGTGGTCATCAACGGCCTGACCTACGCCCATGTGTCCCTGCACGTCCCCGGCGCCCACAACATTTCCAACGCCCTGGCGGCGGCCAGTGCCGCCTATGTTCTCGGCCTTCCCGGCGAGGCGGTAACGGCGGGCCTGGCGTCCTTCACCGGCGCCGGACGGCGCTTCGAGCACAAGGGCACCTTCCGCGGCGCGGAGGTCTATGACGACTATGCCCATCATCCCGACGAGGTGCGGGCGCTGCTGAGTGCCGCGCAGGCGCTGCCCCACAAACGGCTCATCCTGGCCTTCCAGCCCCACACCTACACCCGCACCGCCGCGCTGTTCGATGATTTTGTGGAAGTACTGCGCCTGCCGGACCGCGTAGTGCTGGCGGAGATCTACGCCGCCCGGGAAAAGAACGACATCGGCATCTCCTCCCGGGACCTGGCCGCCCGCATCCCCGGCGCCGTCTACTGCGCCACGCTGGAGCAGACGGCGGACGAGCTGGAAAAGCTGGCCCAGCCCGGCGATATGATCATCACCGTGGGCGCAGGCGACATCTACCGCGCCGGAGAGCTGCTGCTGAAACGAGGTGACGCACAGTGACCATCTCCCCCGTATCCCATAACACCCGTCCGGAGAGCCAGCTGCTGCCACAGGAGGCCGCAGCCTTCGACCTGCTGGACAAGCTGGGTATCGAATACGACCGCGTCAGCCATGACGCCGCCTTCAACATGGAGCTGTGCGCCGAGGTCAGCCGCGCACTGGACGTGTCCGTGTGCAAAAATCTGTTCCTGTGCAACCGGCAGAAAACCACCTTTTATCTGCTGTGTATGCCGCCGGACAAGCCCTTCCACACTAAGGACCTCAGCGCGCAGATCGGCTCCTCCCGCCTGAGCTTCGCCCCGGAGGAGGGCCTGTGGGAGTTGCTGCGCTGCCACCCGGGCTCCGCCACCATTTTGGGCCTGGCCAACGATACGGAGCACCGTGTCCGGCTGCTCATCGACCGCGAGGTCTATGACGCGCCCTTTTTCTCCTGCCACCCGTGCATCTGCACCAGTACACTGAAGCTGAAGACCGCCGACGTGCTGGAAAAGCTGCTGCCCCACACCGGCCACACGCCTGTTATCGTTGATTTGTGAGAAATACTGCCTGCCCTTCCCGGCAGGCAGTATTTTTTCATATATATCACAAAAAGCCCTTGCGCTTGGAAACGTTTTCGGTTATACTTACCGTATTCCCACCGTCAGGCGGCACTCCACTTCATGCCGCCGGACGGCAAAAGATAAGGAGGAATACCCGCTGTGGCTGGCGGTGCGGCAGTGTGGAGACCTGTCGTAAGGCACTGAGGGCAATGCCCGTGCGAGGCCGTCTTTTGCGGAGGCAGGACGGTTACAGCCAAGACGTATGGCAAAGGTCATTCTGAAGGACTTGAAGAAGGTCTACCCCAACACCGAGAAGAAAAAGAAGGTCAAGAAGGGCGAGGAGCCCCAGGAAAAGAAGAGCAATCTTCAGATCACCGATGAGGGCGTTGTGGCTGTCCAGCAGTTCAGCCTGGAGATCGCCGACAAGGAGTTCATCGTGCTGGTAGGCCCCTCCGGCTGCGGCAAGTCCACCACCCTGCGTATGATCGCCGGTTTGGAGGATATCACCTCCGGCGAGCTGTGGATCGGCGACAAGCTGATGAACGACGTGGAACCCAAGGATCGGGACATCGCCATGGTGTTCCAGAACTACGCCCTGTACCCCCACATGACCGTGTACGAAAACATGGCCTTCTCCCTGAAGCTGAAGAAGGTCCCCAAGGACGAGATCGACAAGAAGGTCCGTCAGGCGGCAGAAATTCTGGACATCACCCAGTACCTCGACCGCAAGCCCAAGGCTCTGTCCGGCGGCCAGCGCCAGCGTGTGGCCATCGGCCGCGCCATTGTCCGCGACCCCGCCGTGTTCCTGATGGACGAGCCCCTGTCCAACCTGGACGCCAAGCTCCGCAACCAGATGCGCGCCGAGATCATCAAGCTGCGCCAGCGGATCAACACCACGTTTATCTACGTCACCCATGACCAGACCGAGGCCATGACCCTGGGCGACCGCATCGTCATCATGAAGGATGGCTTCATCCAGCAGATCGGCACGCCCCAGGAGGTCTTTGACCACCCGGCCAATCTGTTCGTGGCCGGCTTTATCGGCACGCCCCAGATGAACTTCTTTGACGCGAAGCTGGTGAAGAACAGTGACGGCAAATACGCCGTGGCTATCGACGGCATCAACGTGGAACTGGCCGAGGATAAGCAGGCCCGGCTCAGCGCTAAAAATGTACCGGAACAGGACGTAACGCTGGGCGTTCGCCCCGACCACATCATGCTCTGCGCCGACGGCGTCAAGGGTACCGTGGATGTCAGTGAGCTGATGGGCTCCTCTGTGCATCTGCATATCTCCACCCACGGCCATGACGTGGTGGTCATCGTCCCCACCAACGGCAACGCCGCCCACTTCCCCATGGGCAGTGAGGTCAACATGATCTTCGGCGGCAATGTGGCCCATGTGTTCAGCAAGGAGACGGAAAAGAATCTGGAGTGGTAACACCCTCATATAGAAGGACAGCGCCCCGCATGGGGCGCTGTCCTTTCGTTTGTAGGGGCCGGCGTCCTGCCGTGGAGCGCAACGGAACAAATGCCCTTGGGGTACGACGTCCCTCCCCTGTCATTGCGAGCCAGCGCTCACGCTGGCGTGGGACTCCGTCCCCCGACAAAAAAGAAATCCCTTTCGGGATTTCTTTTTTGCGTTCTCAAGATTTCTTCTTACTCACATATACCATCCCGGTCAGAGACAGCACCGCACTCACGGCGTACATTCCCACGCCCGCATCTATGGTCTTGGGGGAGCCGGTCTTACCCTCGTCCTTCGCGGTAGTCGCAGAGTTGTAGTAGTAACGCGGCGTTTCCTCTGCTGTCGGATACTTGTGCTCCGGCAGAAGCGGTGTGCCATTTGAGTTAAATCGATACTTGCCGCGAGCAGCAGTGATTTCATTAAAGAAATCTTCCGTTTTCATGTATTCAAGGGACTTCGCTGTACCTGCTTCCGTATACTTGCTGCAAGCTGCAACATTTTCAGTTTCCACGAAATAATTGTTTTCAAAAGCAGGTGTATCAGAAGAAACACCGCCTGCAATACCACCTAAACGCTTATAAGGTGTAGTGGCAGTATATTGAGATAGAGCCATTTCACCAGCGAAATAACAATGTCTGATTTCTGTGCCTGCCCAAACAGTACCTGCAATGCCGCCGAAATCTGTAGTTCCATTGCCAAGAGGAACCATTTTCCCTGTGGAATAACAATTGATGATCTTTGAGTCTTGATACAACTCCCCAACAATTCCTCCGGTGTGGGGTGTCCAAGAGGTCATATCGCCCGTATTGGCGCAATACTGTACGGTACTGTTTTCCGCAAGACCCACGATACCGCCCATCCAAAATCGGGAGGTGTCCTTCATTACTGAAAAATTCCCCTCGTTTTGGCAGTATTCAATTGTGCTATCTATCGCATATCCGCACAAGGCCACAGTACCGTTAATATATTTGTCTGTATCCGTGAACGACACATCTGAGACGCAGTCAGTAATTTTACTGCCTGCTGCAACGCCCGCTACCGTTCCAAAATAGACATACCCTGAATTGGACACATCCAGCTTGCCTTGAATTGTCAAACCGGAAATTTCAGCGTCGTAAACCTCACTGAAAAATCCGAAAGACGGATACTCTGTCTTTCCATAGTTTTCGGAAAAATCTAAATTGGAGATCGTATGCCCGTTTCCGTAGAATTTGCCGCTGAAATAATGTTTCAGAGTTCCATCAGTTTTAAAGTCGCTGCCAATTGGTGTCCACGCAACACCTTTTAAATCCAAATCTGCATCAAGAGATACAACTGCATCTGTTTTATCGTCATAGTCGCCATTGTCCACAGCTTTTGCAAATTGCAAAAGATCATCAACCGTTCTAATGGCTGTCTTTCCCGCCGCAAAAGCAGAAATGGGCAGCATCGCCAAACACAGCACCAACGCAAAAAATATACCCACTACGCGCTTCTTCATTGTACACTCCTCCTTTTATTCTCCCATAGCATACAGGCGGCGTCATTCCGTGGGTACCCACGGAATGACGGGAGCTCCCGTCGCCGCACATATCAATGCTACTGGTTGTATTATACCTGCTTTTCTGCCAAATGTAAATTCAAAATCTGTGCACCTTTGGTGGAAAAGGAAATGAGAGGGACGGCTCACAGCAGCTTCTCCAATTCGCTCTCGCCATAGACCTTGATGCCGTTTTCCTTCAGCAGCGCCGCCGTGACGCCGTCGCCGTCCGTCAGCGTGCCGGTGAACGTTCCGTCATAGATGCGCCCGCAGCCGCAGGAGGGGCTTTTCTCCTTCAGCACGGCGGCGGTACAGCCGTATAGCCGCGCCAGGCGCAGCGTCTCCTCCGCGCCCCGGTGGTACTCCGCCGTCACGTCTCGGCCATCGTTCATTACCACCCGGTCCCCCCGGCGCTCGGAGGGCTTTCGGGGCGTGGGCAGCCCGCCCAACTGCTCCGGACACGCCGGCACCACAAGCCCGCGCCGCGCCAACTCCTGTGCCAGCGGGTTGGGCTTGCTCTGCCCGTCGTAGCGACAGGCACAGCCCAGCAGGCACGCGCTCACCAGGATCATACCGCCAGCTCCTTTCCGTTCAGAGCGGCATATACCAGCGTGTCGCCCACGTATTGCAGCTTCATGGAGAAAAACGGTGTCTCCGGCTCGTGGATCAGCGCCAGAAACAGCTTGTCCCCCTCCCATTGGGGCAGCGCCGCCAGCGCATCCTTGTGCAGCCATTCCAGCACGCCCTCGCTGCACTCCCGCAGCGTTCCCGTCCAGCCGGTGGCGGTAAACAGGTGCATATATTCCCCCTCCCAGATATCCGACACAAAGGTGATGACGCCCCGGTACCGATAGTCGGTCAGCATCAACCCCGTCTCCTCCAGCGTCTCACGGCAAACGCACTCCTCCGGGCTCTCGCCCTCCTCGCACTTGCCGCCCACGCCGATCCACTTGTCGTGGTTCAGGTCGTTCTGCTTCTTCACCCGATGCAGCATCAGGTATTCGCCCCGTTCGTTTTCGATATAGCACAGCGTGGTGTTTTTCATCTTTGCACCTCCGATTTACAAATCACTGCCAATAGTATATACTATTCGTATCGTCAACACAACTGTTACCTGTCAGGAGAGTATATAGTATGACAACGATAAAACCAGGCCGCTACCGCCACTTTAAGGGTAATGAATATGAGGTCATCGGCACCGCCCGCCACTCTGAAACACTGGAGGAACTGGTGGTCTACCGTGCCCTGTATGATAATGGCGGTCTGTGGGTGCGCCCCGCCGCCATGTGGTCCGAGATCGTGGACCGCGACGGTTACCGCGGCCCGCGTTTCATCCCGGAGGACGGCCAATGATCGACTATACTGTGATACGCTCCCGCCGCCGCACCCTGGCGCTGGAGGTCACCCGGCAGGGCACCGCCCTGGTCCGCGCCCCCCTGCGGGCCTCCAATGCGGACATCGCCCGCTTTGTGGACAGTCACCGCGGCTGGCTGGAAAAACATCTGGCAGCACGGCAGGCCTATCTATCCGCCCACCCGGAGCCGTCTGCGGCACAAGCGGACGCATGGCGGCAGCAGGCAAAAGAGACACTGCCGCCCCTGGTGGCCCACTGGGCCCAGCGCATGGGCGTGCAGCCCGCCGGCATCACTGTCACCGCCGCCCGCACCCGCTTCGGCAGCTGCTCCGGCAAAAACCGTCTCAGCTTCTCCCTCTACCTGATGGCCTATCCCGAGACCGCCATTGAATACGTGGTGGTCCATGAGCTGGCGCACATTCGCCACCACGACCACTCCCCCGCCTTCTACCGCGAGGTGGAAGCCTATCTGCCCGACTGGAGGGCGCGCCGCGCCCTCCTTCGCCGGTAATTCAGCCATTTTGCGCCGTACATTCGATACTTCGCCGCCGCCCGTTCAATCGGGCGGTGGTTTTCTTGTGATTTTCACAAGAAAACCACCGCCTTTTCTGTGCGTTTCGGCAAAAATGCAGCGAAGCAATTGACAATTGCGGCAAACACTGATAGGATAACTATGCTGAACGGAAACGTTACCGGTAATGTTTTCGCTTTCCTCTGACGATTTTCGTTCCTTTCGATCTGGTATAGTAGGAGGCACACCCAGGTATGACGATCAAGGATATAGCCAAACAGTGCAGCGTCAGCGTCAGTACCGTCTCCCGTGTGCTGAATGACCGGCCGGATGTCAGTGAGGATGTCCGGCGTAAGGTGCTTTCCGCTATCAAGAATAGCAACTACATTCCCAACAACAGTGCCCGCGATCTGGTCCGCACCAAGTCCGACGCTGTGGGTCTGGTAGTCCGCGGTGTGTCCAATCCGTTCTACACCGACATTATCCGCGCCATTGAACGCACCATCACCGATGCCGGTTTTACAATGGTCATGCAGCAGATCGGTACTTGCGACGACGAGGTCAAATGCGGTGCGGTCATGGAGCGCGAAAAGCGCCTGCAGGGCATCGTGTTCCTGGGCGGTCGGTTTGATTACACCCCCGCTGATCTGGCGATGCTGAACGTTCCCTTTGTGTGCTGTTCCTACTCCAACCGCTATGGCACGCTGATCGAGGGCGAGTATTCCTCTGTGTCCATCGCCGACGGTGACACCGCACAGCAGGCGGTGGAGGAGTTGTACCGCCACGGGCACCGGCGCATCGCGGCGCTGATCTCCCGGCCCGATGACCAGTCTATCAGCCAGCTGCGGTACGAGGGATATATACAGGCGCTGGAGAGTCACGGCATCCCTGTGGACCCGGAACTGGTGATCTCCACCGGCGGATTCGGCGCGAAGGACGCCTACAGAGCCGTGCAGGAAAAAATGGCCGAAAACGTTGATTTTACAGCACTTTTCGCCATCGCGGACTCTATGGCCATTGGTGCCATGCGGGCTTTGATGGACGCCGGCAGGCGTATCCCCGAGGACTGTTCCGTTATAGCGATAGACGGGTTAGAATTGTCTGCCTATATTGAGCCGCCGCTGACCACCCTGTGCCAGCCTATGGAGGAAATGGGCCGGCGCAGCGCCGAGATTTTGCTGGACATGGTGCGGCACAAGGGCTCCCACGCCTGTGAGCTGCTTCCCACCACCCTGCGCCAGGGCCGCAGCGTGGCCGCGCCCAGGTGATACTTTTGTATATCTTTGTGATCTATTTTGTGTATCCTAAGGATCCGTTTCCTGCATCCCAATGATTTGTTTTTTGTACCCTAATGATCTGTTTTTTACATCCTTGTGATGTGAAAATAAAAACAAAAAAGGAGTAATTACCATGAAGAAGTTTCTTGCAATGCTTCTTGCTCTCGTGATGGCCCTGTCTCTGGTGGCCTGCGGTGAGAAGAAGGACGACACCAAGACCGAGGGCGGCGACACTGCCACCGGCAGCGTGTACTACCTGAACTTTAAGCCTGAGTCCGACGACGCGTGGAAGGCTCTGGCCGCCACCTACACCGAGAAGACCGGCGTGCCCGTCAAGATCCTCACCGCCGCCTCCGGCGAGTATGAGTCCACCCTGGTGTCCGAGATGGACAAGGAAGACGCGCCCACCCTGTTCCAGTGCAACGAGGGCGGCGTGGCTACCTGGGGTGAGTTCTGCTACGACCTGAGCAGCAGCGACGTGTACAACCAGCTGACCTCCAAGGATTATGCCCTGAAGAACGCCGACGGTGAGGTCATCTCCATCGGCTACTGCCTGGAGACCTACGGTATCATCGTGAACAAGGCGCTGCTGAAGGAAGCCGGCTATGAGGTCACCGACATCACCAACTTCGAGTCCCTGAAGAAGATCGCTGACGACATCCACAGCCGCGCTGCCGAGCTGGGCTTCGACGCCTTCACCTCCGCCGGTCTGGACGGCACCTCCTCTTGGCGTTTCTCCGGCCATCTGGCCAATATGCCTCTGTTCTATGAGTTCCGCGATGAAGGCGTGACCAGCAAGCCCGCCACCATCAAGGGTACTTATCTGGACAACTACAAGGCCATTTGGGACCTGTACACCACTGACTCCGCCACCACCGGCGCCGCCCTGCTGACCGCCACCGGCGACCAGGCTGAGGCCGAGTTCGGCGAGGGCAAGGCTGTGTTCTATCAGAACGGCACCTGGGAGTACAGCAACCTGACTGGCGAGAAGTTCGGCATGAACGCTGACGACCTGACCATGATCCCCATCTACTGCGGTATTGAGGGCGAGGAGAAGGCCGGCCTGTGCACCGGTACCGAGAACTACTGGTCCGTCAACAAGAACGCCTCCGAGGAGGACATCAAGGCCACTCTGGACTTCCTGAACTGGGTCGTTACCTCCGAGGAAGGCACTACCATGATGGCTGAGCAGTTCGGCGCCTGCCCGTTCCAGGCCTCCAAGGCTCCCTCTAATCCGTTCAGCGCTCTGGCCAACGAGTATGTTGCCAATGGCTGCTATCCTGTCACCTGGGCCTTCAACTACACCCCCGCTGTCAATGACTGGCGTGCCGCTGTGGTCGACGCTCTGGGCAAGTATACCGCCGACGGCGGCAGCTGGGACGATGTGAAGACCGCCTTCGTGGAAGGCTGGGCTACCCAGTACAACAACGATATCGCCAACGGCTAAGCTACGGTTTCAACCACATACGCACAGGGGGCGGGCTTTTCGCCCGCCCCCTCTTTCTTACTCTGTGACGGCGTGCGCTGTCCTTCGAACGCACTTCGGAGGAGAGCTTTCGCTGTGACAAAACTACGGAGAACAGGAGTGGTCTAATGAAACGATTTCAAGCGAAACGGGACGCGGCTGCGCTGAACAGCCGACTGGTCCGACGGCCAATTCAGCGCATGGTGTGGCTGTTTCTGCTGCCCACCTTTGCCGCCTTCTGCATCGGGTTCATCTACCCGTTCCTGAAGGGCGCGTTCCTGTCCTTCTGCAAATTCAAGCTGACCAGCAAGTGGACATGGGTAGGCTTTGACAACTATCTGAAGGCCTTTGCCGACAGCAGCTTCCGCCATGCCTTCTTGTTCACGGCGCTGTTTGCATTTGTGTCGGTGCTGTTCATCAACGCGCTGGCCTTTGCGGTGGCCTATGCGCTGACGCGGGGCATCAAGGGCTCCAATCTGTTCCGGACGGTGTTCTTCATGCCGAACCTGATCGGCGGCATCGTGCTGGGCTACATCTGGTCCATGATCTTCGACGGCTTTCTGGTCGCTTACGGCCAGTCCGTGGTACTGAACAGCCACTTCGGTTTCTGGGGGTTGATCATCCTGCTGTGCTGGCAGCAGGTGGGCTATATGATGATCATCTACATCGCCGGATTGCAGTCCGTGCCGGAGGATATGCTGGAGGCGGCCCGCATCGACGGCGCCACCAACTGGCAGACCCTGTGGAAGGTCACTATCCCCAACATGATGAGCTCCTTCACCATCTGCATTTTCCTGACGCTGACCAACGGCTTCAAGCTGTTTGACCAGAACCTGGCCCTGACCGGCGGCCGCCCCTTCCTGCAGCAGGCGGACGGCAGCGTTATCAAGACCACGGAAATGCTGGCCCTGAACATCTACAACTCTTTCTACTCCGGCAGCGGCAACAACCGCGGCGTGGCCCAGGCCAAGGCCGTGCTGTTCTTCATACTGGTGGCGGCTATCGGACTGATCCAACTCCGGGCTACCCGTAAAAAGGAGGTGCAGCAGTAATGCAGACGAGCCTTGCCAAAAAGCATGACCGCAGCAAAATGGTGTTGACCATAGCGTTCACGGTGATCTGCATCGTGTATGTGCTGCCCATCGTCATCGTTCTGATCAACTCCTTCAAGACCAATGCCGCTGTCAACACCGATACGTTCGCCCTGCCCAATGAGGACACCTTCGTGGGCTGGCAGAACTATATCAAGGGCATGACCTTCGGCAACTATCCGTTTATCAAGGCGGTGTTCTACAGTCTGTTCATCACCCTGGTCTCCTCGGCGCTGATCCTGATCTGCACCTCTATGGCCGCGTGGTATGTGGCCCGTGTGGGCAGTCTGTTCAGCAAGATCGTGTACTACCTGTGCGTGTTCTCCATGGTGGTGCCGTTCCAGATGGTGATGTTCACCCTGTCCCGCACCGCCGAGCAGGTCAAGCTTCCCTACTTTAGCCTCACCTCTATGGCTTTTGCCAAGATCGGATTGAACACACCGTGGACAATACCTATCGTGTACCTGGGCTTCGGCGCGGGACTGGCGGTGTTCATGTTCTCCGGGTTTGTCAAGACGATCCCGCTGGAGATCGAGGAGGCTGCCGCCATTGACGGCTGTGGGCCTGTGCGTACCTTCTTCCTGGTGGTGCTGCCCATGCTGAAGCCCACGTTTATCTCCGTGGGCGTGCTGGAGATCATGTGGGTGTGGAATGACTTTCTGCTGCCGTACCTGGTGCTGGATCTGAACAAATACCGCACCATCCCCATCGTCATCCAGTATCTGAAGGGCAGCTACGGACAGGTGGATATGGGCGCCACCATGGCGCTGATCCTGCTGAGCATCGTCCCGGTCATCGTCTTCTACCTGTGCTGCCAGAAGCACATCATCAAGGGCGTGGCGGCAGGCGCCGTCAAGGGCTAAACTTACAACACGCCGGGGGCGGGCTGATCGCCCGCCCCCGTATATTTTGGCCGGGACCGTCCGGCTGAAAGTCAAATCCTATCCAAGAGAGAAGTTGAGTTATGAAACGAAGCAGCGGTATTTTAATGGCGGTATCCTCCCTGCCCTCCCCCTATGGCATCGGTACCCTGGGCAAGGCGGCCTATGATTTCGCCGATTTCCTGAAAGACGCCGGCCAGTCCTACTGGCAAATGCTCCCCCTGGGTCCCACCAGCTATGGCGACTCCCCCTACCAGAGCTTTTCCGCCTACGCCGGCAACCCCTATTTTATCGACCCGGATATGCTGGCGGCTGACGGACTGCTGACGGCCGCCGAGTGCGCCGCCCCCGACTGGGGCAGCGACCCGCGCCATGTGGACTACGGAAAGATCTACGAGAGCCGCTTTACCCTGCTGCACAAGGCCTACAAACGGGGCTGGGAGCGCGATGCGGAGGCCGTAGCGGCCTTTGCGCAGGACAATGCGCGCTGGCTGCCGGACTACGCCCTGTACATGGCCTGCAAGCGGCACTTCGGCATGAAGGCATGGACGGAGTGGCCCGACGACGACCTTCGCCTGCGTAAGAACGAGGCCGTGCTGGACAAGTACCGCACACTTCTGCGGGAGGATGTGCAGTTCTTCACCTATCTGCAATTTCTGTTTTTCAGGCAGTGGACCGCTCTGCGCGACTACGTCCACCAGCAGGGCATCCGCATCATCGGCGATCTGCCCATCTACGTGGCCATGGACTCCGCCGACGTCTGGGCTGAGCCGCAGTTCTTCCAGCTGGACGACGATCTGGTGCCCAAGGCTGTGGCCGGCGTCCCGCCGGATTACTTTACCGCCGACGGCCAGCTGTGGGGCAACCCCCTCTACGACTGGGACGCCATGCGTGACGACGGCTTCGGCTGGTGGATCCGCCGGATCGACGGCGCCGGCAAGCTGTATGATGTGATCCGCATCGACCACTTCCGCGGCTTTGCCAACTACTGGGCCGTGCCCTACGGTCAGCCCACCGCCAAAAACGGCCGCTGGATCGCCGGTCCCGGCATGGACCTGATCGAACGGCTCAACGGCTGGTTCCCGCAGCTGGAGTTCATCGCCGAGGATCTGGGCTACCCCACCCCGGAGGTGGCGCAGCTGCTCCGCGAGTCCGGCTGGCCCGGTATGAAGGTGCTGGAATTCGCCTTTGACTCCCGGGATTCCAGCGGGTATCTGCCCCACGCCTATACACCGCACTGCATCTGCTATACCGGCACCCACGACAACAGCCCCCTGGCACTGTGGCGGCAGGAGGCCGCGCCGGAGGATGTGGCCCACGCGGTGGAATACCTGGCGCTGACAGAGCAGGAGGGCTTCCACTGGGGTATTATCCGCGGCGGTATGTCCAGCGTGGCGGAGCTGTTCGTGGCGCAGGTGCAGGACTATCTGGGCCTGGGCGAGGGAAACCGCATGAACATCCCCGGCACCCAGGGCGGCAACTGGACCTGGCGGCTGCTGCCCGGCGAGCTGAGCGATGCGCTCTCTGTCAGGATCGACCGCATGACCGCGCTCTACGGCCGCAAGGCATAAGCGAACACCCCCGGCAGTGCCGGGGGTGTTTTTTTTGCCGTGAGCACCGCTTCCGCAACGCCGAAACCCCCATCTGCCATGTGACAGATGGGGGTTTCGATGCCGCCGAGGTAGGGGTTAGACCTCCGCGACCCGTACTGCAATATGGGCCCTGCCGGGCAGGGCAAATAAAAAACCGGCTGCAATGTATGCACCTTTGAAGCGCATCCCACTTGCAGCCGGTCGATCATGCGGTCAAATGCCGTTTAGACACCATAGCTTTGCGTCTCGGCCTTTCAGCCGATTTGCCAACAGAACATTATTGTATTTATAGTATATCACTTTCGTTCCGTTTCGTCAAGCCTTTTTCGGCAAAAATCCGTGTTTTCTATGCGTCCGTGTCTAAATCTCCGATCGCCGCGCACGCCTCACGGTATGCCGCGGCCGTCTCCGGATACAGCGCCGACGCGCGCTGCATATCGCTGCCGCGCAGGGCCTCCGTCAGGGCTGAGGCTGCCTGCCCCAGCTGCACCAGCCCCAGGTTGGCTGCCAGGCCCTTCAGCGTGTGCGCTGCGCGGAAGGCCCGTTGGTCGTCTCCGGCACTCATGGCCGCCTGCAGCATGGCGAAGGTGTCGTCTCCGGCGAACATCCGCAGGAAACGCTCCACCGCAGCTATACTGCCCAGCCGGCGCACGGCGTCCGCCATGTCGCCGCCCATCTCTTGATAAAGCTTCTCTAAATTCATTGTTTCTTCCTCTCCAGCCACTCGGCGATCGTTCTTATCATCTGCCCAGCCTCCAACGGCTTGGGGATATGCGCGTCCATGCCCGCTGCCAGGAAGGCCGCTACGTCCTCGTCAAACAGGTTGGCGGTCATGGCGATGATCGGCAGCTGCGCGTCCGGCCTGTCCATGCCGCGGATGGCGCGGGTGGCGGAAAGGCCGTCCAGCTCCGGCATCATCACGTCCATCAGCACCGCGTCGTAGGTACCGGGCGCCGACGCGGCGAACATCTCCACCGCCTCCTTGCCGTCGGCGGCCTGGTCCACCACGGCGCCGGCCTCCTGCAGCAGGTACACCGCGATCTCCCGGTTCAGCTCGTTGTCCTCCGCCACCAGCAAGCGCCGTCCGGCAATGGAAGCCGCCGCGTCGGGGAGCGCGGCTTCCGGTTCGGCCTCACTGGGCATCATGGGCAGCACCACGCAGAAGCGCGTTCCCTGTCCGAGTGCACTGTCCACCTGAATGGTACCGCCTCTTTCGTCCACCAGCTTCTTCACCACGGCCAGACCCATGCCCACGCCGCCGGAAAGGCTGCCCCTATCGCTGTTTTCCTGGGCAAACGCCTCGAACATATGGCGCTGGAACGTCTCGCTCATACCTGCGCCGTTATCCTCGCATATAAATTCCAGCCGGCACACGCCGTCCGCATAACGGGACTCACGGAAGCTGCAGCGCACCCATCCGCCGGGGTGATTGTATTTGATGGCGTTGCCAATGATGTTCTGGCAGATCTGCCGCATATACAGCGGGTCGCCTGTGAATTGTTCATGCTCCAGCGTCAGGTCCATCACCGTCAGCGCAACGCCTGCGCTCTCCGCCTGGGCGCGCGAAATATCCAGCATCTCGTGCAGCTCGCTTGTCAAACAATAGGGGGTCTTTCCCAGCGCCTCCTGCTTCGGGCGATTCAGCGTCAGCACGTCGTTTACCAACGCCAGCAGATAGCGCGCCGCGGTCTGCGCCTTCTCCCGGCAGGACTGCACCAGCGTCACATTCTCCGGGTTCCGCCCGATGATCTCCAGCATACCCATGATGATGTTGATGGGTGTGCGTATATCATGGCTCATGCTGCGAAGGAAGTGCGTCTTGGCCTGGTCCGCCGCTGTGGCACGCTCTACTTCCTTTTCCAACTGCTTCTGGTACGCCAGCTCCCGCCGTTTGCGGTCCTGGCCGAGCCTGACCAGCAGCAGCACCACCACCATCACCGCCACCGCGTACACGCCGAAGGCGGAGATCAGCATATTCTTTGTCTGCGCGAACACAAAGTCTGCCGGCAGGAACACATACAGGCTGTACTTCTGGTACATCCCTCGCATACCGAAAAACGTACCGCCACAGTCTAACTTTGTCAAGCAGCTGCCGCTGTCCGCCTGCTCCAGCGCCGTGATCAGCGGCACGCTGTCCACCGGCAGGTTCCACTGGCCGTTGTCACTGCTGCCGATGATCTTTTCCCCATCCGTGATATAGGTATAGATCCTCTCGTTGAGCAGCGTCTCATATCCCGCCAGCAGTCTCTCGACGGATGCGTAGTAGGACGCGATAACCGCGCTGCTCTGCCGCCGCACACAGAACACCATGCCCGGCTCCACCGTCCGCGCAGCTGCAGCTACATCGTACACCACGCCGTCCCGCGTCAAACGCCGGGCAAATATCTTCTCCGGATACTGCATGACGTTGCTGACCGACTCATTGGTATACAGGTCGCTCCAGTCCATGTCCACGCCGCAGGAATACACCGGCTCCAGCGCATCGTTCAGCACCAGCACGCAGCTTATGCGCTGCTGCTGTGCATATTCAGCCAGCTCCTCATTGCTGCGCTCCCGCCCCTTCAGTCTGTCGCGATCCGTCAGCTCCTGCACCTGCTCTGTCAGGCGCACCAGGCTCTTCACCCGGTCCGCGGCGATGATATCCTGATAGCTGATGCACTGCTCCCGCAGGTATTGCAGCGTGCGCTCCGCGGTGCGCTCCGCGGTATGTATGGCGCTGTTCGCTCCGATCAGCGTCATACCCAGCAGCGACAGCAGCCCGGCGATGGCGATGGCGATGGCTATGTAGATGGTCTTGCTGGATCGTCTTTTTTTCCTCATTGCCGTCACTCCGTCAGCGCCGCCTGCGCGTCCACACCGTACCGTTCCAGTATCCCGGCAGTGGTGCCGTCCTCCTTCAGTTCCCGCAGCACATCGCTCAATGCCTCAGCGCGGCCGGTATCGTCCTCCTTATAGAACGCCACGCCCAGGCCCACCCGCAGCAGCTCCTGGTCCAGCACACGATACTGCCCGGCACGCCCGCCCATAAAGCTGCGGTATGCCGTCTCGTGGCCGGCGCAGGCGTCCACATAGCCCTTATCCAGCGCAGCGAACACGTCATTCACATTGGCAAGGCTGTATACATTTTTCACCTGCTCTACGCCGGGTACCTGGTGTGTCAGCAGCAGCTCCTCCGGCTTAGTGGATATCTGCACGGAAATACGCTTATCATTCAGGTCGGCCAGTGTACGGATATCGCTGTCAGCCTGCACGATGACCACCTGACGGCTGTACATATACGGCCCTGCCCAGCGGTAGCGGTCCTCTCTGCCGTTCATGGAGAAGCTGCCCCAGAGGCAGTCCACGTCGCCTCGCTCCAGTAGGGCGTCCTTCTCCTGCCAGTTGATTTTTTGGAAGTCCGGCGTCCACCCCAATCGCTCACAGGCTGCTTTTGCGATCTCCACGTCGATACCCGCATAGGCGCCATTCTCATCCAGATAGAAATACGGCTCATAGTTGTCGCTGCCAATGACCAGCACCGGCAGTTCTTCCGTTTCCGTCTCCCGCTGTCCGCAGCCGCACAGCAAGGCGCCGCACAGCGCCAGCAGCACCGCCAGCAATCTTTTTGTCCTGCTCATTCCTTACCTCTCATGCCGTATACCTCACGGCACAGTGCGCCCTGTATGTCCTCCAGACAGTCTACCAGCAGCGTATCGAACGCGCCGCACTCGCCGCGCCGTATCATAGCCAACGCCTCCGCATGGGTATACGCCGGCTTGTACACCCGCTGGCTCACCAGCGCGTCATAGGCGTCCGCCAGGCCCACCGCCTGCACGGTCATCGGTATCTCGTCGCCCTTCAGCCCGTCGGGATAGCCTCTGCCGTCCACCCGTTCGTGGTGCCAGCGGCAGATCTCCGCCGCAGCCTCCACCAATGGCTCGCTTTCCATCTCCTTCATGCCCCGCATCAGTTCCTCGCCGATCAGGGTATGCTTCTTGATCTCGTCAAACTCCTCCGGCGTCAGGGGGCCGGGCTTTCGCAGCAGGGCATCCGGCACGCCCATCTTTCCAATGTCGTGGAACATAGCCGCCGCGGCGGCCCGCCGGCAGTCCTGCAGGGTCAGGCCGTATTTATCCGTGCGTTCCAGCATTCTCTGCAGCAGCCGCTGCGTGATCTGCTCCACGTGCCGCCCATGGTCCGCGCCCTCGCCGTTGCGGTAGCCCATCACCCGCGACAGGATATCCGCCACGATGCCCATCGTGTGCTCCTGCCGCCGCAGCTGCTGCATCATCACCGCTGCCAGCCGCCGCTGCCGCGCGTACAGCTTCACGGTGTTTATCACCCGCTGCCGCACGATACGGATATCAAAGGGCCGTTCTATGTAGTCCGCCACGCCCATGTCGTAGGCCTGCCGCACCTTTTCTTCTGAGCCGTCCGCCGTGATGATAATGACCGGGATATCCTCGATAAACCCCCGATCATTCATCTCCTCCAGCACCTGCAGGCCGTCCATCTCCGGCATGATCATGTCCAGCAGCACCAGTGAGATATCCGCGCCGTAGGTCTCCAGCTGCGCCATACACTCCCGGCCATCCTCCGCCTCCAGCACGTTGAAAGCCTCCGCCAGCATCTCCCGCAGTATCGCGCGGTTCATAGCTGCATCGTCCACTACAAGAATATGCGGCTTGATCTCCTCCCCCTCCTCAGTGGGGGTATCCTCGGTGACCACGGCGTCCTTTCTCCGCTTGGCCCGGTACATCAGCCGGTCCGCCCGCTGCACCGCCTGGGCGATCGTCTCCTGCTGCGCCATGACGCAGCCCACGCTGATGGTGATATGCTGGCCGCCCTCGAAGCCCGGTATGCTCACTGTCCGCAGCCGCCGCTGAATGTCTCCCAGCACGGTGGCAAAGGCCGCCTGCTCCACACCCGGCAGCAGCAGCAAAAACTCGTCGCCGCCGTAGCGCACCAGTGAGCCGCTGCGGCCCACTACCTCATAGATGGTATCCGCCAGCACCCGCAGCGCGTTGTCGCCCACCTGATGGCCATTCATGTCGTTATACAGCTTCAGATCGTCCATATCGATGAGCGCTACACCGCCGCGGTATATCTCATTGCTCATATCCCGCTGGTAATGGTTGCGGCTCAGCGCGCCGGTCAGCGCGTCTATCTCCTGCTCCTGGGTGTCCCGCCCGGAGATGACCAGCACATAGTCGTTGATCCGGTCGATGCGGATGTCATACTGCCGGCAGCCCACACCGCCCTGCCGGAACCGCAGGCGAAAGCTCTCGTTTCGCTCCTTTTCGTAGAAAAAGCTCCGCAGGTTTTCGCTGCTGAGATAGCGCATCCACACGCTTTTTTCCGCCGACACTCCGCCGTTATCCCGAAAGATGTCACGCAGCTCCTCTACGGTGTACCATTTGTCCTCCAGCCCACTGGCCAGGCTGGTTTTCCGGACCCGCAGCTTTCCCCGGGCCCTGTCATATTCACATACGGTGTCGCAGATCGGCAGCAGTGCCGCGATAAAGGCTTCCTTCTCGATCATGGCTGAGACCTCCGTTCCTATTATATCAGCCTTATTATAGCATCTTAATGCCGTATTGCAACGGTCTCCCCCTGAAACGCCGAATTTTTCGCCTGTTTTGCAGGCGGCGCGCCGGGGCGCGCTGTCGGTGAACGGCCCTGACCCGCGCAGGGCAAAATAAAACCGCCCGGACGGGCGGTTTTGTTTTGCCTTTTTGCGATCTAACTGCGGCGGCGTCGGCGGAGGGCTAAAACGGTCAGTGCCGAAATGGAAGCACCAACAATAAGCCATACCCACAGACCGGCGGAGGGCGCGGCGGCCGGCAGAGGCTGCCAGGCGGCATACAGCGTCATATCCGCCGTGACCGGCGCATTGAAATCCCAGGGGCGGGTCAGGTCGTAGTCACTGTACCAGCCGGTGAAGCGATAGCCCGAGCGGGTGGGCGCCTGCGGCGGCGCCAGGGGCGTTCCACGGAGCACCTCCGCCGGCGCTACGCCGCTGCCGCCGTTACTTTGGAAGGTCACGCGGCACTGCTCTGACACCACCACCGTGACGTCCCGGGCAGCGGCGGCGTAGCGGCCCATGCCGTCCTCGGTGGACACCAGGTAATGGCTGCCGGTTATGGCGGACGCACCGCCGTCGGCCAGGACCTTCAGCTGAAAGGAGCCGACGACCGTCTCATCCGCCCAGTCCGCGCCGCCGCCAAAGTCTACGCAATTCATGTAGACCGCCTGACGGCCATCACGCAGCGTGACCAGCGTCGTCTTGACGCCCTCGCGGAGCAGGGTGCCATCAGGCTGATAGGCGAAGAAGGCAGGATCGAAGCATATCTCGTCCTGCATGGCGAACATCGGCCCTGTGCCGGTGGTCCGGCACAGGGTAAGCGATACCGTTACGGTATCGCCGGCGGCGGCATGGTACGTCGCCTCTCCGTTGGCGGCAAGGCGGAATTCATAGTGCCGGCTGTCGTCGCCCCAGGCCAGGGACGGCGCCAGCAGCAGCACCGCCAGCAGCGCCAGAACTACCCGCTTCATGGCCCGCCTCAGTTCAGGAAGTCCTTGAGCTTCTTGCTGCGGGAGGGGTGCCGCAGCTTACGCAGGGCCTTGGCCTCGATCTGGCGGATACGCTCACGGGTGACGTTGAACTCCTTGCCTACCTCTTCCAGCGTGCGGGTACGGCCGTCCTCGATACCGAAGCGCAGCTTCAGCACCTTCTCCTCCCGGGGCGTCAGGGTACCCAGCACGTCCACCAGCTGCTCCTTCAGCAGTGTGAAGCTGGCGGCCTCGCTAGGCTCGGACGCGGCCTCGTCGGGGATGAAGTCGCCCAGATGGCTGTCCTCCTCCTCGCCGATGGGCGTCTCCAACGACACGGGCTCCTGGGCGATCTTCAATATCTCGCGGACCTTGTCCACGGGCATATTCATCTCGGCGCTGATCTCCTCGGGACTGGGGTCGTGGCCCAGCTCCTGCAGCAGCTGGCGGGACACACGGATGACCTTGTTGATGGTCTCCACCATGTGGACGGGGATGCGGATGGTACGCGCCTGATCGGCGATGGCGCGGGTGATGGCCTGACGGATCCACCAGGTAGCGTAGGTGGAGAACTTATAGCCCTTGGTGTAGTCGAACTTCTCCACGGCCTTGATCAGGCCCAGATTGCCCTCCTGGATCAGGTCCAGGAACAGCATACCGCGGCCCACATAGCGCTTGGCGATGGACACCACCAGACGCAGATTGGCCTCGGCCAGCTGCTGCTTGGCCTTCTCGCCGGCCTTGATCTGCTTTTTCAGCTCGGCCATCTCCGCCTCAGGGATGGTCGAGCCGTCCGCCTCGGCCTGCGCCACACGCGCCTCGGCCTCGCGGCCGGCGGACATAACGGTGGCCAGCTCCACCTCCTGATCGGCGGTCAGCAGGGGCACCTTGCCGATCTCCTTCAGGTACATACGCACGGGATCGTCAATGTTGAAGCTGTCCACCAGCGTGTTGGGGTCGACCAGCTCCTCCTCCTCGATCTCGGCGATCTCATCCATAGCGGGCTCGCCATCCTCATCGGGCAGGTCGGCCAGGAAATCCTCGCTGCCTACCTCGATGCCCAACTGCTCCAGAGAGTCGTAGATGGAGTCCATCTGCTCACTCTCCAGGTCCAGCTCGTCCAGCACGTCGGACAACTCACCGGCATCCAGCTTGCCCTTCTTCTTACCCTTGGTAAACAGGTCGCGCAGCTTCTCGTTGCCGTTCAGCAGCGCGGCCGCCGGCAGGGACGCGATGGTCTTCTCGTCCAGGCCGCCCTTGGCTGGCTTCTCCTGCGCCGGCGCGGCCTCCTGCAAAAGCTGGTCCGCCATCTGCTCCAACTGCTCCGCGGTGTACTTTTCTTCGGTCATGTTCGCTTTCCTCCGTAACCTTTTTTATCTTTATACGTCTCCATCGCCGCCGCCAGCGGATCCGTGCCGCCGGTGCGCTTGGTGTGTTCTTCCCGAATGATGCGTATGTAATCCGCCAGCGCCTGCGGCGCGTTGGCTGCGGATTCCGGTTTTTGCAGCAGCGCCGTCAGGTGGTTCATCTCCTCCGGCGTCAGCACCGCGGCCAGCGCCGCCATGCTCGCGTGCCCCCGCCGCTGCCACAGCTCACCGTAGATGCGCCCCAGCAGCGGTGAAGAGAATTCCTCCGGCCGCACCGGCATTTCCGGCGGGAACAGGCTCTCGTCCTGCATCAGCAGACGGATAACGCCCTCCTCCGCCAGCGCGCTGCGTACATTCTGATAGCGGATGCTGCGGTCCGCGGGCTGCAGGGCCGATATCGGGTTCATCTCCTGACGCTCCTGCGCCTTCCGTGCCTTGGCCTGCACCCGCTTGGCGGCCCGCTGGACCTCCATCCGCATGGCCTCCGCCGGCAGGGACGCCGCCTCGGCGGCCCGGGTGGTATATACCTCCCGTTCCACGGGGTCATTTAGTTTACATAATGTTTCAGCAATCTCCCCCGCGTAGGCGATGCGGCCCTTGTCGTCCTTCAGATCATACTTGGATGCGATCTCAGACATCGTGAATTCAATGCCGTTTGCACTGCCGGAAAGCAGCTGCTCAAAGGCGTCCCTACCCTGGTATTTGATAAAGTCGTCGGCGTCTTGCTTTACATAATGTCCATCCACCAATCGCTGCGGCAGACGCAGGACCTTCACGGTGAACTCGCTGTTCTGCAGCAGCTCCAGTGCCCGATCCGTGGCCATCCGGCCCGCGCCATCGTTGTCGTAGCACAGCACCAGCTCCTTGGTGAAGCGGCTCAGCAGACGTATCTGCTCCTGGGTCAGCGCCGTGCCCATGCAGGCCACCGCGTTGTCGAACCCCGCCTGATGCAGCGTCACCACGTCCAGGTTGCCCTCGCACAGGATCATGTTGGGCCGCTTGGTCTTTTTGGCCAGGTTCAGGCCGTAGAGCACCCGGCGTTTGCTGTACGCCACCGTTTCGGTGGTGTTCATGTATTTCGGCTCCGATTTGTCGATCACGCGGCTGCCGAAGCCCACCACGTCGCCCCGCACGTCGATGACCGGCAGCATCAGCCGGTTGCGGAATTTGTCGTACAGTCCGCCGTTTTTCCCGTTGACCACCAGCCCGGAGGCCAGCAGCTCCTGCTTGGTGAAGCCCTTGTCCGTCATGGCGCGGAGCAGCGCGTCCCACTGGTCCAACGAAGCGCCCATGCCGAAGCGCACCGCGATACCCCGCCGTATCTGTCGCTTGTCCAGATACGCCTGCACCGCCGCCCCCTGGGGAAGCTGCAGCTGGTCGTAGTACCACCGCGCCGCCGCGCGGTTCAGCTCCAGCACCCGCCGCCGCAGCCGGTCGGCGTTGCTGCGGGCCTCGTCCTCCGCCGGCAGCGGGATGTTGGCCCGCTTGGCCAGGAACTCCACCGCCTCCGGGAACGACAGGCCCTCGATCTCCATGATGAAATTGATGACGCCGCCGCCCTTTTTGCAGCCGAAGCAGTGGTAGATCTGCTTGTCCGGCGCCACGGAGAATGAGGGCGTTTTCTCGTTGTGGAAGGGGCACAGGCCGAACAGGTTGCCGCCCTTGCGCGTCAGCGTCACATAGCCGGATACCACGTCCGCGATGTCGTTCCGCGCCACCACTTCGTCCAGAAACTGGTCGCTGAAATGCACGAAAAGCCCTCCTTTCCCCCGCCGAACCGCGGTGCAAAATAAATCTGACAATATACTATACCAAAAAACTTCCTCAAATCCTCTTTTTTCGCAAAAGTTTTTAGCCGTGACGGATGAGGTGCCATAAAAAAAGAAAGGTCCCGTAGGAAAACAAGCTTTACTATTCCTCCCGCGGCAGCGGGAGGTATAATTAAAGACAAAAAAAGAAGCACCCGGTAGGGTGCTTCTCTTTTTTGAGTTTAATTAGAACTCCTTTTTCTTGCCGATGACCACAGCGGAGCCGGCGACGGAGGTCAGAGCCATACCGACGTACATAGCGATGCCAGCGTCAAAGGTCTTGGGGGAGGGCTTGTTGGTGTTGGGGGTGGTAGAAGCAGCCTTCTCAGTCAGAACATAGTAGTAACCACTATCAGCAGCCAGGTTGATATCCTTACCAGCAGCGTTCAGCAGCTTAGCAGCATCGGTGGGCTTGCTGTAGTAGATCTTGGACAGCTTGCCAACAGCGTCCTTGTCCTTGTCGGTCCAATCGGTGTCGGAAACCATAGCGTAGGTAGCAGTACCGGCCAGGTTGGTGTAGACAGGAGCCTTGTTGGCGCCGAAAGTCTCAGAGGTCTTGTACAGAACAGTGGTAGCCTCAGCGGTCTTCAGACTGTCATTCTTTTCAAACTGATAGTAAGCAACAGCGCTGCCCAGTTCCTTGCCGAAGTAGAAAATCTTGGCAGAAGTACCGTCCTTGGTAGCCATATTGGCCTTGTTGGTGTTGTTGGCCTTGTCGTAGGCATCAACAACAGCGGCCTGAGCATAATACTTGCCATCCGCAGCCTGATACACGTCAAACAGATAACCAGCATCGGTCATCTTAGCCAGAGTAGCCTTGCTAAAGCCACCGGCCTTAATAACAGCAACCTCAGCATCGGTAGCAACGCGGATGGTCTTGGTGCCGGTCTGGATATAGTACTGGCCATCAGCAGGGGTAACATCCTTGGTATAAACCTTCTCGAGAGTAAGGTCAGTGCCGGGCTGTACCGCATTGTAGTCAACCCCATCAATGGTCAAGTCCGCCGCGAACGCGGTGGTGCACAGTGCCAGAGCCATGACCATGGCCAGCACAGTTGCAATGATCTTCTTCATGTTTGTTTCCTCCATAAAAATTTGTTTGCGTCAGACTTGACCTCGCCACTCTCGCCAGCGGTTTACAACGTAAACATCATTATGTTGTAAAAATTTTTACGGATTTTATTACCAGTTATTTCCATTTTTGAGACAGCGCCGCCGCACCGTTAAAAATCGCCTGAAATTGGAAATAATTTCCATTTCTTCCATAATTTACCAGTAATTTACGCAATTTATCTGAGCGCCTGTAAAGCGTAATTCTTGTATAACGCGGAATTTATGCAATTCAAATCGAGATTTTCAAAAAATACAACAACTTAGCTGGAAAAATTTTCCAGCCAAAATCGAAAAATCATTATGTAAACTATTTGGCCCGAAATACGCCCCAAATCCCGTTCATAATTTGGTTACAATTTAGGCAAGTGAAGTGGTTTTTGCGTAAAGTGAGGTTGGTTGTTTTTTCTCAAATTTTCGTAGGGAGGGTTTCGCGCCCCCGAGCGCGAGCTACTTTTGCCCCCGGCGGCAAAAGTAGCCAAAAACGCCGCTTAGACCTACGGTCTAAGAACCCCTTGGCGCGGGGCGAAACGTTCCTTGCGGGTAATTTTCCCACGCGACCACGGAGATTTTTCCGGTTTTTTCCTCGGTCAGAAGGACTGTGCCAGCACAGATTCCCGCGTGGCGCTGTCGCGCGCCGCTGGCTGGTGCCACGGTAGGGGTTTTGCGTTCTATCGCTTTTGGCGATTATCAAATCGCGCCAAAGCCGCCCGGAGGGCGGCTTTGGGAGGTGTATGGGAGCCTTGCTTTTCCCAAAGGAAAAACCCAACAGCCTCGCTAAAAGCGCGGCTGTTGGGTTTACCATAATATATATTATTGTTAACTTATCGCCAGGTCTGACTGTAAAAGTACAGGGCCAGCATTCCGGGTCCCACATGGGCGCCGGTGACGGGCTCGTGACAGACGGAGAGTATCTCGCCGGTGCAGCCGGCCTGCCGCAGGGCGGTGGCCAGGTGCAGCGCCTCCGCCGGGGCGGCGGCGTGAGAGATACCCACCGGCGCAGACTTATCCTCCACCAGTTCTTCATACAGCTGGATCAGCGTATCCATAGCCTTTTTACGGCCGCGCTCCTTGCTGAGCACCACGATTTTGCCCTCCGGATCACCCTGTAGGATGGGCTTGATCTGCAGCAGTGTGCCGGCAAAGGCCGCGGCGCCGGACAGCCGGCCGCCCTTGCGAAGGAATTTCAGATCGTCCACCATGAAGTGCTGGCGCATCTTGCCGATAAGCTGGTTGGCGCGGGCCACGATCGTCTCCATATCTGCGCCCTTCTGCGCCATATCGGCGGCTTCCAGCACGATGAGCCCCTCGCCCAGGGAAGCGCCGCGGCTATCCAGCACGCGTATGTCACGGTCGGGGTAGCGCTCGCGCAGCTCCTGCGCCACCACGCTGACGCCCCAGCAGGTGCCGCTGACACCGCCGGACAGCCCCACATACAGCACATCATCGCCCTGGGCCAGCACAGGCTCCATGGCCTCGCGGGCGGCCAGCGGTGTGATCATAGAGGTCTTCACCTCCGCACCCTTACGCATAGCCTCGTAAAAGGCGTGGCCATCAAAGGGCTTGGATATGTCCACCGGCTCACCGTCGATGGTATAGGTCAGGCACAGCTCCGTGATACCGTACTGCGCCCGCAGCTCCGGCGGCAGATTGGCCGCGTTGTCAGTCATTACTTTGATCATAATGCGTCTCCTTTGAGGATAGATATGTATTATATTACAGCCGTGCGCGCACCCAGTCGGCCAGCGTGTCGAACAGGCAGCGATAGCCGGACATGGTCAGATGGATGCCATCGGCGGCGATAAGACCGGACAGATCGCGCTGGGGCAGGAACTGCCGCCGCACATCGATAAGGGGCACGCCCTCGGCAAAGGCCAGAGCCGCCACCGCGTCGGAGTACAGCTCCTGGTGGCGGTAAATGCGTCCCACATCTCCCAGCCAGCGCAGCACGCTGCCGCCGTCCGTCTTTTGGGAGATAAATCGGAAATACCGCTGTCCGTCAATGGGCGGCAGCGTCATCAGCACCGGCTGCACGCCGGCGGACTTCAGCGCCGTGACGGCGCAGTGCAGTTTCTCCGTAAACTCCGGCAGGGTCGTGCGGGGCAGGTGGTCCTGCTCCGGCGCAGCGGCGACGGCCTCCCAGTCGAAGTCGCTGTCGTTGCCGCCGTAAGCCACCAGCGCCCAGCGGGCATCCATGCCCCGCTGCACATCGTGCTCCACCAACGCCAGGCCCTTGGTCACTGTGGCGCCCATCTTGGCGCGGTTCACCACCTCCAGCCGGTCGCTGGGATACTGGGCCATCACCTCCGGCAGATGGAAGTGGTAGCGCATATCCGCGTCGGGCATGGTGGCCTTCAGCAGAGAATCACCGTAGATAAAAGCACGTTCCATAGGACTGCCTCCCCATGTGGTTTTTATCTAATATAGCATATTAGCACACGCGCGTCAACAGATTTTTCTGCTGGATTTCTTGCATGATGTGCCCGTATGTGGTATACTATGCAGTAATTCGGATACAGGGGTGTCGCTATGGAATATGACAAGGAATTGATCGCCCACAAGCTGCAGCGGTGGGACAAGTTCATCACGGATTACCATCTGCCGGACTGGGAGACGATACCGGATTTCGGCCTGTATATGGACCAGGTCATCGTACTGCTGGAGCAGTATCTCAGCTTTATTCCCGCGCCGGTGGGCGGCAAGGAGCGCTTTGTCACGTCCTCCACCATCAACAACTACGTTCGGCTGAAGATCATGCCCGCGCCGGAGAAGCGGAAATACCACCGCATCCACATCGCGTACCTCATCATGATCCTGACCATGAAGCAGAGCCTGAGCATCAGCGATGTGCAGAAGATCCTGCCCGCTGACAGCAACGAGACGGACGTCCGCGCGGTGTATGAGGATTACTCGCTGAAATTCCGCCGGGTGGGGCTGTTTTTCAACCAGCAGGTGCAGTCCGGGTCGGAGGGCATCCGCAGCGCCAACGAACAGAACGGCAATAACGCCGTGGAGCTGCTGGTCATCGAAAGTGCCCTGATCGCCGGGTTCTCCAAGATATTGGCGGAGAAGCTGATACGCCTGTGCGGCGCAGATGCCGAGGATGTGCTGGCCGCGGAGCAGACACCGCCCCAGCCGTGATCAACAGGCCTATTGTATAGCATTTCCGAGGGAAATATGTGAACGAACTATAAAATCCGTGGCCGAAAGGCCACGGATTTTCTTATGGCGCGGCGCATATACTCCCGCGAGGTGATCGTATGAAAAAGCTCCTGCCGTATGTGCTGGCATTCCACGCCGCCCTGGCCGCGGCGATCCTGCTCTGGGCGCTGCAGGAAAAGTTCCCCGGCCCGCTGACCAACACGCTCTCCCCCGTATGGAACAGCCCATGGGAGATGGGCAAAGCCGTGTTCTTTCCCCTGCTGGCGGCGGCACCGACGCTGTGGGTGCTGCAAAAGGGCGGCAGCCGGGGCGGACTGTGCCTGATGGCCCTGTCCGGCGCGGCGCTGGCCCTGGCGCTGGCCTGGACGCCGCTGGCGCCGGCAGCGGTGGCCGTGCTGGCTATCACGGCGGCGCTGGCCCTGTACGCCGCCCTGTGGCGGCGCGTCTCCGGTGACGCGCTGCCCTGGTACCTGCTGACTGCCGCCCTGAGTGTGGCCTATATCCTGCTGACCATTTTGCCCCCCGCCGGCGGCATATTTACCCCGTGTACCGTGGCGACCGGCGGCACCATCCCGTTTTGAGGACGCAAAAGCCTCCCCCTTGCGGGCGCACACTCCCAAGCCCTCCCCCTGGGGGCCGTATCTCAAGCCTTCCCCTCGAGGGGTCCGCGGTGTTGAATGACACGCCCTCAAGCCTTCCCCTTGGGGGGAAGGTGTCAGCGAAGCTGACGGATGAGGGGTAAAAAGAAGCTCTTATAACCCTCCCTCGTCAGCGGGAGGAATATATATTTATCCCCTGCGGCAGCGGGGGATATTTATTTTATCCGCGCCGACAGGCGCGGACTAATTAAGCGCAAAAAAAGAAGCACCCCGAAAAGAAAAATCATCTATACTATCCCCGGCCGACAGGCCAGGGATAATGAAACGCAAAAGGATTTAATTTATATTTACTATCCCACCCCCGCCAGGGGGTGAGATAATTAAAGGCAAAAAAAGAAGCACCCGGTAGGGTGCTTCTCTTTTTTGAGTTTAATTAGAACTCCTTTTTCTTGCCGATGACGACGGCGGAGCCGGCGACGGAGGTCAGAGCCATACCGACGTACATAGCGATACCAGCGTCAAAGGTCTTGGGGGAGGGCTTGGTGTTCTTGTCAGTGGAGGGATTAGTGGTGGAACCAGTGTACAGGTAACCCTCGGGAGAACCGGTGTACAGAGCGTTAGCAGCGATGGCCACGGAATCCTTGGCAGCATCAGCAACAGTGTAGTACTTGGTGTAGGTGTACACAGCGCCGCAGGTGGCGCACTTAGCGGTAGCCAGAGTGCCATCGGCTGCGAAGGTGTAGGTAGCGCCGGAAGCCTTGGTGAAATCGTGGGGAACAACAGTGTAATCGGTGCCCTTCTTAGCCTGCTTGACCTTCACGACCTCGTTGTTCACCAGCAGATAGATGGTGCCAGCGGTATCCTCAACATAGTAGTTAGTGGTCTTAGCGCCATCCTTGGCAGTGAAGAAGGTTTTGTCCTTAACGCTATCGTCCTTCTTCATCTCACCGCACTTGGAGCCGAAGGTCTTGTAGATTTCGCCAACATAGTTGTACTTGCCATCGTTGTCGGTAGCAACCAGATACTTATAGACGGCACCATCCTTGTACAGGATGTAGGTTGCATTCTCAGCAGAAGCCTCAACGAACTTGGTATCGGTCAAGGTAACGTTGGCAGCGCCCGTCAGGGTGTACATAGCAACAGAGCCAGAAACGACACCATCAGTAGTGGTGGTAGAAGCATTGGTGACGGCAACAGTCGCAATCTCCTTCTTTTCCTTGGTGGTATCAGAAATCTGAACCAACTCATACTTTTCCGCCGCGAACGCGGTGGTGCACAGTGCCAGAGCCATGACCATGGCCAGCACAGTTGCAA
>SAMEA104315420__coassemble_238_pt1 | contig 46944 bp, 40 predicted proteins | sample SAMEA104315420__metabat2_low_PE_030 | metagenome-assembled genome bin SAMEA104315420 (sample SAMEA104315420) | gut metagenome | biome: Monkey gut; feature: monkey-associated habitat; material: faeces | place: China | collected 2013 | reverse complement strand
TGGGCTGCACCAGGCCCATGATGACCTTGGCCAGGGTGGTCTTGCCGCCGCCGTTGGGGCCGGTGAAGACGACCAGCTTATGGTCGGGGATGGTGATGGATACATTTTTCAGGATGTCCTGCTCCCCCTCGGGGGTGGACACCCGGTAGCAGATATTCTGCAATTCCAGCATGGGATGGTTCTCCCTTCTCTGAACGTTTGTATTGTGGCTGTTCACACCATCAAAGTGGTGGGCAGGTTCCGTAACCATATCAGTGTAACAGATTTCGGCAGGAAATGCAATATGTTTCCGCCCATGGCGCACATCGGGCCGCGGCACCACATAGTATAGACAGAAAAGGAGGCGTTCAGTATGGAGCCATCACCGTTGGTATACGATACCGCCGCCGCGGCGGCGGTGTGGCAGAGGGTGGGGCCGGCGCTGCCGGCCTATGACGCGGCACCGTGTCCCGCGGGGGCCTGCTGCCCGCTGCCGCGGCGGGAGACGGACAGCGAGGCGATGCTGGGCGGGCTGATCGCCGAGGGCGCGGCATTGTATGCCTGCTGCCGCCGGTGTGCCGTCCGTGCGCCCCGGCAGAGCCGGCAGGCGCTGGAACAGCTGGCCCGAGAGGAGCAGCGGGCGGTGCGGGCCCTGCTGGCGGCATATTTTCTGCATACGGGCCGGTGGCGGCAGCCGCCCGCGCCGGCGGCGGGGGCGAGGGAGACGTGGCTGGCGGCCCTGCGGCGGGTGTATGTGGGCGAGGCGGTGGTGCAGCGGGGCTGCGCCGATCTGGCGGCGCGCATGGAGGACGGCTGCCTGCAGCAGCTGCTGGCGGCGGAGGCGGATCGCGCGGCGGAACGGGGAAAACGGCTGGCAAACTTGTTGGAAAAAGCCTTGACAACGGAGAATAACCTGCTAAAATGGTAGGCAAATAGGAAAAGGGGCGCGCCGCACCGGGCGCGCCGAATTCCGAAAGAGCATCAAGGGGGCGGGCGGCGCCCGTCTCTGGTATACAAAGGAGGCTTTACCCATGAAAGAATGTATCTCCCGCGAGGCGGCGCTGGCGGCGCTGAAAACGTACAACAAGGAGCCGTTCCACATTCTCCACGGTTTGACGGTGGAGGGCGTTATGCGCTGGTACGCCAATGAGCTGGGCTATGGCGAGGACGCGGATTTCTGGGCCACGGTGGGTCTGCTGCACGACATCGACTTTGAGATGTGGCCGGAGCAGCACTGCCGGAAGGCACCGGAGCTGCTGAAGAAGGCGGGGTGCTCCGAGGAGTTCATCCACGCCGTCTGTTCCCATGGCTACGGCCTGTGCTGCGATGTGGAGCCCACCCACGAGATGGAGAAGGTGCTGTTCGCCGCCGACGAGCTGACGGGCCTGGTCGGCGCGGCCGCCCGTATGCGCCCCAGCAAGAGCGTGATGGACATGGAGGTCAGCAGCCTGAAGAAGAAGTATAAGGACAAGAAGTTCGCCGCCGGCTGCTCCCGGGATGTGATCAACACCGGTGCGGAGCGCCTGGGCTGGACCATCGAGGAGCTGATGGAAAAAACCATCCTGGCTATGCGCAGCTGCGAGGAGAGCGTCAACCAGGAGATGGAGACGCTGGCCTAAACACGGCAGTACATGGAAAAAGAACACCCTGCGTGAATACACGGGGTGTTCTTTTTTACGAATTATACGGAAAGTTGTGGGATATTGTGGAGGGGCGGAGGGGTTTTACGCCGCTGCGCGGCTACACCTTATCCGCCCCCTTCGGGGCACCTGTCTCCCTGCGGGTCGGTCGGTCCGCGGATCTGACAGGCCACCGGCCTGTCATTCAACACTGCGGACCCCTCAAGGGGAAGGCTTACGGGGGTGCGCCCTCGGGGGGAAGGCTGACGGGGTGCAGGGGGAGAAAAAAGGAAGCGCCCGGGCGGGCGCTTCCCTGTATGTTATTCGATGGCGATGATGTAGTAGTACACCGGCTGGCCGCCGGGGAGGGCGGCGACCTCGGCGTCGGGGCAGATCGTCTCAAACACCTTGGCGGCGCGGGCGGCATCATCCTCGGTGACGCCCTGGCCGGAGTAGACGGTGACGAACTCGGCGTTCTTATCGGCGGCTACATGAGCCAGCTTATCCAGCAGTACGTCCAGGCTGCGGTCGGTGCCCAGGAGCTTGCCGTCGCACAGGGCCAGGTAGTCGCCCTCGTTGATGGCGAAGCCGTCGAAGTCGGAGTTGCGGGCGGCGTAGGTGATCTGGGCGGTGGTGACGTTGGCGGCGGCCTCGGTCATGGCGGCCAGGATGGCCTGGGGATCGTCGTTGTCCGGGTCCACGGCCATCATGGCGGAGATGCCCTGCGGCACAGTGGCGGTGGGCACCACGATGACCTGCTTTTCCGTCAGGCCCACGCACTGCTGGGCGGCCATGATGATGTTCTTGTTGTTGGGCAGGATGAACACGATCTCGCTGGGGGTGCGGTTGACCTCCTGCAAAATTGCCTCGGTGGAGGGGTTCATGGTCTGCCCGCCGGAGACGATACGGTCCACGGTCAGGTCGCGGAACACGGCCTCGAGGCCCTCGCCGGCGCAGACGGCCAGGAAGCCGTAGCGCTTTTCCGGCGCGGCCACAGCGGTCTCGCCGCGCTCCAGCTCGGCCTCGACGGCGTCCAGATCGTCGGTGGACTGGGCCTTCTTGCCGGCGGCCAGGTCGGCGGCCTGGGTACGCATATTCTCGATCTTGGCCAGCTCCAGCGTGCCGTATTTCTGGGCCTCGTTCAGGGCGTCGCCGGGGGTGTCGGTGTGGACGTGGACCTTGAAGGCTTCGTCATCCTCGCCGATGACCAGGCTGTCGCCGATGCTGTTCAGATAGGCACGCAGGCCGTCCAGGGGCTTGTCGGAGGTCTTGCGGACGATGAACACGGTGTCGAAGGCGAAGGTGATGTCCTCGTCGCCGATGGCGGCGAAGTCCGCCTTCTCCTCGGCGGTATCGGCCACCTCGGGCACGGGCTCGCCCCGCAGGGCGCGGAGCATACCCTCCAGAATGATGAGGTAGCCCTTGCCGCCGGCGTCCACCACGCCGGCCTTTTTCAGCACGGGGTTCATCTCGATGGTCTCCGCCAGGGTGGTATAGCCGGTCTTGATGGCCTCGTCCAGTACGAACTCGGCATCGTTTTTCTCGCCGGCGGCCTCCAGCGCACGCTGGGCGGCCAGGCGGGAGACGGTGAGGACCGTGCCCTCGGCGGGCTTCATCACCGCGCCGTAGGCAGTGGAAACGCCCTCCTGCATGGCCTCGGCCAGCAGGGCGCCGTCGGCGGTGTCGTGGCCCTTGAGGACCTTGCTCATGCCGCGGAACAGCAGGGACAAAATGACGCCGGAGTTGCCCCGGGCACCCCGGAGCAGGCCGGAGGCCGTCAGCTTGGCAGCCTCGTCCACGGTGGCGGGCTCGGCCTTGCGGAGCTCGTTCACCGCCGTCTGGATGGTCAGGGACATATTGGTGCCGGTGTCGCCGTCGGGCACCGGAAATACGTTCAGGTCGTTGATGGCCTGTTTCTGCGCGGTGATGCAGGCGGCGCCGAAGGCGACCATCTGCTTGAAGGCGCCGCCGCTGATCTTTTCTGTCATGTCTGTTCTCCTTCCGGGCGCGTCACACGGTGACGGAATCCACGCAGACATTCACCGCTTTGACGGTGACGCCGGTGTTGAGGTTGACCACATACTTGACCTCGCCCATAATGGATCGGCAGACTGTGGCGATGTTGACGCCGTTTTCCACGACGATGTGCAGCTCGATGGACACGGTGCCGTCGTCATTGTATGTGACCTTGACGCCCTTGCTCATGGCTTCGGGCCGCAGGAGATGCACCAGCCCGTCAGTCATGCTGCGCTGGGCCATGCCCTTGACGCCGAAGCAGTTGGTGGCGGCCGCGCCGGTGATGGTGGTGAACACGGCGTCGCTGATGGTGATCTCGCCGTTTTCGGTGGGGACTTTTATCATAGCGGACTTCCTTTCTGCGGAAATGGCATAATAACACACGATAATATGGAGTATTATATACTACTTTCTCCGGGATTACAATAGAGATTTTACCGGAGCGGCATATGGGCAGGTTTCCCGCGCGGCTTTGAAGGCGCGGCGAAGAAAGGGAGCGCCCCGCGGGGCGCTCCCTTGTGCGTTACTGCTTGTAGGGTACGTGCCAGATGGTGTCGGCGTACTGGGAGATGGCCCGGTCGGCGGCGAAGACGCCGCTGCGGGCGATGTTGGTGAGGCTCATGCGGTTCCACGTCTCCCGGTCGCGGTAGGTGTGGCGCATCCGGGATTCGGCCTCGCAGTAGGCGGCGAAGTCGGCCAGGACCATGTACTGGTCCGCCTGACCGTCCATGCCGGTGACCAGCCGCTGGAACAGGTCCTCGTAGGTAACGCCGTCCCGGAAGCCTACCTTCAGCTGGTCCAGCACGCGGCGCAGCACCGGGTCGCGCTGGTAGAGCAGGTTGGGGTCGTAGGTGCGGCGCAGGTGCTCCACCTCATCGGCATGAAGGCCGAAGAGGAACATATTGTCGTCGCCCAGCAGGTCGTGCATTTCCACGTTGGCACCGTCCAGGGTGCCGACGGTCAGCGCGCCGTTCATCATAAACTTCATGTTGCCGGTGCCGCTGGCCTCCTTGCCGGCGGTGGAGATCTGCTGACTGACCTCGCTGGCGGGCATGAGGACCTCGGCCAGGGAGACGCGGTAGTTCTCCAGGAACACCACCTGGAGCCGATCTTTGCACAGCGGGTCGCTGTTGATCTGGTCGGCCAGGGAGTTGATGAGGTGGATGATGCGCTTGGCCACGGCGTAGCCCGGGGCGGCCTTGGCGCCGAACAGGAACGTCTGGGGCGGTAGGTCCAGGCTGGGGTCATCCTGCAGGCGCTGGTACAGGTAGATGATCTGCAGGGCGTTCAGCAGCTGGCGCTTGTACTCGTGCAGGCGCTTTACCTGCACATCGAAGATGGCGTCGGTGTTCAGCACCACACCCTGGTGTTTCCTGGCGAAGGCGGCAAAGGCCAGCTTGTTCTGATGCTTGATGTCCTCCAGACGCTGAAGGACCGCCTTGTCACCGGCGTAGGCCTCCAGCTTTTTCAGCTCCTGCGGATGGGTGAGGTAGCCCTCGCCGATCAGGTCACGGAGCAGTCCGTCCAGACCGGGGTTGATCTGGGGCACCCAGCGGCGGTGGTCGATGCCGTTGGTGACGTTCTTGAACTTGTCCGGCATCATCTGGCAGGCGTCCTTGAACAGGTCCTTCCGCAAAATCTCGGAGTGCAGGGCGCTGACGCCGTTGACGGCCATGCTGCCGGCGATGCACAGGTTGGCCATGCGGACGCCGCCGTCCCAGATAATGGCCAGCTTGGCGGTCTTGACCGGGTCGTGATAGAATTCCTCCACCTGCTGCTGCCAGCGGCGGGAGATCTCCTGCAATATCTGCCACACGCGGGGCAGCAGCGTTTCGAACAGCTGCTGCGGCCAGACCTCAAGGGCCTCGGAAAGCACGGTGTGGTTGGTGTAGGCCACGCAGTGGGTGGTGATGTGCCAGGCCTCGTCCCAGCCCATGCCGGCATCGTCGATGAGGATACGCATCAGCTCCGGGATCACCAGCGTGGGGTGGGTGTCGTTGATCTGGATGACATTCTTCTCATGGAAGTTCTTGAGGGTACCGTACTGCTGGATGTGCTTGCGGGTGATGGACTGAATGGTGGCGGACACGAAGAAATACTGCTGCTTCAGCCGCAGGGACTTGCCCTCGTAGTGGTTGTCCTCGGGGTAGAGCACCTGACTGATGGCGTCAGCCATGGCGCGCTCCTCGGCGGCGTGGAGGTACTGGCCCTCGCTGAAGAGCTTCATGTCGATGGGCTTGGGGCTGCGGGCCTGCCACAGGCGCAGGGTGTTCACATGGTCGGTGTCGTAGCCGGCGATCTCCATGTCGCAGGGAATGGCCAGCACACGGGTGTAGTCCTCATGGACCACCATCAGGTGGTTGTTGTCCCAGCGGGTGCGGACCTTACCGCCGAAGCGGACCTCCTCGGCCTCCTGCAGCTTGGGCAGCAGCCACGCGTCGCCCAGCTGCATCCAGTCGTCGGGCAGCTCCACCTGCTGGCCCTCCACGATCTTCTGCTTGAAAATGCCCAGCTCATAGCAGATGGAGTAGCCCGTCGCCGGGATCTCCAGGGTGGTCATGCTGTCCAGATAGCAGGCGGCCAGGCGGCCCAGACCGCCGTTGCCCAGACCGGCGTCCGGCTCCATGTCGAAAATGTCCGCCGCCTTGAAGCCCAGCTCGCCGATGGCGGCGGTCAGGGGCTCCAGCAGCGCCAGATTGAAGGCGTTTTTCATCAGGCTGCGGCCCATCAGGAACTCCAGCGACAGGTAGTGGACCTTGCGCTTTTCCTCGTGGGCCGTCTCCTCGCGGGTCTGTACGCCGTGCTCGGCCATGATGTCCCGCAGGACCATGGCGCAGGCCTTCATCATCTCGCCGTCGGTGGCCTGCTGCTCGGTGCAGCCGTAGTTGAGACGCAGCTTCTGTACGATGGCCTCTTTCAGGGTCTCTTTGTTGTAGGTCATATCGGGTAACTCCTCCTTGGGTCAAAGGTTCTCATAAATGTGCCGGTAGGCCGCCGCACTGCGGCCCCAGCTGAAGTCCGCGGTCATGCCCCGGTATCGAACGGTGTCGAAGCCTGTCCGGTCGCCCCGGTACAGGCCGGTGGCCTGACCGATGACGGAGAGCATGGCCCCGGCGTCATAGTCGCCGAACAGGTAGCCGGTGCCGTCCTCCTGCCCCACCTGGCAGGAGCGCACGGTGTCCACCAGACCGCCGGTGCTCCGCACGATGGGCACCGCACCGTAGCGCATGGCGATCATCTGGCTCAGGCCGCAGGGCTCGCTGCGGGAGGGCATCAGGAACAGGTCCGCGGCGGCGTATACGCGGCGGGACAGGTCCTCGGCGTACAAAATCTGCGCCGACAGGCGGCCGGGGTACTGACCCGCCTTCCAGCGGAAGAAATCCTCATACCCCCGGTCACCGGTGCCCAGCACCACGAACTGGCAGCCGGTGGCCATAATGCCGTCCATGGCCTGCTGCACAAGATCAAGCCCCTTGTGGCCCACCAGCCGCGTCACCATGGCGATCAGCGGCGTGTCCGGCTCCTGGGCAAGTCCGAGGGCAGCCTGCAGGGATGCCTTGCACACGGCCTTGCCGGCCGGGTCTGCCGCCGTGTAATGCGCCGGAAGCGCCGGGTCGGACGCCGGGTCGTAGGTGACGGTGTCGATGCCGTTGACCACGCCGTGCATTTTCCAGCCGATGGCGTCCACTACGCTCTCCAGCCCCTCGGCATAGGCCGGGTCATGGAGTTGGGCGGCGTAGGTGGGGCTGACGGTGGTGACGGCGTCCGCCATGAGCATGGCACCCTTCATCAGGTTCACGTCGCCGTCCATGCGGAGGGTGCCGTCGTCGTACCAGCCACGATCCAGACCTAAGAGCTGGTCTACGCTGTCGCTGCCGTAGCGGCCCTGATACTCAATGTTGTGAATGGTGAACACCGTGCGGATATGGCGTATCTCCCACCAGCGGGTGGCCGCGTCCTTGAGATAGATGGGCACCAGCGCCGTCTGCCAGTCGTTGCAGTGGAGGATGTCCGGCATCCAGTCCAGGCTGGGCAGCAGGTCGACGACCGCGTGGCTGAAGAAAGCGAAGCGCTCGCCGTCGTCAAACTCGCCGTACAGGCGGCCGCGGCGGAAGTATTTTTCGTTGTCCACGAAGTACCAGGTCACACCCCGGTCATAGAGGGAGAACAGGCCGCAGTACTCATGCCGCCAGCCCAGGTCCACGTAGATATACCGGCGGAAGGTCATTTTCTCCCGCCACTGGGGGCCGATCTTGTCGTACAGGGGCAGGATGACGGCGGTCTCGACACCCTCCGCCGCCAGGGCGGGGGGCAGGCTGCCGGCCACATCGGCCAGGCCGCCGGTCTTGCAGAAGGGATAGGCCTCGCTGGTCACATACAGCAGCTTCATGGCAGGCTCCTTTCTCTCACACCGTCGCGCCTTTGGCGATGACGATGGGATAGCGCTCGTGGCCCATCAGGGTCACATTCTCGCTGACGGTGACGTATTTGTCGGTGATCACGCCCCGCAGTATGGCACCGCGCTTGACCACCGTGTCCTTGAACAGGATACAGTTTTCCACGCTGGCACCCTTTTCAATACGCACGTTGCGGAACAGCACGCAGTTTTTTACGCTGCCCTGGATGTCGCAGCCGTCGGCGGCCAGAGAGTTGACGCAGCCGCCCTCCGGGTCGATGTAGCTGGAGGGGGAGTCGTTCTCCTTGCCGTATACCGGGCGGTCCGGGCAGAACAGGGCGCTGCGGATGGCGGTATCCAGCAGCTCCATGCTGCGGTCGTAGTAGTTCTGCAGGGTGCTGATGTGGGCGGCGTAGCCGTCGTAGACGTAGCTTTGCAGATGGAGGCGGCTGCTCATGCCCTGAAGGACATCCCGCCGCAGGCTGTAACGGTTGTGGCTCAGGCACTCCGTCACCAGCTGGATGAGCAGCTCGGTCCGCAGGACAAAGATGTTCAGGCAGCGATAGCCCTCCGGCGTGTGCAGGCCGTAGGCCGTGTCGGTGATGCGGCCCCGGGCGTCCAGCCGGAAATAGGTATCCTGCCCGTCGCCGGGGACGGCGGTGCAGACGGCGGTGATGTCCGCGCCGGTGTCGATATGGCGGCGGAGCACGTCCTCCAGGGGCGCGTTGATGACCGTGTCGCTGTCGGACAGCACCACGTAGTCCTGACGGATGCTCTTCAGGTAGTTCATCACGCTGCCCAGGGCATCCACGCGGCCGCGGAACTGGCCGTCGCCGCGGTGCTGCTCATTATAGGCGAAGGCCGGCAGCAGCGTCAGACCGCCGAAGTTGCGGCTCAGGTCCCAGCTCTTGCCGCTGCCCAGGTGGTCCAGCAGCGACTGGCACTTGCCGTGCATGATGACGCCCACATCCGTGACGCCGGCGTTCACCATGCTGGAGAGGATGAAGTCGATGATGCGGTAGTCACCGCCGAAGGGGATGGAGCCGTGGACGCGATTTTCGATGAGCTCCCGCAGACCGTTTTCCTTGTCGTAGGAGAAGATGATCCCGTGCATTCCGTTCATGGCCGCACCTCCTTGCCGTTTTCGCCCAGCATCATTTTCGGTTCGATGACCGCGCCGTCCGCCACGGAGGTCCGGGGCCCCAGCACGGCGATGCCCCAGTCCTCAAAGGGGACGCTGCCCGGGGCGCCGCCCACCACGGCGTTTCTGCCTACGCGGCAGCCCTCGCCCACGATGGCGTAGGACACCTTCGCGCCTGCCTCGATGACGGCGCCGGGCATGACCACGGAATAGGAGACGGACGCGCCCTCGGCCACGGTGGTGCCGGTGCTGAGGACGGCGTTCTTTACCTCGCCCAGCACGGTGCAGCCCTTGGCCACGGCGCTGTTGCCCACATCGCCCGTTTTACCGATGTAGGTGGGCGGGCAGGTGGGCGTGCGGCCGTAGATGCGCCACTTCTTGTCCAGCAGGTTCAGCCCGGAGCCGGGGGAGAGCATATCCATGTTGGCGTCCCACAGGGAGTCCAGCGTGCCCACGTCCTTCCAGTAGCCCTCGAAGCGGTAGGCGGACATCTTCTCACCGTTTCGCAGCATAGCGGGGATGATGTTTTTTCCGAAGTCGTTGTCGCTGCGGGGGTCAGTCTCATCATCGATGAGGTACTGGCGCAGCTTTTTCCAGGTGAAGATATAGATGCCCATAGAGGCCAGGTTGCTTTTCGGTTCCTTGGGCTTCTCGGCGAACTCGGTGATGTTATCCTCACCGTCCACGGCCATGATGCCGAAGCGGCTGGCCTCCTCCCAGGGGACCTCCATGACGGAGATGGTGCAGTCAGCGCCGGTGGCCTTGTGGCGGCGCAGCATCAGGGAGTAGTCCATCTTATAGATGTGATCGCCGGAGAGCACCAGCACGTACTCCGGGTCGTACAGATCCACGAAGCCGATGTTCTGGTAGATGGCGTTGGCGGTGCCCTTGTACCAGACGGCGCCGCCGGCGCTCTGGTAGGGCGGCAGGATATGTACGCCGCCGTTGACACGGTCCAGCTCCCAGGGCTGGCCGCTGCCGATGTAGGTGTTCAGCTCCAGCGGCCGGTACTGGGTCAGCACGCCCACGGTGTCGATGCCGGAGTTTGTACAGTTGGACAGGGGAAAGTCGATGATGCGGAATTTGCCGCCGAAGGGCACGGCGGGCTTGGCCATGCTGCCGGTGAGCACGTACAGGCGGCTGCCCTGGCCGCCGGCCAGCAGCATCGCCACACACTCTTTTTTCATCCTTGCGTACCTCCTGCGTTCTGTTTTTTCCGGGGGCGTTTTCCCTCCCGGCGCAGCAGCACCGCGCCCAGGGGCGGAATGGTCAGGGAAAGGGAAGTCTCCCGCCCGTGGGAGGGGATCTCGTCCACGTCGATCCGGCTGCCCGCCGGAAGGGCGCAGCCGCTGCCGCCCCAGCAGGCGTCGTCCGTGTTGAACAGCACCTCATACCGCGCCGCTGCCGGCACGCCGAAGCGGTAGTTGTCCCAGGGCACCGGCGCGAAATTCACCGCGCAGATCAGCTCGTGGCCCCTGCGGTCCCGCCGCAGAAACACCAGCACGTTGTTGTGGTTATCATCGGCCACCAGCCATGTAAAGCCGTCCCAGTCCCGGTCGTTTTCCCACAGGCACCGGTTGCGCTTATACAGCCGGTTCAGCTGCCGCAGGCACTCATGGCTGGCCCGGCAGGCGGGATCGTCCAGCAGATACCAGTCCAGCTGGCCGCGGAAGTCCCACTCGTGCCACTGGGGCAGCTCGCTGCCCATGAACAGCAGCTTTTTGCCGGGGTGGCACAGCATATAGGCCCAGAAGCTCCTTACACCGGCCAGCTGCCGCCAGTCGTCGCCGGGCATCTTGCCCCGGAGAGAGCCCTTCATGTGGACCACCTCGTCGTGGGACAGGGGCAGGACGTAGTTTTCCGAGAAGGCGTAGACCATGGAGAACGTCACGTCCCGGTGGTGGAACTGGCGGAAGTAGGGGTCCATCTTCAGATAGTGGCACAGGTCGTTCATCCAGCCCATGTTCCACTTCAGGTTGAAGCCCAGACCGCCCTGCTCCGGCGGATAGGTGACCAGCGGCCACGCGGTGGACTCCTCCGCCACCATCAGCGCCGCCGGGTCGGCGGCAAAGGCTGCCCGGTTCAGCTCACGCAGGAAGTCGATGGCCTCCAGGTTCTCCCGGCCGCCGTCCTTGTTGGGACGCCACGCGCCGCCCTGCCGGTCATAGTCCAGATACAGCATGGACGCCACCGCGTCCACCCGCAGCCCGTCGATGTGGTATTCCTTCAACCAGTAGACGGCGGAGGACAGCAGGAATTCCCGGACCTCCGGCTTGCCGAAGTCGAATACACGGGTGCCCCAGCCGGCGTGCTCCCATTTCAGGGGGTCGCCGTACTCGTAGAGGCAGGTGCCGTCAAATTCGATAAGCCCGTGGCTGTCCTTACAGAAGTGGGCGGGCACCCAGTCCAGTATCACGCCCAGCCCCGCCCGGTGCAGAGCATCCACCAGGGCCATGAAGTCGTGGGGCGTGCCGTAGCGGCTGGTGGGGGCGAAGTAGCCGGTGCACTGGTAGCCCCAGCTGTCGTCCAGGGGGTATTCCGTCACCGGCAGCAGCTCTACGAAGTTGTAGCCCATGGCCTTTACATAGGAGGGCAGCTCCTTTGCCAGCTCCACATAGCTCAGGGGAGAGCCGTCCTCGTGGCGCTTCCAAGAGCCCAGATGCACCTCGTAGATCAGCAGCTCGCCGTTCACCGGCGGCTTTTCCAGCCGCTGCTGCCGCCAGTCATCGTCCCGCCACTGGTATCCGGACAGGTCGTAGACCTTGCTGTCTGTCCCGGGACGGGTGGCCGCGTGGAAGGCGCAGGGATCGGCCTTCCACACTACCCGGCCGTCCGCGCCGGTGACCACATATTTGTAGGCGTCGTAGACCTTGGCGTTTTCCGCCGCCGTTTCCCACACGCCGGTATCCAGCCGGGTCATGGGCCGGGGCTGCCAGCCGTTGAAGTCCCCGGCCAGCGCTACGGCGCGGGCGTGGGGCGCCCACACGCGGAAGGTGAAGCCCTGCTCCGCCGGGTGTGCGCCGAGGTAGGTGTAGATGTCGTGGGCCGGGTGCCGCGTCATGTGCTCAGCTCCTTTTCTCTCACTCTGCTCGTCTGCTCTATGGTAGCACGCCTGTTCCGTCAAAGGACGCGAAACAGGTCGCTGGTAACGTTACCGACATTGTACCCCATTTTTCCCGTCCCGTCAACAAACAAGGCGCTTTTTGTGCCGCGGCGGGGGCGGAAAAGGGCCGCAAGCACAAAAGGGAAACGCAGGCGCGCTGCGTTTCCCTTTTCGTTTACTCATCCCGCTGCTGCACGGCGCTGCTGCCGTTCAGGCCGAAGTCGTCCGCCACGCTGGCGGTGTCCCGGCGCAGCATGGTCTCCATCACCCGGATATCGCTGTCGATATCCATGGCATCGGTGCGGTACAGCTCGTCCAGCTGGTGCTCGAAGCCCGCCACGATGCTGTCCATGGTCTTTTCGATCTTGGCCTTGGCCTGGCTCAGGTTCTCGCCGCTGACGCCGGCCTCCTCGAAGCTGGCGTAGTTTTCCAGCAGCTTCAGGGTGGTGGGCAGGTAGTAGTTCAGGAACGTGCCGGCGGCGTCACGCTTGGCTTCGTCCTCTTCAATGAGTTTGAAAATACGGCCGGACACCTGCTCCATGCGGTCCAGCTTGGCGCTGATGGCCTCGTCGGCGATGCGGTCGTTCAGCTCGCGGATCTGGGCCAGGATGGCGGCGTAGCCTGCCGGCGCGGGCGCGGTCTGTGCGGGCTGACCCTGCTCCGCCTTGGCGCGGTGGGCGGCATCAAAGTACGCCGTGGCGGCGGCCTGGGACTTGAAGAGCATACCGCTGCCCATGTCGATATAGGCCTCGTCACCCCAGAGGCCCTTTTCCAGCATCAGGTTCACGTCCTTCTCCACCCGGCGGCGGGACACGTCGGCGGCCCGGGCCAGATAGTCCAGGGGCACGGCCTGCTTCTGCCCGACGGTGCGGAGGTAGGTGGCAAAGCGCCGCTGGCGGCGCTTCATGGCGCCGCTGCCCAGCAGCAGGGACGCGCCGCCGGCCATCATGCCCAGGGGATAGAACAGCTGCCGGGCAAAGTACCACCACTCGTTGTAGTGGTAGGCGTAGGACAGGTTGTCGCTGACGGCACTGAGCATAGCCACGCAGCCCAGAATACCCAGCACCGCGCCGATGATCTTCATGGTTTTGGCGCCCTTGTCGGAGTAGTTCGGCGTCTCTGTGACCTTGCGGACGGTGTTCTTCGCCGCGGAGGCGCGCGCCTGCGCAGGCTTCACCTCGGCGCTGCCCGCCGCTGTCCGCTGCCACGCATCCCGCGCCTGCTGGCGCATTTTCCTGCCGCCGCCCTCGCTGAGCTTGCTCAGCAGCAGGATCAGGCCCACAGGCCAGGCCACGGCAAACATCACCGCGATGAATATCCACGAACCCAGGTCGTTATTGTTCTTTTTCGGCGGCTTCGGCTGAAGACCGTTGTTCTCGTCGTATTCGTAGCTCATGCTTCCCCTTCTCCCTTTCCCCGCAGCTTTCGCTTGTTGCCCTTTTCGTCCACGATATAGGTATTCTCCAGCACGCTGCGGGCATTGGCCATTACCGCGTTCAGGTACTCCTGCCGCAGTGCAGCGCGCTCCTCGATCTCCGCGTCTGTCAGCCCCTCGGCCTTGGCCTTGCGGGCCAGCTCGTTGATGCGTGCTATCTTCTTCTCGTCCATAGCTGTTTCTCCCTTATATGTATCGCCGTATGGCCACCGGCAGGCGGCCCTTTTTCGTGGGAGCGCCTACGCTGTCCAATACGCATTTTCCCAGACCGCGGCAGGTGATGGTATCCCCCGCCGACACGGGCTTGTCCGGCTTCACACAGGTGACGTAGTTCACCTGTACGGACCCCTTTTCCACGGCCTCCGCCGCCCGGCCCCGGCTGAGAGAAAATCCCGCCGCCAGCACGTTGTCCAGCCGCAGGGAGGAGACGGTGTCCCGCAGTTCCTTCACCGCCGCATGGGGGACCGCCAGCGCCGAAAGCGGCAGCGGCGTTACGGTGAGCTTCTCCCGGCCGGCGCTGTCCCAGTTCTGCAGCAGGAAATCCGTCATGGACGGGTCCAGCAGCACCTGACAGCCGCCCTTTTCCACAAGTATATCGCCTATCTTCTCCCGGGTCAATCCCAGAGCCATCAAACTGCCCAAAAAATCCCGGTGGGTCAGGTCGCCGCCGCTGCGGCACGCGGCCCGCACCGCCGCGATCTCCGTGCCGTCCGGCTCCGCCATCCACTCCGGCAGAAACAGCAGCCGCTTTCGCTCCGCGCCGTCATAGCCGCCCCAAAGCACATAGCCCTCCCGGCACCCCAGCGCGTTCAGCAGATGCTGCGCCGCCGCCTGTTCCTGGGGGGAGAGAAAGCCTGTGGCCGTGGGAATGTTCCGCGTGCGGCACTGCTCACACTTATCCCACACGCGGCTCAGCAGCAGCCGTTCCTCCGGGCTGTGGGCGGCTCTGTCCAGCAGTTCTCGTCTGTCCATGTTATGCCCCCAAATTCTGCGTGTGGTACAGTGTGGCGTACACGCCGTTCTTCGCCAGGAGTTCCTGGTGGGAGCCCTGTTCGGCGACGACGCCGTCCTGTATCACCAGTATCCGATCGGCCGAACGAATGGTGGACAGCCGGTGGGCGATGATCAGTGTCGTGCGGCCTCGGGCCAAACGGTCAAAGGCGCCCTGGATGCGGGCTTCCGTCACGCTGTCCAGCGCGGAGGTGGCCTCATCCAGTATCAGAATGGGCGGGGCCTTCAGAAACACCCGGGCGATGGCCACCCGCTGCTTCTGCCCGCCGGAGAGCAGCGCGCCCCGCTCACCCACATAGGTGTCGAACCCGTCGGGCATGGCGCAGATATCGTCGTAGATATCCGCCTGCCGCGCCGCCTGCTCTACCTCAGCGTCGGTGGCGTCGGGGCGGCCGTAGCGGATATTCTCGCGGATGGTGTCGGCAAACAGGAACACGTCCTGCTGCACGATGCCGATGGCCCGGCGCAGGGAGCGCTGGGTGACGGCGCGGACATCGCGGCCGTCGACGGTGATGCTGCCGCTGTCCACGTCGTAGAACCGGGGCAGCAGCTGGCACAGGGTGGTCTTGCCGCCGCCGGAGGGCCCCACCAGGGCCACCGTCTCGCCGGCGGGGATGTGCAGCGTCACGTTGTGCAGCACCTCGGCCTTTTCGCCGTAGGCGAAGGAGACGTCGTTCACGTCCACGCGGCCCTGTACATGTTCGAGGGGCTGCGCGTCGGGGGCGTCCTGAATGGACGGCTCGGTGGCCATCAGCTCAATGAAGCGGTGCAGGCCCGCGAAGCCGTTGGAGAACATCTCGGCGAAGTTGGCCAGCTTGCGGATGGGACTGACGAAGGCGGTGACGTACAGGGAGAAGGTGATCAGATCCACATAGTCCATTTTCTCCCCCATGATGAGCCAGCCGCCCACGGCGATCACCGCCACCGGCAATATGCCGGTGCAGAACTCCATCACCGCGTTGAAGCGGCCCATCTCCTTGTGGAAGCCACGCTTGGCGGTCTTGAACACCTCGTTGGCCTCGTCGAACCGCTGCTGCTGGGCTTCTTCGTTGGCAAAGGCCTTGGTGGTCCGCACGCCGGACAGGCCGGACTCGATGGCGGCGTTGATGGTGCCGGTCTTGACCTTGGCAGCCCGGGAGGCGGCGCTCATCTGCCGGCGGCGGCGCAGGGCCATGGTCAGCAGGGCAGGCAGCAGCACCAGCAGTACCAGCGCCAGCTCCCAGCGCAGGGTGAACATCACCGCCAGCGCACCCACGATGGTCACCAGGGAGATGAACAGATCCTCCGGCCCGTGGTGGGCCAGCTCCGTCAGTTCAAACAGGTCACTGGTCAGGCGGCTCATCAGCTGGCCGGTGCGGTTGCGGTCGTAGAAGTCGAAGCCCAGCTCCTGAATGTGGCGGTACAGATCGCGGCGGATATCCGCCTCCACGCGGATGCCGAAGGTGTGGCCCCAGTAGGCCACCACGAAGTACAGCGCCGAGCGCAGCACATAGGCGGCCACCACCACCGCCATGACGATGAAGAACACCCGGAACTGCCGCTGGGGCAGCCAGGTATACATGGCGGCGCGGGACACCAGCGGGAACGCCAGGTCGATGCAGGCGATGAGGAACGCGCAGGACAGGTCCAGGGCGAAGAGCCGCCGGTGGGGTTTGAAGTAGGAGAGGAATATCCGCAGGGGGCTGCGGGTCTGATAATCTTTCGTGGTCATGCTATGCCTCGCTTGGTGTTTTTTGAGTATATAGTATAGCACATCGGCACGGCGTTCGCAATAGCACGCAGCGCCCCGGCTTGCGTGCCGGGGCGCTGCGTGTTATAATTGGGCCATGACCTGGCCGATAGGGCCGTCGATGGTGACGGCGGCGCCAAGACCGCTGCCGGCCCCGCCCTTGTTGATGACCGCCAGCTTATGGCCGCGGTAGTACTGTATCAGCCCGGCGGCGGGATAGACCACCAGCGACGTGCCGCCGATGATGAGCACGTCTGCCTGCCGGATATAGTGGATGGCGCGGGCCATCACGTCCTCATCCAGGGACTCCTCATACAGCACCACGTCCGGCTTAATGATGCCGCCGCAGGTGCAGCGGGGAATGCCGCGGCTCTCCGCGATGCGCTCCACACCGTAGAATTTCCCGCAGCGGGTACAGTGGTTCCGCAGCACGCTGCCGTGGAGCTCCAGGACCTCCTGGCTGCCGGCCTTCTGGTGCAGGCCGTCGATGTTCTGGGTGATGACGGCCTTCAGCTTCCCCTGCCGCTCCCATTCCGCCAGCTTGCGGTGGGCGGCGTTGGGCTGGGCGTCCAGGGCCAGCATTTTGGCCCGGTAGAAGTCGTAGAATTCCTCGGTGTGCGTCTCGTAAAATGTGTGGCTGAGCATGGTCTCCGGCGGGTATTTGAACTTCTGGCGGTACAGGCCGTCCACACTGCGGAAGTCCGGGATACCGGACTCGGTGGATACGCCGGCGCCGCCGAAAAACACGATGTTGTCACTGGCGTCTGTCAGTTCTTTCAGTCTGCGGATGGTGTCGTCCATACTGTCCCTCCATTTCTTTTGTAAGGAGCATACGCTATGAATATTCAGATCTTCGGAAAAAGCAAGTCCTTCGACACGAAAAAGGCGGAGCGCTGGTTCAAGGAGCGCCGCATCAAGTACCAGTACATCGACCTTGTGAGCAAGGGCGTATCGCCGGGGGAGTACCGTTCTATCCGGGCGGCCGTGGGCAGCTTCGACGCGCTGGTGGACAAGGACTGCCGGGCGTATGAGGCGCTGTACATGGCCTATATCACGCCTCAGGCGGCGGAGGAAAAGCTGCTGGAATACCCGGAGCTGTTCGCCGCACCCATTGTCCGCAACGGGAAGCAGGCCACCGTGGGCTATTGCCCGGAGATATGGCAGACGTGGGAATAGGAATAAGGGCTCTCATCCGTGCGCCGCAGGCGCACGGTTTTTTTCGGGCAGCCCCGCGGCTTTCACTGTGCGGTGTTGCCCTTAGTCCGTGTAGCTGTGCTCCACCGTGACCACGGCGTAGTAATTGCCGTCCATGGTGCGGACCAGAGCGCGTATCTCCTGCGCTGCCTGGGCCGGGGTCTTGCTGCTGGAGAAGGGCAGCACCGCGTCGAAGATCAGGTTATCGTGTGTGGTGCCCCGGACCACGCGGAAGTCGTGGATGGTCAGACCGGGATCCACCTGCTTCACCAGCGCGGCCACCTGTTCCTTCAGCGCGGTGACGGAGCCGTCGGTGACGATGGGGTCCATGTGGATGACGGCGTGGCAGTGGAGCTTCTCCATCAGTTCCTTTTCAATATTGTCGATCACATCGTGCATGGCCATGATATCCCCGTGGGCGGGGACCTCCGCGTGGAGGGTGATCATCAGACGGCCGGGGCCGTAGTCGTGGACCACCAGATCGTGTACGCCCAGCACTGTGTCGTTGGAGAGGACGATATCCCGTATCTGCTGCACCAGCGCCGGGTCGGGCGCCTGCCCCAGCAGGGGGGACAGGGTCTCTTTTGCGGCCTTGTAGGCGGAGAACAGGATGAACAGCGCCACCACCAGGCCCACATAGCCGTCCACCGTCAGACCGGTCCATTTGCCGATGAGCATGGCAAGGAGCACCGCCAGGGTGGAGACGGTGTCGGAAAGGCTGTCCGTGGCGGTAGCCTCCATGGCGGCGGACTTGATCTTCCGGCCGACGGCCCGGTTGTACAGCCACATATAGACCTTCACGCACACGGAGGCGGCCATAATGGCGATAGCCATCAGGGAAAAGGTGACGGCCTCCGGATGGAGGATCTTGTCAAAGGAGGACTTGGCCAGCTCCACGCCCATCAGCAGGATCAGGCCCGCTACGATCAGGCCGGATATGTACTCGATGCGGCCGTGGCCAAAGGGGTGGTCGGTGTCCGGCTTTTTGCCCGCCAGACGGAAGCCCAGCAGCGTCACCGCCGAGGAGCCGGCGTCGGACAGGTTGTTGAAGGCGTCCGCCGTGACGGCGATGGAACCGGACAGCTGTCCGGCAAAGAATTTGCCGATGAACAGCAGAATATTCAGTGCGATGCCCACAGCGCCGCACAGGGTGCCGTAGGCGCGGCGGACGGCGGGGGAGGACACGTTGTCCCGGTCAGGAATGAGCCAGCGGCTCAGCAATCGTATCATAGCAGTCGTCTCCTTTCGGCGGGTAGACCCAGCGCTTTGTCAGCCAATAGCAAAGAGGGATGGCGTACAGCAGTATCTCGTAGGGGATGGCGGACATGTCCGCGCCCAGCATGGCCAGCGGGATGGACACGGAGATGTTCCAGGGGATCAGCGGCGAGAGGACGATGCCGGAGTTCTCGATGTCAAGGGCCATCTCGCCCCTGCCGTGGCCGCGCTTGGTGTAGTCGTCCTCCAGCAGCTGGTTGCACACCACCGCGCAGGTGGACTGGTTGCAGAACACCATGCTGCACACCACGGAGATCGCCACGCAGGCGGGGAACCGCCCGGCTCTCCGGGCCAGGCGCTGGGCCAGATGCGCCGCGCCGTTCAGCACGCCCATGCCGCCCAGCAGCCCGGCGTACAGCCCGGCGCTGACGGCCATGATGGTGGCCGAGACCATGGACATCATGCCGCCGCCGGAGAGCACATCGTGCAGCGCGCCGGGGGCGGGGAGGTAGCCCAGCACCGCATCCCGCAGGGTGGGCAGCAGAGCGCGGCCCTGGGCGAACACCGTCACAAGCAGCGCCGTCAGCGCACTGACGGCCATGGTGGGCCGGATGGGGACCTTGCACAGCGGCAGGATCAGGATCAGCAGCGCCGGGATGGCCGTCCACCAGCTGAGGCTGAAGGTGCCGGACAGCTGGTCCAGCACACCGCTGTCCACCATGGCCAGCGGGTGCGTTACGGACAGGGCGGCGTAGGCCGCGAGGCTGACCAGATAGGGCAGCCAGCCGGTGCGGTGCATCATGTGCAGGTTGTCATAGAGCTTGGTATCGGTGGCGGCGGCCACCAGCGTGGCGCTGGAGGAGGCCGGCGAGCAGCGGTCGCCGAAGTAGGCACCGGCCACGATGGTCCCCGCCGTGATGGCCACGCTGACGCCGCCGGAGCGGGCCAGGGCCATCAGGATCACGCCCAGGGTGCCCACCACGCCGAAGGACGTGCCCAGGGCGTAGGAGACGAAGCTGGTCAGCAGGAACGTCACCAGCAGGAACAGCTGCGGCGTGATGATGCGCAGCCCGTGATAGATGAAGAAGGCGATGGTCCCGGCGCTGCGCCACAGGGCGGTGATGGCGCCGATGAGCATGTAGATCACGATCACGCAGCACATTTTGCGGCCCTGCGCCCAAGCGGCGTCCCACATGGCCCGCACGGTCATCCCGCGGCGCAGGCCCAGGGCGGCGAAGGCTGCTATGCCCACCCATATCGCAAGGATCAGGGACTGGCCCAAAAGGATGCAGAGACCCACTGCGGCCAGAAACAGCAGAAAACAGAAGACAGCGCCCATGTTACCTCCCCGGGATGGTCAGCGTCATGCGGCAGCACAGATCATCCAGGTCGCTGTCGGTGGCGGCGGGAAGGCGCAGGCGCCCCCCGCATTTGGCACAGGTCAGGTCCACCGCGCCGCGGCGCACCTGCATGGTATATTCGTGGCTGCCGCAGGCGCAGGTGATGCCGCCCCGGGCGGCGATATCCTTCAGCTCGGACAGCACCTCGTACATGATGACGTTGTCGGTGAAGGCCTCATCGGGGGACGCTTTTTCCTTGGCCACGCGCAGGGCCAGACCCTCCATGGCCTTTCGCACTTGGGGCTCCTCGCCGATGTAGCAGCACAGCTCCTGCTTTGCCGGACAGGCCAGGCCGATGCCCCGGCCGTGCAGCACCGCGCCGGCGTCGCACTCCGCCTGGTGGTGCCCGCCGCACACGCCGCAGGGCACGTTCAGCCGGAAGCGCAGGCCGTCCGTCTCGGCGGTCAGAGCTTCTTTGCCGCATTCGCATTCCATCCGCGCCGCGGCGGCGTTCAGGGCGAAAACGCTGCGGCTGTGCAGCACGGCTTTGCCGCAGGCCGGACAGATATATCCAAAGCTACGCATTTCTTCCATGACATACGCTCCTTTGTCAACCAAAAGTCACAACAAGTTCCTGTATTATATACCATTTATTCGCTGTTTTCCAGTATTGCGGGAAAAAGAGTTTTACATTATAATGGCGCCGTTATCCCACGCTTCAAAGGATGTGATACCGTGCAGAACAGGAGCTTTGCCGCGGCGGTGAAGGCGGCGTTTCCCCATACCATCCCCATTATGACCGGCTATCTGGCCGTAGGCATGGCCTACGGCGTGCTGATGGCCTCCAAGGGTTACGGCTTCCTGTGGGCCGGCTTTGTCAGTGCCTTCGCCTTCTGCGGCAGTATGCAGTATGTGGCGATCACGCTGCTGACAACGGCCTTCGACCCCCTGCAGGCCTTCGTCCTCAGCCTGATGGTCAACGCACGGCACCTGTTTTTCTCGCTGGCGCTGCTGCCCAAGTACCGGGGACTGGGCAGGCTGCGGTATTTTATGATCTACACCCTCAGCGATGAGAACTTCTCCCTGTCCTCCTCGGTGGAGCCGCCGGAGGACACGGACCCCACGCTGTTCTACTTTGCCATGAGCTTCCTGACCTGGCTGTACTGGGTGGCGTTCTCCATGCTGGGCGGCCTGCTGGGCGGGCTGATCACCTTTGACATCACCGGCATCGACTTTGCCCTGACGGCGCTGTTCGTGGTGCTGTTCATCGAGCAGGTCGTCAAGAAAGAGAACCGTGCCCCCGGCGCTGCCGGTCTGGTGTGCGCTGTGGCGGGTCTGGCCGTTTTCGGCGCGGACAACATGGTCATCCCGGCCATGGTGCTGACCCTGGCGGTCCTGCTGCTGGGAAGGAGGAAGCTATGCGCTTAGACACGATACATTCCCTGATCATCGTGGCGATGGTGGCGCTGGCCACCCAGATCACCCGATGGACGCCGTTCCTGCTGTTCTCTGGGGACAAGAAGCTGCCGAAGGTGGTGGAGGACCTGGGCAGGCTGCTGCCACCGGCCATGATGGGCCTGCTGGTGGTGTACAGCCTGCGCAGCACCGACCTTCTGGGCGGCAGCCACGGCATTCCGGAGGCCATCGCCGTGGCGGTGACAGCGCTGCTGCACCTGTGGCGGCGGAACACGCTGCTGTCCATCCTGGCGGGCACCGCCTGCTATATGCTGCTGGTACAGCTGGTGTTTTGAAGATCTGCGAAAGCGCCGTCCCTCGGGACGGCGCTTTCATATTTTTCCGTAAATGGTGCACACTACGGCCAATGCTATGTTTGCGAGGTGCGTATCATGGACGTAAAACGCTTGAGCCGGCAGACCTGCCGGTTTTTGCAGCCGCCGGGAGTGGTCAGCTTTGCGGCGGTGGCGGGAAAGCTGGAGGGCGAGGGGCCGCTGGGCGGCTGCTTCGACGCTGTGGGGACGGACGCCTTCTGTGGGAAAAAGACCTGGGAACAGGGCGAGGCACAGATGCAGGCGGATGCCCTGCGTCTGGCCCTGCAAAAGGGCGGGTTGGCGGCGGAGGACGTGGACTGCGCCTTCGCCGGGGATCTGCTGAACCAGAACATTGGGGCCACGTTTGCCCTGCGGGATTTCAATATTCCCTTCTACGGGGTATATGGGGCCTGCTCTACTATGGGGGAGACACTGTCGCTGGCCGCTATGGCCGTGGCCTCCGGCGCGGCCCGTATGGCGGCGGCGCAGACCTCCTCCCACTTCTGCACGGCGGAGAGGCAGTATCGGATGCCTCTGCCCTACGGCAGCCAGCGTTCTCCTACTGCCCAGTGGACGGCCACGGCGGCGGGGTGCTGCATTCTGGGGGCCCAGGCGGAGGGACCGTATATCACCCATGTGACCCGGGGACGCATCGTGGATCTGGGTGTGACGGACATGACCAACATGGGCGCGGCCATGGCACCGGCGGCCTTCGACACCCTGCAGGCAGTGTTCCGGGACACCGGCACCGCACCCGGGGACTATGACCTGATTCTCACCGGCGACCTGGGCGATGTGGGCAGCCGCATCGTGCTGGAGCTGTTCGCCCGGGAAGGCGTGACGCTGGAGAATTACACCGACTGCGGACTGCTGCTCTATGACCGGAAGAGGCAGGATATGCACGCCGGCGGCAGCGGATGCGGCTGCTCTGCGGCGGTGCTCTGCGGTTATCTGCTGCCGGAGATGCGCCGGGGCCGGTGGCGGCGGGTGCTGTTCGCCCCCACCGGGGCGCTGCTGAGCCCCACCAGTTCATTTCAAGGGGAGAGCATACCGGGCATCTGCCACGCGGTGGTGCTGGACCGGACGAAGGAGGATGCGTGATGGAGTATCTCAATGCCTTTCTCTGCGGCGGGCTGCTGTGCGCCGTGGGCCAGATCATTCTGGACAAGACAAGCCTGACCCCGGCCCGTATTCTGACGGGCTATGTGGTGGCAGGTGTGCTGCTGCAGGCTGTGGGTGTGTATCAGTATATCGTGGACTGGGGCGGCGCCGGGGCCACCGTGCCGCTGACGGGCTTTGGCTACTCCCTGGCGAAGGGCGTGGCCAAAGCGGTGGCGGAGGACGGCTTGCTGGGGGTGCTCACCGGCGGGTTGACCGCCACCTCCGGCGGCATCGCCGCAGCGGTGGTGTTTTCCCTGTTGGCGGCGCTGCTGGTGCGGCCCAAAGAAAAGCGTTGACAAATACCCGGTGGGGGTATATAATGCGGCCGTGATCAAAAATACCCCCAGGAGGTATACGACTGTGGAAAATACTTGTTGCTGCTGCCAGGGAAAGACCAAGCACCGCACGCCGGAGGAGCAGAAAAAACTCCTGAACCGCCTGTGCCGCATTGAAGGGCAGGTGCGGGGCCTGCAGGAGATGCTGCAGAAGGACGCCTACTGTCCCGACATTCTGATACAGGTATCCGCCGTGGGCGCGGCACTGAACAGCTTTAGCAAAGAGTTGCTGGCTACCCACATCCGCACCTGCGTGGCGGACGGTATCCGACAGGGGGACGACGAGGTCATCGACGAGCTGGTGACCACGCTGCAAAAGCTGATGAAATAAGGAGATGGCAGTATGACAGAGAAATTCGTCATCACCGGCATGACCTGCGCCGCCTGCGCCGCCCATGTGGAAAGAGCCGCGGCTTCGGTGCCCGGCGTACACAGCGCGTCGGTAAATCTGATGCTGGGCTCCCTGGTGTGCGACAGGGACGAAAATGTGGATCCCGCCGCCATTGTGGCCGCCGTGACGGCGGCGGGCTACGGCGCGGCGCCGGAGAGCGAGGCCCGGCGGGACCTGCACGCGGAGCAGGACGCGGCGGTAAAGGCCATGGGCCGCCGGCTGCTGTGGTCGGTGGTGTGTCTGGTGCCGCTGTTTTACCTGAGCATGGGGCACATGATGGGGCTGCCAGTGCCTATGTTCATGCACACGCGGCCCTTGCTGTCGGCCTTTGTGCTGCTGGCGCTGACGGTGCCCATACTGATTTTGAACCGCAGTTATTTCACCGTGGGATTTTCCCGGCTGTTCAAGGGTGCGCCCAATATGGACTCGCTGGTGGCGCTGGGCGCGGCGGCGGGGCTGGTGTACAGCCTGATCGAGATGGGCCTGCTGGCGGCGGGAAAGGTCACGGGTATGCCGGACCTGTACTTCGAGTCGGCGGGCATGATATTGGCACTGGTGACGGTGGGCAAGTACCTGGAGGAGCGCTCCAAGGGCAAGACGACCGGAGCCATCACCGCCCTGCTGGCGCTGGCGCCGGAGTCCGCCGTGGTGCGCCGGGACGGCAAGGAGGTCACCGTCCCCACCGAGGACATCAAGGCCGGCGAGACGGTCATCGTCCGGCAGGGGGGGCGTATCCCCGTGGACGGCACCGTGACGGCGGGCAGCGGCACCGTGGACGAGTCCGCCCTTACCGGCGAGAGTATGCCGGTGGAGAAGGCTGTGGGCGGCAAGGCGGTGTCCGCCACCATCCTCACCGGCGGCTATCTGGAGCTGACGGCGGACCGGGTAGGTGCGGATACCACTCTGTCCCAGATCATTCAGCTGATGGAGCAGGCCGCCAGCGGCAAGGCACCTATCAGCCGTCTGGCGGATAAGATCAGTGCCGTGTTCGTGCCGGTGGTCATTTCCATCGCGCTGCTGGCGGCTATCCTGTGGGCCGCGGTGGGCTGCATGGGCGTGCGCTTCTGCCTGTCCATCGCCATCGCCGTGTTGGTGATCTCCTGCCCCTGCGCTCTGGGCCTGGCCACGCCGGTGGCCATCACTGTGGCTACGGGCAAGGCGGCGGAGCAGGGTATTCTGGTAAAGTCCGCTGCCAGCCTGGAGCTGATGGGCCAGGTGGATACGGTGGTGCTGGACAAGACCGGCACCGTCACCGAGGGTAAGCCCCGGGTGACGGATGTGCTGTGCGCAGACGGCATGGACGAGAACACGCTGCTGTCCGCCGCCGCGTCGCTGGAAAAGCCCTCCGAGCATCCGCTGGCCGGGGCGATCGTGGCCGAGGCGGAAAAGCGCGGACTGGCCCTGCGGCCGGTGTCCGACTTTGCCGCCGTGGCCGGCGGCGGTGTTGCCGCCCGGGCGGAAGGTACATTACTGCTGGCGGGCAATGAGGCATTTATGGAGACGTCCGCAGTGGCCGTCGGCGAGGAGATGAAGTCCGGCGCGGCCAGACTGGCGGAGGACGGCAAAACGCCGCTGTTTATCGCCGCAGGTACATCGCTGCTGGGGGTCATCGCTGTGGCGGACGTGGTCAAGGCGGACAGCGCCGCCGCCATTGCCGCCCTGCGGGAGATGGGCTGCGACGTGGTGCTGCTCACCGGCGACAACCAGCGCACGGCGGACGCCATTGCCCGGCAGGTGGGCGTCAGCCGGGTCATCGCCCAGGTGCTGCCCCAGGATAAGGCCCGGGTGGTGCAGGAATTGCAGGCCGAGGGCAAGAAGGTAGCCATGGTGGGCGACGGCATCAACGATGCCCCGGCGCTGGTGACGGCAGATGTGGGCCTGGCCATCGGCGCGGGTACGGATGTGGCCATCGAGTCGGCGGACATCGTGTTGATGAAGAGCAGTCTTATGGATATCGCCGACGCGGCGGCCCTGTCCCGGGCCACCCTGCGGAACATCCGTCAGAACCTGTTTTGGGCGTTCTTCTATAATTCTGTGGGCATCCCGGTGGCGGCGGGTGTGCTGTACCCGGCCTTTGGGATCACCCTGAACCCCATGATCGCCGCCGCGGCCATGAGCCTGAGCAGCGTGTGTGTGGTCAGCAACGCCCTGCGCCTGCGGGGCTGGAGGGGCCGCAGACGGGAGGGAACGCCGACTGCAAAAGAGCCACAGCTGGTGCAAAATATAAATAATAACGAAAGCAGTAAGGAGGATACCGCTATGAAAAAGACCATCGCCATCAAGGGCATGATGTGTGCCCACTGCGTCTCCCACGTGGAGAAGGCGCTGACCGCCTTGGGCGTACAGGCAGACGTGGATCTGGCGTCCGGGACCGCCGTCGTCACCGGCAACGCCAGTGACGAGGCGCTGAAGAAGACTGTCACCGACGCCGGTTACGAGGTTGTGGAGATCAAGTGATGCGAAAAAGAGCACCCCCGCAAGGGGGTGCTCTTTTTTATGCGCTTTTACGCGGCACCGTCAGTCTCGGTTTCCTCGACAACGGGAGCGGTCTGCGCGGCGGTGCGGGTGACGCTGTCGGCGGTGAGGATGGTACCCTCGCCCTCAGCGTACCGAATGGCGACGCTGTCGCCTACATTGAAGATGACCACCTCCGGCTGCTGCGCGGCGGAGATGACGTAGTAGTGCTCGTCACCGGTCAGGTGCAGGTAGTAGAGGGTATTGCCGTCCACCACGGCGGAGCGGATATCCTCCAGCACACCGATGACTTCGTTCTGGCCCGTCAGGGGCAGATCGGCGTCATCGGCGGATACCAGACCTTTCTCCGCCAGGATGCGGCGGTAGTTGGCCTCACACTGGGCCACCGTGTCGCCGGTGGCCACGATCTGGTACTGGCTGACGTTGACCATGGCGTACATCTTCACCAGCTCGGCGGCGTCCTTCAGCGCCATGAAATACGTGGGCTGGTCGGAGATGTTCAGCAGCAGGGGGAAGGTGGCCGTGTACTTCATCTGCTGTACCTGCCCCTGGGCGCTGTCCATGGCGGAGTACTCCTTGGCGCCGGCCACCAGATAGAACCGCGTCTCCTTGGTGCGCTGGTTGGAGAGAATGAAGCCGATGTTGGACTCGTCGGACACCACGGAGGTGACGCCGGTGTACATATACACATCGTCACCGATGGCGATGTAGTTGTAGCCCTCGGTGGTAACGGTCACGTCCCGCTGGCCGAACAGGGAATTGATGAAGCCGTTGACATACGCGCCGTGGTAGTCGTACTGCTGCATGATCAGCTCGGCGGTGTAGACGTGATCCACCCAGTTGGGCACGTCGCCGGTCTTGTAGTAGGCGCTCTCGCCGGTGACGGCGTTCACCAGCACGGCACCGATGATATCACGGCCGCCGAACAGACCGATGGTGTGACTGACACGGGGGCAGACCCACCAGGGGTCGCCGTTTTCGTCGATCTCGAAGGCCGGCTCGTCGAACATATAGGTGGGGTAGTGGAAGCGCAGATGGCGGTACAGATTGCGGCTGAAGTGCTCGGCGGTGGTGTAGTGGATGCCCTCGTCCAGACGGATGACCTCCACGTTCTGAGTCACCATGTCGATAAGCAGATAGGCGGGCAGGCCGTCGGCGCGGTTGTTCAGCCACTTGATGATATCGCCGTAGCGCAGGGGCGTGACGCGGACAGGGCGGCCCTGGTAGTTGATCTGGGTATAGTCATCGGCCACCTCGAACTGGGACACCATGTCCGCCAGCTCGCCCAGCTTGCGGTTGCCCAGCTTTGTGGCGGAGTTGGCGTCCAGCATGGGGATCTGGTCATAGCTGATCTCCTCCACCTCCGCGGCAAAGTCGCCGTCGGTAACGGTCAGCAGGTCGCGGTAGTCCCCGGCGCGGAACAGCTGCCAGCCGATCACCGCGCCCACCAGCGCCGTGGCGATCAGCGCGGCGGCCGCAATGAGGGGCACGGTGCACTGCTTTTTCAAAAAGGTGAAGTAGCCCTTGGCACCGGTGCCCTGAAAGCCGGAGGTCAGTATGGCACAGCCGCCGTACACGGCGCACACCAGCAGTACAAAGACGTAGAAATCCTCGCTCTTGAGACTGATAGGCGGCAGAACGATATAGAAATACACCGCGGCGAACACCAATGTGACGGCGATGTTCAGCAGCGTGCGGCCCAGGGGCGTGCCCACGGCTTTGCGTTCCTTTTTCGGGCGGGGCTGGCGGCCGAAGCCCTGAAAGTTGGGGTCGTTCCAATTTGTATTCTTCATAGACGGTTCCTTTCTCTGTTGATATGCCTGTTGGTGCTATTATAACCGATGCATCTTCGTTTGTATAGCAACTTCAGGTTGCAAACGGCAAAATTGCCGCAGAGAGATGCATTTGGCTGTTCACAAATTGTTTACAATAAAAGTCAAAGAAAGTCAAATTACCCTATTGACAAAGTAGGAAAGGCGGTGTAATATATGTTCAAGGTCAAAGAAAGGCAAAGTCAAATGAGCCGAGCTTGACCGAGAGATGCAAACGAAAGGCGGCGAGGATTTGGGTATTTCCGATATTATCGCTGGATTTATCCAGCAGGAGTTAGACCAGGCGGGCGGTGCGCTGGAGCTACAGCGAGCTGACCTGGCGCAGCGGTTCAACTGCGTGCCCAGCCAGATCAACTACGTGATGTCCACCCGGTTCTCGCCGGAGCATGGCTACATCGTGGAGTCCCGGCGGGGCGGCGGCGGCTACATCCGCATCACGCGGGTGCAGGTGGACCGCCAGACGCTGCTGATGCACGTTATCAACAGCATCGGCGACAGGCTGGACGCGGCCAGCGCACGGGCGATCGCCCAGAACCTGGTCCAGTCCGAGGCCATCAGCCGGGAGCTGGGACAGGCGCTGTTGTCCGCCACCGGCAGCCGGGCTCTGCAGAGTGCCTCTCCGGAGAGCCGGGATGCCCTGCGGGCTGACATATACAAGCAAGTTTTGATCCATTCCGTCTGACGACGGCGTAAGGAGGTTATGATTATGAAGTGTGATCGCTGTGGAAAGAACGAAGCGACGTTCCATTATAAGACCAATATCAACGGCAGAGTGACCGAGGCGCACCTCTGCCCCGACTGTGCCCGCGCCATGGGCTATGCCGGTTCCATGTTCGGCCGCATGAGCAGCTGGTTCGACGATGACTGGTTCGACCGTCCGTTCCGTATGCTGGAGCCGTTCTTCGGCGGCTTTGGCAGCCGGATGCTGACGGAGTTCCCTCAGCCGGTGGACGTGCTGGAGCAGGCGCAGAGCGCCGGCCCGGAGAGCAGCGCCGCCGAGGAGCTGCTGCCGAAGGACGAGGCGATGTCTCTGGCGCTGGAGCGTAGGCGCAACGCGCTGGAGACGCAGCTGCACAACGCGGTGGCGGAGGAGCGTTATGAGGACGCCGCCCGCCTGCGTGATGAGCTGAAGGCTCTGGGCGGCAAGGCGTCCTGACGCCGTTCCGCTATGTTAAAATAACAAATCGAAAGGAAGTGTTCCTTTATGTCTGAGAATAAATTTACCCCCCGTGCAGAGGAAGTTCTGCGTTTGAGCCAGGAGGCTGCCGAGGACCTGGGCCACGGCTATGTTGGCTCCGAGCATCTGCTGCTGGGCCTGATCCGTGAGGAGGAGGGCATCGCCCACCGCGTGCTCAGTGAGTTCGGCGTCACCGATGAAATGGTCTGCTCCGTGCTGCAGCGCAGCGTGGGCAAGGGCGTTTCCGGCGCCGCGCCCAGTCAGGGGCTGACGCCCCGCGCCAAGAGCGTGGTGGAGCTGGCTGTGTCCGAGGCGTCCCGCATGGGAAGCAGCGCCATCGGCACCGCCCATCTGCTGATGGGCCTGCTCCGTGAGGGCGGCAACATGGGCCTGCGTATCCTGCGTACCGTGGGCGTGGACCCCAATAAGATGTACAGCGCTGTGCTGAAGAAGCTCAACGATATGCCCCGGGCTGCCGCCGGCGGCGCCTCCGTCCCTAACCGCGAGGCGGACAAGAAGAACAAGACGCTGGCCGAGTACACCCGCGATCTGACCGAGGCCGCCCGCAGCGGCAAGCTGGACCCCGTTATCGGCCGCGATACCGAGATACAGCGGGTCATCCAGATTTTGTCCCGCCGCAGTAAGAACAACCCTGTGCTCATCGGCGAGCCCGGCGTAGGCAAGACTGCCATCGCCGAGGGCCTGGCCGAGCGCATTGCCGCCGGCGATGTGCCCGAGGAGCTGCTGGACAAGCGCATCCTGTCGCTGGACCTCAGCGGCATGGTGGCCGGAACCAAGTACCGCGGCGAGTTCGAGGAGCGCATCAAGAACACCCTGAATGAGGTGAAGAAGGACGGCAACGTCATCCTGTTCATCGACGAGCTGCACACCATCGTGGGCGCAGGCTCTGCCGAGGGCGCCGTGGACGCTGCCAACATTCTGAAGCCCGCCCTGAGCCGCGGCGAGATCCGCGTTATCGGCGCCACCACCCTGAACGAGTACCGCAAGTACATCGAGAAGGATGCCGCACTGGAGCGCCGCTTCCAGCCCGTCACCGTGGGCGAGCCTACCCCCGAGGCCACGCTGGAGATCCTGAAGGGCCTGCGCGACCGCTATGAGGCGCACCACAAGCTGACCATCACCGATGAGGCGCTGGACGCTGCGGTGCAGCTGTCCAAGCGGTACATCGGCGATCGGTTCCTGCCGGATAAGGCCATCGACCTGATGGACGAGGCCGCTTCGCAGGTCCGCATGACCGCCGAGAGTTCCTCTCCGGACCTGAAGGCCCTGGAGGAGAAGATCACCGCCCTGCACCGGGAGAAGAACGATGCCATCGCCGCCCAGGACTTCGAGAAGGCCGCGCAGCTGCGCGATATCGAGAAGGACTATCAGGAGCAGGTGGACATCGAGCGCGACAAGTGGCGCAAGAGCCTGTCCCAGAATCGGGGCACCGTCACCGCGGACGACATCGCTAAGGTGGTGGCCGGCTGGACCGGTATTCCCGTCACCCGCTTGACCGAGGATGAGTCCATGCGCCTGCTGAAGCTGGAGGAGAAGCTCCACCAGCGTGTGGTGGGGCAGGACGATGCCGTGACCGCCGTGGCCAAGGCCATTCGCCGCAGCCGCGTGGGTCTGAAGGACCCCAAGCGGCCCATCGGATCCTTCCTGTTCCTGGGCCCCACGGGCGTGGGCAAGACTGAACTGTGCAAGACCCTGGCGGAGTCCATGTTCGGTGATGAGAACGCCATGGTGCGTATCGATATGTCCGAGTACATGGAGAAGCACACGGTGTCTCGCCTGATCGGCTCGCCTCCCGGCTATGTGGGCCACGAGGAGGGCGGCCAGCTTACCGAGAAGGTGCGCCGTAAGCCCTATTCCGTGGTGCTGTTCGATGAGATCGAGAAGGCCCATGAGGATGTGTGGAACATCCTGCTGCAGATCCTGGAGGACGGCGTTGTCACCGATTCCCAGGGCCGCCGGGTGGACTTCAAGAACACCGTTATCGTCATGACATCCAACGTGGGCGCCCGGAACATCACCGATGCCGCCGCCAAGCTGGGCTTTGACGGCGACGAAAAGGGCGGGAAGGAAACTGAGGAGGCTCGCTTCGCCCGTATCCGCGAGGCGGTCATGACCGACCTGAAGCATACCTTCCGCCCCGAGTTCCTGAACCGTATCGACGAGATCATCGTGTTCCGCCAGCTGACCCAGGAGAACATCGTGGAGATCGCCCGCCGTATGCTCACCGTTACCGGCAAGCGTATGGCCCAGCAGGGCATCACCCTGATCTCCGACGATGACGCCGTGGCCGAGTTGGCCCGTGACGGCTTTGATCCCCAGTACGGTGCCCGTCCTCTGCGCCGGGCCATCCAGAACCAGGTGGAGGATGCCGTAGCGGAGTTGATGCTGGAGGGTAAGCTGAAGTCCGGCGATACCGCCCATGTCCGTCTGCGGGACGGCAAGGTGGTCATCGACAGCGAGGCGGTTCCTGCTGAAGCTGTGTCTGCGGCGACAGCGCCCGCCGAGACGGCCGCTATCCCTGCGGAGAAGTAAACAAAAAAGGAACGCCCTTGGGCAATGGCCCAAGGGCGTTCCTTTTTTGTCCTATTGCTTCTTCGCGCGGAGAGAAGGTTTACAGGGTGTCAAGTGCCTGCTTCAGGTCGGCGATGAGGTCCTCGGCGTTCTCCAGACCCACGGATAGACGGATCAGGCCGGCGGCGATGCCGGAGGCGGCCAGTTCCTCCTCGGTGTAAGTGGAGTGCGTCATGGAGGCGGGGTGCTCGATCAGCGTCTCGGCGTCGCCCAGAGACACAGCCACCGTCACCAGGTGCAGGGCGTTCACCAGCTTCACGCCGGCGGCACGGCCGCCCTTGACCTCGAAGGACAGCATACCGCCGAAGTCACGCATCTGGCGGCGGGCGATGTCATGGCCGGGATGGTCGATCAGGCCGGGATAGTAGACCTTCTCCACGGCGGGGTGGTCATACAGGAACTCTGCAACGGCCTTGGCGTTGGCGCAGTGCTTCTGCATACGGATCTCCAGGGTCTTCAGGCCGCGGAGGATCAGGAAGGCGCAGAAGGGATCCATCACTGCGCCGGTCATATCCTTCAGGCCGAACATACGTACCTCATTGCAGAATTCGGCGGAGCCCACCACAAAGCCCGCGATCACATCGCCGTGGCCGTTCAGGTACTTGGTGGCGGAGTGCACCACCACGTCTGCGCCCAGCTCCAGCGGCCGCTGGAGGTACGGGGAAGCGAAGGTGTTGTCGCAGATGACCTTGATGTCCTTGTTGTAGCCGTGGGCCAGTGCCGCCACGGCAGAGATGTCCGCGATCTTCAGGTTGGGGTTGGCGGGCGTCTCCAGATACACCGCGCAGGTGTTGGGCTTCAGCGCCTTGCGCACGGCATCCAGGTCGGAGGTGTCCACAAAGCTGACCTCCACGCCGTAGCGGGTCATGCCGTGGTTCAGCAGGGAGAAGGTGCAGCCGTACAGGGTGCCGTCGGCCACGATATGCTTGCCGGCGCCGGCTACGGTCCACAGCGCGGAGGAGATGGCACCCATGCCGGAGGCGGCGGCCACGCAGGCCTCACCGCTTTCCAGGGCAGCGACCTTGGCCTCCAGCACCGAGGTGGTGGGGTTAGACAGGCGGGTGTAGATATAGCCCGTTTCTTCACCGGCGAAGCGGCGCCCGCCCTGCTCACAGCTGTCAAATACGAAGGTGGAGGTCTGGAAAATAGGGGTGGTCAGTGCGCCGTACTGGGTGTCCTTCACGTTTCCGGCGTGAATGGCTTTTGTACCGAAGCCGCAATCCTTGTTCAGCATGGGTCGTCCTCCTTGCACTATAATGTAACAATAAAGTGTACAGGACCATACGGCCCTTTGCCATAAGGGTAACATATCTGAACCCGACGGTGGTAACGGCAAAATGCGCCAGCTCGCTATCAATTGAAATTGTAGCTAAAACAGATAATTTCGGAATATATTTTTGTGCAGAACGCTGCGTTGCGGGGGAATCACAAAAAATCTTAGCGGAAATTAGACATCGTGCCGGGAAATACGGCAAAATGGCGGCGGATTTTTGTCGGGGAACATGATAAATGAAACAGATAACGATAGGCGCGATTTGCGGGAAACGGTTGCCATTTCCGCCGGAATGTGGTATAAGAGAGACAGAGAGTGCGCCCGGTGTCCGCCGGGTACATGCAGCTTACAGGAGGTCATCACCATGAAGAAGATCATTGCCACCACCAATGCCCCCGCCGCCATCGGTCCCTATTCCCAGGCCATCGACTGCGGCAGTTTCCTGGTCACGTCCGGCCAGGTGCCCTTTGACCCGGCTACCGGCGAGTTCGTCCCCGGCGGCATTACCGAGCAGACCCGTCAGGTACTCACCAACATCAAGGCCATTCTTGAAGCCGCCGGTCTGACCATGGACAATGTGGTCAAGACCACCGTATTCCTGCAGAGCATGGGCGACTTCGCCGCCATGAACGCGGTTTACGCTGAGTTCTTCACTGAGGGGCAGTACCCTGCCCGCAGCGCCGTGGAGGTCGGTGCGCTGCCCCGGGGCGCGCTGGTGGAGATCGAAACCATCTGCGTGAAGTAAAGAATCCGGCAAATAAAGAGAGCCGCCCCTTAGGGGCGGCTCTCTTTATGCCTCCTGGTTCAATTCCGAGACGATATCCTTCAGAATGGCGATGAACTTCTCGCCGTAGTCCGTCAGCGGTACGTCCCGGGGCCGTATGACCCCAAGGCGCATATCCGGCACGTCGCCGATCAGCGGCAGCGTCATCAGCCGGTCGTCGCCGTAGCCGTCCGGCAGTACGCCGCTGCCGGTGGAAACGCAGTCCGTGTGGGCCATGACATTGTAGGCCGTGGCGCGGTCGCTGACGGACACTACCCGGTCAAACTCCGCGCCGGTGCCTACCACCGCCTCCTCGGCGAAGTGGTAGTTGCTGTCCGACTGGGTAAATACCGCGTAGGGGTAGGCATACAGCTGCTCCAGCCGCACGGCGCGTTCGCCGGACAGGGGGTGGCCCTTCCGCAGAAACACCCGGGGGCGGATGTCCACCAGAGGCTGGAACGTCAGGTTCTTCTCCCGCAGGATACGGCCGATGAAATGCTCTGTCATGTCCGACACGAAGATGATGCCGAAGGCGCTGCGCCGCGCCGTCACCTCGTCGATGACCGCTGCCATCTCCATCTCCTTGAAGCTCACCTGGATATGCGGCTCGTCCAGCAGGTGCAGGAACTCCACGAATGCCTTGGCGCAGAAAGGATAGCGCTGTGATGCCACCGACAGGGATACCCGGTCGGCAGCCCGGCGCTCGCTGTAATAGCGCTCCAGCTTCCGGCTGCGCTCCACCAGCGGCGCGATCTGCGCCGTCAGCTCCCGGCCCTCCTCCGTCAGCGTCACGCCCCGGTTGGTCCGCAGAAAGATGGTCACGCCCAGCTCCCGTTCCACCTCGGCGATGGCCGCCGACAGGGCCGACTGAGACAGAAACAGGTTCCGCGCCGCCCGGTTCATGGACCCGCAGCGGTCCACCTCCAATATATAGCTCATTTGCAGCAATGTCATCGCGCCGCGCCCCTTTCCCGCCGTTTCTTGCCTTTACTATACCAAAAACCGCGCCCCCTGTAAATAGAATTGACAGATATACGGCCCATCGTGTATAATCGCCGGTGATATACCGTATATATTGCTCTATATAGGAGGCGTACTATGAAACGAGTTATCACCGTCCTGTTGGCGGTCCTGCTGGTCCTGTCACTGGCGGCCTGCGGCAGCGGGGTCGAGACAAAGAAGCTGGCGGGCACCTGGACGTGTACGATCGATGTGACTGACCGCATGAACGCGGCGGCGGAGCAGGCGCTGGGTCTGTCCGCGGCGGACGGCGCGGCGAAGATGCCGCTGCAGCTGGTCCTCACCGTGACCGAGGACGGCGCCTATACCCTCCGCTACGACAGCGACGCCGTCCGCACGGCGCTGGATGCCTATGCCGCGGCGCTGCACCCGGCGGCGGTGGAGAGCGTCTATGCCGCCGCGGAGGAACAGGGCCTCTCCCGTGAGGAATACGACGCGGCCATGGAGAAGGCCGGCATCACCATGGACGATATGGTGGCGGCCATTTTCGCCGGGGTGAACGAGGAGGAGCTGCTCTCCCTGCTCACCGGCCGCAGCGCCGCGCTCACCGGCTATTGCAGGGCGGAGAGCGGACAGCTGTACCTGGCGGATACCGCCGCCGAACTGGCCGAGACGGCGGACTGCCTGAGCTATACCCTTTCCGATGGGACCATGACCTGGACCGACGCGCAGGGTGAGCTCAGCAGCCAGCTGACGGAACAGGAGCAGGAGCTGCTCCGCGTGCCCCTGACTTGGACAAAACAGGAGGAGAGTAAATAAAAAAGAGCGCCCGCAGGGCGCTCTTTTCCTTTGCCTCATGTCTCAAAAATCCAGCTCCGTGCGGGTGCAGATCTCCTTGATCTTGGCCTGCAGGCGTTTCAGATCCTCGAAGGTCTCCGGCTTTTTCCGGGGGTCCCGCAGCAGGGCGGCGGGGTGATACAGCGCCATCATCAGGCAGCCATCCTTCTCGAAGAACTGGCCGTGCTCCTGGCTGATCTTAAAGTCCGGGCGGATGATCTCCATGGCGCTGACACGGCCCAGACACACAATGATCTTGGGCTGCATCAATGCCCGCTGCCGCTGGAGGTAGCCCTTACAGGCGTCCTTCTCCGTGTTCATGGGGTCCCGGTTCTCCGGCGGGCGGCACTTAACGGAGTTGGTGATATACAGGCGGCTGCGGTCCAGCCCGATCATCTTCAGCATATCGTCCAGCAGCTTGCCGCCCCGGCCCACGAAGGGCTCGCCCTGCTTGTCCTCGTTAGCGCCGGGGGCTTCGCCGATGATCATGATCTCCGCATCCTCCCGGCCCACGCCGAAGACCACGTTGGTGCGCGTTTCCGCCAGTGTACAGGCGTGACAGCGCAGACATTCCTGCCGCAGGGCTTCCCACTCGGTCATAGTCGTTTCTCCTTTATCTCTCCGCGAACGGGCTTACTTTTCCAATCTGGACAGCAGCCACGCTTCAATGTTCTTCGTAATATCCGCAGTGTATGCCTTTTCGTTGAGTATCTCATGCCGCAGGCCCGGATACAGCTTCAGCGTGCAGTCCCGCATACCGGCAGCCCGGAAGGCGTCATAGGTCTGGCGCACGCCCTTGCCGCAACTGCCCACCGGGTCCTTGTCGCCGGCTACGAACAGCACCGGCATTTCCCTGTCCATCTGCCGCAGATGGCTCTGCCGCTGGTTAAAGCGTATGCCGTGCAGCATCTGGCGGAACAGGCCCACCGTGGCGTCCGCGCCGCAGAGGGGGTCGGCGATGTAGTCATCCACGTTGCTCTCGTCGGCGGAGAGCCAGTCCACCTTCGTGCGGTTGGGGGCGAACAGTTTGTTGTAGCTGCCGAAGGCAAGCTCCGTCACCAGCTCGCTGGTGGCGTTCTCGCCGCTGACGGCGGCGATGGCATTGGCCAGCGCCAGCCCGCCGGTGATGGCTGCCCGGGGCTGCCAGCCGGTGCCCATGATGACCGCCGCCTTCACCGTGCCGGGATAGCGGATCAGGTATGTCCGGGTCAGGAAGGAGCCCATGCTGTGGCCCATGATGCACAGCGGCACATCAGGATAGCGCTGCTTCAGCCGTTGATGCAGCACGTAGATGTCATCCACTACAGTGTTCCAGGTGTTGCCGTCGCCGAAATAGACGGGGGTGCCGCCCTCCGGCAGCGACTTGCCGTGGCCTAAGTGGTCGTGTCCGGCCACAACGATGCCCTGTTCATTCAGCGCCCGGGCAAAGCCGTCGTACCGGGCGATATGCTCGGCCACGCCGTGACAGATCTGCAGTACAGCGCGGACGGCCACGCCCTCCGGCTCCCACAGCATCCCGTGGAGCTGGGTCTTGCCGTCGCTGGACAGAAACGTGAATTCACTCAAATTTGTCATGGTGTATCCGCTCCTTTCATGGTATAATTCTTATCATCATACAGTGTACCACAAAAATACGAAAAAGAAAAGAGGGTCCGCCATGTCGCAGTACATATTGGCGCTGGATCAGGGCACCACCAGCTCCCGCGCCATCGCCTTTGACCGGTCGGGGAATATCGCCGCCCTAAGCCAGCAGTCCCTGCCCCAGCACTATCCCCAGGCGGGGTGGGTGGAGCACGACCCCCTGGAGATATGGGACACCCAGCGCCGCGCCGCGGCGGAGGTCATCGCCCGGCTGCCGGAGGGCAGCGTGGCGGGGATCGGCGTCACCAACCAGCGGGAGACGACGATCCTCTGGGATAAGGCCACCGGTGAACCGGTGTACAACGCCATCGTCTGGCAGTGCCGCCGCACGGCGGAGCTGTGCGAGGACCTGAAGCGCCGGGGGCTGGAGGAGCGCATCCGCTCGGCCACGGGGCTGCTGATCGACGCCTACTTCTCCGGCAGCAAGATCCGCTGGATACTGGACAATGTGCCCGGCGTCCGCCGCCGGGCCGAACGGGGCGAGGTGCTGTTCGGTACCGTGGAGAGCTGGTTGATCTGGAAGCTCACCGGCCGGCATGTCACCGACTACGCCAACGCCAGCCGCACCATGCTTTTTGATATCCACCGCCTGGCCTGGGATGATGAGCTGTGCGGCATTCTGGGGGTCCCTACGGCCATGCTGCCGCAGCCCGTGCCCAACAGCGCCGTCTACGGCACGGTGCAGCCCAGTATCCCGGGGCTGGAGTCCCTGGCGGGCGTCCCGGTCTGCGGCGCGGCGGGCGATCAGCAGTCCGCCCTGTTCGGCCAGACCTGTTTCGCTCCCGGCGAAGCCAAGAACACCTACGGCACCGGCTGCTTCACCCTGATGAACGTGGGCGAAAAGCCTGTGCGCTCCCGCGCCGGATTGCTGACCTCCGTGGCCTGGCAGGTGGGCGGAAAGACCACCTATGCCCTGGAGGGCAGTGTGTTCAACGCTGGCAGCACCATCCAGTGGCTGCGGGATGAGCTGGGTATCATTTCCTCGGCGCCGGAGATTGACGTGCTGGCCGCCACAGTGCCGGACAGCGGCGGCGTGGTGGTGGTACCGGCCTTCACGGGCCTGGGTGCGCCTTACTGGGATATGTACGCCCGGGGCGCTATTCTGGGCGTCACCCGGGGCACAGGACGGGCGCACATCGCCCGGGCGGTGCTCAGCTGTATCGCTGCCCAGGTCACAGATCTGATGCTGGCCATGCGCCAGGATGCCGGCTGCGATATTGCCCTTCTGCGGGCGGACGGCGGGGCCAGCGTTTCTGATGTGCTGCTGCAAATGCAGGCGGATCTGCTGCGTATCCCTGTGGATCGGCCGGAGATGGTGGAGACCACCGCCTTCGGTGCGGCGGCGCTGGCGGGGCTGAGCTGCGGCTTCTGGCGGGATATGGACGAGATCGCCGACCTGCGCCGCAGCCAGAGGATGTTCCTGCCGGAGCGCCCGCAGGCGGACTGCGACGCCTATTACCGTCTGTGGAAAAGGGCTGTTTCCCGGGCCGCTGACTGGATAGAGCATTAAGTAAACAGTGTGTAAATTTCGCCATATAGCGCTTGCAACCGCTGAAAAAACGCGCTATACTGGCGTCAACAGGAATACATGCCGTGCACTGTCCCGCGTGTGTACGCGGCGGCGGAGCCGGAAGATATGGAAAGGAGTAGTAACTATGGGTATTCTCAACGACATCAGCAAGAAGGCGCAGGAGTACGCCGGCATCGCCGTGGACAAGGCCAAGGACCTGGCCGAAGTGGCCGCGGACAAGGCCCAGACCCTCAGTGACACCGCCAAGACCAATATGGCTATTATGAACGAGCAGCGCGAGCTGGAGAAGAACTACCGCGCCATCGGCGAGTGGTTCGTGGCGGAGCACCAGAGCGACGTCCCCGACGCCGTCAAGGACGTGGTGGCTGCCGTCAACGCCAGCAAGGAGCGTATCGCCCAGCTGGAGGCCAGCAAGCCCCGGAAGGACGAGCCGGCGGTGGACGAGTCTGAGGTGACCTTCAAGGTCTGCCCCGTCTGCGGCGCCGCCAGCGACAGCAAGTTCTGCCCCCACTGCGGCGCGCCCATGGGCGAGTAAAATACAGAAAAAAGAGGACCGCCGCCGGCGGTCCTCTTTTGCAAGCGCTTCATAAAAAGGAAGGCCCTCGCGGGCCTTCCTTTTACTTTTCGTTGGGCATCTTCCAGCCGTTGTGGTCGGTGTGCAGCAGATGGTGGGACTTTTCGCCCAGCGGAGCTTTCAGGAATTCCCGGTACAGCGCCTGCACGTCCTTGTTCCGGTGGGAGAACCGCACCTTGGCACTCTTGTCGATGCTCCACAGGATATCGCCGCGATATGCCGCCAGCTCCTGCCCGTCATGTATGGGCTGCCCGCCGCCGCCGGCGCACCCGCCGGGACAAGCCATCACCTCAACGAAGTCGTAATCCACATCGCCCTCGTCGATGGCGTGCATCAGCTTACGGGTGTTGCCCAGTCCGCTGACCACTGCCACGCGAACGTTGCCCGCGCCGGGGATGGTGAATACGGCCTCCTTCCAGCTGTCCATACCGCGCACGGCGGAGAAGGCGTCCGGCTTCGGTTCCTTGCCGGTAATGAGATAGTACGCGCTCCGCAGAGCCGCGTCCATCACGCCGCCGGTGGCGCCGAAGACCACCGCCGCGCCGGTGCCGGTGCCCAGCGGACTGTCAAAGGGTGTTTCCGGCAGCACCGCGGGATTGATCTGTTCGCCCCGCAGCATCCGCACGATCTCGCGGGTGGTCAGCACCACGTCCACGTCCGGGTCGCCCTGCTCGTCCTTCATGGTGGGCAGCGCACACTCCGCCTTCTTGGCGGTGCAGGGCATGATGGACACCACAAACAGCTTCTTGGGGTCCACGCCGATCTTCTGGGCAAAGTAGCTCTTGGCGACGGCACCGAACATCTGCTGGGGGCTCTTGGCGGTGGACAGGTTTTCCGTATATGACGGGAATTGTCCCTTCAGGAACCGCACCCAGCCGGGACAGCAGCTGGTGAACATGGGCCAGTGATATTTGTTCCGGTGGGTGAAGCGCTCGATGAACTCACTGCCCTCCTCCATGATGGTCAGGTCGGCAGCGAAGTCTGTGTCGAATACATAGTCGAAGCCCATGGTCTTCAGCGCCGTCACCATGCGCTCCGCCGTGGCAAACTTGGGGTCCAGATGATAAAACTCTGCCCAGGCCGCCCGCACCGCCGGTGCGACCTGCACCACGGTGATCCGGTCCTTGTTCGCCAGCGCGTCGAACACCTTGCCGGTGTCGTCGTGCTCCTGCAGACCGCCCACGGGACAGTGGGTGATGCACTGGCCACAGAAGGTGCAGTCGCTCTCGCCCAGGGTCCTGGTGTGGGCCACGCCCACGGTGGTGCGAGTACCGGTGCCCATCAGGTCCCAGATGCCCATGCCCTGGATCTTTTCGCACACCTGGATGCACCGCATACACTTCACGCAGCGGTTTTCGATACGCACCACCGGATTGGAGTAGTCCGTGGGGATGTTCTTCAGGTCGTCGATATAGTGGTCGCCCAGCAGGTTATAGTCGTTGGTCAGCTGCTGGAGTTTGCAGTTGCCGCTGCGGGTGCACTTGGTGCATTTCGTCTCATGCTGGCTCAGCAGCAGCCGCAGATTGACTCGCCGGGCCTCGCGGACACGGGGTGAGCTGGTGTACACCACCATGCCCTCGCTGACAGCGCTGTCGCAGGAGGGCACCAGCCGTGCATAGTCCTCCACCTCCACCATGCAGATGCGGCACGCGCCGATCTCGTTGATGTCCTTCAGATAGCACAGGGTGGGGATGCTGATCCGCAGGGTTTGGGCCGCCTCCAGAATGGTGGTGCCTTCCGGCACCGATACGGTCCGCCCGTCGATGGTCAGAGTTACCATTTTTCGTTCCTCCCTCCCCGGAAAATGCCGTAGCCGTAGTGGTCGCACCGCAGGCAGCGGGACGCCTCGGTTCGCGCGCCCTCCTCGGTGAGCCCGCACTCGATATCCTCAAAGTCGCACCGGCGCTCGCAGGCCTCGCGTTCCGTGGTGTTGATGCGTCCGTGGGGTGCGCGGTTGTTCAGCCGCGGTGCCGGGATGTCCAGCTCCACCTTGATCTCATGCCGGAAACCCAGATGCTCGTCGATGTTGGCTGCCGCCACCTTGCCGGCGGCAATGGCGCGGATAGCGGTGGCCGGCCCGGTGACGCAGTCGCCGCCGGCAAATACGTTATCCATGTCGCCCACCTGACCGGACAGCCCCGCCACAAACGTGCCGCGCTTGATGGGTACGCCCGCCTGCTCGAAGCCCTGGATCTCGATGCCCTGGCCGATGGCCACCACGATGATATCCGCCGGGATGCGTACCTCCGGAAGGTCGGCCTTGTTGGGCCGGGGCCGGCCGGACTTGTCCGCCTCGCCGATGATCTGGGGCTGCACCCACAGCGCGGCGGCATTGCCGTTCTCGTCGGCCTCGATGTGGGAGGGGGCCATCAGGGCGGCGATCTCCGCGCCCTCGGCCATAGCGCCCGTCACCTCGTCCGGCAGGGCGGTCATGTCCTCGATGCGGCGGCGGTACACGCACGTCACCTTCTCCGCCCCCAGGCGGATAGAACTGCGGGTCACGTCCATAGCCACGTTGCCGCCGCCGATGACCACCACCCGCTTGCCGGTGAAGTCCGGCATCACGTCGTCGCCTATGGAGCGCAGCATCTCCACCGCGGACATCACGTTCTTGCTGTCCTCGCCGGGGATGCCCACTTTCTTGTCCTGATGGGCGCCGATGGCGATATACAGGCAGTCGTATTCCTTTTGCAGCTCCTCCACCCACAGGTCGACGCCCACGGTGACGTCTGTGTGCGCCTCGATGCCCAGCGACAGGATGGACTCGATCTCCGCGTCCAGCAGGTGCCGGGGGAAGCGGTAGTTGGGGATGCCGTAGCGCAGCATACCGCCCAACTTCTCCCGTTCCTCGAATACCGTCACCTTGTGACCCATCAGGGCCAGGTAATAGGCGCAGCTCAGGCCGCTGGGCCCGCCGCCGATAATGGCCACCTTCTTGCCGGTGGGCGGCGCGCAGGGGGGCTGGGGCACGTCTCCGGCAGTGTCCACGGCGTAGCGCTTCAGCCCGCGGATGTTGATGGCGTCGTCGATCATGTTCCGGCGGCACCGCGCCTCGCAGGGGTGCTCGCAGATGTAAGCACAGGCCACGGGGAAGGGATTGTCCTTACGGATCAGCCGCACCGCGTCGGCGCAGCGTCCCTCGCCTATCAGGGCCATATAGCCGGGTACGTCCACACCGGCGGGACACAGGGCCACGCAGGGCACCGGCAGCTGCAAGCCCGCCAGACAGCGGTGGTGCAGGATGTGTTCCTCGTAGTCATCCCGGAAGCCCTCCAGCCCGTCCAGCACCAGTCGGGCGGCGTCGCGCCCGATGGCGCAGTCGGCGGTGTTCACCACGGTCCGCGCCGTTTTCTCGATAATGGCCAGGGTGCCCATGTCGGCGGTGCCGTCCAGCACGGTGGCGATGAGCTTGCTCAGCTGCCCCAGACCGATACGGCAGGGCACGCACTTGCCGCAGGACTGGGCGTGGCACAGCTGCAAAAACGACAGGGACATATCCACCGGACAGAGGCCCGGAGGACTGGCGGCGATGCGGCGCTCCACGTCCCGGTAGAGATTATCCACCACGGTCTGGGCGCGGCTTGGGTTCTTGATGTCGAGTCTGCTCAAGGGGGTCACTCCTTCCGTCTGCACTGCGCGGAAGCGTGTCCGCGCGGCGCTTGGAAATTATAAGTTAAACAAAAGAATGACACAAAATCCACCAAAAGTCAACATAAGAAAAAAGATTGTTTTCATAAGAGGAAATTATCGTAAATTGCCTGGTTTTTAACGTTATTTGCGCAGCAAACGGTCCAATTTGATTGGCTGTTTTTTCCTAAAACGAAAAAAATCCCCGGCACACTGTGCCGGGGATGAGAGAGGGCGGCTGTCACATACGGCTGTGCCGCAAGTACCGGTAGTCGCTCTTGATGATGTTGCGGAAGAAAGGCACGCACAGCACCGTATCCGCCGCGATCCACGCCATGGGGTCGGCGGCGCAGAGGGCGTAGAAGGCCATGGCCGGTGCATCGGCGCTGACGGCGCCGCCAGCAAACAGCCCCGGCAGCACCAGACACACGGTAATACGCGCCACCAGCTCTGCCGCGCCTGCGCCCAGCACGAAGCCGCTGCGCCCGATGCCCTGCACGCAGTTGCGCACCACAAAGACGAAGCCCAGAAACAGGTACATGGAGAAGTCCACATACAGCAGCGAGTTGCCGTAGCGCACCGCGTCCGGCGTCACCTTGTCGGCGCTGAGGAACACATGGTAGCAGAAGTCGCCCCTTGTCAGCAGCAGACCCGTGCCCGCCGCCAGAATCGCCAGAATGGACACCATGCCCAGCGCCTGCAGCGTGCCCCGGCGAATGCGGTCGTACTGACCTGCGCCCAGATTCTGCGCCGTGAAGCTGGTCATGGCGCCGCCCAGCGCGTTCATGGGCGTGGCCACCAGATTGAACAGCCGGTTGGCTGCGCCAAAGCCGTTCTGCGCCGCGTTGGACACCATCACACCGTCCCGCATATCGAATTGCACCACGCCGCCCTGCATGACGATGATACCGATGGCCAGCACGGAGAATTGCAGTCCCAGCGGGATGCCGCGGACCAGGTGCCGCTTCACGTCCATGAGGGTGATGCGCCAGTCCTCCCGGTGCAGGCGCAGCACCGGATAGCGCACAAAGGCGTAGATAAAGCAGCCGATGGTGCTGACCAGTTGCGCCAGCACCGTGGCACCGGCCGCACCGGCCACGCCCCAGCGGAAGGACAGGATGAACAGCAGGTCCAGCCCCACGTTCAGTATCGTGGAGAACAGCAGGAACACCAGCGGCGTCACCGAGTCGCCCATGGCCCGCAGGAACGAGCAGATAAAGTTATAGAACAGCTGCGCGCCGATGCCGGCGAAGATGATGGCGCAGTAGGTGTACGCCGCGGTGTATACCTCGTGGTTGTCCGGCGTCACGTTGATCCACGCCAGCATGGGATCCAGCAGCACCAGCGCCAGGGCCGTCAGTGCCACCGTCAGCGCCGCGGACAGAAGGATCTGCGTGGCCAGAGAGCGGCGCACCCCGCGCTCGTCGTGCATACCCACATAGTAGGACGTGATGACGCAGAAGCCTGCGCTGACGCCGAAGGCGAACTGCAAAAAGATGAACACCAGAGAATTGGTATCGTTGACACCGGCCACCTCGGCGGCGGTCAGCGTCTGACCAACGATGGCCGCGTCGCTGATGGAGTACACCTGCTGCAAAAGGTAGGACAGGATCACCGGCAGGGAAAACAGGAGGATCACCTTCCAGCACGGCCCCTGGGTCAGGTCGATGGGCTCCCTTCTTTTATGTGCTGTTTTCACAGAAATCGCTCCCTCCTTTTGTGTAGTATAGACAATTATCTCCCTCAGAGCGCCGATTATAATACCTTGCGGCGCCGTTGTCAAGAGCTCTTTTATAAAAAATCCGTCCACCGGTCATTCCCGGTACCGTGCTGCCGTTCTTCACGCATTTTGCGGCGCATTTCCGCTTTCCGCCAGTGGACACAGCCGGTATTTCGTTGCACTTTCTGTCACTTTGTGGTAAGATACCATTGACACAAATGAAACGGGGAGGTCACTTGATATGAGATCCGATGGCACAAAAAAGTCACCTGTGCGTATGCTTGTCTACCTGCTGCTTCTGGCGGCGGTGGTGGCCCTGGGCTATTTCACCGACATCGTTGACTTCACGGAGCTGAAGGCTGTTTTTTCTCTGAAGCTCACCGCCCTGCTGAAGCTGGCTGTCATGGTCCTGCTGGTGCTGCTGGTGTCCAACCTGGTCATCTTCATTCTGCACGGTATCAAGCCCCGCACCCACCGCGGCGGGTCTGTGCTGTCGCTGCTGAGCAGCCTGGTCAAATATGTGGCCGGCATCATCATCGTCTGCCAGAGTCTGTCCCTGCTGGGCGTTAACGTGGGCACCATCATCGCCAGCGTCGGCGTGCTGGCCCTGGTGGTCGGCTTCAGCGCCGAGAGTCTCATCGCTGACGTGGTCATCGGCGCCTTCATGCTGCTGGAGAACCAGTACAACGTGGGCGACATCGTGGAGGTCAACGGTTTCCGGGGCGTGGTCACCAAGATCGGAATCCGCACCACCTCCATCACCGACGGCGGCGGCAATGTGAAGATCATCAACAACTCGGAGATGAAGAACATCCTCAACCGTTCCGATAACAACTCCTGGTCTGTCAGCGATATCTCCATCCCCTATGAGACAGACCTGGAGAAGCTGGAGGCGCAGCTGCCCGCCCTGCTGGAGGAGATTTTCCGCGCCCGGGGCGACGTGATGCTGGATGTACCCCAGTACCTGGGCGTCCAGACGCTGGACGCCTCCGGCATCGTCCTGCGCTTCTGGGTGAAGGTGGCGGAGAAGAACATCTACGCCGGCGCCCGCGCCCTGAACCGTGAGCTGCTGCTGGGCTTCCGCCGTCTGGGTGTGGAGTGCCCCTTCCCTCAGATGGACGTACACATGAAATAAGCCATGGAAGAGAAGAACAAGGAGTTCACCCTGGCGCAGGAGCATGCCGCCCCTCCACCGGAGTGCGCTGCCCTCCCGCCGGAGGTCCTGCCGCCGGACACCGTCCTTCCCGGCGAGGCCTCCGCCGCGGAAAGCGCCGCCGCGCTGAAAAAGAAGACCGCCAAGTGGAAAAAGATCGCCATTATGCTGGTGGGCCTGTCGGCCATGACGGCGGTGGCCGTCACCGGCGGCACAGCGGAGGATCCCGCCCCCGCAACGCCGGACACCCCGCCGGTCCAGCAGGAGCCGTATGTTCCGCCGGAACCGGAGCCGGAGCCCCTCGCCGGTGTTCTGCACTATACCATATACAACGATACCTTCGACGACAGCGGCGTGCCCCTGATCCTGGCCGAGGGTACCGTGGACATGGCCGCGCTGTCCGATACGCCCCTGGCGCTGCCCCAGCCGGAGACGCCGTCCGATGGCAGCTATGCGTTCCTGGGCTGGGCGGGCCGGTATGACACCGCGGACGGAAAGGTCTGGACGACGGTGCCGGACCCGCTGACAGCGGACTTCGCGGCGTCCATCAGACCCGGCGATACGGGGGAGAGGTCGATCGTGCTCCGCGCCGCCTGGCGGCTGACGGAGCAGAGCCGCTATCCCTGGTCCCTGACGCTGGACGACGGCGTCACTGCCGTCACCTATGAGGCGGCGGTGCCTATGGCCTCCGGCGGCGACGTGTACCTGTGTGCCTACCCGCAGCCCACCCGCGACGGCTATCGCTTCACCGGCTGGCTGGACGCGGCAGGGGAGAGGGTGGACCTTCTGCCCGCCTCCGCCTTCTTTGCCAAAACCGCCGACGGCGAAACGGACTGGCGTACCACCGTCTCTGTCACCCTCACCGCGGACTGGGAGAAAGCATAACAAAAAAGAACAGTCCCTTTAGGCCGCCTGGCATAAGAAAACATACGCCGCAAAAGGCGCGTTTCGCGCA
>SAMEA104315420__coassemble_139_pt1 | contig 74607 bp, 65 predicted proteins | sample SAMEA104315420__metabat2_low_PE_030 | metagenome-assembled genome bin SAMEA104315420 (sample SAMEA104315420) | gut metagenome | biome: Monkey gut; feature: monkey-associated habitat; material: faeces | place: China | collected 2013 | reverse complement strand
GACTGGCTGCCGGGGCAGCCGCAGGGCAGCGTCATGCCCTGTTCCCGCATTTTCCGCTGCTTGTTCTCCATGACGGCTTTCTCATCGTAGGCGGCGGCCTCCCGCTCCACAAAGGTGATGGCCCCGGTGGGACAGGTGGGCAGGCAGTCCCCCAACCCGTCACAGTAGTCGTCCCGCATCAGCTGCGCCTTGCCGTCCACCATGGCGATGGCGCCCTCGTGACACGCCTCGGCGCAGGCGCCGCAGCCGTTGCACTTATCCCTGTCGATCTCAATGATTCTCCGTACCATATTTTTGTCCTCCTTGCGGTTCTTCTTGACTTTGTGGCTTCATTTTACTATCATAATTTATGAAAGTCTGTTGGTATGCCAACGAAAAGGAGAAAAATATGCGGATCAATTTGGGAAACACCCCGCTATTTCGCGGCATGACGGTGCCGGACATCGAAGAAATGCTATGCTGCCTGCGCGCCGCAGAGCGCAGCTATAAAAAGGGCGCGGTCATCCTGCCGGAGGGGACGCCCACGGAGCAGCTGGGCGTGGTGCTGTCCGGCCGGGTCATCATCGAGATGGGGGACGTGTGGGGCAACAACAGCGTCCTCAGCAGCGTGGGCGCGGGTGGTATCTTTGCGGAGGCATATGCCTGCGTGCCGGGCGAGCCGCTGATGGTCAACGTCACCGCCGCCGAGGACACGGAGGTGCTGCTATTGCACATCGGGCAGGTGCTGGAGCCCTGCGCCAAGGTGTGTCCCCGCCACCTCCGGCTGCTGCGAAACCTGCTGACCCTCTCCGCCGGGAAGAATTTGCAGCTCTCCCGCCGGGTGCTGCACACCTCGCCCAAGTCCATCCGCAAGCGGCTGCTGTCCTATTTCTCGGAGTGCATCAAGCGCACCGGCAGCTATGAATTCGACATACCCTACAACCGCCAGCAGCTGGCGGACTACCTGAACGTGGAGCGCAGCGCGCTGAGCAATGAGCTGTCCCTCATGCAGCGGGACGGGCTGATCCGGTATGAGAAAAACCACTTTGCCGTGACGGAACAACTGGGGCAGCGGTGAAGAAAAACAGGGAAGCGTGCGGCGTGGTAGGATGGTTCGCTTTTGTCGGCGTGTGCGCTATAAGTGTGCTGCGAACCGGCTTTTTGAGATTTGTTGACCTTTCAACGAAAAAATTTGGCTTAATTAGGCAAATAATACTCTGATGCACCAAAAATTGGCATAAATTCCCTCTGTAACTATAAGTGTATGAGCAGTTGCACGTTTAGGATATTAAAACATGACCAAAATGCACATACAATACAAGTTAAGAACACTTCATCTGCAGGAGACTTGTTTGTATGATAGACTACGCATTTATAGGCGCACGGCTCAAGGAAGCGCGCATACGGAAAAACCTGACGCAGGAGCAGCTGGCTGCAATGACTGATGTGGGGGTCTACACATATCAGCCATATTGAAACCGGCATGACGATTCCCAGCACAAAGCTGCTTGTGCAAATGATGAATGTTCTGGACTGTGATCCCGCCGAGGTGCTGTGCATGGAAATGCGCAGTGCGCGGCCTGTCCTGAACAGTTGGCTTTCTGATCTGGCCGCAGATTGTAACGAGGATGAAATAAAAATCATCACGGATACTGTCACGGCATTGAAGGCAAGCCTGCACCGTAACTGGAGCGAAGATAAATAAAGGGGATAAGCCCACTTTTGCATAACGGAAGCGAAATTACCGGGAGAAGGAGGAACAAAAAAACGCTGCAAACCCCGAAAAAGGCTTGCAGCGGTGCTTTCTGGCGTCCCAGAGAGGATTTGAACCTCCGACCCCACGCTTAGGAGTTATAACATTCGGGTCGTGCCGTGTGGTACGCCGTGCTTCAAAATGTCCGCAAACCCGCATGAATACAGGATTTTTTATCGAACTGCCTGTTGCGGGGTATTCGACAGTATTGCCTGATATTGGCAAATTTGGTGCCAAAATCGGGGCTGCTATTAGACAAATATTAGACAGAATCGTGGCCGATGACCGCCGATTCAAAGGCGCTTTGGAACAATTTAACTCTGAAATTTGACAACAAGCAAGAGGAAACCGGCGAGAGCTGGTTTCCTCTTGTGATATATATCTTATTTGAAAAGAATTCAAGAAAATGCAAATCAACGTGTGAGTGGAAACAGGTTGTCCGTATCAGGCACGATATGTTATAATTGGGGTACTACCAATTCTGAAGGAGAGCGCCTATGACAGAAGTTGATCGTGACATTGGATTAGTCCTGCTGAAGCGCCTGTGGAAACAGAACTTGATCACGGAAGCAGTCTACGTTGCAGCTTGCAATTCCAAGTATTTTGACAGAAAGAATTTTACTCCGGTGGCAGAGTCTTTTAGGGCTGAAATTGAGAAAAGCGATGAAGCCGCTGATGACGCAATCAAGTAAAAACGCAAATAGAAACTGAGAAAGAGACGGTGTGAACCGTCTCTTTTTCTATATTAAAATATAAGGGAGGAGGAACGCCCATGGCTGTATTCAGGGTGGAGAAAACGCGGAACTATACCGTCATGTCAAATTACCATCTGCGGGACAAGTCCCTGTCGCTGAAGGCAAAGGGCCTGTTGTCCCTGATGCTGTCGCTGCCGGAGGATTGGGACTACACCACCAAGGGACTGGCGCGCATCTGTAAGGATGGCGTGGACAGCATCTGTGCCACGGTGCGGGAACTGGAGGGCGCGGGGTACATCGTGCGGGAGCGGGAACGCCACGCGGACGGTACGCTGGGCGGCATCGAATATACCATTCTGGAGCAGCCCAGAGAGCCGGAGCCACCTAAACGGGAAAATCCCGTTCAGGCGGAAAATACCGGCGACGCACCTAAACGGGCTTTTCCAGAACAGGTAAAACCTGTCTTGGAAAAACCTGAACAGGAAAATCCCGCGCAATTAAATATACAAGAAGAAAGTAAAGAAATACTAAGTACGGATTCTACTAAGTCCTTCCCTTCCTTTCCTCATAAGGGCAAGCCTATACAGGAGAGCGGAATGGAGCGACGGGAGACATACCGAGAGCGGATCATGACCAATGTGGACTACGATTATCTCGTCGGTTACACAGAGGTAGATCGCGCACGGTTGGACGAGCTGGTGGAGCTGATGCTGGATACCGTGTGCTCCACCAAGTCTACCATCCGCGTGGCGGGCGAGGAGCTGCCAGCGGAGGTAGTGCGTTCAAGGCTGCTGAAGCTGACCGGCGCACATCTGCTGTATGTGCTGGATCGCGTCAGGGAGAATACCACTGACGTGCGCCATGTGAAGCCATATCTGCTGACCGCACTGTATAACGCGCCGTTGACCATGGATAACCACTACGCGCTGATGGTGGGACATGATCTTAGCGGCGGAAGCGGGTAGAGAAGTAGCTATCCGGCACAAATTGCCGAACAGCTATTTTCGTAATGATTTGGTTTGGATGAGCGTCAAATGCAGAAGGCTGCGTACAGAGGGACAGATTTCAGGCCATCCTTTTCCCCAAAGTTCTTAAGGGACAGGCGTATCGCACAGGAGGGATGATAGGTGCCGATGAACAGATTGAGACTGCGGGAACGGACGTGTTCGCCCTTCTTGACCTCAATGGCCATGACTTGATTTCCACTTTGCAGAACGAAATCCAGTTCGGCGGTGTTGTTGCTTTCCCAATAGTAGAGGTCATGCCCATTTGCGGCCAACTGCTGCGCCACATAGTTTTCCGTGACAGCACCCATGAAAGTGTTTCCCTCGCCGGATAAAACGGTCTGCTGGGAAAGCCCGGACTTTGCGGTCAAAAGGCCCACGTCTCCCATGTATAGCTTAAAAGCCGACAAGTCCGCATATACAGAAATGGGTTCAAATGCCTGACTGATGCGCTGACATTTCAGCACGACCCCCGCCAGATACAGCCATTCGATGGATGCACCGAACAGGGAGGCGCTGCCGCCTTTTTGTACGACCTTGTACTGGAACTTGCGGTTGTCCTTTGCCAACTGCGCTGGAATGGAATTGTAGCAGGCGCGGATCTTCACACTGTCGGCGTTACTGGCGTACTTGGCCATATCCGCGATGTAGTTGTCCAATATTTCATTCTGCACCAGGGAGACATCCAAAAAGCTGCCGCTTCTGAGGAAGGCGTTGATGCTGGCGGGCATACCGCCAATCAGCAGATACTCACGATACAGCTCAGTCGCCTCCGCATGGAGCGCGTCAGGCAGGGCAATCATCGTTTCAAAGGCGGAACGTATTTCAGAAGCAAGGAACTCCTTACCACGAGCCCATAGGTATTCCTCAAAATCCAGAGGATACATGGTAATCGTTTCGACCTTTCCCACAGGGAAAGAATAGTGCTGTCTGTTGATGGCGACACCCAATAGGCTGCCCGCCGCTGCAATGTGAAATTCCGGAGTTTCCTCACAAAAATACTTCAATGATGTCAGCGCACGTTCACAGGACTGAATCTCATCAAAGAAGATAAGCGTTTCTCCTGCGATAATGCGTTCGCCGGTGGAGGCTTCCAAATAGCGCAGCAGACGCTCAGGGGCAATATTATCGTTGAAGTAGGAGGCGATGGTCAGATTCGTCTCCAGGTTGACATAGACCACGTTCTTGAATTGTTCCTCGCCGAATTTGCGAAGGATATATGTTTTGCCTACCTGTCTGGCCCCGTTGACCAATAAGGGCTGACGCTCAGAGGACTTGTTTTTCCACGCTATAAGCTGCGCTTCGACTTTGCGTTTCATGTGGATCACCTCATTGACAGTTTAGCTCTTGTAAAACGTTAAGTCAAGAAAAATATGTAGAAACGCGATTTTTTCCCACTTAAAAATAGAACGACAGTAAAGCACAAGAGCCGGAAGGCTCTTTTTTTGTTGCACGAAATGGAGGTGTGCTTTTGAAAACCATCGCACTGGCAAATCAGAAGGGCGGCGTGGGGAAAACCACCACAGCTGCCAGCTTGGGTGTCGGCCTTGCCCAGCAGGGTAAGAAAGTCCTGTTGGTGGACGCCGACGCCCAAGGAAATCTCACCCAAATGCTGGGGTGGCGGCAGCCGGACGAGCTTTCCCCCACACTGGCCGACCTGATGACAAAGACCGTCAACGAGGAACCTATCGCACCCGGCGAGGGGATTCTGCACCATGCGTCCGGCGTCGATCTTGTCCCCGCCAATATTGAGCTATCGGGACTGGAGGTGACGCTGGTGAACATCATGAGCCGGGAGACGGTGCTGCGGCAGTATTTGTCCACGGTGGCACCGGCCTATGACTACGCCATCATCGACTGTATGCCCTCGCTTGGGATGCTGACCATCAACGCACTGACAGCGGCGGACAGCGTTATCATTCCGGTGCAGGGGCAGTATTTGGCCGCCAAGGGGCTGGAGCAGCTCATGCGTACCATCGCCCGCGTCAAACGGCAGATCAATCCCCACCTGACGGTGGACGGTATCCTGCTGACCATGATGGACAGCCGCACCACTCTGGCCAAGGAAATTAGTGAGCAGCTGCGCAGAAACTACGGCAGCCGGGTATTCGCCAGCGAGATACCCCGTTCTATCCGCGTGGCGGAGATCAGCGTCACGGGAACCAGCATTTATGAGCATGACCCAGAGGGAAAAGCGGCACAGGCGTATGCCGCGCTGACGAAGGAGGTGTTGCAGCTTGGCCCGCAAATTAAACGGCATAGAGCTGACCCGGTACGATGACTTGTTCAAAACAGACTCAGAGCGGGAGACCGACCATCAGGAGCGGGTACAGATCGTGCCGGCGGAGCAGGTGTTCCCCTATGCGCGGCAGCCGTACTCCGTAGACCGGCCCAGCGCCGATCTGGTGCGGCTGATGGACAGTATCGAGCGCACCGGCATTGCCGAGCCGCTGATCGTCCGTCCCCGCAGCGAGGGCGGGTATGAGATCATCTCCGGCCACCGGCGCGATTATTGCGCCAAGGTGGTGGGACTGGATACCCGTCCGGTCATTGTGCGCAATTACAGTGACGAGGACGCGGATATTCTGGTGGTGGACTACAACATCAATCGGGAAAACCTGCTGCCCAGCGAGAAAGCAAAGGCGTATAAGCTGAAGCTGGACGCTATGAGGAGAACGGCAGGACGTCCAACAAAAAATTCTCTCCAAAATGGAGAGAATTTTCGGGGACGTTATTCTGTACAGGTTTTAGCTGAGCAAGTAGAAGATAACGTGACCGCAATCCAGAGGTATATCCGCCTGACAAACCTGATTCCGCCGCTGATGGAGGCGGTAGATGCCGGAAAACTGAAATTCGTTCCGGCAGCCGACTACATCTCCCGCCTGACCGAGAAAGAACAAACCTATCTCCAGTTCCTCATGGAGCGGGACGAGGTGTCGCCCTCCGTAGATCAGGCGCAGCGGCTCAAGCAGATTAGCGCGGAGGGGAAGCTGGAGAACAACATCATCGACCTCATTATGCGGGAGGAAAAGCCGCTGGAGCGGAAGGTGACGCTGCGGAACGACCGGCTGCAAAAATATTTCCCTGCCAGCTATACCCCCAAGCAGATGGAGGAGGTCATCATCAAGCTGCTGGAGGGCTGGCATCGCCGCAGACAGCAGGAGCAGGCGCGGTGAGGAGGTTGGTTATGCGAAGGAATGAATTGCCCGATTTCTGCTTATCCACGCTGCCCTCTTCGGGGCAGCTCATCATTCTCAAGAGAGGTGAGCGTGGCTACTACGCCTCCGACTGGGACACCGGAAAGCGGGAGGAAAATCAGAACATCGCTCGAGAGCATAATCGGCAGCGGGGCATTTCTGACATACAGGCAGCTGCCATGAGTGCCGGTTCCATGTTCGGTTGGCATACGCCGGGAGCAGACCCGCAGTGGTATTTGGACAATGCCAGATATAGGAACGCGATGATGGCGAAGGGCCATGTCAAAGACCCGATTATGAGCATCTACTATCCGGTGGACGATTTTCTGCTGCGGTATGAGATCTTGGGAGAAGCGAAAATGTACCTTCCGGTATCGGCGATTCCAAAGGAACTGTTGGGCGTGAGGTCACAGTTCGTCATGCAGCCGGATTTGGTCTGCGGTGTACCTGCCATGCCGGTGAAAGCGCAGCAGGCACAGAACGGCAGCTACACCTTAGAACTGGAAAGCGGCAGCTACGTCATTGGAGAGATCATCAATGCGGACTATAAGATCACGGCACGGGTGCGCGTGGGAAACGCCGAATTTGCTTTGGGTGAACACCCGAAAGCGCCTGCACCGTTCGTTACCTGGCAGCGCAACTGCAAGAACGACGGGGATGGGCCGCCTAACTTCTTCTGGGGACATTACGGCGCAGACCGTGCGGCGATGATCGAGGATTTCTGCGAACGGGCAGGCAGCGAGTATCAGGAACAAAAAGAGCGGCGAGTACAACGGGAGCAAAGCCGTACTGCGCTGAAAAAGGAACGAGGTGAAGAAAGATGACAGACCGTGAGCCGGTAAATATCATGGGCGTTATCGCCTTTCCAGAGCCGGATAAGAGCAAACGCCGGATTCGCTTTATTGATGCGGAGTACAATACGCTGTTTTATATTCCGGATGGCGCCAGCATCGTCATGACGCGGATGGATGGCGGCAGCGTGATACGGCTTTGTACCTATATCGACGACTACCACACATTGGTCGGCAGCAATGTCTATCATATTTGTGAGTTTGCGGAGGTGGCGCAGCGGGCAGGCACGGTGTATGAGCCGCTTGATCCAACACAGCAGCCAGCGGACGCGGGCTGCTATGAGATATATCAGATCGACAACGTGGGTAAGGTGGACTACGCCTTTATGCGTTATGAGCATGCCAAGGGAAAACTGCGTGCTGCCCATTACCGCAAAGCCTTTGCCGGGGTGATGGCTCCCAACATGACGCTGGATAAGCTATACCAAAAGCACAATGCGGACACGCGGCCTTTCTGCCAGCGAATGCGCTCCCTATCGGAGAGCGATGTGATCGTGGTCAAGCGCGGCGGTGAGAGAAAGGCTTACTATGTGGATGCTGTGGGCTTTCAGGAAGTGCCGAGCTTCTTGAAGGGACTGCAAAAGCTGAAAGAACGGGGCGAAGCACGGTAGTCGAAAACCAATGCTCCCAACATTTTTGAGGAAGGAGGCAATGCCTTGGCAAGTAAATTTCAATTCATTACGGAGTTATATAGCCGCACACTGACAAGACTGACCGGCGACTATGAAAGCTGGACGGGCTTTCTGCGTTCGGCCTGCTATAACTATAAATGCCCGTTCGACGAGCAAGTCCTGATCTATGCCCAGCGGCCTGACGCCACAGCGGTGCTGGAGCTGGAAAAGTGGAACCGGCAGTTTGGCCGGTGGGTCAACGCCGGTGCTACCGGCATTGCTGTCATGGATGAAGCCCACGGCAAAGGGTGGCTGAAGCACTACTTTGACATCACGGACACCCATGCCACACGTATCTCGCGGCCCGTTCCCATCTGGTCGATGGAACCGGCCTACACGGAGCCGGTCATCGAGACGCTGGAGGCCACCTTTGGTACACTGGCCGAAAAGGATAATTTGCCGGACGCCATACTGTCCGCCAGCCGCAACGCTGTGGCGGATAATATGCAGGACTATCTGCGGGATCTGCTGGATTGTCGCGGCGGCAGTATGCTGGAGGAACTGGACGCGCTGAATGTGGAGGTCACATACAGGCGGGCGCTGGAGAGCAGCGTTGCCTATATGCTGCTGACCCGGCTTTCTCTGCCTGCCGCAGCCTACATACTGCCGGAGGATTTTGAGGGTATTTATTCCTTTGACACCCCCGGCACCATCAACGCCTTGGGCATTGCCACCAGCGATATTGCGGAGATGGGTCTTCGGGAGATCAGCCGGACGGTGATGCAGGCGCGGCGGGAGCAAAATTTTGCAAAGGATGCACAAATCGGCTATGATGCTGTCAAAGAGCAAAATAACGCCGAGAAAGAAAGGAGCGCAGAACATGGAAGTGACCTACAGGATGCAGGAGGGCTTTCGCCTGCCGAACCTGCTGCTGCCCCAAGAGGCGGAGGCGCATCTGGGCAGGTACGCGGAGCTGCGGAGGCAGTACATCAAGAAGCACCGCAGGGTGCTGTATACGAATCTCAAGACCAGCGGTCAGTTGGCGGCACATCTGGCGGAGATCGAGACGGCGGCGGAGAAGATGGTGACGCGGCTGGTGGCGCAGATGGCGCAGAACGAGGGCGTGACGGAGGAACTGAAAGCCGCCAATCCCCAGCGTTGGACGGGGCTGATGAACAACCTGAAGCACAGCGCGGAGGAAACGGTGCTGAACGATCTGATCTACAGCTAATAAGTGAAGAACCGGCAAGGGCGGGAAGTGCATCACTTCCCGCCCTTGCTGATAACAGAGCGAATTTATATCATGTTGCCACCTATCATCACTTTGAAAACGGCTTTGATGATAAGCTGGACTATCCTACGTTGGAAGAAGCAGAGGCTGCGGCGCAGGGCTATGTGGCCGGAACGATGGAAGCAGATGGCTTTGCCTATGATGGTGCCGCTGTTTATGATGCCGATGCGAACGTGTGCCTTCGCGTTTATGGGGACTATCCGGACGAAAAGGCGCAGGCACAGGCCTCAACCTATACCGCAGAGCACGATAGAGAGGCAGAGCTTCCGGCGTTTTTAGATGAACACCTCATTGAAGCGATACTGTTGGATGATGGCGGGCGCAAGCACACGCGGCAGGAGATTTTTGCGTTTTTTCAGACCAATAGGGATATTGCGACGCGCACGGAATTTCTGAAAAGCAGCTACAACGATATATGGGTGGAGGTGCTGGCCGGCGCGGACAAAGTCCGTGTGGGCTACCACGCCGAAAAAGACGGACTCTTGATGTGGGAGGGCAGCTATCTCTCCCGCACAGCGGAGTCCGTTTTTTCGTGGGGCGTGGTCACGGAAATGACCGAGAACCTCATTGAGCGCGGCGCGTATAAGATCAAGCTGGGCTTGCAGAACGCGCCGGTGATGGCGGAGCAAATGTCCCTCTTTGGCATGGGCGGCGGCACGGCGGTCTATGAAGTGCCGGAGACGCAGCGAACGGGTGAGCTGTTTCCCACCCGCACGGTGCCGCAGGCGGTTATCGACCAGACGCTGTATACGGCGGGCAACAGCCGCGGCAGCGCGGAGCGGATCGCGGTGTTCTATATGCGCCAGCGTCCGGAAGCGGAATGTATTGCTTTCCTGCGTCGTGAGTTTGGCGCGGAGAACGGGCGCGGCATTGAATATGAGGGTAAGAAATATGCCGTGTGGTTCATGGAGGACGGTATCCATCTGGCACAGGGCGACAGCATCCGCGCCGGTCACTGCCGTACCACGGTGACGTGGGAGCAGGCGTCGGCACGGATATTGGAGCTGCTGGAGGCGGGAACGTACCTTTCGGCACCAGAGCTGGAGCAGGCGCAGGACAAGGCGCTGCTTGAGATGGGCGACGCCCTGCTGATGACCGCCCGCGATTTGACCCAAGAGGGCCGCGCACAGGGCCTGTTCCCTCAGACGCTGGCCATCCACGACCAGCGCAAGGGCTATCCGGAGCTGGACGAGGATATGGTGGCCTTTGCCAAGAGTGAGGGCGGCCTTGCGGCGTTGGCCGAGGAATACCATGCTTTTTTGAGTGCCTATGAACAGGATCGCAGCATCATGCGTTTTCGACTGTCTGAGTATAATACACACCGGATCGGTGTGGTGCTGGACGGAATTGACCTGCCGGAGCGCAGCTTTATCGCGCAGCCGGATTTCCTGCGCCGGTGCAAAATGTTCATCACACAGGATGAGATAGACCAGTTCTTCCTGGCGGAGTCTGTGGACAGCCGCTTGGACGTGTATGCCTTTTTCTGCTATCCCCACACGAAGGAGGAGCAGCAGAAATTCATCAAAAGCCGTTTTGGTGAGTACAGCGGCGGCGGGCGCGATGGATATGACTATACGAAAACCTATAAGGGACTGACCTATCAGCGGGAATATGCCGGGAAACAGTATGATGAAGTCAAGCTGAGCATTCCCAATGTGGTCAAGGAGTATGAAAGGCTCATCGCGCAGAAACGCTTCCCTGGCGAGGATGCCATTGCCGCAATTCCGCAATATGAACGGCGGCAGTTGGCGCGGACAGTGTATTTCGGCTTTTCCGACGCGCCGGATGATATGCCGAGACCGTATCTCAAGGGAACGGACTACTATGACGCCGTTCCCGTCATTGAGGAGCAGCTGGCAGATAAGGCGAAGGCGGCGGAAATGCTGGAAGCCCTGACATCCTATTTGGATGGCATGGACGAGGGAGACCGGCACTATGATTCCTGCCAGCAGGCGAGGGAACAGCTTTCCGAATACGTCAACGGCACATTCAGCCTGTTTAACCATCGACACGACAGTGGATTGCGGCAAGCGGAGCGGGAAGCGACACCCATAACCCCCACCGGGGAAGTGGGGGTCACGGAGGAACCGGCACAGGAGCAAGAAATATCCCCGCTGCCGCAGGTACAGCAGAGAGAGGAGGAAGCGCCGCAGGGACAGGCGGCGATGCCGCCTGTCCCTCACCTGCCGAGAAAAAAAGAGAGGCTGGAGGCCGCCGCCCCGCTGTCGGCGGGCGGCGTCAACTACCGTATCACCGACGATGCTCTGGGCGCAGCGCCGCCCAGCCAGCGCTATGCCAACAATGTGGCGGCCATCCGGCTCTTAAAGCAGTTGGAGGCGGAGAACCGTCCCGCCACGCCGGAGGAGCAAGAGGTGCTGGCCAAATATGTGGGCTGGGGTGGCCTTGCGGACTGCTTCGATCCCAAGCACAGCCGGTATGAGGAATTGAAAAGCCTGCTGTCCGAAACAGAGTACGCCGCGGCGCGGGAATCCACACTGACCGCCTTCTATACGCCGCCTGTGGTGATCCGTAGCATCTACGCCGCGCTGGGGCAGATGGGCTTCCGGCAGGGCAACGTGCTGGAGCCTGCCTGCGGCGTCGGTCATTTCCTCGGTATGCTGCCGGAGGGCATGGCGGAGAGCAAGGTCTACGGCGTGGAGCTGGATGACGTTTCAGGACGCATCGCCCGTCAGTTGTACCCACGCAGCAGTATTTCCGTGCGGGGCTATGAAAAGATGGACTTCCCCGACAACTTCTTTGACGTGGCTGTGGGCAACGTTCCCTTTGGTCAGTTCAAGGTGCAGGATCGCCGCTATGACCGGCTGAATCTGTCCATCCATGAGTATTTCTTTGCCAAGACGCTGGATAAGGTGAGACCGGGCGGCGTGGTGGCGTTCGTCACCTCCAGCTACACCATGGACAAGCGCACCGGCAACGTGCGGAAGTATATTGCCCAGCGGGCGGAGCTGTTGGGCGCGATTCGTTTGCCCAACGATACCTTCAAGGCGGCAGCGGGTACGGAGGTGGTATCGGACATCCTGTTCCTGCAAAAACGTGACCGCATGGTGGACATTGAGCCAGAGTGGGTGCAGTTGGGGACGAATGACGACGGTATCACCATGAACCGCTATTTCATCGACCACCCGGATATGGTGCTGGGCGAGATGAAAATGGTATCGGGACCGTATGGCCCGGAGCCCACCTGTGTACCCTTTCCGGATCAGCCGCTGGACAGTCTTCTTGCCAACGCCGTGCAGAATATCCACGGCGAGATCACCGCATATGAACGCGAGGAGGAGCTGGAGGGCGAAGATCAGTCCATCGCGGCAGACCCCACCGTCCGCAATTTCTCCTATACACTGGTGAATGACAAGCTCTATTACCGTGAGGATAGCCGCATGAATCCGGTGGAGGCGTCCAAGACTGCCGAGAGCCGTATTCGCGGTATGATCGGCCTGCGGGATTGTGTGCGGACGCTGCTGGAGTACCAGACAGAGGACTATCCGGATGGCATGATACGCCAGCAGCAAGCAAAGCTGAACGACCTTTATGACCGCTTTACCCACGACTACGGGCTTATCAACTCACGGGGCAACGCCATCGCCTTTGATCAGGATAGCTCCTATTTCCTGCTGTGTTCGCTGGAGGTGCTGGATGAGGAGGGCGGCCTGAAGCGGAAAGCCGACCTATTCACCAAGCGTACCATCCGCAGCCACCGGCCTGCCGAAAGAGTAGATACGGCGGTGGAAGCGTTGGCACTGTCCATCGGGGAGAAAGCCCGCGTAGATATGGCGTATATGGGACAGCTTACCGGCAAGGACGAGGATACCCTGTTCGCGGACTTGCAGGGCGTCGTCTTTCTGAACCCTGATTACGGGGAAAGGGGCGGTGAGAAATACCTGCCCGCCGACGAGTACCTGTCCGGCAATGTGCGCCGGAAGCTGGCGGAGGTGAGAACAAAGGCGGAAACGGAGCCGCAGTACCTTCCCAATGTGGAGGCATTGGAGAAGGTGCAGCCCGTGGACTTGACCGCCAGTGAGATCTCCGTGCGGCTGGGTGCCACATGGCTGGATCCGGAGTATATCCGGCAGTTCATCTTTGAGACGCTGGACCCGCCCCGCCGTGCACGGTGGGACATTAAGGTGCATTACTCCCGAATCACCGGCGAGTGGCGCATCGAGGGCAAGAGCAAGGATAGCTATAATGTCAAGGCGTACAGCACCTACGGTACGTCGCGAGCCAGTGCCTACGATATCATCGAGAGCAGTCTGAACTTGAAGGACGTCCGCATTTTCGATTACCAGTACGACCCGGACGGACGGCGTGTGGCGGTGCTCAACAAAAAGGAAACAGCCATTGCACAGGGTAAGCAGGAGCTGCTGAAGGAGGCGTTTTCTGAGTGGATATGGAAAGGCCCGGAACGGCGGGAGAAGATCTGCAAGGCATACAATATCCTGTTCAACAGCAACCGCCCACGGGAATACGACGGCAGCCACATCAACTTTTCCGGCATGAATCCGGAGATCACCCTGCGGAAGCATCAGGTGAACGCCATCGCCCACATTCTCTATGGCGGCAACACCCTGCTTGCACACGTAGTGGGGGCAGGGAAGACATTCGAGATGGTGGCGGCAGCGATGGAATCCAAGCGGCTGGGTCTGTGTCAGAAATCTCTCTTTGTGGTACCGAACCACCTGACGGAGCAGTGGGCCAGCGAGTTCTTGCAGCTCTATCCTGCCGCCAATGTGCTGGTGGCCACGAAAAAGGATTTTGAAACAAAAAATCGCAAGAAGTTCTGCGGACGCATCGCTACCGGCGACTACGACGCCGTCATCATCGGACACAGTCAGTTCGAGAAGATACCTGTCAGCATCCAGCGGCAGCGGGCCATTCTGGAGCAGCAGATGGATGAGATCATCCTGGGCATTCAGGAGGCAAAAAATGCCCATGCGGAGAACTTCACCATCAAGCAGATGGAAAAGACTCGTAAGGGCTTGCAGAATAAGCTGGACAAGCTGAACGACCAGAGCCGGAAGGATGATGTGGTCACATTTGAGGAACTGGGCGTTGATCGGCTGTTCATCGACGAGAGCCACTACTATAAAAATCTGTTTCTCTATACCAAAATGCGGAATGTCAGCGGCATTGCACAGACGGAAGCGCAGAAGTCCAGTGACCTTTTCATGAAGTGCCGGTACTTAGACGAGATTACAGGCGGACGGGGTGTGGTGTTCGCCACCGGTACGCCCATCTCTAACAGCATGGTGGAGCTATACACCATCCAGAGGTACTTGCAAATGGGAGCATTGCAGGAGCAAGGCTTCCAGCATTTTGACGCATGGGCTGCCAACTACGGTGAAACGGTCACGGCTATCGAGCTTGCCCCGGAGGGGACGGGCTACCGTGCCAAGACCTGCTTTTCCAAGTTCAACAACCTGCCGGAGCTGATCTCCGTATTCAAAAATGTGGCGGACATCCAAACGGCGGATATGCTGAACCTGCCCGTGCCGGAGGCACACTACCACAACATCGCCCTGAAGCCGTCCGAGTATCAAAAGGAAATGGTGGCATCACTGGCGGAGCGTGCCGAGCAGGTACGCAACAAGCAGGTGGACAGCAGCGTGGACAATATGCTGCTGATCACCAACGATGGCCGGAAGCTGGCATTAGACCAGCGGCTCATCAATCCCATGCTGCCCGCCGACCCGGAGAGCAAAGCGGTCAAGTGCGCGGAGACGGTGTTTGACATCTGGCGGCGCACGGCGGAAAAACGCTCCACGCAGATGATTTTCTGTGACCTGTCCACACCCAAGGGCGACGGGGTTTTCAGCGTCTATGACGACATCCGCAGTAAGCTGGTGGAAATGGGCGTGCCGGAAAACGAGATCGCCTATATCCATGACGCTAAGACGGAGGCGCAGAAAAAAGACCTGTTCGCCAAGGTGCGCGCCGGTCAGGTGCGGGTGCTGCTGGGCAGCACACAGCGCATGGGAGCCGGAACCAACTGCCAGCAGAAGCTGGTGGCATTGCACCATTTGGACTGCCCGTGGCGTCCCGCAGATCTCCAACAGCGGGAGGGGCGCATCATCCGGCAGGGCAACGAAAATGCCGAGGTGGACATTTACAGTTACGTCACCGAGGGTACATTCGACGCTTACCTCTACCAACTGGTGGAGCGGAAGCAGAAATTCATCGCGCAGATCATGACCAGCAAGTCGCCAGTACGCAGCGCTGAGGATGTGGACGAACAGGCACTCTCCTATGCGGAGATCAAAGCACTGGCCAGCGGCAACCCGCTCATTAAAGAGAAAATGGATTTGGACATTGAAGTGACGAAGCTGAAGCTGCTGAAAAGCAGCCACCTTAGCCAGCGATACAGCATGGAGGATGCCATCAGCAAAACGTTCCCCAAATCCATCGCGGAGACGCAGGAGCGCCTTGCCGGGTACGGTGCGGATATTGCCGCAGTCAAGGAGCACACCGCGCCTAATGAGGACGGTTTTTCACCCATGACGTTGGCGGGTAAGGTCTACACCGAGAAAAAGGCGGCTGGCGCGGAGCTGCTGGTGCTGTGCCAGAATATGCTGACGCCGGAGGCGATGCAGATCGGCTCTTACCGCGGACTGACGCTGGAGCTGTCCTTTGACAGCTTTTCACAGGAATACCGGCTGACCATGATCGGGCAGCTGCGCCATGTGGTGACGCTGGGCACCGATGTGTTCGGCAATATCCAGCGCATGGATAACCTGCTGGAATCGCTGCCACTCAAGGAGCAGGCTTGCAGGGAAAAGCTGAGTGATCTGCATAACCAGCTGGAAGCGGCGAAGGTGGAGGTGTTGAAGCCATTTCCGCGTGAGGAGGAGCTGCAAACAAAGCTGGCGCGGTTGGAGGAGCTGAACGCCCTGCTGAATATGGACAAGCGTGAGCCGGAGGTCGTAGCCGAAACGGAAGCACCGGATAATAGCCAGCAGCCTCCGACAAGAAAAACGACAGAGTTAGAAAGGTAGGTCAATATGGGATACCAGGAGAGCTTTCTTTACATTGAGCCGCAGTGGAAATTCGAGAAGCTGATACGCACATACGAGAAGGCGGAGCAGGCCGGTTACTATCGGGTGGCTGGCGCAGAGCCGCGTTCCGTAGTCGTTCTCAAACAGCCTTTGGACAGTATACCGGCAGGCAAGCGGCTGCTGTGGGTGTGCGGTGATCGGGGCTTTCACAGCGTGGGCGGCGTGTTCGGCGGCGAGTGGAAAAGCAGGGCGCGTGTTCGCGTGATCCCAGTGGAGGAAGTGCTGCGGCCAGATGATTACCGGCTGGAGGGCATTGACCTGGACAGCGCCGCGCCCAGCGAGAACGCCTATATGCGGCGGTACAGCGTGGAGAACTACGCGCACCGTATGCGGGCAGGGCTGGCGAGATAGTGCAACACATTCGGAAATACGGAGGTTTGTGTCATGACAAAAGAAATGATGGAGGAAAAGCTGTATCAGAGGATGCAGGAGGAAAACCGACAATTCCTTGCGGAGCTGCGGGAGCAAACGGCGGACGATATTATTGCCCACGCCTATGAGATCGCCTGCCGCGACAATTTCCTGATGCTTTTTGAGGATGAAACCGGCCTGACACCGCAGCAGCTCAACGCCCTGCTGCGGTTTGAGCATCCGCTGGCAGAGTTATACAACGACTGGATAAAACGTGAGACGAGCGAGATGGACAATTTCCGCAGCAGCATAGAGTGCTGCGCCAACGATGCGATCCGCAGGGAGAAGGAGAGAAAAGCTCGGAAGAAAGATGTGCCGGAGAGGTAGAGACTACGGGCACTTTGGATACAGGAGAGCACTTGTTTTTTGACCTCAAATGTGGTAAAGTACTTTTGAAAATGCCCACCATAGCAACGCTAATCTTCTCCATTCAGAGAGCGGATCGAAAAAGTACGTCGGAATTGCAAAGGCGCTGTTTGCTTACGCCATACAAATTTCGCTGGACGCAGGATATGACGGAGTTTTGATATTCAAGGCAAAAACCAGTGAGCTCCTGAGTTACTATATGGAGAAATTTGGCGCACGGCAGGTTGCGTCATACGATCCGTATCGTTTGGTGATATGGGAAGACGCTGCAGAGGATATTTTGTCAACTTTTACTATGGAGGTGCGTGACAATGGATCAGAAAGAGCTTGAATATCTCCGGCGCATAGAAGATCACGCCGCCCAGACAGGGTGGGTCGCGCCGCTTACACAGGAGGATAAAGCGTATTTTGCTTATCTGCGGCAGGTCAGCAAGCGTTACAATATCAATATGTCCAAGGCGAACAGGCTGGAGTATGATTTTGTGATTCGCGTCGCGGAGAGTGAGTTTTATCTTCAGCGCGCCAATGCGTAACAATCAAAAAATCCGTGACAAAAGCGCAGGTAAGTGCCTGCGCTTTTGCGTTTTAGTAGCGCACTCCTTTCGCCGGCTACCGGAGTGATCTTCCGCCAGTCGTTGGAAAACTACGCGCACCGTATGCGGGCGGGGCTGGCGAGGTGAAATAGTTTGACAGCAATCGTAGACTTTGGTATGGTGCGCATGGTGATCGTGCTGCGTATGCTTGCGGGGCGCGCAGCCGGGAAAGGAAACTTCTGCACGGAAGTTCCCTTTTTCACGAAATAAAAATAGGGAACAAAACGGGCGCTCACTAATGCAGAAAGTTCCCTATTTGGAAAAGTGTGGTTTTGTCACAAGGGGCATGACGACGAATCAGGGAGAACCTCATCATCTGTGCCTTTGAAAAGTGCCAACAGCTTCGACACAATTATATTGAAAAGTTGCTCTTTGCGGTGTATACTACGGTTGAAAAGTCAGCACAAGGAGGGACGATGATGCTGTTTCGGAAAATCGAATCTCTTATCGAAGATCATCTGCAAAGCGATTCAAAGAAAATCCTTCTGATAGACGGTGCGCGTCAGGTCGGAAAAACCTATATCATCCGACATGTGGGACATAAACTGTTTGAAAACTTCATCGAGATCAACATGGTAGAGGACTCCATCGGCCCTCGGCTATTCGCCGAAACGAAAACCGTCGAAGACTTCTACCTACAAGTCAGTATGCTGGAAGGCAGCAAGATGAAGCAGAAAGACAACACCCTGATTTTTATCGACGAGATCCAGGCATATCCTCATCTGCTGACGCTGCTGAAGTTTCTGTCCCAAGATGATCGATTCACTTATATTGCCAGCGGCTCCCTGTTGGGGGTGACTCTGTCGCAGACTACATCGATCCCCATGGGCAGTATCCGTAAAGTTCGGATGTTCCCTCTGGACTTCGAGGAATTCCTCTATGCCAACGGGCTGAACGAGTTTGCCGTGTCTGCCATGCGGAAGAAGTTTGAACGACTGGAAGCCCTGGACGAGCCGACCCACAATAAGATGATGGACTACTTCCGAAAGTATCTGTTGGTCGGCGGTCTGCCGGATGCGGTCAATTCCTATCTGGAAAATCACAACATCCAGTTCGTCCGTGAGATTCAACAGGAGATTCATGATTACTATGCCGCCGACGCATCCAAGTATGACGAGGAGCGCAAGTTGAAGATCCGCCGTATCTATGACCTGATTCCCTCCAACATGGAGAATAAGAAAAAACGTGTCGTAGCACAGAGCATAGAAGATAAGAAGGGGAAGACCTTCGCAGATTATCAAGACGAGTTCGAGTATCTGATCAGTGCAGGCATTGCCCTCAATGTTCAGGCTATCTCTAACCCAGTATTCCCTCTGGTCGAGTCCACAGGGAAAAACCTGTTGAAGCTATACCTGAATGATGTGGGCGTCCTGACCGGCATCCTTTATGGCAATAACATCCGAGCTGTGCTGGACGATGAAGCCAGCATCAATCTCGGCTCCGTCTATGAAAGCGTCGTAGCCAGCGAGCTTATCGCGCATGGTTACGAACTGTTCTATTATGATAATCGCCATAAAGGTGAAGTAGATTTCCTCATCGACGATTATGCCACCTTATCCGCCGTCCCCATTGAAGTAAAGTCCGGTAAGGACTATACCATCCACAGTGCGCTGAATAACTTCGTGAAGAATGAAGACTATCATATTCAGAAAGCCTTTGTTGTGTCCAATGAGCGAACTGTCTCTACGAAGGGAAAAATCATCTATATCCCCATCTACTATATCATGTTCTTCCAGCACGGTCTGGAGGATAGCGAAGCAATGCAATTTTAAGGTAGGCGATAATGCCTTGACTGCGGCCAGCATTTAATATCAAAGCAGCCAAACAGCTAAAGGCAGTGGGCTATATTGCAGCCCGCTGTCTTTAGCTCTGCCTATTTCAACAGACGCAAAACAGGAGATGATCACGGAAAAAGGAGGTGATGTCCTATGCCGTTTATCCCGCCAGAGCAGTTAGCCCGCGCCCGTGAGATGGATCTGCTGACCTATCTGCGGTGCTGTGAGCCGGAGGAACTGGCCAGCGTTGGAGGCAATACTTATGCCACCAAAAGCCATGACAGCCTGAAGATCTCCAACGGGGAATGGTATTGGTGGTCACGGGGCGTTGGCGGCAGCAGTGCGCTGGATTACCTGACCACCGTGCGGAGGCTGTCTCTGCCGGATGCGGCGCAGCGCGTCCTAAGTGCCGGCGGCGTACCTTTGGCAGAACCGCCGCGCCGAAAAGCACACCCAACAAAACCATTTTGCCTGCCGCCCAGACACGCCGACAAACGGCGTGTTTTTTCATACCTGCGCGGGCGCGGTATCGACCCGGAGATCATCAACCACTGCATCAAGCACGGCCTGCTCTATGAATCGGAACGGTATCATAACTGCGTATTTGTAGGCTTTGCCGGTGACAGACCGGCCTACGCCATGCAGCGGGGGACGCTGCAAGACAAGCGTTTTGTGGGCGAGGTGGTCGGCAGCGACAAGCGGTATTCCTTCGCAGTGCCGATAACACCGGGGGACAGCCCTACCCTGTGCGTTTTTGAAAGCGCCATTGATGCCCTTTCCTACCTGACGCTGCTGAAGCAGCGGGGGAGGGACTGGCGCAAGGCAAACACACTGTCGCTGGGAGGTGTCGGGAAGGAGGATCGGCAGCTGCCACCGGCGCTTTCGCGGTATTTGAAGGCCGCACCCCATATTACCCGCATTGTGCTGTGTTTGGACAACGACGAGCCGGGGCGGGAGGCAGCGGCGGTGTTGAAGGAACTGCTGAGAGGATACGAGGTCATTGACAGACCTCCGGTGCGGGGAAAAGACTACAATGATCTGCTGAGGTATCGGCGTGACGCGCAGCGCGGCGAAGCCCGCTGATTTCTTTCTTCGGCAGGTATTGCAGGACGCGGCGCAGAGCGCCGCTGTCCTGGCAAGCATAGCATTTTGACAGCAAAACGCGCTTGTTAAGGGGCAAAGCCCCCTAAAACCCCATTAAAAAACGGAAGGAGCAGAACACATGAGAGAAATTGCAAAGCGCGTCTCACTGCGGCTGGACAGCACAGAGTACGCACATTTGAAGCAGCTCTCCATGGATACCGGCCTGAAAATGGAGCCGGTGATCCGCAGGCTTATTGTGGGCGCGGAACTACGTCCCCGTCCACCCGGTGAGCTGACGGAGCTGCTGCGCCAGCTGTCCGGTATGGCCGTGAACATCAACCAAATTGCCAAGGTGGCCAATGCCAGTGGTTTTGTCCGCATGGAGGATATAGCGCAGATCAAGGTGATGCAAGGGATGCTTTGGCAGGCGGTGAAAGAACTCTGATATGGCCATCACGAAGATCATCGCCATCCGTGACCGACTGGATAAGCGGGTAAACTATGCTGTCAACGGAGAAAAGACTACGCTGGATACGGGTATTACTTATGCCGCAAATCCAGAGAAAACGGAACAGCTGTTCTTTACGTCCGCCATCAATTGCGAAAGTTGTGAAACAGCCTATGCCGAGATGCAGACCACGAAGCGGCGATTCGGCAAGCTGGGCGGCGTGGTGGGGTATCATTTCATCCAATCCTTTGCGCCCGGGGAGGTAACGCCGGAACAGGCACACCGTATCGGCGTGGAATTTGCCGAGAGGCTGTTTGGCAAGCGGTATGAGGCGGTCATTGGTACGCACTTGGATAAAGCGCATCTTCACAATCATGTGGTGGTGAACTCTGTGTCGTTTGTGGACGGCAAAAAATATCACAGCAGTCCCGGCAGCTATTATTTTGAAGTGCGAAGCGCATCCGACATCCTGTGCCGGGAAAACGACCTGTCTGTAATCGCGCCGCAGGGCAAGGGGAAACACTACGCCGAATGGAAAGCGGAGAACACCGGCAAGCCCACTATCCGCAGCATCATTCGCGGCGATATTGACCGATTCATCGGAGAGGCGTATACATACGAGACGTTTCTGTTGCTCCTGCGGCGGGAGGGGGATGTGGTGCGGAACGCCCCCAGCCGTAAATATGTGACCGTGCTGCCGCCGGGCGGTAAGCGGGCGATCCGGCTGGATAGCTTGGGTGACGGGTATACGGAGCAGGACATCCGTAGACGGCTGGCTGCCCAGCGGGAAGGTGGAGCACAGAGTGCACCGGCCATGACACGCACGGGTAAGCGCTACCGCGTCAGAGGAAAGCGCCCTACCGGGCCAAAAAAGAAAATTACGGGGTTTCAGGCACTCTATCTCAGATACCTGTACCTGCTGCGAGGGACGCATCGGAAGAAGTACTTCCGGCGCGTCCCTTTTTCCGTGCGGCAGGAGGTCGTCCGACTGGAACGCTATGACCGGCAGTTTCGGTATCTGTGGGCGAACGGCATGACCACGGCGGAGGATTTGGAGCAGCGGATCGCCGCCCTTGAACGGGAGATATATGACGGTGAGCAGCAGAGAAAACCACTATACCGAGAAAGGAGAAATGCAGAAGATGAGGCGTACAAAACACAATGCAGTGCAGAGATCGACCGCCAGACCGCCGCCCTGCGGGAAAAGAGAAGGGAGCTTGCTCTGTGCCGCAGGATACTGGAGGATGTGCCTTTGGTATCCCGGCAGGTGCAGCAAGCCGAGGCGGAACGGCGGGAAGAAATGAAAAAGGAGGCGCGAAAGCATGAGTACCAACGGTGAAACCGCCGATATGGTGGTGCGGGAGAGCATCCAGATCACGGAGAGTGCTGTTAAGCTGGCGGGGCTGGGCGCAAAGAATCTGGCGGCTCTGCTGGTGGCAGTAGCCAAGGACAACCCTAAGTTGTCCGGCAAGACGGGACTAAAGCGGCTGATCCAGGACGGCGAGGAGTTGGCCATATTCTCCGTCAAGCAGGAGGATCTGCGGGGCTTCCAAATGGAGAGCAAGCGGTACGGTGTTTTGTTCTATCCCATTATCAATCGGGTGGAGAAAACCGGCACAGTGGAGATCATGGCGAAAGCCAAGGACGCCCGACAGATCAACCGCATCTTTGAGCGGATGGGCTATCCTGCGCCGGTACGGGAGGATGACACCGCAAAAAAAGCGAATCCCCGCGCTCGGTCAGAGAGCAGCTTCAGAGAGCGCGGGAATGGTGCCAGAACGTCTACCGAGATGGATAAGCCATCCGTGCGGGCGAAAATGCTGGAGCTGAAGAAGGTATCCGAACAGATGGCGCGGCAGGCAAGAACCATTGCCGCGCCGGAGCATGAACAAAGATAGGAGATTATTATGGCAAATTTGAGTGAATTGATTCGGCAGAAGGAGCAGCAGACCGAGGAATGGAAGCAGCGGAAGGCAGATGAGCGCGACAGCCTTAACGAGATGAATGACGCCGCCGCACTGCGTGTGACGGAGAGTACCGGCGCATTCCTGCATTATTTGGATGTGCAGGCGGACAATCCTCGTTTCAGCGCGTCCAATGTGCTGCTGGCGATGGAGCAGAACCCGGAGGTGACGGTGTTCAACAGCGTGAAGGGCTGGAATGGCCTGAACCGTAACGTCATGCGGGAGGAGGTGGGTATGAAGATCCGCGTGGGCGATACCTACGTCAGGGACGGACGGCAGTATCGCGGCTATAAGGTGGGGCGAGTGTTCGACATCTCCCAGACCGCAGGCCGCGGTCAGCCGGCAAAGAATCAGTTGGCAGACGGCAGCGATGCCATGAGCAAAGCGCTGTACCAGCTTCTGATGGTGTCGCCTGTCCCCGTTGTGACCGGCGATGCCCGTGGGCAGGATGCGCTGTATGACCCCAATCAGCAGCAGATCGTCGTCAGCGGGTATATTTCGGACAGCGCGGCGTTTCGCGCCTTGAGCCGCGAGATCGTCCATGCGGGTATTCATGATCATGGGAACTTCCCCTATTACAGCCGTGAGTCCTGCGTGTTGGGTGCGGATAGCGTCAGCTATATGCTCTGCCGCAGCTATGGCGTTCCCTGCGACAGACCTAAGCCCGTAGGGTTTGTGGAAATGTTTGATGGACTGGAAGCACGTGACAGGATGGGGGTTATTGCTGATTTTCAGCAGACCTTTTCCGCGCAGCGCGCCAGCATCCAGCGCGGCCTTGCACCGCAGCAGCAGGAAAAGAAACAGGAGCAGAGCGTAGAGAGATGAGCAAAAATTTGACGGCAGATATTTATGACCACATAATGGGAGTATCTTAAAACGAAGGGATGATGTTACAATGAAACGAACAATTTTCTGCGTGGCTCTGATCCTCTGCGCGGCAATTATGGCGGGCTGTGCGGTGCAAGCATCGGGCAGGGTGCAGTTGCCGATCTCCGCGCAGACGGAGGTGCCTCAAATGCGGAAAGCAGACGATGCCGCGGAAGTGGTGACTGCGCTGCTGCCACAGATGGAGGATGAGAGAAGTAAAGCCGAGGACAGTGCGGACACGCTGCTGCCTGTCGAGCGGGCGGGTGCGGAGAATGTGGATAAAGCCGCGGAAAAGCAGCCTGCACCCGCTGAAACGGCACCGCCCACTACCCCTGAACAGGCGGCAACACCCGTGCCTGTGCCGGAGGATAAACCTGCTCCCGCACCCACACCGGCACCTACACAGAAGCCGGCAGAGAAACCGGGGGAACAACCTGCGCCTACGCCCGAACCTGCCCCTGCGCCGAAGCCTGCCGCCAGCGGGAACATCTACTCCATCGCGGAGGCTATCCAAGCGGGCAACGAGTACGCAAGAGCGCAGTACGGCGTGACCATCGACACCAGTATGACCGCCGCCGACTCCAGCTACTTCCCCGGCACGGCGGACAGCGTGGCATGGCTGGCGGAGAACGGCGGACAGGCGGCACTGACCGCCGCCGTAAAGGGCAACGTGGACGCCACCTTCGCCTGCCTCGCCGCCATGGACGGCGCGGAAACGGTCAGCGCGTATGCGCGGTTCAACTGCACCGCCCGCTACAATGCGGCATCGGACGAATACATCGTGGTGGTGCTGTACGGATAAACCAACTGAATACCCGATCAAAAGGCCGACAGCGTATGCTGCCGGCCTTTTGCGTTGGGGGAAAGGAACGCTATGAAGAAAACCATTCCCAAGCTGCTGACGCTGGTGTGCCTACTGGTGGCTGTCATGGGGCTGTCCATCGTGACCGCCCACGCAGCCACGGTCACAGGCACGATCAGCGGCGGTAACGAGTACCGCTATCACGAGGACAAATCGCCGGTGTCCCAGTGGGGGCCGTACACCAGCAACAAGCTCAAGTATTTCACCCGGAACGACACCGGGGAGACTGTCCCGGCCTACTGCATGGAGCCGGAGGTGCGTTCGGCCAGCGGCGATTTGCAGTATTCCTCCACGTCATGGAGCGACCTGACGTGGAATCAGCGGTATGCTGTGACGCTGGCTATGGCCTACGGCTACGGCGGCAACTATGATTTTTATGGTATCCACCCGGACTGCGCGCAGCTGGCGACACAGGCGGTGATTTGGGAGTTCGTGTGCGGCTACCGCGGCACGACCTATCCGTACACCCTGTATGATACCACCTGCGCTGACCTGTTCCACTACGCCGGCGACGGCGTGCAGGAGGCGTATGACATCCTTATTGACCGCATTATGGGGCATGGCGTGATTCCCAGCTTTGCGGTGAAATACCGCAATCAGCTTTCGGACGCCAATGCCATTACGTTGACATGGGACGGCAGTCAGTATGTGGGTACAGCCACCGATACCAATGGTGTGCTGTCGCAGTACTACTTCCGGACCAATATCAGCGGCGTAACCGTCAGCCAGCGGCGCAACGTGCTGACCGTGACGGCCACAAAGGACGCTGCAGCGAAGCTGAACGGTTATATCAGCAGCGACTACGGCTACGCACTGGATGTGGAGGGCACGGAGGCTGTGCTGCTGGAGCCCAGCAATGGCAGCAATTATCAGGCTTGCGCCGCGCTGACCTCGCTGCCCGACCCCGTGTGGGCGTACATTCATTTTAAGGTCAAAATTGTGGAGGAAAAGGGCAGCATCACCGTCCGCAAGGTGGATGCGACAGGCGCACCTCTTGCCGGTGCGGAGCTGCTGTTGGAAACCTCCGCAGATGGCAAGACATGGACGGAGGTGGGCAGAGTGACCACCGACAAGATCGGCGTCGCCAAGTGGGAGAATCTTAAAACCGGTGTGCAGTACCGTGTGACGGAGACCAAAGCCTCAGCAGGGTACACGCTACTGACCGAGCCGCTGCTCACAGGAACGTTGGACAGCAATAACCGAGACATTACCATCACTGCCTGCAACAACGCAGGATTTGCCCTGCCGTTCACGGGCGGCACGGGATTTACAACCTATTTCCTGTTTGCAGCACTCGCTCTTATGGCGAGTGTTTGTTTTCGCAAAAAAATCGAAATGAAGGAGACAACCAAATGAAAAAGATCCATCGCGTATTGGCACTGCTCATGGCCGTTGTTATGGCTTTGGGCCTCATCACCACAGCGTTCGCAGAGCCGATCATCGACACCAGCAAGAAAGCATCCCTTTCCATCTATAAATACGACATCACCACGGCCAGCAGCGATGGCGCGTGGGACGCGGAGTCCTACGTTTCCACCGGCCTGCATGATGACGCCGTCGTGAACAAGCTGGCAAAATACGCCATCCAGGGTGTGGAGTTCACCTACCTCCGCGTGGCCGACATCGCCATGAACAATGAGGTCGTGGACGGTCAGCGTCAGGTGGGCGTGCTATATGGCTTCGACAACAGTGATCGAAGCACCGCCGTTTTGTCTGCCATCGGTCTGACCGGCGCAGATGCTCACAAGACCGACAATGGTATCGACTACTTCACCAGCAATCTGCTGAACAACAAGCTGGCCGCTGCGCTGGCTGCCAATGCCACGAACGTGAAAAATGCGCTGGAAACGGCTGTGAAGAACGGCGGCGTAGCCATGAACGAGACGGATGCCACCGGCCACACCTCCGCATCCGACATGAAGCAGGGGCTTTATCTCGTCGTAGAGACTCGCGTCCCTGAAAACGTGACCTCCACCTGCAATCCTTTCTTCGTGTCCTTGCCTATGACCACCATCGACGGCGCGGCATGGAACTACGATGTGACCGTTTACCCCAAGAACCAGACCGGCAATCCTGACCTTGAAAAAACCGTGCGTGAGGCCAAGAACTCCACCGGCAAGAATACCGGCAGCCTGACCGACATCAAGGACGGTTACGCTCACACTGCTACCGCCTCCGTGGGCGATGTTGTGGACTATCAGATCATCAGCACCCTGCCCACCATCACGTCTAAAGCATCTGCTCTCAGCGAGTACACCTATGTGGACACCATGAGCAAGGGTATTCGGTATAACAAGAACGATGTCGTTATCGAGTTCTTCAAGGATAGCGGCTGCACCGACAAGATTACCACATGGGATGAAAGTTCCGGCAAGTTCACCGTGGCTTACGACGACACGCAGAACATTATGACCATCCGCATGACCGACACCGGCCTGGCGGAGATCAACGAGGCGGCCATCGTGTATACCGACAGCGTCAAGCGCGGGTATAGCGACTGCACCATGCGTATCACCTACGCGGCGACACTGACCGCCGATGCCAAGTTGGGCGATACCGACAATCCCAACGAGGTCGTGCTGACTTGGAAGCGTACCAACACGACTTACTTTGACACCCTCAAGGATTGCTGTCATGTGTATACATACGGCATCGACGTCCTCAAGCAGTTCAGCGATAACGGCGGCAACCTGCGGAATGTGAAGTTCCGTCTGCACAACGATATTGACGATTGCTATATTATCGCGGAGCAGAAGGATGGCGTGTACTACGCCAAGGGCTTTGCTTCCAAGAAGTCCGATGCTACCACCTTTGTTCCCAACGGCAGCGGCCACATTGTGGTCAAGGGTCTAGAAGATGACACTTATTCCCTAACCGAAATTACCACTGATAAGGGCTATGTGCTGCTGAAGGACGCGGTCAAAATCGTTATCAAGACCGCCGAGAACGGCCAGTGCGAGAAGTGCGGCGCCAAGCTGCTGACCGCCTCCGCCACCGTCAACGGCAAGGATGTCACCATGACCGATGGCAACGCCATCGTGCCCCTGACCGTGGTCAACAACCCCGGCTTCGACCTGCCCAAAACCGGTGGCTACGGCACGTGGATGTTCACCATCGGCGGCGTGGCACTGCTGGGCGCGGCAGCGTTTATCGTGATCCGTAGCCGCAAGCACAAGGACGAGCAGTGAAGCAGAAAAACGAAAGCACGCTTGCGGAACAAATTTTGATGAAACGGAAAATTTATTCCGATTTCGGAATATTTGGTTGACAGATGGCATATTTCGTTCTATAATGAGAATACTTCTTTTAGGAGGTGGCTTCCTTGGTAGAACGAAAAGAATATCTTGCTGAACTGGTCGGCTGGAAGGACGAGCAGGTCATCAAAGTTGTGACCGGCATTCGCCGCTGCGGAAAGTCCACGCTGCTGGCGCAGTATCAGGATTGGCTGAGGGTAAACGGCGTCACAGACGCGCAGATCGTATCGGTGAACTTCGAGGAACTGGAATACGAGGAACTGCTGGACTACAAAAAGCTGTACGCCTATCTGAAAGAACGCTTGGTGGCCGGGAGAACGACCTACATCTTTCTGGACGAGATCCAGAAGGTTGCGGACTTTGAAAAGGTCGTGGACAGTCTGTATGTCAAACCAGATGTGGACATCTACATCACAGGCTCCAATGCGTATATGCTCTCAGGCGATCTTGCAACGCTTTTGACAGGCCGCTATGTGGAGATTAAGATGCTCCCGCTTTCGCTGAAAGAGTTCTTGACGATCACAGAGTTGGACGCTGACCGCGGTTTTGCGGAGTACCTGCAATGCGGCGGACTGCCCTATGTTGCCAGGATGGATCGCACCACGGAAAAAGTGGAGACCTACTTAGAGGGCATCTACAACACGGTCATTGTGAAGGACATCGAAGACCGGCAAGCCCGCAAGGAGAGTGAGCCATCCAAGCGGAAGGTAACAGATATTGCGCTGCTGAAATCCATTGCAAAGTACCTCGCCAGCGTGGTGGGCAGCCCGGTTTCTGTTCGTAGCATCACAGACTATCTGATTTCTTCCGGCAGAAAGGTGTCGCCCAATACGGTGGATGATTATGTGGATGCCCTGACAGAGTCCTTTATCTTCTATCCCGCAGAGCGCTTTGACATTGTGGGCAAGCAGCTTCTGAAGATCAACAAGAAGTTCTATGTCGTAGATCTCGGTTTGCGAAATCACATTCTGCCGCGCAGAAATTATGACCTCGGTTTTTCTCTTGAAAACGTGGTCTATTTTGAACTGCTGCGCCGGGGCTATAAGGTGATGATCGGTAAGCTGGGCAACACGGAGGTCGATTTTGTTGCAGAAAAGCAGGGTGAGTACACCTATTATCAGGTAACGGCGGATATGACGGCGCAGGAGACCTTCGAACGTGAAATGCGTCCACTGACACTGATCCGCGACAATTACGAAAAGATCATCCTGACTGCCGACCATCTGACAGTTGGCAATTACAACGGCATCCGCGTGAAAAATCTTGTGGATTGGCTGCTTGAAAAAGACAACTGAATAATCATGAACAGTCCGACTGCAAAATTGCAGTCGGACTGTTTTATGCCCGAACGTAGTAGCTATAAGAAAAATCAAAATTGAAGGGGAGGTATTTTTTGAGACATAAATGGATACTTATTTCTTTCGTGCTGTTTGCTGTGGCGGGAGTTTTGCTGGCCTATCCATTGGTCAGCACGATCATCAACAGTAAATACCACTCTGACATTGAGACCGCCTACACCGCCGCTATTGAAGACACGAATACTGCTGAGTTAGAACAACAGCGGCAGGCCGCAGAGCGGTACAACGCCATGCTGTCCGGCGCAGCCATTGCAGAGGGAGGGGCATCCGCCCCTCCCTTGGCCTATGCCCAGCAGCTCACGGTGGGCGGCGCCATGGCCTATGTAGACATCCCCAAAATCAACGTATATCTGCCGGTGCAGCACGGCACGGACGCGGACACGCTGGAAAAGTCAGTTGGCCATGTGGTCGGCACATCTCTGCCGGTAGGCGGCAGCAGTACCCACGCAGTGCTGTCAGCGCACAGTGGACTGTCGAGTTCCAAGCTGTTTTCGGACATCGACCAGCTTGCAGTGGGCGACACGTTTTACATCCATGTGCTGGGCGATACGTTGGCATATCAGGTGGACAATATCGCTACTGTACTGCCGACAGACACCAGCCTGCTGCAAATCGAGGACGGCAAGGACTTGGTGACGCTGGTGACCTGCACGCCGTTTGGCGTCAACACCCACAGGCTGCTGGTGCGAGGCCACCGCATTCCGTACACCCCCGAACAGGCAACCGCTGCCGCCGTGGAAAAACCTGTGACATCCTCCTGGACGCAGCATTACCTCACCGGCTTGGGTGTCGGCCTTGGCGCGGTGGCGGTAATCGGTGGTGCTTACTTTTTGGTAAGGAGGAAACGCCATGCGTAAGACACCTTTTGTACTGGCTGCGCTGTTGGCCGTGGCGGGCATCTGCGTTGTGCTATGGCCGGTGTTCACGGGACAAAGGCTGCAAGCCGACACAGATGAGGCCGTGCAGAGCTTCCTCGAAGAGCAAAAGTCGGAGCAGCAATACCCCGAACTGCTGGCGGCTCTACAGGAGTACAACCGACTGCTTTACACTAAAAAGCAGTGTAATCTTACCGATCTTGAAGCCTGTGAGGAGCCTGCCGCCGACTTGACTGCCTACGGCATCGAGGATGAGATCATAGGCGTCTTAGAGATACCCGCTATGGAGCTGACTATGCCTGTCTATCTGGGTGCATCCGACGCTCACCTTGCCGCAGGCGCGGCGGTGCTGGGCAATACCTCCGCGCCCATCGGCGGCGAGGACTCCAACTGTGTCATCGCCGGCCACCGGGGCTGGCGCGGCGCGGACTACTTCCGGCATATCGACCGCTTGCAGGCGGGCGATACCGTGCAAGTCACAAATTTATGGGAAACGCTGACCTACACGGTGGCCGACATTCGGATCATCCAGCCCCATGAGGTAGATAAGATCAAGATACAGCAGGGGTGCGACCTGCTGACGCTCATCACCTGCCACCCCTATGCCAGCGGTGGACGGCAGCGGTATGTGGTGTATTGCGAGAGGGTGTTGCCATGAAGAAGATGCATCCCATTGCGTGGGCAATTCTCTGCCTTCCGATTGTGTACTTCGCAATGGTAACCGCCAGCGTCTATATCCCCGGAGAGAATGTTTTTGTACTTTTGGAGCGCATCAGCACTATGGTGAGGCGTCCCGATCTGCTGCGATGGACAGCGTATACGCCGCGTTTTTTGCTGGTGCTTCTGCTGCTCTACGGCGGCGGTGTTCTTTTATACTACGCTGATCATGAAAACCGCCGCCCCGGCGAGGAATACGGATCAGCCAAATGGGGCAATGCCCGCGAACTAAACAAGCGGTACGCAGACCGAGACGGGAAAAACGTTATCCTCACAAAGCGCGTTTCCATTGGGCTGGATGGCTACAAGCATCGGCGCAACCTCAATATCCTTGTGGTGGGCGGCAGTGGTTCCGGCAAGACGCGATTTTTCTGCAAACCCGGCATTATGAGCGTCAACTGCTCCTATCTGATCGTTGACCCAAAGGGAGAGATGCTGCGTAGTACCGGCTATCTACTTAAGGAGGAGGGATACGACATCAAGGTATTTGACCTCATCCACCCCCGGCAATCGGACGGCTATAACCCCTTTACCTACATTCGGGACGACCCGGATGTGCTGAAGCTCATGGACAATCTGGTGAAAAACACCACACCGCCCAAGGGCGCATCCAACGATCCGTTTTGGGAAAAGGCGGAGATCGCGCTGGACTCTGCGCTGATGCTATATCTGCTCTATGAGGCACCTGTGGAGGAACAGAATTTTGAAATGCTGATGTTCATGCTGGAATGTGCGCGAGTCATGGAGGAGGACGAACAGTACCAAAGTCCACTGGATCTGCTGTTCCAAACTTTGGAGGAGCGCGACCCGTCACATATCGCCGTGCGGGAATATAAGGTTTACAAGCAGGCGGCGGGCAAGACCGCAAAAAGCATTCTTGTGACGGCATCGGTGCGTCTGGCAGCGTTTATCTTTCCGCAGTATGCCGCCATGATGCAGACCGATGAGATGGATTTTGCTTCGATGGGTGAGCGTAAGCGCGCGATCTTTTGCGTTATTCCCGTCAACGACGGCAGCATGAACTATCTGGTCAGTATGCTGCTGACACAGTGCTTTCAACAGCTCTATCTGCGGGCGGACGAGCGGTATAACGGACGGCTACCCATGCCGGTGCGCGTGATACAGGACGAGTGGGCCAACGTTGCCCAGCCGGACAGCTATCCCAAGGTGTTGGCTACCTGCCGCAGCTATAATATCGGCATCAACATCATCGTACAGAATATCCAGAGCATAAAGGCACTGTATAAGGACGAGTGGGAGGGTATCATCGGCAACTGTGATACCCTCCTGTTTCTCGGTGGCGGCAACGAGCCCACATCACTGGAAATTGTGTCGAAGCTGCTGGGAAAGGAAACGGTGCATACCCGCACACGCGGGCGGACGAAGGGACGCAGTGGGTCAAGCTCTGTGAATTTCCAGCAGACCGGGCGTGACCTGATGACCCCTGACGAAATACGGATGCTGCCCACCAATGATGCGCTGCTGTTCATTCGAGGCGAAAAGCCGGTGCGGGATAAGAAGTACGACATCAAAAAGCACCCCAATGTGCGCCGCACAGCGGATGGTCGGGCGAAGCCTTACATCCACAACCCGCCTGTGCCGGACTACACGTTGCCCGACCTGCCTTACGAATTCCACACATTGGACGACTATACATTTTTGGAGGACGAACATGAAATTGAAGAAACCTAACACCATTGCAAGAGCCGTGTGTGCAGGCATAGGACTCACTCTCTGCTGTTTTGTGCCGGTCTACGCCACCGGCGGTGATCCGCTGACCATCGTCAACAATCTGTCTGATTTTATTTTCTCCATTATCAAGGCCATCGGCATTATCATTCTCGGCTGGGGCATCGTGCAGGTGGGCATGAGCATCCAGAGCCACGACGCCAGTCAGCGGACGCAGGGGCTGCTGTGTCTGTTTGGTGGCTTGCTTATTACCTTCGCCAAGGAGATCTTGACGCTGATCGGCGCGGTGTAAGGTATGGACAACAACTGGATCATTGACAATCTCAACTATGCCTTTGGCGTGTGGAACGACAAGCTGACGGAGATGTGGTCGCTGCTGACCCAATCGCCCCAGGCGTTTAAGGGCGGCACCATCTGGCAGACCATTCAGACCGTCAACGGAGCCATGCAGGGCATCGGCTACGGCCTGCTGGTGCTGTTTCTGACCATCGGTATCTTTCGCAGCAGTGCCAGCTTTCGGGACTTCCAGCGGCCTGAACACGTCCTGCGGCATTTTATCTACTTCGTCATGGCGAAGCTGGCTGTTACCTACGGTATCGACCTGATGGTGGACATCTTTGCAGTCTGTGCCGGTATCATCTCCGCCGCTGCCGGCAGCGTGGGCGGTATCGACGGGGCAACGGTGTCACTGCCTGCGGAGATAGCGACTGCTATCGAGGATGTGGGCTTCCTCGCCAGTATTCCCCTGTGGCTGGTAACGCTGCTGGGTTGCCTGCTTATCACGGTACTGGCGTTTCTGATGATCCTCACCGTATATGGCCGTTTCTTCAAGCTCTATTTGTACGCTGCGCTGTCGCCGGTGGCACTGGCGTCCTTTGCGGGAGAGGGCACGTCCCAAATGGGGCGTGCCTTTCTCAAAAGCTATATGGGCGTGTGCCTGGAGGGCGCGGTGATCGTGCTGGCCTGTATCGTGTTCTCGGCCTTCGCCGCCAGCGACACGGTGGTGTTGGGCGGCGGCTCGGTAGTCACGCAGGTATGGGGCTATCTGGGCGAGGTCATCTTCAATATGCTGGTGCTGGTAGGGCTGGTGAAGGGTGCCGACCGCGTGGTGAGGGAGATGTTTGGAATGTGAGAAAATATCGCCCTATACTTTCTTGCTAATTTCTGCCTTGGTATTAGCAGGAAAGGTGCCGTATCTTTGGGTTGCAAACGATTCTGCTGAGTAGTACAATTAGAAGAAAGCAAATTGATATACGAAAGGGCTTGTCATCGTGTTAATCAGATGTGCGGAGGAAAAAGATTTTCGGGAACTACGGCAGTTTTATGACCGTATGTGTGAGGTTCTGGGAGAAAAGGACTTTCTGCCGGAAGGCGATAAGGGAGGCTTTCCCTCGGACGAAATGGTCAAAAATGCGATTGCAGAGAAGGATCAGTTTATCGGCATAGAAGATGGCCAAATCGTTGCCGCGTATATCATGAATCATGACTGCGACGAGGCTTACCACACAGTTCGATGGCTGACAGATGCGGAAGACAAAGAGATGGTCGTTCTCCATGCTCTGCGAGTGCTTCCCGAATATGGTGGTCGCGGGTATTCCAAGCAATTGGTGCAGCACGCAATCGATACCGCAAGAGAAAGAGGGCTGAAATCCATTCGCCTTGACTGCATAGAGGGAAATGATATTCCACAGAAAATGTATATGTCGTTTGGATTTGCCTATGTAGATACTGTCGAAATCACATATGCGGACATCGGAATACCGAGGAAATTCCTTTTATATGAGTTTGCACTCTGACAACATCTTACTCATTAAGATAACAACGAAGAAAAGCACCGGTTTCCGGTGCTTTTCTTTTGCCTAAAAGGAGGAACACATGGAAATCAAAATCAACAAAGAAATTCGCAGCTATAAGGAAACCGTCTACTTCGGCCTGACAGCGCGGCAGCTTATTTGTTCGCTGCTGGCGGTGGGGACGGCGGTGGGGCTGTACTTCGCCCTGCGGGGCGTATTAGACCGCGAGACGCTGGGTTGGCTGTGCATCGTGGGCGCTGCGCCTATGGCGGCGGCAGGCTTCTTTCACTACAACGGCCTGACGCTGGAGCAATTCCTGTGGGCATGGTGCAAGACCAATTTCCTGCTGGCCGGCCGGCGGCTGTGGCACAGCGAGAATTACCTATACGACCTTTGGGAGGAGGACAAGAAGTGAGAAAACTATTCAAGGGCCGCAGCACGGAGCGGGACGCCTTTCGCATCCCACGCAGCGTGCAGCAGTCCATTCCCATCAAGCGCATTTATAAAGACGGCGTTTTTCAAGTAAGCGGCAGGTTTTCCAAGACCTGGCGCTTTTTTGACATCAATTATGCCGTGGCCTCGCCGGAAAAGCAGCTGGAGCTGTTTCTGGGCTACTGCGGCGTTCTCAACAGCCTGCCCATAGACGCAGGCATTAAGCTGACGCTGGTGAACCGCCAGCTCAATCGGCAGGAGTTCAGCCGGAATCTCCTGATGGCCTACCGACAGGATGGCCGCGACTACATGCGCCGCGAGTACAACGACATTCTGCTGGACAAGGCCAGCGGCAGCAACAATCTGGTGCAGGAGAAGTACATCACCGTGTCCGTGGCCAAGCGCAGCATCGAGGAAGCTCGCGCCTTCTTCGCCCGCGTGGGAACCGACCTGACTGCTGGCCTCGGCCGCATGGATTCCGGCATACGGGAAATCACCCTCACCGAGCGTCTGCGGCTGTTCCATGACTTCTTCCGCGTGGGGCAGGAATCGGCCTTCGCCTTCGACCTGCAAACCGCCCAACGGCGGGGCCACGACTTCCGCGACGCCATCGCGCCGGAGACGCTGCAATTCTTCCCCGACCACTACGCCGTGGACGAGCGTGTGGGCCGCACCCTGTTCCTGCGGGAATATGCCAGCTTCATCAAAGACACTATGATCACCGAGCTGATGGACTATCCCCGAAACATGATGCTGTCCATCGACATCGTGCCGGTGGCCACCGACGAGGCCGTGTCGGAGATGCACCGGCGCATCATGGCGGTGGAGAGCGACATCACCCGCTGGCAGCAGCGGCAGAACCACCACAACAATTTCTCTGCCAACATCCCCTATGATCTGGAGCAAATGCGGAAGGAAACACGGGAGTTTCTGGACGACCTCACCGCCCGCGACCAACGGATGATGTACGCGCTGGTGACGCTGACTCACCTTGCTGACAGCGAGGAGCAGTTGGAACAGGACACGGAGGCACTGTCCGCCATTGGCCGCTCCCACGGCTGTCAGTTTGCCACTATGAAGCACCAGCAGGAGGACGCCCTGAACACGGTGTTGCCCTACGGCCTGCGGCGCATTGACGCCATGCGGACGCTGACCACGGAGAGTACCGCCGTGCTGCTGCCCTTTAAGACGCAGGAGATCATGGACACCGGTGGGCTGTACTACGGCGTCAACGCTGTGTCCCGCAACCTTATCATCTGCAACCGCGACGCGATGCTAAACGGTCACGGCCTTTATATGGGCGTGTCCGGCAGCGGCAAGTCCATGATGGCCAAGCAGGAGATCGGCTTTGTGGCACTGAACACCGACCATGATATTATCGTGGTAGACCCCGAGCGGGAGTATGGCCCGTTGATCCGCGCCTTGGGCGGCGAGGTCATCACCATCTCCGCCTCCAACGGCAGCTATGTCAACGCGCTGGACATCTCCAAAGAATACGGCGACGGGCGCAATCCGCTGGTGCTGAAAAGCGAGTTTATCATGTCCCTGTGCGAACAGCTTATGGGGGCGGGCGAGATCGGCGCAAAGGAGAAGTCCATCATCGACCGCTGCGCTGCCAACATCTACCGCAAGTACATCCGCAGATACGAGGGCGACCCGCCTACGCTGAAAGACCTCTATGATGACCTTATGCGGCAGAAGGAGCCTGTTGCCCATGAGATCGCGCTGGCACTGGAGCTGTTCACTACCGGCAGCTTGAACGTGTTCGCCCATCAGACCAATATCGACACCCGCAACCGTATCATCTGCTACGACATTCAGGACTTGGGTGAAAACCTCAAGCCCATCGGCCTGCTGGTGATGCTGGACAGCATCCTCAACCGCGTCATTCGCAACCGGCAGCAGGGGCGGTATACCCACGTCTATATTGACGAGATCTATCTCTTCTTCGCCAGCCCCGGTGTGGGTGGCAAGAGTGCCATCAACAACTATTCCAGTGAATTTCTTTACAAATGCTGGAAGCGATTCCGCAAATACTACGCCACCCTCACCGGTATTACGCAGAATGTAGAGGAGTGCCTGCTGTCCGATACAGCGCGGCTGATGTTCGCCAACAGCGAGTTTCTGGTGCTGCTGAACCAGGCACCTACCGACCGTGCGGAGTTGGCCAAACTGCTGGATGCCAGCGACGCGCAGATGGATTACGTCAGCGACGCACCGGCAGGCCATGGGCTTATCAAGGTCGGCTCTTGCCTCGTTCCGTTCATCAACGAGCTGCCCCGCGATACGGAGCTGTACCGTCTGATGACCACCAAGCCGGGGGAGCAAAATGCGTGATGTCAAGACCCGTGCCGCCATGGAGCAGCCGAAAACGCGGCAGCAAAACGCCATACCCCGCACGGCGGTGCGTATCTTGCAGCGGCACTACGCCCAGCAGAAGAAGGAACGGCAGACCCAGCACCAGCCGGTGGAGTATGCCACGGAGCAGGCACAGCGGGGAACGGCGGATGCCGCCCATCTGACTTTCCACGCTACGCAGCAGCTCCAGCGAAAGTACGTCCTGCACAAATACCGTACCCAAAAGGTGCGGCAGCGGCAGGAGACAACGGCGGCGCAGGGGCGCCAACGGGATATGTGGCGGTCAACGGAGCAGCCCGCCGCCGCGCAGGGAACAACAGCAGAGACACCGCGCACCACAACAGTGCCGCGCCAACCGGCACAAAAACCGCCTACGGCTGCTATGACCGCCGCCCAGCAGCGGGCAAAGCAGCAAACCCAACGCGCCGCCCAGCGGCAGATGCTCCAGCAGACGAAAGCCGCCGCCCGCAAAGCAGGACAGCGGCTGGAGCAGATGGCACAGGCAGTGGGCAAGACCGTCCGCGCCGGTATCAAGGCGATAGCCGCAGCAGGCGGCGGTGTGGTGCTGCTCCTGCTGCTGGCCTTGCCGGTGATGGCGGTGGCGGCGGCTCTGTCTCCGGCAGGCGTCATCGCGGACAGTCACACCATGGAGCCCACCGGCGAAGCCATGGAGGTGTGGGAACGCCTGCCGGACGATCTCTCCATGGAACGGCGCATGGTGGTGACATACGCGCTGGCGCTGGTGGACAAGGTGAATTACTTTTGGGGCGGCAAATCGCTGGTGCTGGGCTGGGACGACCGCTGGGGCGAACTGACGGAGGTCACAGCTGAGGGCAGCGACAGCACCGGCACGGAGCAGCCCTACGGCCTTGACTGTTCTGGCTTCGTGGATTGGGCGTTCTATAACGCCAGCGGCGGCGAGTATGTGATCGGGCAGGGCGGCGGAGCCATGGAGCAGCACGCCAACTGCGTGGACATAGAGTGGGACGAAGTACAGCCGGGGGACTTGCTGTTTTATCCGGAGGATGAACACGTCGGCATCGTCGCAGGCCGCGACTGGCTGGGCCATCTGCTGGTGGTGCATTGCGCTTCCAGCACAGACGGCGTGGCAATCTCGCATCGAACCGGCTTCGAGACAGCCGCAAGGCCAGTGTGGTACGAAGATGAATAGAGGGCAGGGGAAACTCCCCTGCCCTGCTTTTTTCATGTTTAAGACTTCCGGCCTTTCAGCATCTTGTCGGGGATCATAGACGCGCTGATGAGATCGGCAGGATCAACTTCCAGTGCATCCGCAATATCGAAGAACACATCCAGCGTGAAGTTGTGTGCCGTTCCGGGCGCTTCGATGACGCTCAGAAGTGAACGGCTGATACCAGCTTTCTCCGCCAGCTTTTCCTGCGACATTCCACGCAGCTTGCGGAGGGTGACGATGGCAATGCCGATTTGGATAAAGCGGTCATTGTTTTTGAACGAAACAGTTTTACTCATGCGGAATGTCCTTGCCTTTCGTGGTATGGGTAAATTATACTGTTTCTCCACGCCACTTTCTGTCTGAAATAGAAAGCGTTTGACACGAGATGGTGACAATAGTATAATCTAAAACAATCAAATGCTTCCCTAATAAGACAAAGATATATTGTTGCAGACAAGGTGAACGATGGAAATGGATAAGCCGATACGCTGTGCCATCATCGGGCAGCACCCTATGAGTTTTCCATGGGGCTTCGATGAAGAAGACGCGTCCTGCGGCAAAATGAAGATGGAACTGGCGCAGCAGATCATGGTGCTGCGCCAGAATGGTGTGTCGCAGTTCCTTGTGGCCTGTGACTGCGGTGTGGGACTGTACGCCGCTGAGATCGTCAACGGTCTGCGGGCAACGACCGACCATGACCTGATGCTCATTTGCTACACGCCCCATGAGGAGCAGGCTACCAAGTGGGCTCCTTACTTGCGGGAGCGTTACTTTGATGTGTTGGAGAAATGCACCTACATTTCCGCCGTGTGCGAGGTCGGCGCACCGGACGCGCAGCTGCAAGCCTACAAGAAGATCATCGACCTTGCGGACGTGGTGCTGGCGGTCTATGACAGGGACACGCCGCCCGCTGGCAGCGCGGAGGACAGAGCCTTGGCCTACGCCGAGGGGCAGCGCAAATCCCTGCTTTTGCTTCATCCCACAGAACTGACCACGAAACAGATCTCCGCTGCCCATGACGCGAGATGATAGCCTCCGATAAACGCTGCACGGGTAAGGCAGGCTGGATACGACCCTTGTAGATGTAGAGTGAATGTGCTATACTCTGACCTGTGTGTTTGTCTACAGGGAGGAAAGTCATGTTTTATACCGACGAAGAAGTGTCTGTAATTACTGGTCTGCTCAACGCCTATTTGGTGCGGGAACACGCCAGTGAAAAGGTCAGAGAATCATATACCAGGATCAGCGAGGGACTCCAAAGCCGTGTGCTGACCAGGGACGACTACGTTTGGCTGGAGAACGCCCTGTTATTCCTCCGCCCATATTGGTGGAATGACCGCGAGGACGGACGGATGCTGATGGATGCCCTCCTGCATACGCAGACACTGGCGCGGAGAGCGCAATGAAATAGACCCTTGACGCGACGAAGCACTGCCATGTGCTGTGGCATTGAGCCAAGGAGGTGTCTGAGATGCCGTTCCAATACCATGTCCGCGAAATGACGGCGGAGACAAGCGCAGAAGAATTCGTGACACGCTTTGTCCATGTGGAGAAGTTCCTGCCCTTCTGCCAGCAGTGCAGCAGCTACAATACCCGCTGGACGTGTCCGCCCTTTGACTTTGATCCCATGACCATTTGGCAGAGCTACAGGGGACTACGGCTGTATGCCCGCATCTTACAGGCGGATGTGCCGGAGCAGCCGCTGGACGAGGCGGTGGCGGCACTGAAGCGGGAAAAGCGTCTGTACCGGCAAGAGCTTCAGCGGTGGGAGCGGGAAACGCCGGGGAGCCAGATGCTGCTGGCGGGCACCTGCGACCAGTGCGAGACGTGCGAAAAGGTACAGGGACATCCCTGCGGCAGACCGGAGCTGCTGCGCTACTCCATCGAGGCGCTGGGCGGCGATGTGGAGGGCTGTTTGCAGCACTACTTCCACCTGCCCATGCTGTGGGGCAGGGATGGCAAAGCACCGGACTACTTTGCGCTGGTGGGCGGCCTGCTCACCAAGTGACAGCGGAAACATAAAAATGACGGGTGTATCGGTGGATACACCCGTCATTTTTTCTCATTCTTCTTCGCGGCGTTGGCGGCGGCGCGGGCCTTGTCGCGGTTCTTGCGTTGAGCGACGAGATCGGCCTTGGCCTGCCGTTTCGCTTTTCGTTCCTGCAAGAGCTGCACCTCCTGCCGCTGGTACTCCTGCTCGTAGCGGGGATAGTGATGCTCCCGCGGCGGCTTGTACTGTGAAGGCAGCTCTGCGGCCTTCAGCGCAGCGGACCAGTTACCGAAGCGCTGGGCGATGTACGCACCACCCACGACCTCGCAGGGTGCGGGCGTATAGGACACATCGACGCACTGACGTACATAGGCGATGAGGTCGGCGTCGCTGGCGGTTTCATATTCTATCGCAAAAGCCTCGTCCTGCGCTTGCAGGGCCTCGATGGTGCGTTTGACGATCTGCTGGTGCAGCAGGTTATCACCGTTGACCTGTGGCATTTTTATGTCCCTCCTGGGCATAATAGACTCAGCCAGATGGAGCGGCATCCTTCGTAAATCAGCATCATTTAGGAAAGCATTTTTCGCCACCGGCTATGGTAAAACCATAGCATTTGCGGGGCGGGAAGTCAAGTATGGCATCGGTGTCAGGGCGAAAACAGTCGCCGGAGACCGAAACGGGAGGTATATCCGCCGAGCCTTTCCGCGATGATGGATGATAAAAAGGGTGTTCGCCGTCAAAAATCGCGTCAGGAGGAGTACGAAATGGCACGCAGAGGGGAGAACATCTATAAGCGCGGAGATGGCCGCTGGGAGGGCCGCTATATCCGCGGTCGGACGCCGGAGGGACGGGCGCAGTACGGCTACGTCTATGCCGCCACCTACAGCGCCTGTCGGGAAAAACGGCGGCAGCGTCTGCGGGAGCTGCCCCGTGAGATCACGCCCAGCAATAACATGACATTGCCGGAGGCTGTGGAGCTATTTTTCGTGGAACGGGAACAGAAACGGAAGCTGAAGGAGTCCACCGTCAGCCGGTATCGGTATGTGGTACGGCAGTATATCCAGCCGCATCTGGGCGCTGCGCCGCTGTATGCGCTGACGGAGCAGCGGGTAGCGGATTTTTACCGGAAGCTCCAGGAGCAGGGCCTGTCGGCCAAAAGTACACGGGATGTTGGCGTACTGCTGCGAGCCATTCTGCGGATGGCGGCCAAGCGGGGGTGCTTCTGCACGGGCCTGAACGCCGAACTGCCGGCGTACAGGAAGCGGCAGGTGGAGATATTCACCGAGCCGGAGATCCTACGGCTGGCGCATCATATCGTAAACGAGCCTGACCTGACCGGCCTTGGCGTTCTGCTGACGCTGAACAGCGGCCTTCGTCTGGGAGAGCTGTGCGCGCTGCGTTGGTCGGACATTGACCTCCATGCGGGCTTTCTGCGGGTGGAGCGGGAGGTACAGCGGATCTATGAGAAAGGCTGCACAAGACTCATTGTGCAGCCGCCCAAGAGCGAATCGTCGCTGCGGAGAATACCGCTGCCAACTGATATCCTGTCCCTGCTGGCAGCGCACAGACCCGAGAACGCGGGCAGTTTCTGCCTGCTGACAAGCTCCGGCGATCCGCTGGAACCGCGTACTATGCAGAACCGATATAGGTCGCTGTTGAAACGAGCGGGCGTCCCGTATCGAAATTTCCATGCCCTGCGGCACACCTACGCCACACGCTGCATCGAGCAGTATGTGGATGTCAAGAGCGTCAGCGAAATGCTGGGGCACAGCGACGTGCGGATCACGCTGCAAACCTATGTCCATGTCTCCCTGCGGCATAAGCAGCAGGCGGTGCAGAGCATCTGCTTCCTGCCCATCTGCGGAAACGCAGACCTTGCGCCGTCAGAAATCCCGTCAGGCGCAGCAAAAGCCGCCGTGCGGCAAGGCGCAGCGGCGCAGGTTTCCTAAATGATGCTGATTTACGAAAAAGTTACGCCGTCTGCGCAACAGAATACCCAAAAAGCGGCAGGTACGCAATCCGCGCACCTGCCGCTTTTCGATCGCGTGACAAAACCCATACGCTGTGCTATACTACCCACATCACCACCAAGGAGGACGTATCATGCGTATCAACTGGTTCAAGGACGAAAATCACCTGGTCTATATCAACGGCGCGACACAGCTGGCAGAGCTGGAACGGACGCTGCACTTCCCCGGACTGGAGGAAGCGGCCAACGAGCTGCGGCAGCACCCCACAGCGGAGGGCTTTACCATCAAGGGACCCAAGCGCACCAGCGGACGGCTGTTCGTGCCTGATCTGACCTTCGGCGAGCACATCGAGATGGGCGAAAACATCTTTTTCTATATGGGTGAGATGCAGGAGTGCTACGTCATCTACTGGCTGGACGCGCCGGTGGCAAAGTGAGGCGGCATCGCACATGACTTTCCTGCAAAAGCATCACGGGCAGATGTCCGATTCCATGCTGACAGCCTTTTTCATCATCCTATCCGGCGGCCTGCAGGACGCCTATACCTACTGCTGCCGGGGCAAGGTGTTTGCCAACGCCCAGACTGGCAATATCGTGCTGCTGAGTACGCATCTATTCGAGGGAGACTGGGGACAGGCGCTGCGATACTTAGTCCCCGTGCTGGCGTTCCTGCTGGGTATCTACATCGCGGAGTGCGTCCACCGGCACTTCAAGCGGATGGAGAAGGTACACTGGCGGCAGCTCATCATTCTGGCGGAGATCGTGCTGCTGGCGGCAGTGGGCTTCCTGCCGGAAACGCTGAACACCACCGCCAACGCCGTGGTGTCCTTCGTGTGTGCCATGCAGGTGCAGACCTTCCGCAAGGTGCGGGGTCACGCCTACGCCAGCACCATGTGCATTGGCAATATGCGCAGCGGTACGGAGGCGCTGTGCGCCTACTTCCATACGGGGGATAAGGAAATACTCCACAAGGCGCTGACGTATTTCGGCGTGGTGCTGCTGTTCGCGCTGGGCGCGGGCGTCGGCAGCACCGCCACGCTCCATTGGGGCGCGGGGACGATCTGGCTGTCCTGCGGGCTGCTGACCGTCAGCTTCCTCATCATGTTCATCCACGACGAGGAACAGAAGCTGAACGAATAAAAACAGCACCGGCGGCGTTACCCACACGCTGCCGGTGCTATTTTGAGGTAAATCCTCATGGAAAAGTAAAAGTATGGTTGGCTGAACCATGGCCTTATCATAGCAGGTCGAAAAAGATTTGTGAAGCGCATCTTTGTTCTTGAAAACATGAGGACTTGTATAGTATAATGCTCCTCGAAATGAGGTGCGCCATGAGTATTTCCAAATATCAGGTCTTTCTGAAAACGGTCTCCTGCGGCAGCTTTTCCAAGGCGGCGGAGGCTATGAACTTCACCCAGTCCGGCATCAGCCACGCCATCAACTCGCTGGAAAACGAGCTGGGCGTGAAGCTGTTGAGCCGCAATCGCGGCGGCGTGGTGCTGACGGCGGACGGACGGGCGGTGCTGCCCAAGATCGAAAAGCTGTGCGCCGCCCACCACTCCCTGATGCAGACGGTGGAGGGGCTGAAGGACATGGACAGCGGCTTGGTGAAGATCGCCACCTTCTCCAGCGTATCTGCCCAGTGGCTGCCCCGCATCCTCAAGAGCTTCGGGAAGGTGTACCCCAACATCGAGTTTGAGGTAGTCACGGGTGACTTCTACGATCAGATCGAGGGATGGATCGTCAACGGAACAGTGGACTGCGGCTTTCTGCGTCTGCCGTCGGTGAAGCGCTTGCAGACCTACGCTCTGCACCGTGATGAATTGCAGGTCATCGTCCCCTGCGACCACCCCTACGCCGACCGCGACCCGTTCCCCGTGTCCGCGCTGGCGGAGGAACCCTTCATCCAGCTGGAGGAGGGCGACGACTACGAGATCATGGCGGCCTTTGACGAGATGGGCATCCGCCCCAACGTGAAGTACATCGCCCGGGAGGATCGGACCATCCTCGCTATGGTGTCGGAGGGCCTGGGCATCAGCCTGCTGCCGGAGCTGATGGTGCGCCACAGTCCTACGCCCATCAAGGTCTGTCATGCGCCCCTGCATTTCTACCGTACCATCGGCATCGGTGTCAAGGACAAGAAGGCACTTTCCAACTCCACCCGTCTGTTCGTGGACTATGTGCGGACTTGGGTGGCGGAAAACGGGAATACATAAACGTTCAACTTTCGCTAAAAAAGCATGAGAACACGTCATGTAATACAGGCAAGAACGCAGTTCCCATACGGCTTTGCGGGAACGAACAAACGACGCCGCAAAAATGTATCCTTCCGCGAAACAAATCCCCTCTTGCAAAACGGCGGGGTGTTCATCATAATAGCACCCGTAGCCCCCGAAAAGTGAATAGGCTTACCGGTCTGAAACGCTGCGGCGTTTCGGTGAAAGTTGGAATGTGGGTCAAAGTCCCCGCGAACAGGTCACTGTGAGGCTCCTCTGAGGCAGGAGATAAGTCAGGTCGCGCCGGTAAGCGTCACAATGCACACGCCTGAAACCGAGCTGCATGAACGGGGGCTTTGCGCCCGTTTACACGAGAGGAGCGTCGGCATTTGCCGGCGCTTTTTGCATGAAGTCAGGGCACCTATGGGGGACGGAAAGGTGCTTGAAAAAATGGGAGAACGGAGGAAATACGTCCGCAGGGACGCCACGGTGGAACGGCTATCCGCTATCTTTTTAGAGGATATGGTTGGGAGCGTAAAGCCCTCCACGCTGGCGTGCTACCGCCGCAACATCCAATGCCACATCCTGCCGGCGCTGGGCGAGTGCGTGGCAGCGGAACTGACGGCGGCGGAGATCAACGACTACATCCAGCAGTTACAGGAGGACTATTCGCCCAAGCTGGTGCGAGAAATCGGTGGCCTTCTGCTGCGGATCGTGGGCATGGCCGGTGTGGGCTACGGCGAGGATGTGACGCTGCCGAAGGTGCGGCAGAAGGCCGTGGAGGTGTTCACCGAGCCGGAACTGAAGCAGATGGGACAGGTCATCCTGCGCCGTCCGGACAGGACGGGACTGGGGGTGCTGCTGACAGCCTACACCGGATTGCGGCTGGGAGAGCTGTGCGGCCTGCAATGGCAGGACGTGGACGTCGGCGCGGGACTGCTGCACATCCAGCGGACGGTGGAGCGCATCGCGCAGATAGGCGGCGGGACGTGCCTGACGGTGCAGCCACCGAAAACGGAAAATTCCGAACGCTGGATACCCATTCCGAAAGAGATGCTGCGGATGCTGAAGCCAGAGACAAAGCGGCCGGACAGCTACCTGCTGACCGGCGGGGAGATCGTCCCTGACCCGCGGGCGATGCAGTACCGCTATAAGGTGTTGTTGGAGCGCTGCGGTGTGCGGTATCGGAATTTCCATTGCCTGCGGCATAGCTACGCCACGCGGTGTGTGGAGCGCGGGGTGGACGTGAAAAGCGTCAGCGAACTGCTGGGTCACGCCGATGTCCGCACCACGCTTCGGCTATACGTTCACTCGTCCATGGACTACAAGCGCAGAGCCGTGGAGGGGATAGGCTTTCTCAAGGGAATAACATAAAAGAGACAGGCAAATGCCTGTCTCTTTTGCTTATGGTTGAATGGGGACGAACTCTACCTTGAGAGCCATGCCCATACCGGCGGCCAGACGCTTGAGCGTCCGCAGCGAGGGGTTGGCTGTGCCGCTTTCCAGACGGCTGATGTCAGCTTGCGTGATGCCGGTGATCTCTGCCAGCTGCTTTTGAGTCATGTCCTTTTCCTCGCGGCCTTCGGCAATCGCACGCATAATCTGACGCTCCGGCTCTTGCGCATTCCACTCTGCCAGAAATGCGGGATCTTTCATTCGCTCGTTCAGCGTATCACGAAAATTCTTTCCCATAGCGTCATACCTCCTTGCTTTCGTAATCGGCCCGATACCGCTTCGCCCGTTCGATCTCGCGGGACGGGGTTTTGGCGGTTTTCTTTACAAATCCGTTGGTCAGGATGACCCGTTTTCCCACTACAAAGAAATACAGCACCCTGCTGATGTCAGACCCCTGCTTTGCCCTGACTTCGAAAATGCCGTCACCCAGCGGCTTGGAATATGGTTCTCGCAGTGCTGGGCCTTTCAATTCCAACAATTCAAGGGCGGCGAATATCTTTGCCTGCATTTTGTTGTCCTGTGACAGAATGAACTCCTCGGCAGGCCGTGAACCATCCGCTTTTTCATAGTATTCCACCATGAAATCCATATAACCACCGCCTCTTTTCCTATGCATATTATATGTGATAAAAAACATATTGTCAACGCAAAAATTTTCGCAAAGTAACATACTTTGCGAAAACTTTCCAATTTCAACCGAATAACAGTATATACCAGCCGTTTTTCCGTGTCAACAACGAGTTCTAATTTTCGACTTTTTTCTGGCATAAATCTGGAATGCCTTGCAGCGCAAGGCGTTCCGCGCTTTTTCGCAAAGTATGTTACTTTGCGAAAGAAATCGAGGCCAAAAACTGAATAAAAGGTCTTGCGAAGTCGTGTGGCTGTCACTGTAAAGACGGTATATCATTACCGTCAGGCGGCAGTTTTGAAGGAATGGGGTGATGCCCCCTGCGGACGGCGCTGTTGACGTAAGGAATGGACTCAAGCGACAGAAATGTCGTGTGGCGAATAGCAGCCATTGGAGCGAATGCTCTGAGAAGGTAGGTTCAGGTACGAGAAGGACAAACGTCCTTCGTGACGTTAGGGCAGAAGAATTGCACGATGGAGGATCAGTGTTGTACAGCGGGCGATCTCTCCCTGACGGCATAGGCGGGAGTGCGCGCTGGCGAGATTCGTCAGCGCATTTTCATTTCTGCCGGATCATCGCTGGTTTTCTTTGGAAAACCGGCGTTTTTTTGTAAAGGAGGATCACGTCTATGTCCAACAGGAATCCCCGCGAGAGATTTGACTACAAGAGTTGGTTTGAGCGTAATGTGGCCAAGCGTACCGTGGCGGCGCTGGAAGCGCGGGACGCGGAGTTTGCCGAAAAGCACGCGGATACGCCGCTGGCGCATTTGGCGCAATACGTCGGCAATCGTGCTGAACTGCTGCGGCACACGCCCAGTCCCTGCGAGATAGACGGCGGCACGTTTATCGAGGAGCGCTTCGGCGGTTGGGCCGCAGTATTGGAGATGGCACACCTGCGGCCACCGATAAAAGAGCCTAAGCTGAAAGACACGGCACGATACAAACGAGAAAAAGCCGTGCAGGAGCCGCTGTTCTACGAGGAATCCGAGCGCAAGAAGAGGGCGAAACGCGCCAAGGCCGCCGCCAGCCATGCGGCGCAGCAATCACGGCTGAAAGAGAAAAAGCGGCTGGAGCAGGAAAAGAAAGAGGCTCGCGATGCCGCTGCCCGCCAGCGCGAAGTCGAGAAAGCGGCAGAAGCCGCCGAGCAGGAGGTGTCCTGCTGAGTTACCCTTGTCAAGCCATGACAGTCTGAACGGAGACTGTCAGCTTTCCATAAGGGTGGGAGGGGAAAAGCCGCCCCTCCCACCTCCTCTCTTTGTTGAACGGCAAAACCACATACAATAATAAATATGTTACCTGCCCCTGCGGGGCAGGTAACGGGGAAAATACGCCCCATCTGCGGGGCGAGAAACAGGAATAGGAGCAAACACACATGATCTCTTTGAGTGAAATACTGCATACCATCGCCCAGGCGCTGATGATCCCCTGCCTCATTATACTGATAATTCTGATGGCCGGGGCGGTCTGGCAGATCGGCGACATCGTGGTTGAGTACATCGCGGAGCGCCGCAAGCACAAGTGCAATGTCCCCCAGCTGCTGCGTGACGTACATACGGCGGGCGCGGACGGCCTTGCGGAGCTGATTGAAAACAGCGGCCTGCTGCGGCGGCAGAAGAAGGCCCTGCTGGAGCTGGCGGAGAGCCGGGGGCTGCCCAAGGACACCCTGACGGCGCTGGCGGAGCGCCTGCTGGCCACGGAGGAGGCGCGGAACGCCCGCACCACCTCCATCACGGACATGATCGCCAAGCTGGGCCCCATGTTCGGCCTGCTGGGCACGCTGATACCCCTGGGCCCCGGCATCGTGGCGCTGGGACAGGGCGACACGGTGACGCTGTCGGAGTCCATGAACGTGGCGTTCGATACCACCATCGCCGGCGTCATCAGCGCGGCGGTGGCTAGCGTCATCTCCCACATCCGCAAGCGGTGGTACAACGACGACATGGTGTCGCTGGAAACGCTGATGGAGGCAGTTTTGGAGGAGGTCACGAGCGATGTTGAAGGGTAAGTTTTCCTCCCGCCGCCGGGTGACGGAGGAGGTGGACGCCATGTCCGGGCTGGCGAACCTGTCGGACGTGATGCTGGTGTTCGCCTGCGGGCTGATGGCGGCGGTCATACTGAACTGGAACGTGGATCTGAGCAAGACCCGCGTGGAGATCCTCCAGCGGGAGCAGATGCAGGAGCTGGACAACGCGGAAGAGATGGAGCAGGACATCCAGTCCTCCAGCAGCTTCGAGCAGAAGGGCACGGTGTACGAAGACCCGGAGACAGGCAAATTGTATGTGGTGATGCCGAAAAGCAGTAACTAAATAGTTTTTATATAGATACGTTCAACAACGAGAGGAGACAGATCACATGAAGAAACGGACAAGCAGTATGTCCCGGCGCATCGTGAGCCTGCTGATGAGCCTGGTGCTCACGCTCACGCTGGTGACACCCGCGGCCTTTGCCACGGAGGGCGGCCTGCCCGACGGACAGACCGTGGAGAATCCCGAGAATCCCGAGAAGCCGGAAAATCCGGAGACGCCGGAGACTCCCGAGACTCCGGAAAATCCGGAAAATCCGGAAAATTCGGAGAACCCCGAGAAGCCGGAGAAACCGGAGACGCCGGAGACGCCCGAGGTTCCGGAAGAGCCGGACGGCGAGCAGGGGGATATCCCTGTGCTGCTGGCGGCAGCGCCTGTGGATGCGTGGGACGGTACGACGGCTGAGGCGTTTGCTGGAGGCACCGGCACGAAGGATAATCCCTACCAAATCAGCAACGGCGCGGAGCTGGCGTATCTGGCGCAGCAGGTGAATAGCGAGAAAATAGACTCCGAAGACACATTCATCACATTGACAAATAATATTGACCTTAATAACAAAGCTTGGACACCTATTGGTAATAGCGATAGTGTGTTCGCTGGCACGTTTGACGGCAACGGCCATACCATCAGTGGGCTGTATATTAACATCACTGGCAGTTATTCCCCCGCTAAAAAGGGCAGATTGTATCAGGGCCTGTTCGGTTGTGTTGAAGATGGCACGGTACAGAATCTTATTGTTACGGGCAGTGTAACGATCGGGAACGAAAAGAGCGTGAATGTGAGTTACATTGGCGGTATTGTAGGCATAAATGACGGCGGCAAAGTGCAGAACTGCGGCTTTTACGGCACAGTTTCGGCAAAACAGAACGTATCAAAAACCCCGAAGGACTGCACCAAAGACAATGGAGGTGTAGTAGGTAAAGGTAAAGCTGCTAAGTGCTGGTATTTCTGTACGGATATAAAGAGTGCCTCTCCTCTGGGCGCGTGCGGTGGTCCCGCTGCAAACTGCTATCAAAACGTGTCGGAGGATGTGGCTAAAGGCGACTATATAAAAGACCTCAACAGCTTTAAGGCGGTCCTGCAGATGAATGCTGCTGGCTCCGATATGTGGAAGCCCGGCGAGAAGCACCCGGAGTTTTTGCAGGAAAGTGAGAAACTGGTGGTATTGCAGCCGTTGTTTGTCGATACAACAGCTGTCGTGCAGGTCAATGAAAGCGCAGAGGGCACAGTGGTAACAGACAATACACCCATTGTACTGACCGGCGAGGATGTTTACTACCGTGTGGGCGAAAATGGAAACTGGACAAAAATCAGTAATGAACCACTTGTTTTGGGTGCAAATAAAGTCGCGACCATTTACTATGCCAGTGCAGAGGAACTCCAGAGCATAAAGTGGTACGATCCAAACGTGAATGAGTTTGTCCTTACCACCGCAGGACAACTGACCTACCTGGCACAGTTGGTCAATGGGGGAACAGACTTTGCGGGGAAAACGATCAGGCTGGGCAGCGACATTGAAATTTCTAAAACATGGGCAGCACCGATTGGAACGCAATTTAAATCGTTTAAAGGCACATTTGATGGCGAAGGTCATGTTGTCAGTGTAAAGGATAGCACAACATTCGGCGGTTTATTCGGTTATAACGACGGAACCATCCGTAATGTGATCGTGACTGGTATTGTGGATGCGTCCAGCGTGGCAGGTCCCAATGTCGGAGGCATTGCGGGTACGAGCCGCAAGACGATTCAAAACTGTGGCTTCTATGGGAAGTTTGAGAATATTAAAGGGAAGACACTCTGTGGTGTAGCAAATGCTTCCAGCGGAGTAGAAAACTGCTGGTTTTGCAATACCGGAGAAGACAGTGTTGATGTAGCAGGGAATCAGTATAACAAACCCAAGAACTCCTATGTCAATAAGGGTGAAAGCGCCAAATTAGGTGGTGAGCTGGTTTCCGAGAACTTCGCCGCTGTGGTGGCGGAAAAGCTTAACGATGCGCTGGCTGACAGTTGGTTCCCGTGGGTGACACGGGAGGGGTGTGACTACCCTGTTATGCTGATCGAGGGAAAACTGGTCAACGTGACAAGCTATGACGGCGCGGATGATACGATAGTGACGATCGGCGACAGTGGCACGACAAGTGCGGCCGTTACGGATAATACGGTTACCCTGAAATTGGCAGACAGCTACACAGGAGAGACTGTTTACATCATCAGTGATCCCGCGGAAGAGGTCGTGTTCGATGGTGAGAACGCGACACCGCACCTAACAAACGCGAGCAGAACATGCGTTTATACGCTTCCTGACGGTCAGCGCTTTGTCAAGCTGTATTACGGTACGGTAGGCAAGCTCAACGCGGATGATACATGGTACAATGCAGACGCAGCCGAGATGACGATCATGAGCGCGAAGCAGCTGCGGACGTTTGCCGGTATGGTCAATGCGGGGACCGACTTCGCGGGGAAGACGATCATGCTGGGGGCGGATATTGTGCTGCCCGGCGAGTGGACACCCATCGGTACGGCGGAGCATCCATTCAAGGGAACGTTTGATGGCTGCATAGAAATTAGCGATAATAACTACAAGTATTATGCGGTTTCTGGCGCGGAAGTCAATGCAGCCGGTCCCAATGCCGGTTTGTTCGGCGTAGTGGACGGCGGTAAGGTGCAGAATTTGACGGTGGCTGGTTCGGTCTCCTCCGAGGCGAAGGATGCCCACGTCGGAGGTATCGTAGGCTGGCTGAAAGCCGGTACAGTGGAAACGTGCGTATTCATTGGAAGCGTGGAAGCTGCCGGAGAAAATGCTGTACGCGGCGGCCTTGTGGGTAAGGCTGAATCCACGGACTCAGTTTCTGACGGCTATTGCTATAGTGCGGAAGATGTAAAGCCGGTAGGCGATGGTGCATATACAAAATGCTTCTACCTGGCAGCAAAGTCCACCAGAGGTGCGGCGAACGATAACGGCGCCCGCACGGAGCAGGAATTCAGCATCGGACGGGTAGCGTGGGAACTGCTCGGCGAAAACGAGCAGTTTAAGAACACTGCGCCCAAACCGCATTGGGCACAGGAGAACGGAATGCCTGCTATAGAATCGTATGTATCCCTCTATTACCTTTATGAAGTGGAGCTGGTCAAACGTTCCGGACCGGAAGGACTGTCCGTTATCATGCAGGCGAATGAAGCAAATGCACTGCTTGAAGGGGATACGCAAAGGGTGTACGTTGCGGCAGCAAACGAGATCACGATCGACAGTGATGGCATCGGTGATAACTATACTGTTACATACTCGCCCAAGGACCCGCGCAAGGAAATCAACAAAAATAATGGGCAGTTTGTTGTTCCCAACAACACGTTTTACTATACTATCAGCGCAAACACGAATGAGGATATTGGTTGGTACATAGGCAACGAGGGCGCTTCGGCGTATACACTTGAAACCACGGCGCAGTTGTTCGGCTTTGCCGCGCTGGTGAACGGCACGGCAAAGAGGGCGGATGGCACACTGGTCAATTCTGTGAATTTCAGTGGCAAGACCATCTATTTGGCTAATGACGTCGATGTTTCCGGCTATGAGTGGATAGCCATCGGCTATTCCGATGGCTATACCCCTACGGCATTTGCGGGGACCTTTGACGGTAAAGGCCACACGGTCACGCTGACACTGGATACCATAGGCCAAAGCTATGTGGGTTTCTTCGGCTATGTTACCGGTACGGTGAAGAACCTGACCGTGGATGGCAGCGTGAAAGCTGATAGTACTGGTAGCAACGGCATTGGTCATGCCGCCGGTGTCGTGGCATATCTTGCCGGCGGCACGGTCGAAATGTGCGTCAACAAGGCAGGTGTGACCACTAACGTATGCCGCTACACGGCTGGTATTGTTGGTAGCAGCGAGAAAGGCGTGATTATAAAGTGCCGCAACACAGGTGCGATTAACAGCACATTTGAATCTGAGGGAGGCCATGCTGCTGGTATTGCAAATATTGCGGCGTCTGTTACTCAATGCTGGAACGAAGGGAACATTGAATTGAAGACCGTGGAAGGCAAAAGTGCCAACTCCAGAGTGGCAGGTGTTGCCACCGGAGCACCGGTTCTCAATTCCGCCAACTTTGGCAAAGTCTCCGGCCCAACATGGGCTGAAACTGGCGTATCCATTGGAGGTGTGGGAACTACCGCTGTCTCCAACAGCTACAACCTCGGCACGGTGACCGGCGCAGAGGGAATGACCCACAACATCAGCAGCGGCACGGTGGTCAACAGCTACTATGCTGATATTGCCGGGAAAACCGGTATCTACGTCAAGGACAGTGCTGGTATCACTGACGCCGACAAGTCTCAAAGTATCACAATAACCGAAGTCGATGGGAAAAAGGCCTATAAAGTCGGCAATGTTGAGCTGGTGGATGTGCTGAATGGAGCCTGCAAAAATATTTCCGGTGCACTGGAGTGGATCAACAAACAGGACAAGCCGTGGAATCCTGCGCATATCCAGCGCTGGGATGGAAGCTACGAACCGGGCGTAACCGGAACGGCGGTCCTTACCTACGATCCAAATGGTGCGACCATCGGCACGAAGCTGACAGAGACACAGATGATTGGGACCGGTCAATCTGTAGCCATATTTACCCTTAGAACCGATGATGCACTGGGCTACAAGCATAAAAACGGCACGTTCCTCGGTTGGAGTGAGGATTCAAATGCTGCAACGCCAACCTATAAGTTTAATGCGTCTGAGGGCGTTTTTGAACCCACAAAAATTTCGGTAACTGAGGGAAAACCCATCACGCTCTACGCTGTGTGGGCTGAGATCTGGGATGGCGACGGTACGACAAGCAATCCATATGAGATAAGTTCTAAAGATGAGCTGTCCAAGCTGGCGACACAGGTCAACGACAAGGGGTTTGATTACAAGGGCGAACGTTTTGCCTTGTTGGATGATATTGATCTTGCCGGCACAACTTGGATGCCTATTGGTGGAGCGAGCAGTGCGTTTTCCGGCCAGTTGAATGGCAAAGGTCATACAATCAAAAATCTGACGGTCTCTCCAAGAGAGTCGTATGCCGGACTGTTTGGCCTCATTAAAAATGCTGTTATTGAGTCCTTGACAATAGAGAACGGAACTGTGACTTGCGAACGTGGGGGAACTTCGTTCTGCGGTGGTCTTGCAGGAGGAGGTACGCTAACCGCAACCAATATACACCTCACAAATGTAGAGGTAAAAGGCAACTATTATGCAGGTGGTATTCTCGGCTTTGGCGGCGGAACGATGACAGATTGCAGCAATGCCGGTGGCTCTGTAGAGGGCAGATATGCTGGAGGCATGGCTGGGCTCGGAAATACGAACGGCTCTTCTGAGTTTACTCGTTGTACGAACAGTGCAGCGATTAAGGGAGAAGCCTATGCCGGTGGAATAAGTGGTGATCATAGAGGTGAAGGAAATAACTTTGCAAACTGCCGGAATGAAGGACTTGTCAACGGAAGAATTGCCTCTGGTATAGCTATCTACGGCCAAAGCTTTACTGCTTGCACTAACGCTGGAGAAGTTATAGGTCAACAGGGGATGGCTTGTGGCATTACAAATAGGGCAAATTATGTTGAAAGGTGTGGAAATACCGGCGACGTGTCTGGCTCAACCGCATCCGGCATAACATGGCACGCTATAAAAATTGAGAATTGCTACAATACCGGCAAGATAACCGGCAATGGTAATGTTGCCACAGCATTCGGCATTACAAATTCTACACGTTGGCAGACCGAAGGCTGCTTCACCTACAATACAAGCACACAAGTTCCTCTGGCTGGTAAAACAACAGGTGGGACTTATGGTGACCAAAACGAAGTGACAAACAGCTACTATCTCGCCAGCAGTGCTACGGCGGTGTCCAGTGCCGGCGAATGGGCCAGCGCGGATGATTTCGCCAGCGGCAAGGTAGCGTGGGGCGTGGACGGCGGCACCGGCGCACACGCCAACTACTGGACACAAGGTGCAAACAACTATCCTGTTCCCATCGGCGAGGGAACGTCCACCAGCTACTACCGTGCCAAGGCCGAGTGCGGCACAGGCGGTTCGGTGAGTATCAAGAGCAACCGCAACTTCACCGGCGATGCGGACAATGCCGTGTACGGGCCCAAGGGTATGAGTGTGACCGTTACGGCTACGCCCATGGATAACACCTACGCCTTGAAGTCCATGACCGTTCAGCTCCCTGTGGGCACCGCGGCGAAGTCTATCTCCAACCCGGCCACATTTACCATGCCCAATGAGGGCAACGTCCTCGTTACGGCTACCTTCGGCTCCGCTACCCCCAGTGGCGGTGGCGGTTACTACTACGGCGGCAGCGGCGACGGTACCGGCACCGGCGATAAGGACGACGAGGGCCTGCAGGACGGCCTGAATATGGATGTGGAGTACGACATCAAGGGCCTTGTGCTGGGCGCCTACGCCGAGTGGGGCTCCAACGGCGGGAACAAGTCCTTCCAGAAGTGGCTGGAAGAAAATCCCAACGTGGTCCGCGCTCTGCTGACCAACAGTCTGGACAACATGGCCACCGCAGCCGTGGGTAAGAAGACCGATGAGGCCAAGGATCTGGCGGCTCTGCTGCTGGCCAGTCTCAACGAGCACACCGGCGTGGACGGAAAGAACGGCGACATCATCGGCAAGGCGCTCCAGCGCTATATGGATACCGGCAGCGAGGCCACATTCAGCACCTGGCTGACCACCGGCAGCGGCATGACCAGCGGCACGGTGGAGGAGATCCTTGCACAGTACACCGACAGCCTGCTGGCGCTGGCAGACCGGCTGTATACCAACTGGGAGAGCAGCGGCACGTCCCTGACCTTCCCCCAGTGGCTGGATGCCCAGCAGGTAACGATGGAGAGCCTGTCCGAGAATGCGGAAGAACCTGACACCGATACCGACGACACACAGACCACCGAGGCTCCAGAGGATGTACCGGACGGTCAGGAGGCCGAGGGCGGCGCAAGCAGCGGCGGCAACTCCGTGTGGGAGGTCATCGGCACGGTGGTGCGGGAGAATCCCATCATTGTCTGGAGCATCGTGGCAGTCGTTGCGGCCTTGGTCATCGTGGGCGCAGTGCGCCGTTACCACAAGGTCAAGCGCGACGAGCGCGACGACGCAGCCAGCAAGAAATAAGTGAAATAGACGGCTCTTAGAGGGCGGTCTGCCGATTCGCGTGGGCGGAATTTCCGTCCACGCGAATACGGCTATATAAACGGAAATGGGAGGGATGCCTCTGTGAGAAGAAAAGTGCGGAATTGGGCGGCGTTTCTGCTGGTGCTGGTGCTGGTATGGGGTATGATACCGGCGGCCTATGCAGCGGGATACAGCATCACCGTCAACGCCCCAACGGGGAACGACCTGCCCTATTGGGTGTTCGAGAAAGCGGGCGTAGACAGCGCAGATGTGCTGAACCTGACGGCCAACGAAGGGCATACCCTGCCCACAAATAAGGTCGCCCGTGTGTCGCTGGCTGTGGGCAAAAACAAAGAGGATGAAGCTGCCTGCGGTATCTCCATCAATGGGATGTACTATGTGCAGTCCGTGACGCTTGACCACCCGGATTTCTTTACCGGCACGGTGGAGATACAGGTGGGCAAGGATGCCCACTGGAGCGAGGAAACGTGGGGCAGCATCACGCCGGTGGAGAGTTCCAACATCATTGGCCGTGTACAGTTCAAGAACGGTACGTTCACCGGCGATGTGAGTATCACCGTCAGTCCCATGACGGCAGAGCAGGCGGAGGCGGCGCAAAAGCAGAACCTGCGACAGGTCGTACCGCAGGGCAAGTACACGGTGGCCCAGATCTCCGAGGCCATTCAGGGCATTATGACGCAGAAGCGCTCTGCGCTGGGCTTGGAAGATGGCGACTATCTCCTCTCCGGGGACGAGCTGACCTACGCGGGCAGCTCCGCCACAGACTGGCTGCCCATCGGTCTGAGCCGCTGCGGTGTAGAGGATGACTACGATGCCTACCTTGCGGCCTTGCAGACCTACGTCGAGCAGAAGTACCGTGAGCCGGACAAGCTGGATCGGGTGAAGGCCACCGAGTGGCATAGAATTTCTCTCGCTGTGCTGGCCTGCGGCGGCGACCCCACCCATTTCGGCAAGGATGAAAACGGGAACGACATCAACCTCATCGCGGACGGTGTATATGACCGCGGCAAGACCGTGGACATCGGCGCACAGGGGCTCAACGGCTGGCTGTGGGGGCTTATCACGCTGGACAGCATGAAGTACAACATCCCCGCAGGCTCGTCTTACACCCGCACGGAGATGATCAAGAAAATACTGTCCTTCCAGCTCCCCGACGATGGCTTCAACCTGCGGTTTGCACAGGGCAGCACCGCAGACCCGGACATCACGGCCATGGCGATACAGGCCCTTGCGCCGTACTACCGAAATTCGACCTTCAACGTGAAAGACCCAGTGGACAAGGCGCTGGGCTGCCTGTCCGAATTGCAGTTGGACACCGGCGACTTCCGCAGCTGGGGCACGCGGAACTCCGAGTCCGTGTCGCAGATCATCGTGTCGCTGTGCTCCATCGGCGTTGATCCGCAGAACGACACCCGGTTCATCAAGAACGGCATCAACCTGCTGGACGCGCTGTTTTACTACCAGCAGGAGGACGGCGGCTTCGCCCACTCCTACGAGTCCGATCCCGGCAACCCCTCCGCCATTCCCGGCGAGAGCAACAGCATAGCCACCGACCAGGCCCTGCTGGCGCTGGTGGCCGTGTGGCGGCAGGCACAGGGTATGAGCATCCTGTACGACTTCCGCCCCGGCAGCGTGTCCGCCAAGATACTGACGCCGGAGGAGAGCGAGGTGTCCTTTGCGGGGAGCTATGAGTTCACCGAAGCAGACCAACAGCAGGCGGACGCCCTGCCCCAAAAGCTAACCATGGAGAACGATGCCGAGGTGACAGCCCTGCTGAATAAGCTGAAAATGAGCCGTGACTTCGACGGCTACGACGCCTACATGACCAAGCTGACGCAGGCCAAGAGCGACATAGACGCGCTGTACGCGGAGATAGAGAGCCTCAACGCGGACATCCAGGAGCAGATCATCTCCATGACCGAGCCGGGACTGGGCGAGAAGTCTACGGTGGACAGGCTGGTGAAGCGGTACAAGGCGCTGTCCGACCATGACAAGGAACTTGTCCAAAACTGGGATACCGTACTTGCGGTGAAGGCGCAGACAGACGCGGCGCAGAGAAACCTGTTCCTTATCATTGGCGGCGCGGTGGTCGTCATGGTGGCCGCAACAGTGGTCATCCGCCGTAGGAGGGAGAGCAAATGAGAAAGCATATCACAAGATTACTCACCACACTGCTGGCGCTGGTGATGCTTTTGCCCATCGTAGCACAAGCTGCTCCCACGGACGGCTGGACGGACGAGGCGGAGCAGGCATATCAGACGGTGACGCAACTGGTCATCCAGAGTGTCAGCGAGAGCAAGGACTACCTTGCCACGGCCACGCAGGAGGAAAACGCCAAGGCAATCTATGCCCTGTGGACCTCCGGCGCGACTGTCCCCGGCGGCTTTTACGACGAATACCTGCAAGCGCTGGCCGACTGGCTGGATCTTGCGGTCAAGCGGGGCAAGACGGCCTACATCCCCGGCGCTATCCGCACGGTAGCGGCTATGGGACTGGATGTGACCGACTTCGCCGGTCACGACCTCATGGACGCCCTGCGGAAGCCGGAGTTAGTGGAGGCGGACGAGGACCGGCTGGATATGCTGATAGACTTGGACGCTGCCGGTGACGTCGGCAAGACAGACGAGTTCAACGCGCTGCGGGAGCAGCTTCTGGCGGAAGCCCTTGCCCGCCAGCAGAGCAGCGGCGAGTTCCGTTATACCTCCAAATGGCCCGCCGAGCTGAAGCAAAAAGGCGTGGACGATGAACCTGACCGCTTTGACTATATCCTGCTGACGGCAAAATCCGTACAGGCCCTTGCGCCTTATCAGAACCGCAAGGACGTATCCGCAGCCATTGACAAGGCGTTGAACTATCTCTCCGAGCAGCAGCTCCCCAGCGGCGGGTTCGTCAAGTATGGCGACGAGGACGTGGAGGAGGATGCGGCGGGGCTGGAGATGCTGGCCGCGCTGGGCATCTCCCTCACGGACGAGCGCTTTACCAAGGACGGTCACACCGTGCTGGACGGCATGATGGGCTGGTATCAGGATTTCTATTTTGAGGAAGCACCTAAGCCCGGACAGGGGTTCTATCGGGAAGAAACGCATTGGGGCTATTCAGATGGTACATACACCCCTATCGGATGGGGGATATCTTCATGGACTACCATGAGCGACCCGGATGCGCCCGATGACCCCGACAGGTCTGTGATAAGGCGGGATTACCTCAATGGGACTGCATTTCCGGGAATCGCGGCTATCCGTGTTATGGCAAAAGAAACATCCATTAACCATGGCAGTGTCACCTCACCCGCAGGTGGAAACATAAGCACAAAGCTGAACTACAAGCAGATGTTGAAACAGGAAACTAAAGGGCTGGCCAGTCGAGTTATAGGTGAATTTGAAGATGTGCTGACTACCCCTCGTGAAATATCAGATAGTGAGATCAGCACGTTTTCCGCGCAGTTGTTGGCTTTGCAAAATGCGAATATAGAGTTGACAAAGGCTGAAACGGAAAAGCTGCAGGAGATCATGACCGCCATGGTGGGAGCCAGCAGCGAATACTATTTAGGGCGAACGTCCTCAACCTATTCCGCCGGTGCGGTGCGCGCCATGCAGTATCTTGGCATGGACCCCGGTGACATCAACGGCTTGGACTACTTGGCCGTGCTGACGAATACCGATAAGTTAGTAGCTACATCTACTTACGACTTCAACAGCTTCATGGAGGATATTGCCGCAGTTGATCCTGTTGTCTGGCGTTCCCGCGGCGTGGATGTAGGTGCTGTTGTGGACAAATATGCGACACGCATTCTTGCAGATCAAACCCCGGATGGTGGCTTTGACAGCTACTATGGTGTCAATATCGCACAAGGTCATGCGGATACCTCGTGGAGGGATGATGCACGCTACACGGCGGAGACCTTGACCGCACTGGCACCGTATGCGGATAAAGAGTATGTGGCTAAGGCTATTGATGCAGGTTTGGAATACCTGTCCTCCGTGCAGCTGGCAGACGGCAGTTTTGCCAACATGAGCAAAGAAACGCCGGATGGGGAAGTGACGCTGGCTGTTCTGAAGATGATGGAGGCGCTTGACATTTCTCTGGAAGATGAGCGCTTTGTGAAGAACGGCAACACCGTGGCAGACGCCATGCAAACGTTCTATGTGGACGGCGTGGGATTCATCAGCAATTTCGATGTGGAAGCACCGCTGGACAATTTGGAAATCTTACCAAGGTATGATAACCCCAACATGGGTGTATCTGATACGATCTCCGCCCTCACCTACCTCCAGGCCGCCGAGAACGGCAAGTTCGGCCCGGACGGTACGGGCAGCAACGTGTTCGAGATCGTGGGCTCTGCCCTGACCGAAACGCCGCTGGGAGCGATATTGCTGGCCGTCATCATCGTTGCTCTGTTGGCCTTCGGCATGGTGCGCCGCTACCGCCGTATTAAGAAGGAGCAGTGACATGAGAGTAAAGTGCAGACATATCGTTTCCTTGTTTCTGGCAGTTCTCCTTCTGTTGTCCTGCGCTGCCTGCGGTCAGACGCAGACGGTGCAGCCGGAGGATACCGGCGATAAGGGACAATACATGACCGATCCCATTCCGGAGGGAAAGCCCGCCCCGGTAGAGCCGCAGGATACGACGGTGGATACCACTACGACCCACACCTGTACTTTCTCCATCTCTTGCGAGACCATTCTGGATAATATGGACAAATGTGTGGAGAACAAGAAGTTTCTCGTACCGGCGGACGGCGTTATCTTTCCTGCCACGGAGGTAGAGTTCAGCGAGGGCGAGAGCGTATTCGATGTCCTTCAGCGCGTCTGTCAGGACAACGCCATCCACATGGAGTCAAACTGGACGCCCATGTACAACAGCGCGTATGTAGAGGGTATCAACAACCTCTATGAGTTTGATGTGGGAAGCCTGTCCGGGTGGATGTACAGCGTCAACGGATGGTTCCCTAACTACGGTTGTTCCCGCTATGCCCTGCAAAACGGCGATGTGGTGAACTGGGTTTACACCTGCGATCTGGGCTATGATGTAGGCGGAGGCTACTCCACTGGAAGCTGATGCCACATCGCACAGCATAGGGAAGTAAGGCTTAAACAAAAGAACTGTATAGAAACACCGCCAGCAAAGCGGCAATCACGCTGCTTTGCTGGCGGTGCTTTTTATCATAGAAGTTCAAAAAATCGACAATTCCATACAAAAAACATCGCATTCACGTAGACCATTGTAGAACGATTATATAACACAAATGCCCAAAAGTCGTGTAAAATTAGCATATCAAGAACAAAACAGCGTATGCCCACCGGCAAGAGGCCCGCCGAGGATCACCGAGTGCTGGCTTTCAAAATACACAGGACAGGAGGGAACATCAGTGCCTTTAGTTTGCTACGTTTCGGAACTGGAAAAGAACGTTTCTTTGGACGCTGAACGTTTGCTGCGTCTTCTGGGTGTATCCGGAAAGCTGTCTGGGTTTCACTTTGCCGTGTATATGTTGGAACAGGTGCAGGAGAAGCCGGAGTATGTCCTGCTGATCACGAAAAGACTCTATAGCCAAACGGCACAATATTTTCATACTACCACCAACTGCGTGGAAAGAAATCTCCGAACCCTTGTGCAAGCGTGTTGGAGACAGCCTAACCACAGCTTACTTGAGCGTATTGCAGGCCACCCGTTGTCGCAGCCACCGACGAACGCGCAGTTCATTGATATGGTAGCCGCTTTCCTCCGCAAGTAAGTCCTACACGGTTTAGCCCCCTCCGCCCACAGCGGCGGCGTATCCCCCTTGCGCTGCCGCTGTGGGTTTTATATAGACTGGCAGCTGCTGTCAAGAGTATTGACATCGGCTGCGGGCCTATATGCCCATGTTTCTTGAAAAAGCGCACTTTGCGCGTCATACAGCAGACAGGTACGTTCGTGCCGGTGTGAGCTATAGGACAGCACTCGCCATGATCTCCCACACTGGAGGGAGCGAAACAGGAGTTGTTCGGAAACAGAGTGGCACTCTGTCGGCCATGACCACCGGCATTCTTAATGATACTCCCGCATTGGACGCCCTCAAAGCATCGTGCGGCGCACCCATCAGCATGGGCCGGGGTGAGATTCCCGTGAGGCTGGCAGCCACCAGCCGCCTGTTTTGCTTGAGAATTTTTCTTAGATGAATTTGAAATAGATGCATCTAAAGATGTATCGGTAGAGGAAGCCCCCATCCATTGTTAAGGATAGGAGCTTCCTCTGCTGATATAATTCCATATCAATTTTTTGCGCGTATCACAGCACCATGCTACAATTCCTTTGAAGCATGGTGCTGTGGTCACAGAAGGGAGGCTGCTATGAGTATTGACCACGGAGACACCAACAAAAGCCTTGGCGGAAAGCGGACATACACCGTTGAGGAAATCGCAAAAATTCTTGGTATCGGGAGAACTGCTGCATACAACCTTGTCCACTCCGGCGTGTTCAAGATGGTGCGGATCGGTTCTTCCATCAGGGTTTCCAAAGTGTCCTTTGATGATTGGCTGGATAAACAGACGCTGTAGGAGGTTTATTATGGCATCTATCAAAAGACGTAGAGGCAAATATCATGTCGTTTATTACTATTTCAATGAATGCGGAGAAAAGAAACAGAAATGGGAGTCCTTTAATACGGAAGCGGAAGCAAAACACCGCAAGGCAGAGATTGAATATAAACAAGGCAACCGCACCTTTATATCACCCAATAAGACGACCGTTTCCGCCTTTCTCGATGACTTTGTGAGCTTGTATGGGGTGAAAAAATGGAGTCCCAGCACCTATGAAGCCAATACGGGGTTGATCCGCAACTATATTGCCCCGCTGCTTGGCGACACACTGATGCAGGACGTAACTACCATCGCAGCGGATCGGTTTATTACAACATTGCAAAGGACGAAATGCCCTGTTTTTAAGAACCGATATAGCAAAACGGAGTACATGACACCTGCCAATATTGAGCGTATCAATAAACTCCTTCGATGTGCTTTTAAACAGGCTGTACGCTGGGACATCGTCGCAAAGAACCCGTTCGATAACACAACTCTGCCGAAGGTCAAGCGTAAGCCCCGTGAGATTTGGGATGCAGCAACGATTCGAAAAGCGTTGGATGAATGCAAGGATGGCCGACTCTATGTTGCTATCAACCTGTCATTTGCCTGCTCGCTGCGAATCGGAGAAATCGTTGGCCTGACCTGGGACAACATTCACATTTCCGATGTGGATATTGCCAATGACAATGCTTATCTGTGCGTGGAAAAAGAGCTGGCTCGTGTGAAGGAATCCTCGCTTGCTGTTTTGGGCGAAGAAGAAATCATCAAAAAATTCCCTCGAACCATGTACTTGGAAAATGCCAGCACGGTGATCGTGCTGAAAACGCCGAAGACAGAAAGCAGCGTTCGCAAGGTGTGGATGCCAAAAACAGTGGCTTACATTTTGCGGGAGTGGAAGGACTCTCAGGATAAGCAAAAAGAGTTTCTGGGCGATGAATACCTCGACTACAATCTCGTTGTAGCACTGCCAAATGGCCGTCCCTGTGAGGAAACGGTTATTTCCAATGCTTTCCGGAGATTGAAGCGGGATGCCAAGCTCCCTAATGTCGTGTTTCATTCTCTCCGCCATTCCAGCACGACTTATAAGTTGAAACTTAATCACGGCGACATCAAAGCCACACAGGGCGACACAGGGCATTCGCAGGCCGATATGGTCACAAAGGTCTATGCGCACATTCTTGATGAAGACCGCAAGGTCAATGCCCAGAAGTTTGAAAGTGCGTTTTACGCAAACCCAGATCTGCGCAGTGTGAAAGCGCCTGATGAACCACAGACTGCATTGGACGTGCAGAGTATCATCGTACAGCTCCAGCAGTCCCCCGAACTCTTAAGTGCGCTCACATCGCTCATATCGAACCAGGGTTGCAAATGACTGATTTGTGCCATGGTGCCAAGGTGGTGCCAAACGGCGAAAAATACAAAAACCGGTTCGATATGAAAAAGGGGTGCCAAAAAGATGCAGCGGCTGAATTTCGGGTGCTGCTGCTGTCATTGAAACAACGCACTCAAAAGCGAAAAAACGCCGCGATCCGTTGAGATCACAGCGTTTTTGGTACGCCTGCCCGGGCTCGAACCGGGGGCCTCGGGCTTAGGAGGCTCGCGCTCTATCCAACTGAGCTACAGACGCATATTGTGAAGTTGTAGGGGAATTGGTGCCATTGGTAATTGATGTCCCTGTCCTTAGGAGGCGGTCGCTCTATACAACTGAGCTACGGAGGCGTGTGCAACTGGTATTGTACCGTAGGCGGCGGCATTTGTCAACGGTGCCGCGGCGAAAAAGTTGACGAAAGGGCTTGCAATCGGTTCTTTGCAGGCATATAATACAAAGGTTAGTGAATTTACCCGAGAGAAAGGGGTTTTTACCTTTGCAGAACGAAAAACTGAGAAACGTGGCCATTATCGCCCACGTCGACCACGGCAAGACCACGCTGGTGGACCAGATGCTCAAGCAGGGCGGCGTGTACCGCGAGAACCAGGAGACGGTGGAGCGCGTCATGGACTCCAACGACCTGGAGCGTGAGCGCGGCATCACCATTCTGGCCAAGAACACCGCCATCCAGTACGGCGACACCAAGATCAACATCGTGGATACCCCGGGCCACGCCGACTTCGGCGGCGAGGTGGAGCGTATCCTGAAGATGGTCAACGGCGTCATCCTGCTGGTGGACGCCGCCGAGGGCCCTATGCCCCAGACCCGTTTCGTGCTCAGCCGCGCGCTGGAGCTTGGCCATCGTGTTATCGTGGTCATCAACAAGATCGACCGTCCCGACCAGCGTATCCACGAGGTCATCGACGAGGTGCTGGAGCTGTTGCTGGACCTGGACGCCACCGACGAGCAGTTGGACAGCCCTATGCTGTTCTGCTCTGCCCGCAACGGTACCGCCAGCTATTCCCCCGACGTGGTGGGCACGGACCTGAAGCCGCTGTTCGATACCATTCTGGACTACATCCCCGCGCCGGAGGCCGACCTGGACCAGCCCTTCCAGATGCTGGTCAGCTCCATCGACTATAACGAGTTCGTGGGCCGTATCGCCATCGGCCGTATCGAGCGCGGCGTGCTGAAGCAGAACCAGGAGATCGCCGTGTGCAACTACCACGACCCCGACGCCCCGGCCAAGAAGGCCAAGGCTGTCAGTATGTACGAGTTCGCCGGTCTGGGCAAGGTGCCCATCACCGAAGCGACGGCGGGCAATATCATCGCCCTCAGCGGCATCGGCGATATCACCATCGGCGATACCATCTGCGCGCCCGACTGCGTGGAGCCGCTGCCCTTTGTGAAGATCAGCGCCCCCACGGTGGAGATGACCTTCTCCGTCAACGACAGTCCCTTTGCCGGCCGCGAGGGCAAGTTCGTCACCAGCCGCCAGTTGCGTGACCGCCTGTTCCGCGAGACGCTGAAGGACGTGTCCCTCCGCGTCAGCGAGATCGAGGGCGTTATGGACGCCTTCAACGTGGCGGGCCGCGGCGAGATGAGCCTGTCCATCCTCATCGAGACCATGCGCCGCGAGGGCTACGAGTTCCAGGTGTCGCCCCCTCGTGTACTGTACCAGACCATCGACGGCAAGAAGTGCGAGCCTATCGAGCGCCTGGTGGTGGACGTGCCCGCCGAGAGTGTGGGCGCGGTCATCGAGAAGCTGGGCGCCCGCAAGGCGGATATGCAGGAAATGACCCCCATCGGCAGCCGCATGAAGGTGGAGTTTCTGGTGCCCAGCCGCGGTCTGTTCGGCTACCGCAACGAGTTCCTGACGGATACTCGGGGCGAGGGCATTATGGCCAGCGTGTTTGACAGCTACGCCCCCTATAAGGGTGAGCTGACCCGCCGCAATACCGGCTCTCTAGTGGCCAGCGAGACCGGTGAGTCCATCACCTACGGTCTGTTCAACGCGCAGGAGCGCGGTGTGCTGTTCATCGGCCCCAACGTGGGCGTGTACGAGGGCATGGTGGTGGGTATCAGTCCCAAGCAGGAGGACATCGTGGTCAACGTCTGCAAGAAGAAACAGCTGACCAACACCCGTGCCGCCGGCAGCGATGACGCCCTGCGTCTGGTGCCGCCCCGGAAGATGAGCCTGGAGCAGTGCCTGGAATTCCTGGCGGATGACGAGCTGCTGGAGGTCACCCCCAAGAACCTCCGCATCCGCAAGACCATCCTGAACCACGAGCGGCGCATGAAGGCGCAGCACGGGAAGAAAAACTAAATTATGTAAACCAAAAGACCGGCTAAGCCGGTCTTTTGGTTTATGTGGGGAGGATGTAATGTCTGGCTGCGGCGATTGTAAGCGGTGCTGTATGACCCGGTGCGGAAATTCTGGTACGGTAAGGTCGTGGACACAGAGGATAGGTTAACATAATAAAAACGTTATGTGCCCAACCCATTGACATTTCCCGGCGGGTGTGGTAAAAGAATACAGACGCGTAGCGCACAGAAGTGCCTGCGAAGCGTATCGCCCTCGGGCGGTGCGCTTTTTATTTTTATGGAGGAAACTGCAATGCCAAAGAACAAAACACAGGGGATCATTTTCGGTATCATCATGTCGTACAGCATGGCTGTCGGCATGGAGATATACAACAACGCTATCCAGCAGGGGGTACATTTGCAGCCGGGAGGGTTTACCAACCTGACCTACGGTATCGTGGGCAAGGCGCTGGTGGAGGCGCTGTTCATGGGGCTCATCGTCATCATCGTGTCGGAGCTGTGGGGCAACCGGCTGGGCGCCCGCTTTGCCGCCAAAGTCAGCGACCCGCAGCGGGATAACCCCTATTTCTGTCGGTTGATGCGGCAGGCGGGCACCGTGTCCGTTATGTGCCCCACCATGAGTCTGGCGGCCACCATTATTTTCAGCATGATCTTAGGCGGTGCGCCGGTGTGGCAGCTGCCCGCCATCTGGGCGGGGACGCTTATCAAGAACTTCCCCATGGCGTTTTTCTGGAATATGTTTGCCGCCGCACCCTTTACCAACTGGGCCTGCGGAAAGCTGTTCGAATAAAAGAGCGCTCCCCCGGCGGGGGAGCGCTCTTGCTTACATTACCGGCACGAACTCCACGTTCAGGTCCACGATCTCGTTGACGCCGTCCAGCCGTGCGCCGTGGTCATACTGCCACACATCGAAGCGGTAGTAGAAGTCCGGATAGTCGCCGGGATCAGCGATCCACAGGGCGATGTTCCCCATAGAGGACAGATCATAGCGGTAGTAGCCCTGCTGGCGGTTCATGTACACCCCGGCCTCATAGCCGCCCTGTTCGATCAAGGCGCAGAAAGTCCGGGCCTGGGAGGTCAGCAGGAATTCGTTGTTGTGCAGTGTGCGGGAGTCCTCCTGCTGTACCGGCTCCCAGTCGTAGTACACCGGCAGGTCCAGGTCGCGGCCATCCAGCAGCTGCAGGGCGTACAGGGCCTCCTGGGCGGCCTCCTGCACGGTGGCGGCCTGGGAGAAGAAATACACGCCCACTTCGATGCCGGCGGCCCTGGCCCCACTGTAATAGCTGTCGAAGGACCGGTCCGGGTACAGGGAGCCCTTCTCGCCGTAGCCCCGCAGACCCAGGCGCAGATAGGCGAAGTCGATGCCCTGCCGCTTCAGCGCCGCCCAGTCGATGGTGCCCTGGTGGTTAGACACGTCCACGCCCCAGCGGGTGGCGTATTCCACGCCCAGATAGCGGACGCGGACGCCGTCGCTGCCGTCGTCGTTGGTGTCCCGGCGGAAGTCCTCCTGCGCCAGGCCGCTGGCGGGGATACCCTCATGGGGCGTCATCCACACCATGTTAAATCCGTCGTTGATATATACCTGCCCCGCGTGGGGATCGGCCTCCGGCTCCTGCCGGGCGCTGCCGCCCCGCAGGGACAGAACGACCGCCGTCAGCAGTCCGCCAACCACCAGCACCGCCGCGATCAGCAGCAGCACCGGCAGCAGACGCCGCCGCGGCCGGCGGCGGGGCGGGGAAATTCGATCCATAGTTACCCCTCCTTTTCGAAAACGTGTATGTCAAAGGCGATGCGGCAGTCCAGCTGCGTGAGTTTACATAATTTTTCAACGCCGGCCTTCGGCGTTTTCCAGCAGTAGGGCGTCATGCCGAACAGCGCCTGTATGTCCGCCGGGTCCTCCAGATGGATAACGTCCGTTATGTGCCGAATACTCACATACCGGAAGCCCTCATAGGGCGTCTCCTTCACCTCATTGACATAGGGGTGGTCATAGAGCACCTGCTTCATCTCCCACAGGTGCATTTCTCCGGGCACCACATAGATAAAGTGCCCGCCGGGCCGCAGCACACGGCGGAATTCCTCGATGGCCAGCGGTGAGAAGCAGTTGATGAGCAGGTCTACGGACCCGTCTGCCGCCGGCAGGCGGTAGGAGGAGGCCACAGCGAACTGCACATTTTTCTCCCGCTTAGCCGCCAGACGCAGTATGGGCTTGGAGATATCGATCCCGGCCATCACCGGCGTCTTCCCGGCCTCACACAGGGCACGATAGATGCCCGCGGTGTAGTAGCCCTCGCCGCAGCCGTTGTCCAGCACCGCCGGGGCATCGCCGGTCAGCTCTACAGCGAGTTGACATAATTCTTCGCATAGCGGGGCGTAGTAGCCCTTTTCCAGAAAGGCGTGCCGCGCCGCGGCCATAGCCTTGTCGTCGCCGGGGGTTTTGGAGTGCTTCCGGTTCACCGGCAGCAGATAGGTATAGCCCTCCCTGGCGATGTCGAAGCAGTGGCCGGCGGGGCAGAGATAGCTGCCCTCCCGCCGCGTCAGCGCGCCGCCGCACAGGGGGCAGACGAACAGACTGTTCATCGCTCACCCTCCGGCAGTGTCACGTCGTGTATCCATTTGCGGGACCGGATGCGCCACAGGCAGATGGGACACTTGATAAAGCTCTCCGCCTGTATGGCCAGCGACACGAACCAGGGATCCGCGTCCAGCACCAGCGCCAGCAGGGCCGTCAGCGGCAGCGCCACCAGCCACTGGGGACCCAGATCCAGTGCCGTGGACCAGAACACATCGCCGCCTGCCCGCAGGATACCGGTGACGGCGGAGATGGAGTAGGCGTGGAAGGGGATGCAGGCGAAGCCCGTCACCGCAAGGGTGGTGGCAAGATGGGCACTGAGGTCGTACAGCTTGAACAGTGGGAAGACCACCGGCTGGAACAGCAGCGGCACCAGCGCCAGGGCGATAACGGCCAGTGCGGCGCCCACCAGTATCGTCACCCAGGACAGCGTCCTGGACAGGTCCATCAGCTCATCGTGGCTCTGTCCCTCACCGATGGCCTTGCCGATCATCACGGCGGTAGCGGCGCCCAGACCAAAGCACACCACCAGGAACAGGCGGTTCAGGTTGCCCATGACGGCGTTGGCTGCCAGAAACTCTACCGAGATGGTCATGTGTCCCAGAATGACGGTGAGCAGGCTGTTGCCCAGCCCCCAGAACAGCTCGTTGGCCATCACCGGCGAGGCGTATTTCACGAACCGGCGCAGCATCTCCCAGCCCGGACGGAGGAGCGCCTTCAGGTCCAGGGGGATGACCCGGCTCCGCAGGGCGCAGAACAGGCACACGGCGAACTCCGCCACGCGGGAGAGCAGCGTGGCGATGGCCGCACCCTCCACGCCCAGCATGGGAAAGCCGCACTTGCCGAAGATCAGCAGGTAGTTCATGCCGGTATTCAGCACCGTGGACATACCAAACAGCTTCATGCCGAAGCTGGCGTTCTCCACGCTGCGCTGCGCGCTGACGTAGATAGACGAGAGCATATTGAACACATAGGAGAAGCCGATGACCCGCAGATACGGCGCGCCCAGCAGGGACAGATGGTGCTTGTTGCTCATCAGGTCCATGATCTGCACCGGCCACAGGAACAGCGCCAGCGCGATGACCAGCGCCAGAGCCACGCCCAGCCCCGCCGCCACGCCGATGGCACGGCTGATGCTGGGCAGGTCCTTTTTGCCCCAGTACTGGCTGATCAGGATGCCTACGCCGGACTGGACGCCGAACACGATGGAGATCAGCAGGAACACCGGCACGTTGGCCGCCGTCACCGCCGCCATCTCATTGTTGCCCAGCTGGCTGACCATCAGCGTGTCAATAAGACCCAGCGAGAACGTGATCAGATTTTGCAGGGCGATAGGGCCGGTCAACCGGAGCAGATACCCGTAAAAGGCCCTGTCGCGCTTAAGAGCTTTGAACATAGTCCACCTCAAAATATCGTTGTGCCCGCGCCGCGGGCGTATATCACAGCATGGGGAAGCGGCTGTCCCGGTGGGCGAGCAGCGCCTGGCACAGGACATCCACGTCCTCCCGTGTATTGTCGGGGGAGAAGGAGATGCGGATCACGCCGGCGGCAGTCTTTTTGTCCAGCCCCAGAGCGGAGACCACATGGCTGGCCTTGCCCTGGTGGCAGGCGGAGCCGGCGGAGATGCAGATGCCCTGCGCACCCAGGTCCGTTACGATGTTGGCGCTGGGATACCCTACCAGCGACACCGCCAGAATGTGGGGGGCCGTACCCTCGCCCACGGGGACCACGCCGCCCATGGCCAGCAGCTTCTCCCGGCAATAGGCCTTCAGCCCGGCCATGTGGGCCAGCTTGGCGTCATAATCGGCCAGCCGCAGCTCCACCGCCTTGGCAAAGCCGGCGATTTGGGCCGTGGCCTCGGTGCCGGAGCGCGCGCCGCGCTCCTGTCCGCCGCCGGGCAGCAGGGGGCGGGGGTTCCGCACCCGGGGACCGATGTACAGCGCGCCCACGCCCTTGGGCCCGCCGACCTTGTGACCGGACAGGCTCATCAGGTCTACGCCCCAGCCCTCCGGGTCGCAGGGGACCTTCAAAAAGCCCTGCACCGCGTCGCAGTGCAGCAGGGCAGGGGAGCCCTTCTCCCGCAGCAGGGCAGCGATGTCCGCCGCGGGAAATACGCAGCCCGTCTCGTTGTTCACCAGCATCACAGACACCAGGGCAGTGTCCTCCCGCAGGGCATCCGCCACCTGTTCGGCGGTGACATTGCCGTCCCGTCCTGGCTTCAGATAGGTGACCTCATACCCCTGCTGGGCCAGCAGCTTGCAGGGCTCCAGAACGGCGCTGTGCTCCACGGCGGTGGTGATGATGTGTCTGCCCCTGTGCCGGTTCTGCCACAGGGCGGCCTGTATGGCCCAGTTGTCGCTCTCCGTGCCGCAGGAGGTGAAGTACAGGCGCTCCGCGGGGCAGCCCAGCGCCCCGGCGATGACGGCCCGCCAGCCCTCCACGGCTTTTTTCATCTCCACCCCTATGGGGTATTGGGAGGAGGGATTGCCAAAGTGCGCCGTCAGCACCTCGTACATGGCGTCGGCCACGGCTTTGGGCACCGGCGTGGTGGCGGCGTTATCAAAATAGACCATAGAGAGCCTCCTGTTTCACGAACGGGTCTTGAAAGACACGGTAAAATACAGTATAATAAACCGATCAAAAAGCGGGAGTGAAAAACACCTTCACCCGTGAAACCTTATTATACGATAGAATAGGGGAAAGTGCAAGATGCGTGTTGCCATCTATACCTTGGGCTGCAAGGTGAACCAATACGAGACACAGGCCATGGAGCAGGAGCTGCTGCGCCGCGGTCATACGCTGGTGCCCGCCGAGACAGAGGCCGACGGCTATATCGTCAACACCTGCTCCGTCACCGCCATCAGTGACAAGAAATCCCGGCAGATGATCCGCCGGTGTCATAAGCTGAACCCCAACGCGGTGGTGGCCGCCTGCGGCTGTTATGTGCAGACCCACCCGGAGGTGGTGGCGGCACTGGACGTGGACCTGCTGGCCGGTACCGGTGACCGCATGGCGTTTCTGGACCTGTTCGAGCAGGCAGCCCACGAAAAGGAGCCGGTGAGACTGTTGGACGACGCCCTGCGCCGCCGGGAATTCGAGGTGCTGCCCGCCGGCGGCATGGCCGAGCGCACCCGGGCCATGCTGAAGGTAGAGGACGGCTGTGTGAATTTCTGCACCTACTGCATCATCCCCTACGCCCGCGGCCCGGTGCGCTCCCTGCCGCTGGAGACGGCCGTGGCCCAGACGGAGCAGCTGCGGCGCGAGGGATACCGTGAGCTGGTGCTCACCGGTATCGAGATATCCTCCTGGGGCCACGATCTGAAAAACGGCCAAAGCCTCATCGACCTGCTGGAGGCGGTATCCGCCGCCGCGGGGGATATGCGTCTGCGGCTGGGGAGCCTGGAGCCCCGTACCATCACCGAGGACTTCTGCCGCCGGGCGTCGAAGCTGCCCAACCTGTGCCCCCACTTCCACCTGTCCCTGCAGTCCGGCTGTGACGAGACGCTGCGCCGCATGAACCGGAAGTACGACACGGCACGGTTTTACGAGTCCGTCACGCTGCTGCGGCAGTATTTCCACCGGCCCGCCGTCACCACCGACCTGATCTGCGGCTTCCCCGACGAGACGAACCGGGAATTCGAGCAGACCATGGCCTTTATCGAAAAGTGCGCCTTCGCGGATATGCACGTCTTTCCCTACTCCGTCCGTCCCGGCACCAAGGCGGCGGAGCTGGTGCAGTTCAGCGCCGCGGTAAAGGAGGAACGGACCCGCCGCGCCGTGGCCCTGGCCCGGACCATGCACCGCGCCTATCTGGAGGGCTGCGTGGGGCAGACCTACCCGGTGCTCTATGAGCAGGAGAAGGACGGCCTCTACACCGGCCACGCCCCCAACTACTGTGAGGTATGCGTCCGCGCCGAAGATTTACATAATAAAATTATCGATACAAAAATAGTCGGTATAGATGGTGATGTACTGATAGGAGAGTTGACATAACATGAACCACTTTTTCGCCTATATCAACCGTATGCGCTTCATCCAGCGCTGGTCGCTCATGCGGAACAGCTACACGGAGAATATCCAGGAGCACAGCCACCAGACAGCGGTGCTGGCCCACGCGCTGGCGGTGCTGCGCAACGAGCGCTTCGGCGGCCAGGTGGACGTCGGCGCCGTGGCCGTGGCGGCGCTGTATCACGACGCCGGCGAGATCCTCACCGGCGATATGCCCACCCCCATCAAGTATTACAATCCCGGTATCCGCGAGGCCTACAAGGCCGTGGAGCAGGTGGCGGAGGACAAGCTCCTCTCCATGCTGCCGGAGGACCTGCGTCCCGCCTACGAGGACGCCCTCCGTCCCGCCGACCCGGAGATCGAGCAGCTGGTGAGGGCGGCGGATAAGCTCTCCGCCCACATCAAGTGCATCGAGGAGCTGAAGGCCGGCAACACCGAGTTCCGTCAGGCCGCCGCCCAGACCGCCGCCGCCATGGACGCCATGGCCCTGCCGGAGCTGGACTATTTCCGCGAGCATTTCCTGCCCAGCTATTCGCTGACATTAGACGAACTGGAATAGCAAACCGCGCCTCCCGCGCCCTGTCCTTGTCAGGTCTCCTCGACGTATACCCGATACGCCGTCGTCGGCCTGCCATCGACAGGACGCAGGATCCATCGGTTTGCTGCAAACCGCGCCTCCCGCGCCAAACCAAAAAACCATCCGAAAGGAGTATATAGTTATGAAAGCGATCGTTACCGTTGTGGGTAAGGACCAGGTGGGCATCATCGCCGGTGTGTGCAACACCCTGGCGGCCAGCCGCATCAACGTCCTGGATATCAGCCAGACCATCATGGAGGGCTACTTCACCATGATGATGGTGGTGGACCTGACCGAGTGTCAGGCACCCTTCGACGCCCTGCGCGCCGACCTGAAGGCCTACGGCGAGAGCCGCGGCCTGTCCATCCGCATCCAGCGGGAGGACATCTTCGACGCCATGCACAAGCTGTAAGAGGTGGGGAATATGCTGAGTCTGCAAAACATCTTTGACACCATCGCCATGGTGGACAAGCAGCACCTGGACATCCGCACCATCACCATGGGTATCTCCCTGCTGGACTGCGCCGACGAGGACATGGACCGCTGCTGCGACAAGATCTACGACAAGATCTGCTCCCGCGCCGAAAAGCTGGTCCAAACCGGCTGCGATATCGAGAGCGAGTTCGGCATCCCCATCGTCAACAAGCGCATCTCCGTCACGCCCATCGCCATCGCGGCGGCGGCCTGCAAGGGGGAGGACTTCGTGCCCCTGGCGCTGACGCTGGACCGGGCGGCCAAGACCTGCGGCGTGGACTTTATCGGCGGCTACTCCGCCCTGGTGCAGAAGGGCTTTACCTCCGGCGACCGGCGGCTCATCGCCTCCATTCCCGAGGCGCTGGCCCGCACGGAGCTGGTCTGCTCCAGCGTCAACGTGGGCAGCACCAGGGCCGGTATCAACATGGACGCCGTGGCCCAGATGGGCCGCGTCATCAAGGAGACGGCCCACCTGACCCGCGACCGTGACGGCCTGGGCTGCGCCAAGC
>SAMEA104315420__coassemble_107_pt1 | contig 108830 bp, 86 predicted proteins | sample SAMEA104315420__metabat2_low_PE_030 | metagenome-assembled genome bin SAMEA104315420 (sample SAMEA104315420) | gut metagenome | biome: Monkey gut; feature: monkey-associated habitat; material: faeces | place: China | collected 2013 | reverse complement strand
ATCCTGAACTGGATCGCCGTTTTGGTAGAGCACCGTCTGTTCTCTATCAATAATCCTGCCGCGCAGCGGGCCAAACGATACTTGATCGAAAATTTCGGTGTCAATGTCAACGCCTATGACTTGATCATCGGCTACCGAGCCGACGACTCCTATTTCGACTTTGCGGCGTCTTTCTTGAATAATGGAATTTCCGTGCAGCAGCTCACAAGTGCTATGCGCCTGGGCAAGTTGGGCGAACAGATCGTCGTCAAGTCTAAATACGCATTCTCCCTGCTGCATTACGAGGGATTTTCCATCGCAGAAAGGGAAAAATATTATGTTCTCCGCAAGGCGCGAAACGACGAAGCCGATCAGCTTTATTCGAAAATGCTCGAAGAGGCGACTGACGGCCTGTACATGCTTGACATTATGAGAGGAGGCATCCAGAACGATGACCCACGCATACCAAGAAATGTATCTAAATAATGCGCAGGCCTTGCTGGGCGATGCCTTCGACTATGCCATTAATGCATGCGGAATCGCCGGAGGCAGCTTCATGAAACTGTTTTCCGCCAGCTCCGTCAGCAACCGAATCGAGAACGGCGAAGCTGCCTATATTATGGGGAAAAGTGGAATTGAAGCGGCTGTTGATGTCCTGGTTGAGACTACGGGCAAAGCGCCGACGGTCAAACCGAAAGCCAATTTCAACCGCTCCAGAGAGTATTGGATCGGCTGGGCCGTCGCCTACTACCAGTGGTTCTCCGGCAGGAAGTTCAGCGATATTTTTAAGGTTCTCTCGTTTGAAGATTTAGAGCGGATGTATGCGCCTCTCCACGAAGCGGACATCAGCAAGTTCGCCGATATTGCCGATGCCAAAGTACGCGAGTACTTCGCTAATACCAACCTCAAGCGCATCCGCACGCTCTATGGCTGTACGCAGGCGGAGCTTGCCAGACGAAGCAATGTCAGCCTTCGGTCGATTCAAATGTACGAGCAGCGCAACAAGGACATCAACAAAGCCAGCGCGGAAACTGTTCTCAGGCTCGCGAAAGTCCTCGGCTGCACGATGGAGGATCTTTTGGAAAAGTGAGGTTGTGGCGGAAGGGGTGACTTTCCCTTAAAATGACCCTAAAATTACGGGAATGCGATAGTTATTGAGGGAAAGCGAGTTTCACCTTTAGAGAGCAAATGCGTGATGCCATTCTTTGTCTATAGCGCCGCAAACTTTGAGCCGCCACCCCCGCAGAAACCACTTGCATAACACCCTGCTCAGAGTTACAATGCAGCCAACAGCAACGCCAAACGCTTCCCATCCGGCACCGGTGAAAGTTCACCGAAAACCGGGCGGGAAGCGTTTTTGACCACATAGATTACCACAAACGGCGCTGGAGTACCCGGAAACAGTGGAAATAAGAGCGTCAAAGAGTAAGTGAAACAAATTAAAAAGCGCCGAAAACCGCTATAAACGAGCGGAAAAAGTGTTCAGCATCCCTTTAGGAGCAGGAGGCCCGGGGTTCGAGTCCCCGCACTCCGACCAAAAACTTTGAAAATCCGCCTTTTTAGGCGGTTTTCTGCGTTAAAAGTTCAGTTTTTTTCATTTTGCGTTGACCACATAAGTTGCTGAAAAATATGGGTCAAAGTGCGAAAACAGTAATGTGGCGGCAAGTTCAATTTGCCGCCGTTTTCTCATTTGACCCACAACCTGACCCACACAGGCAAAACTGAGACAACCACACGGAATTTGGGGGCAAAAAACGCCTTAAGATGTTCAGATTGAAAATGCAGTCGAAATAGGGTATTATTGGATAACGGTAGGCCTTGTGCCTGCAAAGCCAGCCGTACGGTGTTCCCGTGCGGCTTTTTGTATTTCGCATTCCACATGCAAAACGGAGAGATGATTTAAAGCAGTATCTCCGGTGATGAAACGGCCCCGTGCGTCCTTGGGTATCTGTTCGGCGGCAGCTGACAGCGGACCGCTTTAAGATGAATATCGTCAACTGTGCCCTGCTTGGCGCACTCGTCCTGTCCATGCCAGAACGGCCGGACGTGGAACGGCTGACGGACTTTTACGAATACCCGGGCGGCAGCGGCTATGAAGGGCGGTTCACCCGGTGCGGTATCTGCACACTGATGCAGGAACTGGGATCGTACGACCTGACGCTGGCTCTGTGTCATCCGGACTATACCATGAGTGAGACCGGCGGCGCGACAAGCTTTGTGCGGACGTATACCCTGGCCTCCGGCGGACCGTACTGTGACTGCGGCTATAAGAAAAAAATGCGTGAAAAAAGTGCCCCTAGGCTTTCTTGGTGTCCTTGCTGCCCAGGACCTTAATGCCGGTGGTGCCGAACAGCACACCGGCGGCAAACATGGCAAATCTCTTCATAGCAGATCGCTCCTCTATATTTTGCAGCAGTTAGATCTGGCTAACCGTCGCCTATAAGATAGCACAGCACAGGAAAAAAGTAATACTTTTCCGAAATAAAATTGCCAAAAATACTGCGGAATGCAGCGTGCTTTGCAGGGAAAACGGCAAGGACGCCCCGCATAGCCGCAAAGCCCATAGGCCGTCGGAGGCGTCAATGACACCTCCGACGGCCTGAAGCAAAGGCAGCGAGATAAAGGAAGGAAGTTTTTTATAAGGAAGGTTTGGTGGGCGGGAGTAGCGCCCATGAAGAAGTTTCTTGCCCGCTGCCCGGGGAAAAAAGCAAGGTCATGCCCGCGCCGGCGCGTCACGGCGTATGGCCAGCAGCACCGCCGCCGACAGCGGCAGGCAGGCCGTCAGGCCCCACAGGGGGATGCCGTAGCCTACCTGCTCGATGAGCCGCCCCAGCACCGTGGGCGCGATCAGTGCGGACAGAGATACGCCCAGCACGATGATGGATGAGGCCGAAGCCGTCCGAGTGGGGAACGTCTCGCAGCAAAGGATCACCAGGGCCGGGACCTCCGCGCCCTGCAGCAGGCCCAGCAGCACCAAAAGCACCCGCTGGACGGCCAGGGACGGCGTCAGCAGCAAAACCGCAAACACGCCGGCCGACAAAAAACAGGTAAGCAGATAGAAAGTCCGCACCGGCATACGCTTATACACCAGCGGCGAGAGCATACGGACCACCAGTGCACCCAGGAAAAACAGGGTGAGCATGGCGTTGGCCGCGCCGCCTGCCATGTGGTGCACGGTCTTGTAGTAGTTGGGCAGCCAGACGGCGATGCCGTTCTGGAAGCACAGATACAGGAAACAGCACAGCAGATAGAGCCATGCGCGCTTGTCACGAAAGATCTCCGCCGGGTTGGCCACGGACCTGTCCCGCAGGGCCGTCATATCGGCGTAGGGCGTGTGGGGCGTGGCGCGGCGGGACACCGCCCAGAACACCGCACCCAACACCAGCGCCGCCGCGCCCAGCACCAGATACGGTACGGCAAAGGTGGCGGGGCGGCCGCTGTCGGTAAGCCATGTCACCAGCAGGGGCGCCAGCATGGCGCCCAGACCGTAGAAGCCGTGAACGATGGGCAGCAGCGTGCTCTTCTTCTCGGGAAACACGTCGGCGATGACGCCGTTCATCAGTAGGTCGATCGTGATATAGCCCACACCGCCGATCAGCGCAAACACCAGCAGCAGCCCGTAGCTGTCATTGCCGTACAGGGGCATGGTGCCAATGGTCACACCGGCCACGCCCACCAGCACCGCGCCGGCCAGCAGGCCGTACAGCTTGTGGAGCCGTTCACCGAACAGGCCCAGCAGCACCGTCATCACGATGCCGCCCAGGGACTGAATGGTCATCACGAAGCCCTGGCGGCTTTCGGTGATGCCGAAAAAGGCCATCATAGACTCAGCGTTGGCGCCAAAGGCGTTGAAATAGACGCCGTACAGCAGAAACAGGGCGAAGCACAGGACCGCCAGCAGCGGCAGGATACGCTTTGCGCCGCTCATGCCCGGCTCCTCATGGCGGCCAGGGCATGGAAGGTCTCCCGCAGCGCGGGATATTGCCGCAGATAGAGCTGGTAGTAGGGCTCATAGGCGCGGCCACATTCCGCATCGGGGTACAGAACGGTATCCGGCTTGACGATGGCATCGCAGGCGCTCTCCACGGAGGGATACACACCGGTGCCAACACCGGCCAGAATAGCCACGCCCAGCGCCGGGCCCTCCAGCGCCGCCTTGGCGGTCTGAATGGGGCAGCCGTACACATCGGCCAGCATTTGACGCCAGAATGCGCTCCGCGCGCCGCCGCCGCAGGCCATCATTTCCTCCGTAGGCACATTCATGCCACGGAGCACATCCACGCACTGACGCTGGGAGTAGGTAACGCCCTCCAGCACGGCGCGGATCAGGTGGCCGCGGCCATGGCCGCCGGACAGGCCAATAAACGCGCCCCGGGCCTTCTCGTCCAACAGCGGGGATCGCTCGCCCATCAGATAGGGCAGGAACAACAGGCCGTCGGCGCCGATGGGGGTTTTCTCGGCCAGGGCCGTCATCAGCTCGTAGGGGTCCACGCCCTGTTTGGCCGCCTCGGCCACCTCGCCGGCGCAGCAGGTATCCCGCAGCCAACGCAGGGACTGACCCGCCGCCAGCGTGCAGCTCATTACCGCCCACTTGCCGGGAACGGCGGAGCAGAAGGTGTGTACGCGGCCCGCCGGGTCGATGGAAACGCTGTCCGCATGGGCAAAGACCACGCCGGAGGTGCCCAGCGTCGTAAAGGCCTTTCCGTAGCGGACAGTACCGGTGCCCACAGCCGCGGCGGCGTTGTCGCCCGCGCCGCCCACCACGGGCGTACCCTCGGCCAGGCCGGTCAGGGCGGCGGCTTCCGCCGTCACCGTTCCGGTCACGTCCACAGACTCGTACATCCGGCCCAGCAGCGCCGGGTCGATGTCCAACTTGTTCAGTATCTCGTCAGACCACTGCCGCCGGGGCACGTCCAGCAGGTTCATGCCGGAGGCGTCGGATACCTCGGTGGCAAACTGGCCGGTGAGGCAGTAGCGAATGTAATCCTTGGGCAGCAGGATATGACGGCAGGCCTTGTAGACCTCCGGCAAATGCTTCCGCACCCACAGGATCTTCCCAGCGGTAAAGCCCGCCAGGGCGGGGTTCGCGGTGATGGCGATGAGTTTCTCCGCGCCCACAGTCTCGGTGATCTCGCGGCACTCCTCGCCGGTGCGGCCATCGCACCACAGGATGCTGCGGTGCAGCACCTCTCCCCTCTCGTCCAGCATCACCAGACCGTGCATCTGCCCGGAGATGCCCACACCGGCAATATCGGCGGCGGCCACACCGCTTTTGTGCAGCACGGCCTGCACCGTCTCCTGCACGGCACGCCACCAGTCGGACGGCTCCTGCTCAGCCCAGCCGTTCTGGGGCTGGTAGAGGGGGTATTCCACCGTGTGGGCGGCCATGGCCGTACCATCACTGCGGAACAGCACCGTCTTGGTACCGGAGGTGCCCAGGTCGATACCCAGCAAATATTCCTTCATAGCCTTGCGCCTCCTTTAGGCAGGGCCGCCCTTCCGGGCGGCCCGCAATATGTCATTTCTCAGTGGAACAGCACCCGGTTGACCACAGATTCCAGATACTCCTGACGGCCGCTGGGCACATCGAAGCTCTTGAGGCCCTCGGCGTAATCCGCCAGAGACTCCAGGGTCATCTCACCATCCACGATCTTCTTGCCCACGCCGCTGTCATAGCTGCTGTAGCGTTCCTTGACGAACTGGTCCAGACGGCCATCCGCTTTTAGCTCCAGCGCCTTGCGGAGGCCCAGGGCGAAGGTGTCCATACCGGAGATATAGGCCAGCAGGATATCCTCGAAGGTATTGGACTGACGGCGGGCCTTGGCGTCAAAGTTCAGGCCGCCGTTGGTAAAGCCGCCGGCGCGGAGGACCTCCATCATGCAGTAGGTGGCGCTGTACACGTTGGCGGGGAACTGGTCGGTATCCCATCCCAGCAGATAGTCGCCCTCGTTGGCGTCGATGGAACCGAAGCTGCCGTTGACGATGGCAGTACGCAGCTCATGCTCGAAGGTATGGCCCGCCAGGGTGGCGTGGTTGGCCTCGATGTTCATCTTGAAATCCGCCGTCAGGTCGTACTTCCGCAGGAAGTTCATGCAGGTAGCCACATCGAAGTCGTACTGGTGCTTGGTGGGCTCCTTCGGCTTGGGCTCCAGATAGAAATCGCCGGTAAAGCCGATCTTGCGGCCGTAGTCACGGGCCATACGCAGGAATCGGGCCATGTTGTCCAACTCCAGCCCCATGTCGGTGTTCAGCAGGGTGTCATAGCCCTCGCGGCCGCCCCAGAATACATAGCCGGTGGCGCCCAGCTTCACCGCGGCATCCAGGCAGGCCCGGACCTTGGCAGCGGCAGCGGCAAACACATCGGCGCAGCAGGAGGTGGCGGCACCGGCCATGAACTTCTTGTCGCCGAAGTTGTTGGCGGTGACCCACAGGCACTTCTTGCCGGTCTTCTTCTGCAGCTCGTACAGATAATCCACCATCACGCGGAAATTGGCGATGCTCTCGGCCAGGGTAGCGCCCTCCGGGGCGATGTCCACGTCATGGAAGCAGTAGTAGTCGATGTTCAGCTTTTCCATCAGCTCGAAGGCGAAGTCCGCCTTGGCGCGGAACTTGGCCATGGGGTCTGTCTGCCCCATGGACTTATCCATGGTGCCGGAGCCGAACATATCCACGCCCTCGGCGTCGATGGTATGCCAATAGCTCAACGCGAACTTCAGATGCTCACGCATTTTCTTGCCGGCGATGACCTCGTCCGGGTCATACCAACGGAAGGTAAAGGGGTCGGTCCCCTTGGGATCGTAGACGACCTTACTCACATCAGCGTACTTTTTCATGTTATTACACCTCCGAAGTATGTTTCGTTTTTACGCGGGAACGGATCATGGGCACCACCAGCTGGATGATAACGGCCACCAGCAAAATCGAGCCCTTGATGGTATCGTTGATCAGAGCGTCCACCTGCAGGGAGGCGATGATCTTGTCGATGATGGTATAGCTCATGGCGCCGAACAGAACGCCCAGCAGCTTGCCCTTGCCGCCGCTCATGCTGATACCGCCGATGACCACCGCGGCGATGGCGTACATCTCGTTGCTCTTACCGAGGGTGGCCGGGTCGACGGAGCCGTTCATGGCCAGCCACAGGAAAGCGCTCAGACCGGTGAGTATGCCGGTAATAACGTAGACCGCCACACGGGTGCGGTTGACGTTGATTCCGGCCAGGGCTGCGGCGCGCTCATTGCTGCCCAGGGCATAGACGGTCTTGCCGAACTTGGTGCAGGTGGATATGAACACCATGATGACCGTGACCAGCAGCAGCACGATGCCCACCACGGGAACAGTGGCGATCTTCAGCTGGCCGAAGCCGTAGAAGCTGGCATAGTGGTCCAGCGTACCAGTCATATTGAAGATGGAGGACCCGGTAGTCCGCAGGTAGTACTGAGCCACCGAACGGAAGATCAGCATAGTGGCAAGCGTCACGATGAACGCGGGCATTTTCACCAGGCCGATGAGCACACCGTTGAACAGGCCGCACAAGCCGCCGGCCACCAGGGCGAACAGTAGCGTCAGGAGCACGCTGTCCGTGGCATTGAACACCACCACAGAGAAGCTGCCCACCAGTGCCAGCATGGAGCCCACGGACAGGTCGATGCCGCCGGTGATGATGACCAGGCCCATACCGAAGGCCATGATGCCCACCACAGCGGAGTGCCGCAGGATGTTCATCACGCCACTCCAGGTGGTCGCGCCGTGGTTGATAAACAGATAGGCGATGAAGATCGCCAGTGCGATGAGGATAAAGCTGTAATTATTGATCCAGGCGGCAATGCCCTTCTTGTTCAGCCCCGGTTTTTTGGTCTGGGCCTTCAGTTCCGTGTTCTGACTCATACGTTTACCTCTCCCTCCGTTGCGTGTATCACATTGGTCGCATACAGCATGACTCTCTCCTCCGTGATCTCCTCACGGGGCAGAATGGTCTGGATATGCCCGTGGTAGAACACCACACAGCGATCCGCGATCTTCTGTATCTCCGGTATCTCCAGGGTGTTGACCAAGATGGTCTTGCCCTTCTCGGCCAGCTCCAGGATCAGCTTGTAGATCTCCGCCTTGGCGCCCACATCGATACCCTGGGTGGGGTTATCCATGATAAGGATGTCCGCCTCGGTGGTGAGCCACCGGCCCAGGATCACCTTCTGCTGGTTGCCGCCGGACAGTGACAGGATCAGGTCGTCATGGCTGTTGGCCTTGATGTTCAGCATATCCCGCATCCTGTTGTACTGCGCCACCTCTTTCCGCCCGCGGATCAGCTGGTGATTGGCAGAAAGCGTGTGCTCGGAGATGTAGTTGTTCTCCAGCAGCGTGAAATCCGGGATGACGGAGTTTTCCTTGCGGTTGGCGGGGATCATGCCGATCTTGTGGCGCATGGCGTTATGTATGCCGCCGTGGTGCAGCGGCTCTCCGTTGACATACACCGTGCCCGAGCTGATGGGAATCGCGCCGAAGATCGCCTGCATCATCTCACTGACGCCGGCGCCCTTCAGGCCCGTCAGGCCGATGATCTCGCCCTTACGCACCTCCAGGTCCACGTTCTCGAACCCTTCACCGCTGAGGTGCTCCAGCTTCAGTGCCACATCGCCCAGCTGGCGGGGCTGGTACACCGAGGCCTCGGAGTAGCTGCTGCCCACCATCAGGCGGGTGACAGCCTCCGGCGTGGTGTCGGCAATATTGCCGGACTGAATAAAGCATCCATTCCGCAGGACCGTGTAGCGGTCCGCGATGGTAAATATCTCGTTCATTTTGTGGGAGATGAAGATGAAGGACTTGCCCTGCTCCTTCAATCGCCGCACGATACTGAACAGGTGCTCGATCTCCGCGTTGTTCAGCGCGGTGGTCGGCTCGTCCAGAATAAAGAGCTTCGCATTGGCGTGAAGTGCCTTTGCGATCTCCAGCAGCTGCTTTTTGCTGGTCTCCAGCTCGTCTACCAGGGCGTTGGGGTCGATATCCACGCCCAGGTCGCTCATCAGCTGGCGCGTCTGCTCCAGCATGGCCCGCTTATCCAGCGTGCCCAGCTTGGTCAGCAGTTCTTTGCGAAGAAAAATGTTCTCGTACACCTTCAGATCGTTAAACAGGTTCAACTCCTGGTGTACAAAGGCGATACCTGCCTGTTCTGTCCGTTTGACGGAAATGTCATGCATTTGCTCTCCGTCAAACTCGATCTCGCCCTCATCCCGCTGATGCACACCCGCCAGGATGTTCATCAATGTGGACTTACCGGCGCCGTTCTCTCCCAGCAGCGCGTGTACTTCCCCGCGCTCCACGGAAAAATCAACGTGCGAAAGCACTTCCACACCGGAGAATGATTTGGTGATATTGGTCATTTTCAGCAATTCCATGCCGCACGCCTCTCTTTGCTGTTTGATAAGATCCCTTCTGCGAAGGGGGAGGTGCCCCGCGGGCGCCGAAGCGCCCGCGAAGCCCTCGGAAACGACTTTACTTACTTGGAGACAGCGTCACCGAAGCCCTGGAAGTCGTTGACGTTGGTAGCATCCACCACGGACACGGCGATGACGTGATCCTGGGTGACGGTACCGCCCTCGATGTGGGTGACCATGTCATCCACGGCAGCCTTGATCATCGCGGGATCGTAAGTAACGGAGAACAGATCGGCCAGCTTGGCGACCTCAGCGGTGTAATCCTTCTGATGGATGCCCTTCAGCACGGAATAGATCTCGTTCAGACCGGAGGAGGTGCCCAGATGCACACCGGCGTTCAGGAAGGCATCCTTCTTCTCGGCGTCGATCTCGGAGCTCTTCAGCGCCTCCAGGATGCCCATGGCGATCTCGTCGTCGTGGGTGAAGATCCACTTGGTGGCGGTGATGTCCTCAACAGTGCTGGCATCCAGCCAGTTGATGAACAGCTCCTTGCCCTTGCTGCGGCTCCAGCCGGTGTAGTCGGTGGACTGGATGGCAGCGATCTGCTCCTCGGTCCAGCCATTCTCCTTCAGCACACTGAAGAAGCCGTCGTTACGCATGGTGGGAACGGAAGAGTTGTCACCGGGCATGATGAGGATCTTGTCGCCGGCCTTCATGCCGTCGGCGATGAAGCGCTTGGCGGTCTCGGCGCCGATGCCGTTGTTATCGCCCTTGACGCAGGCAACAGCAGTGGAAGCAGCGGAGTCGATGATACGGTCGAACATCACATAGGGGATGCCGCTGGTGGCCAGCTTGGCCATGGTGTTCTCCAGGGTGTTGTCCTGAGGCAGAATGACCACATAGTCAGCGGTCTTGTTCTCGATCAGGTCCTCCACCTGCTGGATCTGGTTGGCGGCGTCGGAAGAGGTGATGACGGTGGCAGCATACTTGCCGGCGTCATTCAGCTCCTGCGCCTTCTCCTGCGCATAGGTCATCACAGCGCCGGTCCAGCCGTGGTCGGCATTGGGGACCAGGATCGCGATGCGATTACCCGTGGCAGCATCGTTGTCCTTGTTGGCGTCATCGTCCTTCTTCTCGCCGCAGGCGACAAGAGACAGGGCCATGACCAGCGCAAGGATCAGTGCCAGTACTTTCTTCATGGTTGTTTCCTCCTAAAAATTTTTTATAGATACGGACAAAGTCCGCCTATAACGTGTTCTTACAGCTCCACCCAGGCAGAGTCCTTGGCTGCGGAGTCGATGACCGCGTGAACAAACTTCACGCCGTTGAGGCCGTCGGTGACGGTGGGATAGTCGAAAGAGCCGTCGTTGGCCGTACCGCCCGCCTTCACCGCCAGAATGGCGCTGATGATGTTCTTGTAGATGTTGGCAAAGGCGACGATCAGTCCCTCGGGATGGCCGGAGGGGATGCGGCTGTACGCGCCGGCCTTCTCGGTGATGTAGCCGGTGCCGCGGGACAGGGTCTCCGTGGGCTTGCCCTTGGGGGTGTACTTCAGATAATCAGGATAGTGCTGCTCCCACTCCAGTGCACCCTCACTGCCGTAGATGCGGATGGTCAGGCCGTTGAGCTTGCCCGCCGCGATCTGAGAGCACCAGTACGCGCCGTTGACACCGTTTTCGTACTCGACGAGCATATTGGCGTTCAGGTCCAGCTCCTTGCCGTAGCGGTTCACGGTGGCGGCCAGACGCTTGATGTTCAGGCCGGTCAGGTAGTGGACGGAGTTCTCGATGTGGGTGCCGATGTCACCCACACAGTTGGAGATACCGGACACCGCCGGATCGGCGCGCCAGACGGACAGCTTAGTGGTGCCCTCGCCGGGGACGCCCAGCTCATCGATGAGCCACTCCTGGACATACTCCGCATTGACGGCGGCGATCTTGCCGATCTTGCCCTCGGCGATCATCTCGCGGGCCACCTTCATCATGGTGTAGCCGGAATAGGTATAGGTGACGCCGAAAACCAGGTTTTTCTCCTTGGCCAGGGCCACCAGCTCCTGCGCCTGTTCCACGGTAAAGCACAGAGGCTTTTCGCATACCACATGAATTCCGTGCTGCAGGAAGCACTTGGCCACGTCGTAGTGGGTGTTGTTCGGAGTCGTGATGCTGACGAAATCGATACCGTCGGGACGCCTGCTCTCCGCCTCGGCCATGGCCTCATAGCTGGGGTACACGCGGCTCATGTCCAGGGAGTAGGTCTCGCCGGTCTCACGGTTCTTCTCCGCATTGGTGGAGAAGCAGCCCGCCACCAGCTGTGCGCGGGGGTCAAAGGCGATGGCTTTGCGATGCACCTCGCCGATAAAGGCGTTCATGTGGCCACCGACCATGCCGTAACGGATCTGAATACCCATATTGTCCTCCTTGTCGCGTTTCAGTTGGCGATAGCGTCGTCAAACTTCACATCGGACTTCTTGAAGTCCACCTTCTTCACGAAAGCGGCCGCCTCGGTAGCGCCCTCGATACGGTCCATACCGCTGTCCTCCCATTCCACGGACAGAGGGCCGTCGTAACCGGCGGCGTTCAGCACGCGGATGATCTCCTCGAAGTTCACGTCACCATGACCCAGGGAGCGGAAGTTCCAGCCGCGGCGCAGGTCTCCGAAATCGATGTGGGAGCCCAGCAGACCGCTGCGGCCATCCAGAGTCACCGCCGCATCCTTCATATGGACGTGGTACACGCGGTCCATAAAGTCGCGCAGGAACAGATGGGGCGTCACGCCCTGCCACAGCAGGTGGCTGGGGTCGAAGTTCAGGCCGAACTCGGGGCGGTCAGCAAACTTCTTCAGCAGCTTCTCGGTGGAGTAGTAGTCAAACGCGATCTCGCCGGGATGGACCTCCAGGGCGAACTTGATGCCGTTGGCCTTGAACTCATCCAGGATAGGGGACCACAGGCGCACGATCTCGTCGTAGCCGTTCTCGACCATCTCCTCGGTGGTCTGGGGGAAGGAATACAGCCACTTCCAGATGGGAGAGCCGGTGAAGCCCGTGACCACATAGCAGCCCAGCTTCTTGGCCACCACGGGGGCCTTCTTCATGGTGTCGATCGCCCAGGCGCGGATCTCCTCCGGCTTGTCGGCCAGCGCCGCGGGAGCAAAGTTGTTCAGCCGGGGATCGGGAGCGTCGCCCACACACTGGCCGATGATGTGGCAGGCCAGGGCCTTGCAGATCAGGTTGTTCTTCGCCAGGGTCTCCTTGATCCAGGCCACATAGTTGTCATCGCTGTATGCACGATCAATGTCGATGCCGTTGCCCCAGCAGGCGACCTCCAGGCCGTCATAGCCCATCTTGGACGCCAGCGCACACAGTTCATCGAAGGGCAGGTCCGCCCACTGGCAGGTGCAAAGAGTTACCGGTCTGTTTCCCATGATACATTCCTCCTGTTAAAAAGTTAAATCATCATCGGCCTGTGCCGATCGGATCACAAACTTACTGCGAGTGCCGCACACGCACACGGTTGTGGGTATACACCACGCCGGCGGCGGGCCGCCGTCCGGTGTGGATATAGTCGAACAGCACACGCACCGCCTCGTCCCCCTGGGCGAAAGGCTCCTGGGTCACAGTGGCGGCAATGCGCCCTTCCTCCATATACCGCAGCACGGCCTCCGTCCCGTCCACCGCCAGCACGCGGATATTCTTTCCGCTTTCCAGGATGGCCCGCATACCGCCGTCGATACCGGCGGCGGCAAAGCACACCATGTCCGGCGTGTGGTCCGCCAGATAGGCCCGCAGCACCTGATAGGAGACATCGTCGTCGTCCTGATTTTCCAGCACGGCGTCCACCGTGATCTCCGGCGTGCCCTCCAGTGCGGTCCGCAGACCGCGCACGCGGTCCATATGGCCGCGGACATTGGTGCTGCCGATAACAGCCGCCACGCGGCCCCGGCCATTGAGCATGAGCTGCACCAGATCTCCGGTGATCATACCGCTGTTGTAGTAGTCGCAGCCGACAAAGGCCACACGGTCGACATCGATATCGGTGTTGACTGTGACCACCGGTATGGGCAGTGACTGCAGGTACTCCGCGACCTCGGGCACATCCAGCGGCATGACCGCCAGCGCGTCCACGCCCTCGGCCACCAGTCGGCGCATGGCCTGCAGCTGCGTGGCGGCGTCGTAGCCCTTGATCTCGCGGATGGTAAGGGTGGTGCCGTAGCTGGAGAGTTTTCTGGCGCGGCTCTGTGCGCCGCGGAGCACCTCGTCAAAAAAAGGATTGCCGACGGAGGGTATGACCATGCCGATGTGGGTGCGCTGACGGGAGCGAATAAGCGCCTGGGCCAGCTGGTTGGGCTGGTAGCGCTCACGCTCGGCAATGTCCAATATACGCTTGGCCAGCTCGGGATTTACGTTGCCGCGGCCGTTGAGTACCCGGTCGACGGTGCCGCGGCTGGTGCCCGCTTTTTCGGCGATCTGCTTGATGGTCACGCGTCCGCTTCTCCTCTCCGAAATTTGTATCGCCCTTGGCGATGTGTCATTTGTGCTCGAGCACGAATTGACTGTGCTCGAGCACAGTTTCAAAATACCATCTCTTTTGTAATCTGTCAACGGAAAAGGGCCGGCGTGGCTCTATTTCTGTAGAGTTGCCTAAACACGGCGAAAAACTTTTGTTGTTTTTCCCAGTAGACATTTCGGAATTCCCTGTTACCCGCAACGCTTTGTGCCAAACATTCCAAACCAATAAGGTGGCTGCCAAACAGCAAAAGGGGCCACCATACAGCGGTCCCTTTTATGCGGAAAAAGCCAAACGGCTCCCGGGTGCGTGCCCGGGAGCCGTTTGGTGCAAGGGGGAGGAAAAGGAGTAAAGGAAGAAAACAAGCTATTTGGTGCAGACCGGCAGGAACTGGCCGAAGCAGTCGGGCAGGACCTGACCGTCACGCATAGTGGTGCGGCCACGGAGGATGGTCTCGACCACCCGGCCCTGGAAGGACATACCGTCATAGGGGGACCATTTGGCTTTAGAGTACATCTTCTCCTGACGGAAGGTGTAGGCCGCAGACATATCCACAATGGCCAGGTCGGCATCGGCTCCGGGGCGAATAACGCCCTTGCGGGGATAGAGGCCGAAGGTACGGGCCGCATTGGCGGAGGTGATCGCCGCCACGCGGGGCAACGTCAGCAGGCCGCGGTGGACAGCGGTGAGCAGCACAGGAGAAAGACCCTCGATACCGCTGATTCCGGCGGGGGCATCCCAGAAGGAACGGTGCTTTTCCTCGCAGGTGTGGGGCGCGTGATCTGAGCAGACCCAGTCCAGGGTACCATCCGCAAGGCCCTGCCAGACTGCCTGGCGATCTGCGGCGGTACGGATGAGAGGGTAAGTCTTCATCACCGCACCGCAGCGGCGGGCGTCGCGGTCGGTGAAGGTCAGGTAATGGGTACAGGTCTCGGCGGTGACATCCACGCCGTCGGCCTTGGCGCGGCGGAGGTGCTCCACGCCGTCGCCTACGCCCACATGGAGGACGTGCAGGGGCATGGAGATCTCCTTGGCCATGTCGATGGCGGTGTCGATGATGGAGGTCTCGCAGCTGACGGGGCGGGTACGCAGCAATGCGGCGTAGTCCTGCGCGCCGGCGGCAAGGGCCTCCCGCGTCAGGGCTCGAACAATGGAGAAATTCTCCGCATGGATGCCCAGGCGTTTGCCGGTGGCCTTCACGGCGCGGAACAGGCGATAGATCTGGCCGTCGTCCGGGGGCGGGAGGACGTTGTCCATGCCCTCACGGTAGTTGTAGATCAGGCTGTTGTCCCGGCGGTCCACCGCGTAGCCCCAGAAGAATTTGAAGGCCACGCAGCCGGCCTCCGCCAAAGCAGGCAGGCTGGCAAGATTGGCATCGCCCAAAGCCAGGCCCCAGACGCAGAAATCCGCATGGGCCTTGGGCTGGATGACCGAGACAAGATCGCGGAGAGACTCCGCCGAGTGGATGGTAGGGGTGCAGTTGGGCATTTCGAACACGGTGGTAATACCGGTGGCGGCAGCCGCCGCGGTGGAGGAACGGAAGTCCTCCTTCGCACCGGTGGCCAGACGGCCGTCGCGGGAGTGAACGTGGGTCTCGATCAGGCCGGGCAGGATATAGCGGCCAGAAGCGTCGGTGGCTTCGCCGACGGTGCCGGGCAGGCGCTCGGACGTGACGGCGGCGACCCGGCCGTCACGAATGTAGATATCGGCACGCTGCATACCGTCATCGTTGACCACCGTGCCGTTGTAGATGACTCTGTCCCAGTCCATAAATGCCTCCTCCGATATGTATACTGTATACACTTAGTCTTCAAGAGAAGCCCCCATGACAGGTCACAGGGGTCTCGTGCAGGCGGTACATTCCGTCATACAGACGGTACATATCCGTCATGCGGGCGGTACATTCCGTCATACAGGCGGTACATTCCGTCATACAGACGGTACATACCCGTCATGCAGATGGTACATATCCGTCATGCGGGCGATACATATCCGCCATGCAAATGGTACATATCCGTCATGCAGATGGGGTCTGTGCGTCAGTCCTCCTTGCCGTAGCGCTGGAGGGCTGCCTCGTGAACGTTAGCGGTATGGGCGGTGAGCACCCGACGGAGGCGATCCGCATCACGGGCCCGCAGGGACGCCACGATCTCCTCGTGCTCCGCCAACGCACGGCGGCGGCGTTCGTCATCGGACAGCACGCTCTCGCGGAAGCGGGCGTGCTCCGGGTTCTGAAACGACGTGGTGGCGCTGTAGCTTTCGATCTGGTCCAGAAGCTTGATGAGCAGGGGCATATTGCTGCTCTGGGTCAACAGGCCGTTGAATTCGTCCAGATGGCGGAAATACGCACCAACGTCATGCTTGTCCAGCGCCTCGGCGCAGCCGCGGTTGTCGGCCTCCATGGCGTCCAGCTGCGCGTCGGTGATGTTCCGCACCACAGCATCCACGCTGAGCAGCTGCAGGGCGGAACGGATGGTATAGACCTCGTCCACCTCGGCACGGGTCAGCCTGGGCCGGGCCACGGCGCCCTTACGGGGCTCGTAGACCACCAGCCCCTCACGCTCCAGCATACGGATGGCTTCGCGCACGGGGGTGCGGCTGACGCGGAAAATATCGGCGTATTTTGTTTCAACAATGCGCTCATCCGGCGCAATATCGCCGTTGATGATGGCGTTTTTCAGCTGGGTATATATCGTCTCGCGCTGGGGATTGGCGGGGTCCACCGGTGTGAAGGCTGTCATCTCTCTATGCCCCCTTCTTTTTGTACCGCAGCAGGCGGCTCTATACACACTATACCCGCTGCTGCGGGAAAAAGCAAGCAAAACCGGCAAATTTGCCGATTTTCCCTCCCCTGCCGGGGCTTGGGCGCAGTGCAGTCTCTCTTACATGTGTATGGGATACTGTATACAAAATACATGGTAACATATTCCTTTCCCTTTTGCAAGGGGTTTTCGGATGCGCGGCAAAAAAAGAAAGCCCTTACGGGCTTTCTTTTTTCGCTTAGTGACGCTTTTTAGCGGTCCAGGCCATGCCGGTGACGGACAGAACCGCCGTCACGGCGTAGATGCCCACGCCCGCGTCGAAGGTCTGGGGGCTGCTGCTCTTGCCGCCGATGGTAAAGTCCATGCTGGTGTTGCCCGCCGTGGACAGGATGGTGATGGTGTGCTTGCCCGCCGCCAGCGTCTTGAGGTACGCGGCCTTCAGGTACACCACGGTGGAGCCCTCCTCGGCGGTGTAGTTGGACTTGGCAAGGGTCTTGCCGTCCACCTGAACACCCTGGAAGGTGCTGAACGCCGCGGTGGAACGGAACACCAGGCCGTAGTCGCCGCCGGGATAGTCTGTGGCGGACTTGTTGGTGCCGTTCAGCTCAGCGGTGATGCTGGGGGTGGAGGGGTAGTAATAGTAGCCGCCGGTGGAGGGGGTGGGTGCGGGCTTGGCCGTTTCGGTCTTACCGGCAGCAATCGTGTTGCCATTGATGCTAATGTCCTTTTCGGTGCTGTTCTTCACAGTGACACCGGTAGGAATACCGGTCAACTCAACACTTTCACCATATGTGATTTCAACGGTGCTCCCGGCAGTCGCAGCCTCAGCAATATTAGATGCACCCACAGCATAGACGGTCTCGCCGTTCTTATCCTTAACAGTAGCCCTGGGGCTGTCAGTCTTTATGTAGGACGTTACATCAGTAGTGAATGTACCGGAAAAGACCGCCAGCTTTGCCGTAGCGCTAACCTCGATATTGCCCGTAATAACGCTGCTACCCTCTACAGATACTTCGGAGGTTTTATCTGCGTCAAATGCGACATTTGTGAAATCGCCGGTAACTCTTGCTACTATTTTGGTATCTTTAATGGCGGTTTTTGCCGCATTTTTGCTGTTGTTGGACAGCGTGTAATTCGGGCCCTGCTTTAAGCTTCCATCAGCTTGTTTATAAAAAGCATCCTTCAAATTCCTGCCATCAATGACCATATTATTCAGTGTCAAATCGCAATAGTTCTGGATAAGCATTGTCATATTGCCTTCGCAGTTTTCGGCAATATTGATCGTACCGTTCATGAACACGACCTTTGTGCTCTCCCCTGCCTTTGTCTCCAAGTGGAACCCCTGTGATTCGTAGCCTGCCGAGCCAACTGCCGGTGTAGTCAGCGTATAGGTAAAGCCATTAAATTTAATCGTAAACGCCTTGGCTGCAATCTGATTTGCCTTCGGTGTTGCGTATGTGCCTATACCTCCGCCAGCAGCATTTCTCAGCAATTCAACTGTCCCGCCATCCGAAACATTTTTAATTGCCTCTTCCAGTGTCGCATACTCTTGGTCGCCAACTTTGGCAACCGCCGGATCTGTGGCCCAGCTGACGCTGCACAGGCCCAGCGCCATGACCAGCGCCAGAATGGTTGCTAACAATTTCTTCATGTCTCAAACCCCGTTTGTTTTAGATTTCCGCAGGCGCACTCGTTTTAATGGTTATTAAAACGCAAATGCAGAGGTACCTCTGCGGATAGTCAAATTATAGCACAGTCACATCGTTTGTCCAGCCTTTTTATGGAAATTTTACACATTTTTTCTGTTACCGGGAATGGAAAACTGGAGAATTTGACAGAAAATGGGAATTGAGAAGCCGCCGCGCGGCTACACCTCATCCGCCCCCTCGGGGCACCTGTCTCCCTGCGGGTCGGTTCGCGGGTCTGACAGGCCACCGGCGTGTCTTTCAACACCGCGAGCCCCTCGAGGGAAAGGCTTGAGGGCTGCGGGCGGGGCGGGTATGTTTTGTCATAATTGTCAAAAAAGTGGGGTTTATTTTTGTGCTAAGGGCAGAAATGCTGCACTTCTATTGACGGCGGGGTGAAATGCGAGTAAAATATGTACACAAAGAATACTGTATACAGTATCCAATCTAAATACACGCAGAAACAACGTCTGCGCTGTATACCATGACCGGCGGCCCCTGCCCGGGACACAGTATGCCGGGGCAGACAGATACAGCCGGTTCGGACATGGGCGGATAACGCCGGGCGGCAGAAGCGGAGGACGGCACATGGAGAACTTCTCATTATATATAAACGGCGTGCTCCGCACGGTATGCGTGCCGCCCCAGTGGACGCTGCTGCGGGTACTGCGGGAGACGCTGGGCCTGACCGGCGCGAAAAACGGATGCTCCTCCGGCGACTGCGGCGCCTGCCGCGTGATACTGGACGGCACGGCGGTGAACGCCTGCAAGGTACCCATCAAGGACGCGGCGGGACATCGGGTGGAGACCATAGAGGGGCTGAGCCGGAACGGACATCTGCACCCCATACAGCAGGCGTTTATCGACTGCGGAGCCGTCCAGTGCGGCTTCTGCACGCCGGGAATGGTGATGAGCGCCAAGGCACTGCTGGACAAGACACTGCACCCCAGTGACGAGGAGATACGGGAGGCGCTGGCACCGAATCTGTGCCGCTGTACCGGCTACTACAAGATCGAGGAGGCCGTCCGGGAGGCGGCGCGGCGGCTGGAGGTGCAGGACCGGTGAAGGATCTGACGTACATCGGAAAGAGCTACCCAGTGCAGGACGCGGCGGCCAAGGCAACAGGGGAACTGCTGTATGTGGACGACATGACCATGCCGCGGATGCTGTACGCCAAGGCGCTTTTCTCACCGGTGGCTCACGCGCGGATCAAGCGCATCGACACCACAGCGGCGGAGGCGCTGCCCGGCGTGTGGGCAGTGGCTACCTATCAGAACACACCGCAGACGCGGTTCAACAGCACCACGCGGTTTTATATGCAGGCGCCGGCGCCTATCGAGACGGAGCGCATTTTTGACGACACGGTGCGCTTTGTGGGCGACCGGGTGGCGGCGGTGGCGGCAGAGACAGAGGATATCGCCCAGGCAGCCATCGACCTGATCGAGGTGGAATACGAGCCGCTGCCGGTGGTGACGGATCCGCTGGAGGCCATGCGGGAGGACGCCTATCCCCTGCACGGCAGCAGCAACATCGCGCTGCGGATCGAGAAAAACTCGGGAGACGTGGCGAAGGGTTTTCAGGAGGCGGACCGGGTGTTTGAAGACACCTACCGCACGCCGGCGGTACACCACTGTGCCATCGAGCCCCACACCGCCATCGCGGAGGTGGACGCGCAGGGACGGCTGACCGTCACCGCACCGTATCAGAACACCTTTGGCGAGCGGATCGTATTGAGCCGGATATTCGGCCTGCCGCTGAGCAAGGTGCGGGTGGTAAGCCCCACCATGGGCGGCGCATTCGGCGGAAAGATGGAGTCCTCGGTGGAGCTGATCCCCGCGGCGCTGGCGATGCTGTGCCGCAGGCCGGTGAAATTCACCGCCACACGGCGGGAGTGCATGGTATCCACCCGGGTGCGGCACGCCAGCGTCATCACGGTGAAGACCGGCGTGAAAAACGACGGCACCATCGTGGCACAGGAGATCACGGCCATCACCAACACCGGAGCATATGCCTCCAGCGCAGGGAACGTGATCGGCGCCATGAGCGCCAAGGTATTCAAGGGCTACAAAACACCGAATATGCGCTTTGTGGGCATACCCGTATATACCAACACGCCGGTGGCGGGGGCCATGCGGGGCTACGGCTCGCCGCAGGTATTCTTTGCCATGGAACGGCAGTTGTATAAGATCGCCGGCGCGCTGGGCATGGACTACACGGAGCTGCAGATGAAAAATCTGGTGGATCCTGAGGACAGCGACCTGTTCGTGGGGCACCCCATCGGCAACCCCCGGCCCAAGGACTGCGTGCGCCGAGCCATGGCACTGCGGCAGAACTGGCCGGACATGGACGATGAGGACGGAAAGTACCTCATCGGCGAGGGCTGGGCCATAGGACTGCACGGCAGCGGGGCCTTCGGCTCGCAGATCGACCAGAACTGCATGGTGGTCAAGATGAACGATGACGGCACCTGTGTGCTGCACTCCGGCACCCACGATATGGGCAACGGACAGCTGATGGTGCAGATACAGGTAGTGGCGGAGACGCTGGGCATCCCGCCGGAACAGGTGGCCTGCGTGGCCTCGGACACGGATGTGTGCGGGTGGAACCTGGGCGACTTTTCCAGCCGGGGCGTATATGTCAGCTGCGGCGCGGTGCAGAAGGCCGCGGAGGACGCGGCGGCACAGCTGCGGTGCGCCGCCGCCGGACTGTTGGGCGGCCAGGCGGAGGACATCTCTCTGCACGACGGACGGGCGTGGCTGCCGGAGGGCGGCAGCGCCTCGCTGGCGGAGGTGATGAACTACGCCCAGAGCGTACAAAAGCATGAGATATTCGGTGTGGCCACCCACGCATCGGCACACACCCCCGGGTCCTACGGCGTACATATGGCGCGGGTAAAGGTGGAAAAGGCCACCGGCGCGGTGACGGTGACGGACTACATCGCGGTACATGATGTGGGACGGGTGATGAACCGGATGGGCATCGAGGGACAGCTGGAGGGCGGCATACAGATGGGTCTGGGCTACGCGCTCCGGGAGGAACTGGCCTTTGACGCGGCAGGGCAGCTGCGAGACAGCAGCCTGCACAGTTACCGGCCCTTCCGGGCCACGGAAATGCCCCGTTTGCAGACGGACTTTATCGAAGAGGGCGAACCTACCGGGCCCTACGGCGCCAAGAGCATTTCGGAGTGCGCGGTGGTGCCCAGCGCACCGGCCATCATCAATGCGGTATGCGATGCCACGGGACTGGACATCCACGACCTGCCCTACCGCCCCGTAAAGGCAGAGGGCGGCATACGGCGGCTGCACACCACGGGGGGCTGTGTATTCTGCGGCCTGTGCGCGAAGAAATGTCCCTATGGCGCGCTGTCCGTGGACCGGCAGACCAAGCAGTGGCGGGTATCCGACCGGCGGTGCCGGGAATGCGGCCTGTGTGCGGCAGCCTGTCCAAAGCATTGCCTTTCCTTAGACAATAGTGTCGTATAAATGGCACATGAACTTTCTTATTGTGAAATGTATTATTTCAACAAATAGCAGTGATGTGAAACCGCTATGGCCCGGTTATTGACTTGGCCCGGGCCGACGTGTAAACTATAACATCATTTTTGCGGCGGCTGGTGTTCCGCCGCCTCTCCCCTCCCCTGGCGCGGGAAAAAATCGTGGTGTACACTGTAATGTATACTGTACACAGTCGACGGACACAGTCTCCCTCATCCATGCCAGCAGGGGCGAAACACCGTGGACAACATCATACGCAACAGCGCGGCCCGCAGACGGCGGACGGCGCGATAGCCACAGACAGAACGGAAGGAGCGACAGTCATATGGCACATTACAACGATATGCGGGAATTTCTGGAGGAGCTGAAGAAGCGGGGCGACCTGATGGTCATCGACAAGAAGGTCAGCCCGGTACACGAGATATGCGCCTTTACGCGCAAGTCATCGGACATGGGTGGTCCGGCGCTGCTCTTCACCAATGTGGAGGGCTACGATATGCCGGTGCTGTCCGGCCTGTACGGCACCCGCGAGAGAGTGCATCTGGCACTGGGTCTGGGTGACGATACAAAGAGCGTCATTAAGGAATACGTAGCTCACGAGAACAAGTTTATCCCGCCGGTAACGGTGGGTGACGACGAGGCTCCCGTGCACGAGGTGGTGCTGACCGGCGACGCGGTGGACCTGTACAAGCTGCCCATCCTGACGAACTTCGAGAAGGACCTGGGACCGTATATCACCGCCGGCGTGCAGATGGCCAACGACCCCATCACCGGTGTGCGGAACTCCTCCATGCACCGGATGCTGCTGCTGGACAAGAACCACATGACCTGCTTTGCCCCCAAGGGACGGCATCTGGGTACCATTATCGAACGCAACGAGGACAACGGAAAGGGTACGGAGATCGCCACGGTCATCGGCGGCGACCCCATCATCGCCATCGCGTCACAGTGCCGGCCGGCACTGGGCACCGATGAGATGGGCATGGCCGGCGGCCTGCGGGGCGAGGCGGTGAAGATGGTCAAGTGCAAGACCATCGACGTAGAGGTGCCTGCCACCGCGGAGATCGTTATCGAGGGACGCACCCTGCCCGGTCTGCGGGAGGACGACGGCCCCTTCGGTGAATATCCCGGCACGTACAGCGAGGTACGCAAAGCCCCGGTGGTGGAGATCACCGCCATCACCATGCGGAAGGACGCCATTTTCCAGAATGCCTATACCGGTATGCCCATGACGGAAAACCACTGGATGATGGATCTGGCGGCCACAGCGCTGGCTTACCGCGAGGCGTACAAGATCTGCCCGGACATTCACGACATCTGCCTGACCTCCGGCGGCACCAGCCGCCACCACTGCGTGGTGTCCATCAAGAAGCGCCATCCCTATGAGCCGCGGAATGTGATGACCGCCCTTCTGGCGGCCAACATCGGCATCAAGCTGTGTGTGGTGGTGGACGAGGATATCGACGTACATGATATGCAGCAGGTGGAATGGGCTATCAACACCCGTATGCAGGCGGACCGGGATGTGATGATACTGCCGGTGATGTACAGCCCCACGCTGGATCCCTCCGCGCCGTATCCCCGTGCGTCGTCCAAGATGGGCATCGACGCCACCGCGCCGCTGGAGGACAAGGAGGCGTTCGCCCCTGTGTTCACACCCGGACAGGACGCACCGTATATCGAGGAAATGCTGCGGGACTTTATGGATAAGCGGCGGAAGTAAGCCGCAGGAGGCGGAATATGTCTGACAGGACTCGTGAAATGGCCACCGTACGGGAAAACAGCCGTATTCTGGACGGCTACTATAAAATGACACTCCACGCACCGGTGATCGCACAGCGCTGCCGGCCGGGACAATTCGTGTTTATCCGGGTGGGCAGCGGCACCGCACCGCTGCTGCGGCGGCCCATCAGCATCTGCGAAGCCGACAGCATCGGCGGCACGCTGACACTGCTCTATCGGGTGGTGGGCACAGGCACCGACCTGCTGTCCGCCGTGCGGGCGGGCCAAGCCCTGGACGTGATGGGCCCCATCGGCACGCCGTTCCCCGTGGAGGGTGAGCAGGCGATACTGGTAGCCGGCGGCATGGGGGCGGCGCCCCTGTGTATGCTGGCCCGGACACTGCATGATGCAGGATCGGCTGTGACCGTGTATCTGGGCTGCCGCGACGCGGCCCATGACCTGTGCGGAAAGACGCTGCGGACCTACGGGACAGTACACACCGCCTATGAGAGCGAAGGCCGCCTGGTAACGGATATCCTGCCGGAAACAGCGGCAGGCGTCGTGTACGCCTGCGGGCCGACGGCCATGCTGGCTAAGGTGCAGCAGTGGGCCGCACAAAACGGCGCGGAGGGCTATGTGTCTCTGGAGGAACGCATGGCCTGCGGCATCGGCGCGTGCTCCGGCTGCGGCTTTCCCATGCGGAAAGCCGACGGCGGCGTGCTGTACAAAAAAGTCTGCGTGGACGGACCGGTATTCCCGATGGGTGAGGTGATCTTTCATGGATAACATCACAGTGGGCGGCGTGACGCTGCATTCGCCGCTGCTGAACGCGGCGGGCACGATGGGCTTCGGCTCCTCCTATGCGGACTATATCGACCTGCACCGTCTGGGCGGGCTGGTGACACGCACGATGACCGTCAAACCCCGGCGTGGCGCGGAGGCGCCCCGGCTGTGGGAGACGCCCTCGGGGCTGCTGAACTGCGTGGGGATGCAAAACCCCGGATACGAGAAATTCACGCAGGTATTTTACAAGGGACTGGTGGGCTATGACGTGCCCATTATTGCCAGCGTCACCGGCACACCGGAGGAAATACGGCGTATGGCGGACGTATTGGCGGAGCTGCCGGCAGTGGCCGGCGTGGAGGTGAACCTCCACTGCACCTACGAGGAATACCGGACACTGGGAAGCAAGGCGTATCTGGAGCAGTGCGCGCAGCGCATCCGTGCCGCCGCAGACGGACGGCTGCCGGTGTGGGCGAAGCTGTCGCCCTGCGCCGGAGACATCGTAGATGCGGCGCGGACGGCACAGGACGCCGGGGCGCAGGCGGTGGTATGCGCCAACACCTATTGGGGCATGGCCCTGCAGGCGGACGGCAGCTCACGGCTGGGCAGCATGGTGGGCGGACTGTCCGGCCCGGCCATACGGCCTCTGTCCGTGTTCCAGACATGGCGGGTGGCCCAGGAGGTCGCTGTCGACGTGGTGGGCTGCGGCGGTATCGTGTGCGCCGCGGACGTAAAGGAATACATGGCCGCCGGCGCAAAGGCCGTGGAGATCGGCACTGCCAACTTCACAGAGCCGGAGACGATCATACGGATCACAGAGGCACTGTAACGCCCGCGGGGCGGGCAAAATGTACGAAACAGACGGGAGGAATGGACATGGTGGCAGTAGGCATCAGCGGTGCGACGGGCTGTATATACGGTATCCGGCTGCTGGAGGCACTGCGGGCGCTGGGACAGGAGACAGAGCTGATACTCAGCGACTGGGGCGCAGAGACCATACGGCTGGAAACGGGTTACACCGTGGAGCAGGTCAAGGCGCTGGCTGACCGGGTATACGACAACCGCAATATGGCCGCACAGGCGGCCAGCGGTTCCAGCTGCGCGGACGCCATGGTCATCGCCCCATGCAGCATGAAGACCCTGGCGGGCATCGCTATGGGCTATGACGACAGCCTGCTGGTGCGGGCGGCAGATGTGATGCTGAAGGAACGGCGGCGGCTGATACTGCTGACGCGGGAAACACCGCTGAATTTGAGCCACATCCGCAATATGGAGACGGTAACGCTGATGGGCGGCATTATCCTGCCGCCGGTACCGGCCTTTTACAGCCAGCCGCAGACGGTGGACGACATCGTGGATCAGACAGTCAGCCGGACGCTGCGGCTGCTGGGTCTGGACGGCGGGGAAAGGTTCAGGTGGAACGGAAATGGCTGAGCGTGTGGTGGAGCGAACACTGAGCGACGGCGGACTGTCCATACACTACCGGCTGGAACGGCTGGGCGGCGACCTGCTGCTGACCGTGACCGGCGGGGCGGCCCACGTAGGCTGCGTCGTACTGGCCACACACCGGCAGAGCCTGACAGGCAGCGGCGCGGACAGCGCCGACAGCAGCGTTCTCAATCGCAGCGGGCACAAGGACGAATTCTTGCTGCGGGCGCTGGCAGAACGGCTCAGCGCCGTGGCCGGCTGTGCCGTGGCTGCCGTGGGCGGCGTACATTACGACGGTCTGGACCAGCAGGGACTGCGGTCCGCCGCCCATATTGAACAGCAAGCGCTGGCACAGGCAGAGGACTGGGCGGCGGAATTGCTGCCGTAACGGGAAACAAGAAACACAGAGGGGAGGTATGCCGCTGTGGCACAGCGCGAACAGGACATCCTGCGGGTGGACGCCCGGGACAAGGTGACCGGGCGAACGAAATACGCGGCGGACCTCGTCTTTGACGGTATACTGTACACAAAATCAGTGCACGCGGACCTCCCCCATGGGAAGCTGCTGGCGGTGCATACCGCGGCGGCACTGGCGGCGGAGGGCGTGGCCGGTGTGTACACCGCCCGGGACATACCGGGCCGAAATGTGGGCGACAATGAGAAGCCCATCATGGTATATGACACTATACGGAGCCGGGGCGATTGCATCGCCGTGGTCGCGGCCGTCTCACAGGAGGCGGCAGACCGGGCGGCGCGGCTGGTCACCTATGACGCCCAGCCCATGCCCGCGGTATTCGACCCGGAGGAAGCACTGCTGCCAGACGCGCCCAAGCTGTACGACGACGGAAACCTGATACTGGAGCACCGCGTCCGCAAGGGGCGGGCGGCAAAGGGCTTTGACGAGGCGGACATCATTGTGGAACGGGAGTTCCGCACCCAACGGGTGATCCCCGGGGCCATCGAGCCGGAGAGCGTGGTGGTGTCGCCTCAGGACGGAGAGCTGCGGGTCTACTGCCCGTGCAAGGCGCCCTTCAACATCCGGCGTATCGTGGCGGCGGCCTGCGGTCTGCCCATGAGCGCTGTACGGGTGACGCAGCCCGGTATGGGCGGGTCCTTCGGCGGCAAGGATGACGACGCCGGGGCTATGGCCGCAAGAGCCGCTATCGCGGCGCTGCACACCGGGCGGCCCTGCCGCATGACATGGCGCAGCAGCGAGACGCTGCTGGAGGGCGTAAAGCGGCATCCCTTTCACATCTACTACAAGGCCGGCGCAAAGTGGGACGGCACACTGACCGCCATTGAGGTGCGGGGCTTTGTGGACGGCGGCGCATACCTGTCCAAGAGCAAGACCACCACATGGCGCAGCGGTATCGAAGCCACAGGGCCCTATCGGGTGGAACACGTGGACGTGTGCATGAAAGCGGCCTATACCAACAACTGCTATGCCGGCAGTGTGCGTGGCTTCGGCTCGCCGCAGATCGACTTCGCCACCGAATCTGTGATGGACGAGCTGGCACAGCAGCTGGGCATGACGCCCTGGGCCTTCCGGGAGAAAAACCTGCTGCGGGACGGCGACATATCCGGCTCCGGCCAGCCCATGCGCGACGTGAGCGCAGGTGCGTGTCTGGAACGCCTGCGGCGGGAATTCGGCGAGGACCTGCGGCCCTTTGTCCGGAACGGAAAGCTGGTGGGCAGGGGCATCGCCTGCCTGTACCGGGGCGAGTCCTACGGTGCGGGCACACCGGTGCAGGACACCTCCGGCGTGACCATCGTATTAAATGCGGACGGCAGTCTGAACGTGAGCACCGGACTGAGCGAGGTGGGCCAGGGCGGCCACACGCTGCTGACGGCCATCATCGGCCGGGAGCTGGGGCTGCCGCCGGAACGCATACACATCGCGCCGGCGGACACGGACTACTGTGTGGATTCCGGGTCCACCGCCGCCTCACGGGGGACCATCACCGCGGGCAACGCCGCCTGGCTGGCAGCACAGGAGGCCAAGCAGCAGATCAACACCGCACTATGGGAATACCGGGGGTTCGACGGACCCATCGTATATGAGGGTGGGCTGGTCCGCTGCGGTGACGAGCAGATGACCTTCACCGAGGCGGTAGGGGTCCTGCGGAATACCGGACGGGATATGCGCGCCCACGGCTGGTGGGCCGCCCCCAAGACATTCTGGGACAGAGAGAAATGCCGGGGCAGCAATTATATGTCCTACGCCTATGGCGCCTGCGGCGCTGAGGTGGAGATAGACCCCATTACCGGAAAGACCGACGTAACCGACTTTGTGGCCGTACACGACATGGGCCGCATCATTAACCACGCTGCCACGGTGGGACAAGTAGGCGGTGGTGTATCCATGGGCGTAGGCTACGCCTTGACGGAAAATGCCGACACACCGGGCGGCGTGACACGCGCCGCTGATCTGGACAGCTATCTGCTGCCCACAGCACTGGATATGTGTCCCGTGCGGACGGTGCTGCTGGAGGAAGGCGCCGGCGTTCCGCCGCTGCTGGTACACGGCATCGGCGAACCGGCCACCTCTATCGTAGCGCCGGCCATCACCAACGCTATGTCCGCGGCGCTGGGCGCACGGATAGACACCCTGCCGGCGGACCTGGAAACGGTACGGGCCATACTGGACGAGAAAAAGAGGTAGCTATGTTTCTGCAAGCGGGCAGCCCCGCAGAACTGCGGGCCTATATGGCACAATACCCCGACAGCCGGTGCATTGCCGGCGGCACGGATATCATGCCGGTGCAGAACCGGGAAAATGACCATGAGGCGGTGTTCATCGATATATCCGGCGCAGCGGCGCTGCACCGGATCGTGTCGGAGGACGGCGTGCTGTCCGTCGGGGCAGCGGCGACCTTCGCCGAGATAGAACGAAACGCGCTGCTGCGGCAGTACGCGCCGGTGCTGTGCCTTGCCGCAGCACAGGTGGGGTCCCCTCAGATACGAAATCTGGGCACCATCGGCGGCAATGTGGCACATGGGAGCCCCGCAGCGGACACCCTGCCGGTGCTGGCCATGCTGGACGCGGAGGTGCGGCTGTACAGCGCCACGGAGGGCACCTGCCGGGACATACCGGTGGATACCTTCATCACCGGACCGGGACAGACCCTGCTGCGTCCCGGCGAATACATAGAGGCGCTGCGCTTTTCCCCGCCGGAGGCGAGCTGGCGCATGGCCTATGAAAAAGTGGGACGGCGCAATGCGCTGGCCATCTCCCGGCTCAGCGCCTGCTGCGCGGCCAGATGGGAGGGACAGCGCCTGACCGGACTGCGCCTTGCGCTGGGCGCCGTATTCCCCACGCCGCGGCGGCTGTACGCAGCAGAAGCACTGCTTTTGAGGGAACAGCCCTCCCCTGCCGCGGAAATGCAGGCGGCAGAGCTGGTAACACAGGCCATCGTGGCGGCCGCCGGGCGGCGGGCCTCGGCCAGCTACAAGCTGGCGGTGGCCCCGGAGCTGCTGCTGCGGGCACTGCGCCGCACCCGAGAGGAGGCGGACCAATGAAGATAGGTTTTACGCTCAACGGCGCGCCCGTCTGCGTGGAGGCGCCGGGGACGGTGTCGCTGCTGACATTGCTGCGGGACTACTGCCGCCTGACCGGCACAAAACGGGGCTGCGACATCGGCGAATGCGGCGCCTGCACGGTGCTGCTGGACGACAGGGCGGTGACCTCCTGCATGGTCATGGCCGGGCAGGTACAGGGCCGCCGGGTGGTGACCATTGAGGGCCTGACCGGACACGACGGCGCACTGAGCCCCCTACAGCAGGCGTTTGTGGACCACTTTGCCGTACAGTGCGGCTTCTGCACGCCCGGCATGATCATGAGTGCCACAGCGCTGCTGCACGAGGACCCGCATCCCTCCCGGGAGAAGATACGGCGGGCGATCTCGGGCAATCTGTGCCGGTGCACAGGCTACGATGCTATTGTGGACGCCATTGACGCCGCAGCGGCGGAGATGGCCAGGCTGGTATAAAACAAGCGTGGTAATTACCCCTTATGGGGCGATTATAAATTCAAAATTATGAAGGAGAAAGACATGAAAAAGCTATTTGCATTGCTGCTGGCACTTGTCATGGCCCTGTCTCTCGTCGCCTGCGGCGAGAAGAAGGATGATACCGGGGACAAGACCGATGACAGCAACCCCTCCACCGGCATGGAGCTGACACAGGCCACCGATCTGGTGATCGCTACCGGCGGCACCTCCGGTGCATGGTACCCCATCGGCGTCAGCATTGCTGACACCCTGACCAACGTGGACAACAACCTGTTCGTCACCTCCGAGGTCACCAACGGCGGCGTGGAGAACGCCCGTCTGCTGGGCACCCACGCGGCCAATGTCGGCTTCGTGAACTCCGACACCGCGTACTTCGCCACCCATTCCGAGGATGCTTTCGCGTCCGAGCCCGCGTATGAGCTGTACGGCCTGGCCAACCTGTATGACAGCGTGCTGGAGATCGCCGTGCTGGCTGACAGCGGCATCAACAGCATCGCAGATCTGGCCGGCAAGCGCGTGGTGGTGGGCACCCCCGCCTCCTCCGCCTCCACCATGGGCTGGACGGTGCTGGGCACCTATGGTCTGACCGACAAGGACGTGAAGGGCTCTGAGCTGAGCATCGCCGAGGGCGTTGAGGCCCTGAAGAACGGCGATGTGGACTGCGTGTTCATCTTCAGTGCCGCCCCCAACAGCGCACTGACCGAGCTGTCCGTGACCAAGAACTTCAAGCTGCTGAGCATCGACGAGGAGCATCAGAAGGCCGCGATCGAGCAGCACAGCTACTTCAGCACCGCTACCCTGTCCGCTGACCTGTATACCTGCACCAGCGAGGACACCACCACCCTGGCCATGCCCACTCTGCTGGCCTGTGACAGCAGCCTCAGCAACGAGGCCGCCTATCAGTTCGTGAAGGGCATCTATGAAAACCTGGACGTGATCTCCACCTCCCACGCGATGGCCGCCAAGATCAACCTGGACCACGCTGCCAACATCAACCTGGAGATCCACCCCGGTGCCCTGCAGTACTACCGCGAGATGGGCATTGTTGACTGATCTTCCCCCTCTTTTCCCCCCTGTCCCATCGGACGGCGGGCTGAAGCCCGCCGCCCGGTGCGGCCCCACATTCCGGAAATAACGAAAGGATCGGAACATGGCAACTAAGTCAAAATTCAGCGATGTACTGAGCAAGATCGCGTTTGTGATTGCCGTTCTGCTGACCCTGTTTCAATCGTACACTGCACTGTTCGGCGTTTTGACCGCCGTATACCAGCGGGCGATACACCTTGGTCTGGCGAGCAGCTACATCTTCCTGTTCAACATGGCAAACCCCAAGGAGAAGGGGAAAGTTTTTCACATCATCATCAATTTTATCGGGCTGGTGGCTTCCGCCGGCTCCAACTTCTACATCTGCCTGCACTATGCGGAGATCCAGGGGCGCTTGGGTATCACCACTGAGCTGGATATGATCTTCGGCGCGCTGCTGCTGGTGGCGATCCTGATCATGGGATATGAGTCCCTGGGCTGGGCGCTGCCCACCATCTCCGTGATCTTCCTGCTCTATGGCCTGTTTGGCCATCTCATCCCCGGTGCACTGAGCCACCAGGCCTTTACATTCAAGCGCCTGATCTCGTTCCTGTATCTGGGTACCGAGGGTGTTTTCGGTTCGGCAATGAGTGTCAGTGCGACATTTATCTTTATATTCATTCTCTTCGGCGCGTTTCTGGAGAAAAGCGGCGCCGGCCAGTTCTTCGTGAACCTGGCACTGACCGCCACCGGGCGCGTTACCGGCGGTCCCGCGCTGGCCGCCGTGGCCTCCAGCGCCCTGATGGGCACCATCTCCGGCAGCGGCGTATCCAACGTCGTGACCACCGGCACCTTCACCATTCCGCTGATGAAGGCCAACGGCTATGACAAGAACTTCGCCGGTGCGGTGGAGGCAGTGGCCTCCAACGGCGGACAGATCCTGCCGCCGGTCATGGGTTCCGTGGCGTTCCTGATGGCCGAGATGATCGGCGTAAGCTACTTCACCGTGGCTAAAGCCGCAGCTGTGCCCGCGCTGCTGTACTTCTTTGCCGTGGGTATCGCCGTGTACTTTGAGGCCAAGCGGCTGAACCTGCGCCCCGATCCCAATGCCCAGTATGAGCGCGTAGGGGTGGTGTTCAAGTCCGGTTTTTACTATCTGCTGCCTATCGCGCTGCTGATCGTGTTCATCATCTGCGGTTACAGCGTACTGCGTGCCGGCGCCTATGCCGCCATCCTGACCATCGCTCTGAGCTATGTGAAGAAGGACACCGCCTTCCACCTGAAGGACTTTGGTGCGGTGGTGACCGACGTGGCCAAGCAGGTGCGCCCCATTGTGGCAGCCTGCGCCTGCGCCGGTATCATCATGGGCATCACCTCCCTGACCAACCTGGGCATCAAGCTCTCCGGTCTGATCGTCACCGTGTCGCAGGGCAACCTGATGATCGCGCTGGTGATGACCATGCTGGTATCCCTGGTCATGGGCATGGGCCTGCCCACCACGGCGGCCTATCTGCTGCTGGCGGTGCTGGGCGCCCCCGCCCTGATCAAGCTGGGCGCGGATCCCCTGCCCGCACACCTGTTTATCCTGTACTTCGGCTGTATGTCCACCATCACCCCGCCGGTGGCTCTGTCTACCTACGCGGCGGCCGGTATCTCCGGCGGCTCACCCATGAAAACGGGCATTTACGCCATGAAGCTGGCTTCGGTGGCCTTCCTGATCCCTTACATCTTTGTGTACGGGCAGGAATTGCTGCTGTATGGTTCTCTGGGCTCTATCCTGCTGGCTATCCTCAGCGCCTCGCTGGGCTGCGTGGCCCTGGCCGGCGGCATGATCGGCTGGCTGGGCGCAAAGATGCCCATGCCCCTGCGCTTTGTGCTGGTGGGCGCGGCCATTACGCTGATGATCCCCGGCGCGCTCACGGACGTGATCGGCGTGGTGCTGATGGCCGCCTGTGTCATCACAGCTGTGACGCTGAGCAAGCGGCAGACACCGAAGATCCAGTGATCTTACGCGGCTGAAGGGCGGGCCCTCCGCTGACAGAGGCCCGCGGAACGGAAATCATACATATGGAGGAACATAAACATGGACTTCAATTTCAAGGGCCGCGACATTATCAACGGCTATGACTTTACCACGCAGGAGCTGTGCCACATCATGGACACAGCCATGATCTATGAAAAGCGCGTAAAAAGCGGTGAGGCCATCAAAGACATGGAAGGTATGCTGGTGGCCACGCTGTTCTTTGAGCCCAGCACCCGGACCCGGCTGTCTTTCAACTCCGCCATTCAGCGCATGGGCGCCAGTACCATCGACCTGGGCAGTGCCTCCGCCTCCTCCCAGTCCAAGGGTGAGACATGGCAGGACACCATCCGCACCGTGGACGGCTATGTGGACGCCATCGTTATGCGGCACCCCGTGGCCGGTTCGGCCATCGAGGCCGCCGAGATCGCGCAGCATCCCCTGATCAACGGCGGTGACGGCGCCCGCCAGCATCCCACGCAGGCGCTGCTGGATATCTATACCATGCGGAAGGAAAAGGGCCACATCGGCGGCCAGACCATCACCTTCCTGGGCGACCTGAAGTACGGCCGCACCGTACACAGCCTGGGCTACTTCATGCAGCAGTTCGGCAACCGGATGATCTTCGCCTCCCCCGAGGAGCTGAGAATGCCCAAGGAGATCACTGACGACCTGCGCGCCAAGGGCGCCGACATCGTGGAGACCTCCGATGTGAAAGAGGCGCTTTCCCAGTCCGACTTCGTGTATGTCACCCGCGTACAGCGGGAGCGCTTCCCGGATGAGGAGTCCTATCTGCGGTGCAAGGGCAGCTATATCGTCAACAACGAGCTGCTGAAGTGCGCCAAGAAGGATATCACCATCATGCACCCGCTGCCCCGTGTGGATGAAATCGCCACAGAGGTGGACAGCTACCCCGGCGCAGCCTATTTCCGCCAGGCACACAACGGTATGTACCTGCGTATGGCGCTGCTGGGCCTGATCACCGGCCGGATCTGACAGAACACAACGGCAAAAGCTGTGCAGGCGCGGCTATCCCGCCTGCACAGCTTCTGCAAGGAGGACACCATGTACAACACTGTATCCGTCCGTTCCCAGGACATTGTCGTTCCCGGCGTGATGACATTGACGGTCCTGGCTCCCGAGATGGCGGCCGCCAGCGCGCCGGGCCAATTCTATATGCTGAAGAGCTGGCGGGAGCAGGACCCGTTCCTTATGCGGCCCATCAGCATCGACCATATCGATGTGCAGGCGGGGACACTGACCTTCCTGTACAAGGTGGTGGGGCGGGGAACGGAGCTGCTGTCGCACCTGCGCGGCGGCGACACGCTGGAGCTGCTGGGACCGCTGGGCAAGGGCTTCCCCATCGACGGCAGCTGCCGCCGGGCAGCGGTCATCGGCCGGGGTATCGGCATTGCGCCGCTGCGCCCGCTGGTGGAGCAGCTCCGCGCCCAAGGCACGGAGGTCTATGCCTATCTCAGCGCCAAGAGTGAGGACGATCTGTTCCACCAGGAGCTGTTCCGCACGCTGGGCGCCGTGGTGAGGGCCACCACCGCGCCGAATGAGCGCATTACCGACGCCTTTGCCGCAGACGCGGCGCAGCTGCCCTTTGACGCCGCTTATTCCTGCGGCTCCAATCGTCTGGCTGTTCACATGAAGCAGCTGCACGCACAACACGGATTCCCGGCCTATGTGTCTCTGGAGGAGCACATGGCCTGCGGTGTGGGCGCATGCAAGGGCTGCATCTGCACCGCCCACGACAAGGACAGCGGTGAAGCATCCTACGTCCGTGTATGCAAAAGCGGCCCTGTTTTTGACGTGGACCGTGTGCTATAATGGAACGCACATCGCATAGCAGCACACCGGTAAAGGGGGAAGCCGCCTTGTCTTCCACGGAAAAACGCATCTATATTTTCGAGAAAGCCCCCGTCCGGCGGGCGGTATTACAGCAAATGCTGCCCACCGTCGCCGGACAGATGGTGGCGCTGCTGTACAACCTGGCGGACACGTTTTTTGTGGGCCTGCTGAATGCACCCATACAGACAGCCGCCGTTACGGTAGCCTATCCCCCCTTTCTGATGATGACTGCCGTGAGCAACCTCTTCGGCATCGGCGGCGCCAGCGCTGTGTCTCACGCACTGGGACGCAGGGATATGGACGGCGCACGGCGCATCTCCGCCATCGCCTTCTGGCTGAGCCTGGCCAGCGCGGCGGTATTCAGCCTGCTGTGCGGGTCGTTTCTGCACCCGTTGCTCTCTCTTTGCGGCGCGGACGCGGAGGTATATCCCGTGGCCGCGGCCTACGCCCGCTGGACGCTGCTGTGGGGCGGCGCGGGCACGATACTGAACCTGCTGCTGTCCAATCTGCTGCGTGCCGAAGGCCGGGCCGCGCTGGCCTTCGCCGGCGTGACGCTGGGCGGCGTGCTGAACATCGTGTTGGACCCGTTTTTCATTCTGCCGCAGTATATGAATATGGGCGCGGCCGGCGCTGGACTGGCCACCGCCATATCCAACACGGCAGGCACGCTGTTCTTTCTGCTGTGTCTGCTGCGGCGGAGCAGCACGGTGCTGTCCCTGCGGCCATGCCATCTGAAGCGTACCGGCGTTTATATCCGGGAGATACTGTCCATTGGTTTTCCCTCCGCGCTGCAATACGCGCTGACGGTGGTGTCGTTAGCGGTGCTGTCCCTATTCGTATCCAAATACGCGGTAGAGGCCGTAGCGGCCTACGGTATCGTGAAAAAGCTGGACAATCTGCCGCTGTACTTTTCGCTGGGCACCTCGGCGGGGCTGCTGCCCTTCCTGTCCTACAACTATGCCTCCGGCGACCGGGAACGGCAGCGGCAGGGCTTTGTCTTCGGCGTCAGCATCACCGTGGGCTTCTCGCTGGCGTGCGTTATCGTGTTTGAGTTGTTCGCGCCGCAGCTGGCGCGGCTGTTCATCCAGGATGACATGACCGTGGCTTACGCCGCCGCCTTTTTACGCAGAATGGTGCTGTGTATGCCCTTCGTGGCCATATGCCACCCCATGATCACACAGTTCCAGGCGATGGGACGCACCAGGGAATCCCTGATCTGCTCCATCCTGCGGAAGGGCTCGCTGGATATCCCGCTGCTGCTTCTGCTGGACCGCCTATACCCCCTGTATGGCTGCGCGCTGGTGCAGCCTGTCGTAGACCTGATCTCCCTGATCGTAGCACTGGTCCTGTACCGACGCCTACGGCGGACATCAGTTGTCTGACGCGCAAAATACACTGGAAAGGAGAAGGCGCGTACACCTCTCGCCGCGCCTTTGCACCGTTGTGAGTTACCTGACTGATCTATCCGTGGAGCTGGGCGGCGCGGTGTTCAAAAACCCCGTCATGCCCGCCTCCGGCACCTATGATTATTTTGAAAACAATGCCGACTGCTTCCCCGTCAGTGAACTGGGCGCGGTTATGATCAAGAGCGTTCACCGCCTGCGGCGGCCCGGCAATCCCGGCCCCCGCATCGCCGAGGTCTGCGGCGGAATGCTCAACTGTGTGGGCATCCCCTCCGTGGGGATCGAGGCCTTTCTGCGGGACGAATTGCCCCGGTATGAGAACATCGGCACCCAGGTCATCCTGAGCATCTCCGGCTCCGAGCCGGTGCACTACGCCGAGATCACGGAACTGGTAGGCGACGATCCCCGGATCGCCGCCCTGGAAATGAACCTGTCCTGTCCCAACGTGGGCAGCGGGCTCCCTTTCTCCTCCGACCCGCAGCTGCTGTACGACACGGTACGTCAGACGCGGCAGCGCACCACCCTGCCTCTGTACGCAAAGCTGTCCCCCAATGTGACGGATATCCGGGTAAGCTGCCGGGCGGCGGAAGATGCCGGCGCGGACGCGCTGACGCTGTCCAACACCTTCCGGGCTATGACCATCGACATACAAAAACGGCGACCCTACCTGGGAAATCTGTCCGGCGGTATGTCCGGCCCGGCGGTAAAACCCATGAATATGTTTCTGGTGTGGCAGGCCTATGAGACCGTGCACATTCCGATCATCGCCTGCGGCGGCATTGCCTCATGGCGGGATGCGGTGGAATACCTGATGGCCGGAGCTTCCGCCGTACAGGTTGGCTCCTGTAATTTCAACGATCCCATGACCATGCACAACATCATCCATGACCTTGATTCCTATCTGCACCGCAATGGCATCGCCTCTGTCCGCGAACTGTGCGGTGCAGCACACAAACAATGAGTAATGAGTAAGGAGTAACGATCATGACGACCGCTTATCGTTCCCTCTCCCCGGAGGCACTGCGCCGGGAATACGCAGAGGTCTCCGCCCGGTTCGACGCCCTGCGTGGACTGGGGCTGGCGCTGAATATGGCGCGGGGCAAGCCCGGCAAGGCGCAGCTGGACGCCGTATCCGACATATTGACCATACTGCACGACCCTGTGCAGTGCCAGGCGGACGGCATGGATGTCCGCAACTACGGGCAGCTGTCCGGTCTGCCCAGTGCTAAAAAACTGTTCGCGGAGCTGCTGGGCTGCCGGGCAGAGGAATGTTTCATCGGCGGCAGCGCCTCGCTGACGCTGATGTATGACACCATCGCCAAGGCATATACCCACGGACTGCTCCACAGCGAAGCACCCTGGAGCCGGCTGGACAAGGTAAAATGGCTGTGCCCGGCTCCCGGCTATGACCGGCATTTCAAGATCACAGAATCCTTCGGCGCGGAGATGATCACCGTGCCCATGACGCCCACCGGCCCGGACATGGACCTGGTGGAGACGCTGGTGCGGGATCCCGCCGTGAAGGGTATGTGGTGCGTACCCAAATACTCCAATCCGGACGGCATCGTGTACTCCGCCGAAACAGTGCGGCGCATCGCCGCACTGAAGCCCGCGGCGCCGGACTTTCTGCTGATGTGGGACAACGCCTACTGCGTGCATGAGTTTGAGGGCCCGTTCGTGCCCTTTGACGACATACTGACCCTCTGCCGCGAGGCGGGGAACCCGGACATGGTGTTCGAGTACGCCTCCACCTCCAAGATCACCCTGCCCGGCGCGGGCATATCCGTCATGGCCGCGTCGACGGCTAATCTGGCGTATATGGAAAAACTGATGGATATCCAAATGATCTCCTACGACAAGGTCAACCAACTGCGCCACGTACTGTTTTTGCAGGATAAGGCACACACGCTGGCGCTGATGCAGAAGCACGCCGCCATACTGCGGCCTAAGTTCCGGTGCGTGCTGCGCTGCCTGGAGCAGGAGATCGCACCGCTGGGCATCGCCGCGTGGCAAAAGCCCACCGGAGGCTATTTCGTATCCGTGAACACCCTGCCGGGACTGGCCAAACGGACGCTGGCGCTATGCAAGGAGGCCGGCGTGACCATGACCGGCGCGGGCGCTACCTTCCCCTATGGCGTCGACCCGCAGGACAGCAACATCCGCATCGCGCCTTCCCTGCCGCCGGTGGAGGAGCTGGAGAAGGCCATGGAGGTATTCTGCGTATGCCTGCGGATGGCCGCGCTGGAACAGCTCCTGCAGAAGTAAACGCGAAAAGCACACCCCCCGGGGGTGTGCTTTTCAGCTTTTGATCCGGCGCAGTACAGTTGTGCTGGGTGCGCTTTGCTATTAAATTCGCTTATATGCCATATATTAAATCGATGTTTTACTTATTATCTTGCTGCGCGTATAATGAACCGTCGTTTGAAAATAACACGGAACGGAGGCAGCGAATATGGCAAATTGCGCGATCGTAGGTATCAACTGGGGCGACGAGGGAAAGGGCCGCATGGTGGACTATCTGACAGGGCAGTATGATGTGGTGGTGCGGTATCAGGGCGGCGGCAACGCCGGGCACACCGTTATCAACGATATGGGCAAATTCGCCCTGCATCTGCTGCCCTCCGGCGTGTTCCGCCCCGGCGTGATGAATATTCTGGGCAACGGCGTGGCGCTGGACTGCGAAAACCTGGTGACGGAGATGGAGACGATCCGCGCGGCGGGCGTCAGCATCTCCCCGGAAAACCTGATGGTCAGCCACCGGGCCTCCCTGCTGCTGCCGTGGCACCGGGAGCTGGACGCGCTGGAGGAGGCCCGCCTGAAGGACAAGATGTACGGCTCCACCAAGCAGGGCATCGCGCCGTTCTACTCCGATAAGTACCAGAAAAAGACCATTCAGGCCGGTGAACTGCTGTATCCCGATCGCCTGATGGCGCACTTGCAGGACCTGCTGGAGTGGAAAAATCTCATATTGCAGAAGGTCTATGGCGCCAAGGGCTATACCATGGCGGAGATGACCGCGTGGCTGGAGACGTATGCCGCGCAGGTCCGGCCCTATGTAGCGGACACCGGGCGGTATCTGCGGCAGGCGCAGGCAGCGGGCAAGGCCATTCTGTTCGAGGGACAGCTTGGCGCGCTGCGCGACCTGGACTACGGTATCTATCCCTATACCACCTCCTCCAACACCATTGCCGCTTACGCGCCTATCGGCGCGGGGCTGCCCACCGCAAAGATCGATGAAGTGGTGGGCGTGGTGAAGGCGTATTCCTCCTGTGTGGGCGAGGGCCCGTTCACCTGCGAGTGGTTCGGTGCCGACGCGGAAAAGCTGCGGGAGGCCGGCGCGGAGTATGGCGCCAAGACGGGCCGCCCCCGCCGGGTAGGCCCCATTGACCTGGTGGCCACACGCTATGGCGTGGAGGTACAGGGCGCGACGAATATCGCGCTGACCAAGCTGGATATCCTCAGCTACATGGACGAGATTCCCGTCTGCGCCGCCTATGAGATCGACGGCGAGATCACCCACGAATTCCCCTTCCCTGCCGTGCTGGAAAAAGCAAAGCCCGTTGTGGAATACCTGCCGGGCTGGGGCTGCGATATCTCCGGCGTGCGTACATGGGCGGATATGCCCCAGGCGGCGCGGGACTATGTGGAGTATGTGGAGCAGGCCATCGGCTGCCATATCGGGTATGTCTCCGTGGGTGCCGAGCGAGAGAGCCTGATCATCCGATAAACAAGGAGGATCGTTATGTCTCACGATATGTACAGCTCCCCGCTGGCATCCCGCTATGCCTCGGACTATATGCTGCACCTGTTTTCCGACGACAGCCGCTATCAGACCTGGCGGCGGCTGTGGACGGCGCTGGCCCGCGCCCAATGCCAGTTAGGTCTGCCCATCACCGAAGCGCAGGTCGCCGAGCTGGAGGCGCATATCACCGACATCGACTATGATGCGGCCGCCCAACGGGAGCGAGAGGTACGGCACGATGTGATGGCACACATATACGCCTACGGCAAGGCGGCGCCGTCGGCGGCGGGGATCCTCCATCTGGGGGCCACCAGTTGCTATGTGACCGACAACGCCGACCTGATCCTGTACCGGGATGGCCTTGTCTATCTGCGCGCACAGCTGCTGACTGTGCTGAACAACCTGGCAGCCTTCGCGAAAAAATATGCCGACACGCCCGCCCTGGGCTATACACACTACCAGCCGGCACAGCCTGTGACCGTGGGCAAACGCGCTGTCCTGTGGATGCAGGACTTTCTCGCTGACGTGGAGGAGCTGGACCATGTACTGTCCGCACTGCGGTTCTTGGGCTGCCGGGGCACCACGGGCACAGAGGCCAGCTTCATGGACCTGTTTGACGGCAATGAGGCAAAGATCGACGAGATGAACCGCCGCATCGCGGCGGAGTTCGGCTTTTCCGCCTGCTTCCCGGTATGCGGACAGACCTATCCCCGGAAGACGGACAGCCGCATCCTCGGCTGTCTCAGCGGCATCGCCCAGAGCGCCTATCGCATGGCTAACGATATCCGCCTTCTGCAGCATGACCGGCAGCTGGAGGAACCCTTCGAGGCGGATCAGATCGGCTCGTCCGCCATGGCCTATAAGCGCAATCCCATGCGGTGTGAACGCATCTGCTCTCTCAGCCGCTATATGATAGCCGACGCTATGAACGCGCCTATGACCGCTTCCGTCCAGTGGCTGGAGCGAACGCTGGACGACTCTGCCAACCGGCGCATTGCTATGCCGGAGGGCTTTTTGTGCATCGACGCAGTACTGCGGCTGTGTCAGAACGTGACGGCGGGTCTGCACGTCAACGAGGCGATCGTAAATCGCACCCTGCGGGAATATCTGCCGTTCCTGGCCACGGAGGACCTGATGATGGAGGCGGTGAAGCGGGGCGGCGACCGGCAGCAGCTGCACGAGGTCATTCGGAGACACTCTATGGCAGCAACAAAGCGCATGAAGGAAGGTCTGCCCTGCGACCTGCTGGACCGGCTGGCAGGCGATCCGGTCTTCGGACTGAGCCGGTCGGAGCTGGAGCAGCTGATGGAGCCGCGGCTGTATATCGGGCGGTGCCCGCAGCAGGTACGGAAATTTCTGGATGCCTGCACGCCGCTGCTTCGGCAGGCGCAGGCCGCTGACGGGGACATCCGGATATGAGCACAGAGAACACCGGGGCGCGCTGAAAATTCATCGCGCGTGAAAAGGCCGAGAGCCGCTTATTCCCAGACCGGAATAAGCGGCTCTTTTGCAGTTATCCATTTGGACATTTGGAAGGCGGAAATACGGTACGGCTCATCCCTTGACGCTTCCCAGCGACACGCCCTCCACGATGTAACGGGAAAGGAGGAAATACATGATGAACATCGGCAGGATAGTGATGGACAGCGCCAGGAATATCACGCCGTAATCGGCGCGGAAAGACTCCCCCATGAGCATCTGCACGAACATGGTCAGTGTCTTTTTCCCGGTGGAGTTGATGATCAGGCTGGGCAGGAACAGGCTGTTCCAGTTGGCTACGAACTGGAAGATGGCCTGTACCGCCAGTGCCGGCTTCATAATAGGCAAGACGATGGTATTGAAGGTGTGAAACTCTCCGGAGCCGTCGATACGGGCGGCCTCCACCACCTCCAGAGGCAGTGCGCCCAGCAGATACTGCCGCAGGAAGAACACCACCACCGGCGTGGTGATGGCCGGGATGATCAGCGGCCAGTAGGTGTCGATCAGCTTCAGCTGTATCATAAACTTATAATAGCCGATGGCGAACACCTGCGTGGGCACCATCATCACCGCCAGGATAAAGCCCCAGGCGGCTTTTTTCAGCTTGAAATCGTAGGCATGGATGCCGTAGGCCGTCAGCGCGGAGAAATAGACCGACAGCGCGGTGGCCGGTACAGTCACCAGCAGAGAATTGACCATGCTGCCCAGGGCGGTAACGCCCAGGCCGCGCTGCTTCAGATCGAAGTTGCGAAGGTTTTCCAGCAGGTTGCTGCCGAACCAGAAGCTGATGCCGGACTTGACCTCGTTGGAGGTCCGCGTGCCGTTGACGAACATCAGGTAGAAGGGCAGCAGGCTGAGGATGCACAGGAACACCATCACAATGGTGCGGATGATCTTGGCGCGCCGAATGGCGGCGGGGTCGTGGTGCTTCACTGTGCATCACCTCCTGCCTGAAAATGCTTTTTGCGGGGCTGCCGTTCCTTCATAAAGAAGAACAGCAGCATGGAGACCGCCACCGTCACCAGGAACAGCAGGATAGACACCGCCGCCGCGCGGCCGGTATCTGTACTATGCAGGCGCATGATGTACATGGTAACGGTGGTGCTGGTATCGTCTGGATAACCGATGGTGCCGCCGTTGGTATTGAACAGGGCGGGAATGTCGTACAGCTGCAATCCGCCGATGGCAGAGGTGACCAGCGTATACAGCAGCACCGGCTTCAGCAGCGGCAGGGTAATGCGGATAAATTTCTGCCAGGAGGTGGCGCCGTCAATATCGGCGGCCTCGTACAGGGACCTGTTGATACCCATCATACCGGAGATCAGGATCAGGGACGTGTTGCCGTACCACATCCAGAACAGGATAAAGGAGATGGTCAGGCTGGTGGCCCACTTGTCGGACATGATGTTGGCCGTCTGCGTCACCCACCCCAGCTTCCGCAGCGTGGTCATCACCGGGCCGTACTGACACAGCAGCGCGTAGAACACCATGGATACGGAGGCTGCCGTGATGATATTGGGCATATAGGTCAGCACCTTAAACACGCCCTTGCCCTTCAGCTGTACGCGGTTGTCGGTCAGCCACGCGGCCACCAGCAGGCTCATCAGGATCTGGGGCACAAAGTTGCAGATCCATATCCGGACCGTGTTTCCCAGATACAGGAGGAAATTGGCCTTCTCCCCCTCTACCAGGCCCAGCACCTTGCCATAGTTCCCCAGCCCCGCGAAGGCAGATGTCTCTACCAGATTACGGGTGGTGTATTCAAACAGGCTGTAATAAAACGTGCTCAGCAGCGGCCACAGGGAGAACACCAGATACACCAGAAAGAACGGCAGAATGAACCGATAGCCGTACTTGCTGTAGCTGATGCCCTTATGCTTCGGTTTCGGTGCACGCATAGTGAGCCTCCTTTCGGGAAATGACCGCAGGCCTCCCTCCCCCCACCGGGGAAGGGAGGCCTGTCGGGAAACGCCTTACTTAACGTTCAGGTAGGAATACTTGTCGTGGATGGAGGCCGCAAAGTCAGCGAGCGCAGCATCCAGATCGCCGTTGGCGATATACGCATCCACAGCGGCGGGCAGCAGCTGCTCGCAGATGACCTGATCCTCACCCACGGCCAGCACATTGATGCCGTCGCACTTGTCAGCGAAGAAGCCGATGATGTCCTGACCGCCGGCGGTCTTATAGGTGCTGGTGGTACCGGAGCCGTTCTCCTTGATGTAATCGATGGCGGCCTTGTTGTTCACATAGTCGCCGTTGGCGGTGTTGATGGCCACCATGGACTCGGTGTTGCAGGTGGTGTAGTAGATGATCTGGCGGGCCAGCTCCTTGTCAGAGCAGTTGGCGGTAGCCGCCAGGCCGGTGCCGCCCCAGTAGAAGGCCTGGGGACCCTGGATCAGTACGGAGTTGTCGGACCAGGTGTCGGTCAGGCACCAGTAGGTGTACCAGGGGCAGCCGGTAAAGGCGATGCAGGCTTCCGTCTCCTCACCGTCGCCGTCCTTCAGCGCGGCCCAGTCGGTGCTCCACATCTTGGTGTCGAAGGTCAGGCCGTCCAGCTTCTTGCTCAGCTCAAAGTAGGTCTTGACGGCGTCATCAATAACGATGTTGTCATCGGCGTCATACCACGCGGAGGTGCGGGCGCCGTTGCAGAATACATACTTCAGATCGTCCGCGCCGCTGAGCAGCTTCACCTTGCCGCCACTCTGCTCATTGACGGATTTGGAGACCTCGATGACCTTATCCCAGGTGCTCAGCTTTTCCTGCAGCTCGGCAGGATCGGTGGTGCCCATGTACTTCTCGGCCAGGTCGGTGCGGATCTGCCAGCAGCCGGGCGTGGCCTGCCAGAACAGGGCGTAGGCGTCGCCGTTGGCGTCGCTGCCCAGCTTCAGGTTGTAGTCGTACATATTGGACATATCCTCGGCGGTAATGCCCAGATCAGCGGCCTTCATCAGCTGGCCGGACTGGACGTACTTCTGCACATAGCCCACCTCGAGCAGCATGATGTCGGGATATTGCTCGTTGCTGGGATCGGCCAGGATCGCATCGATCTTGTCCTGATAAATATTGGAGTCGCCCACATTGACGATCTGGATGCGGGAGACCTGCTCCTCGCTCAGGTACTTGGGCAGCACCTCGTCCAGGATCTTCTGATAGTCGGTGTTCCATGTCCAGATATAGAACGGGTCGGTGCTGGTGCCCTCGGCGTCCTTGTCGGCGTCGGGCTGCTCGGTCTGGCCGCAGGCCACAAGGCTCAGCGCCATGACCAGCGCCAGCAGCATAGTCAAAAACTTCTTCATAGCATTTCCTCCTTAAAAGTGTGTGATATACATACTGTGCCTTCTGCACAGGTATCACCTTATTCGGTGCGGGGTGAGGCTACCGTCCCGCCGGGCAGCAGCGCGCCGGTAACGACGGTGCGGTCCATAACGGTGGTGCGGGGCTTCTCGATCAGCTCGATGAGCCGCGCGGCGGCGGTCCGGCCCAGGGCCGCCGTATCCTGTCGGTACGTGGTCAGCCGCGGGCTCATGGTCTGGGAAAGATAGATACCATCGTAGCCGGCCACAGAGATGTCGTCGGGGACCCGCAGTCCTGCGGCGGCGATGGTGTTCAGGCCGCCGATGGCGGAAAAATCATCGGGAAACAGAATGCAGGTTGGCGGCTGCGGCAGCGCCAGCAGCGCGGCCGTCTCGCGGGCGCAGCACTCCGGATCGTGGTAGCGCCCTGCGCGTACATAATCCGGCTCCGCCTCCAGCCCCAGCGCCTCCAGCGCCCGGTAATATGAGGTCAGGCGGTTTTGGGTAACGGCGGTGTCCTCGCCGTGGATGAAGGCGATGTGCCGGTGACCGGCTTCGTACACGTGGCGCACCAGCGCCTCCGTGCCGCAGAGGTTATCGGAGGTCACGGCCAGACGGTTGTTGAACACGTGGTCGATGGTCACCAGCGGCAGCCCGCTGTCCACCAGCTCCTGCACCTGCGGGTGGTTAAAATCCACACAGGCGATGACCACGCCGTCCAGACCGCGGTACCGGCAGTGCTGCAAATACGTGGTGGGCTTTCCGCCCACGTTGTGGTTGAGGAAGGTGATGTCGTAGCCGTGGGCCTCCGCCTCAGCCTTGAAGCTTTCCAGCACAGCGGAGAAGTACTCATGCGCCAGACCGCTGTGCCTCTCGTCCACAAACAGTACGCCTAAATTATAGGTGCGGTTAGTCTTCAGCGCACGGGCGGCGGAGTTTGTCATATAGCCCATCTTCTCCGCGGCGATGCAGATCCGTCGGCGAGTATCCTCTCCGATATCCTGCTGACCGTTCAGCGCCTTGCTGACCGTGGCCACGGATACGCCGCAACGCTGTGCGATGTCCTTCATGGATACCACAGGCGTCCTCCTTCCGTTTGCATAACTTAATCGTTTTCGCTTCTTACAATACCCCATTTTGGCAGAAAAAGCAATATATGTTTGTTTAGAATACTCAACTTTGTATATTCGCACGACTACAGCTGCGAAAATTTGTATAATTTCCCAGCGAAAATAAACGTAACAACGTTGCCGCCTATATAATTTTCATTTTTTATGAAATTAGCTGAAAAATAGCTTGCTTTTTACGCAAAAATGCGCTACTCTCTCTATTGAACGCATATCCATATATTTCTTAATCGTTTTCGTAATATCGGCTCCGGCACCACGCCGCGAGCGAAAGGAGACGTTTTTATGCGCTTTGGCCACTTCGACGACGCAAAACGCGAATATGTGATCGAGACGCCCCGCACACCGCTGCCGTGGATCAATTACCTGGGCAGCGAGGACTTTTTTGCGCTGGTGTCCAACACAGCCGGCGGTTACGCCTTCTACCGGGATGCCCGTCTCCGCCGTCTGACCCGCTACCGCTATAACAACTGCCCGCTGGACAGCGACGGCTTTCATGTATACGTCAAGGACGGCGACACCGTCTGGAACCCTGGCTGGCAGCCCACGCAGACGGAGCTGGACGAGTATGAGTGCCGCCACGGACTGGGCTATACGATCCTCCGCGGCTCCAAAAACGGCATAGCCGTCCGTCAGGAAATGCTGGTGCCCAAGGGTGACAACTGCCTGCTGACCCGGCTGACCGTCACCAACGAGAGTGATGCGCCCCGCACAGTGTCGCTGTTTCCCTATGCGGAGTTCTGCCTGTGGGACGCCATGGACGACAGCTCCAATTTTCAGCGCAATTTCTCCATTGGCGAGGTGGAGCTGGAGCCCAACGCCATCTATCACAAGACCGAGTACCGCGAGCGCCGGGATCACTACGCCGTGTTGTGGGCAGACCGCCCTTACGAGGGCTTTGACACCAGCCGCGACGCCTTTATGGGCGTGTATGGCGCGCCGTCCATGCCCCAGGCGGTAAAAAACGGTGCCTGCACCGGCAGCGTGGCTCACGGCTGGGCACCGGTAGGCGCCATGCAGTTCACGCTGTCGCTGGCCCCCGGCGCATCCCAAACCCTGCTGCTAGGCCTGGGCTACATTGAAAATCCGGAGGACGCCAAATGGAGCGCTCCCGGCGTCATCAACAAGGAAAAGGCCCACGCCATGATGGAGCGCTACAACTCCGACGCAGCCTTTGACCGGGCGCTTGCCGCCCTGTGGGACCATTGGAGCCGGCTGCTGGACGGCTATCAGGTGTCCTCCGGCGATGAGAAGCTGGACCGCATGGTAAACATCTGGAACCAGTACCAGTGCATGGTCACCTTCAACATGAGCCGTTCCGCCAGCTACTTCGAAAGCGGCATGGGCCGGGGCATGGGCTTCCGTGACTCCTGTCAGGACCTGCTGGGCTTCGTCCACATGATCCCCCAGCGGGCAAGGGAACGCATCCTGGACATTGCCGCCACCCAGTTCCCCGACGGCAGCGCCTATCACCAGTATCAGCCCCTGACCAAGAAGGGCAACCTGGCTGTGGGCAGCGGCTTTAACGACGACCCGCTGTGGCTCATTGCCGGAACGGACGCCTACCTCCGCGAGACGGGCGACTGGACCATTCTGGACGAGCCGGTGCCCTTCGACACGAAAGCCGGCACGGAGCAGCCGCTGCTGGAGCACCTGCGGCGCAGCTTCCGCTATACCGTCGACCACCTGGGGCCCCACGGTCTGCCGCTGATCGGCCGCGCCGACTGGAACGACTGTCTGAACCTCAACTGCTTCTCCGCCCATCCCGGCGAGAGCTTTCAGACCACCGGACCCAGTGAGGGGCCGGTGGCGGAAAGCGTGTTTATCGCCGGTATGTTCGTGAAATACGGCCGCGTCTGGGCGGATATCTGCCGTCATCTGGGTCTGGATGCCGAGGCAGACGATGCCGAGAGCGCCATCGCCGCCATGGAGCAGACGGTCCTGGATGCCGGCTGGGACGGTGAGTGGTTCCGCCGCGCCTACGATGCCTTCGGTGCGCCCGTCGGGAGCCGGATATGTGAAGAGGGCCAGATATTCATCGAGCCCCAGGGTATGTGTATCATGGCGGGCATCGGCGCCGCCACCGGCCAGGCCGCGCAGGCGCTGGCGAGCGTGCAGCGGTATCTGGACACCCAATACGGCATCGTCCTGCTGCACCCGGCCTACACCCGGTATCATCTGGAGCTGGGTGAGATCACCAGCTATCCCCCCGGTTATAAGGAGAACGCCGGTATCTTCTGCCACAACAACCCGTGGATCACCTGCGCCGAGACGGTGCTGGGGCATGGCACACGCGCCTTCGAGGTCTACCGCAAGACCTGCCCCGCCTATATTGAGGACATCAGCGAGATCCACCGCACCGAGCCGTATGTATACAGCCAGATGGTGGCCGGCAAGGACGCGCCCACCTTCGGCGAGGGCAAGAACAGCTGGCTCACCGGCACGGCAGCCTGGACGTTCGCCAGCATCTCGCAGGCCATTCTCGGCATACAGCCCACGCTGGAGGGCCTTGCCATCGATCCCTGTATCCCCGCGGGATGGGCAGGCTATACCGTCAAGCGCCGCTACCGCGGTGCAGTCTACCGCATCACTGTGGAGAATCCTCACCACGTAGAAAAGGGAATCGCTTCCATCGCCGTGGATGGAACACCCATCACCGGGAATGTGCTTCCCCCGGCCGCACCCGGCACAGAGGTGCTGGTACGCGTGGTCATGGGCTGAGCGCAATAATAACAGCACATCCCCCGCGCAGATACACTGCACGGGGGATGTGTTGTTATTTTGAAAAGGAGTATACCGTGCAGTGGCGGTATACTTCGTCTTTCCTCAGCAGCGGCTGCGGAAAGTCCGGGTGATGTACCGCGTCCGGCGGGAATTGCGGTTCAAGACACACGGCGCAGCGGGGCTCATACACCGCCCCATTCTTTCCGCCGCGCCGGGACAGCCAGTTGGCCGTATACAGCTGCACACCGGGAGAGGTGGTGTCCATCGTCATGGCGATGCCGCTGCTGTCGCCCCGCAGCACCGCCGCACGGCGCAGACCGGCCCCGTCCACGCAGAAATGGTGGTCATAGCCGTTCACCAGCCGCAGCTGCTCCGCCGCCGTATCGATGTCCCGGCCGACAGCCTTAGCTGCGCGGAAGTCAAAGGGCGTCCCCGCCACCGGCAGCACCCGCCCCGTGGGCAGGCAGGCGGGAGACGTCTCCAGATACCTCTCCGCCGCCAGTGCCAGCGTATGCGCCATAGCCGTACCGCCGCCGTTCAGGTTGAAATAGCTGTGGTTGGTCAGGCTGCACAGGGTGTCGGCATCGCTTTCCGCCTCGTATTCGATCCGAAGCGACTCGCCGGCCAGCCGATACGTCACCGACACCGCCAACGTTCCGGGATACCCCTCTTCCCCGTCAGGCGACAGACGGTGCAGCCGCAGGCCGTCCGCCAGCGGCTCCGCCACCCAGACACGCTTGTCAAAGCCCCGCGCGCCCCCGTGGAGGTGGTTCTCTCCGTCGTTTTTCGCCAGTGGGTACGTCTTGCCGTTCAGTCCGAAGGACGCCCCGCCGATTCGGTTGCACACCCGGCCCACTGTCGCGCCGACATAGCCGTCGTTTCGCTCATACTCCGACAGGGTGTCATAGCCCAGCACCACATCCACACCGCCGAATACCAGCCGCCGCAGCGTTGCGCCGTAGGTAAGCACTTCCGCTGTCAGAAACTCATTTTTCAGCGTCCAGCTTTCCACGGTCTCGCCGAGCGCTGTTATGCCGAAAGTCTGACACATCTCCCTCATCTATGCTGCCTCCTCTCCACAGGTGCGTTTCAGCTTTTCGCCCTTAGTATAGTCTGCATTTTGCCAAAAAGCAAGGGCTCCGATGTACATAACGCCAGCCGGACGTTGGACGGTCCTTTTGCGGCCGGAGAGCAAAAAGGAAACCGCCCGGTGGGCGGTTTCCTTTTTGAGGGGAGGTAAGGGAGATCACTCAGGCAGCCACAGCGGCCCGTTTACGGGAGATGTTCTTCATGACCAACAGGGCGGCAATGATGCACACCAAGGTCACGGGCAGAGCCAGCACGGGAGCCACCAGTCCGGCGAACAGGAAACCGATCAGGGAGGAGATACCAACCGTCAAGGCATAGGGCAGCTGGGTCTTTACGTGCTGTAGATGGTCGCAGCAGGCGCTGGTGGAGGACTGGATGGTGGTGTCGGAGATGGGGGAGCAGTGGTCACCGAACAGACCGCCGGAAACGACCGCGCCGATAGCCAGAGTCAGGGGGATACCCATTGCGTTGGCCATGGGCAGGGCGATGGGCATACCCAGGGCCCAGACGCCCCAGGAGCTGCCGGTGGCGAAGGACACCACCACGCCGATCAGGAACAGGATGGCGGGGATCAGCGCCGCGGGGATAGAATCCTGCACCACGCCGGTGAGGAACTGGCCGATGTTCATGGACTTGGTCAGACCGCTGATGCTCCACGCACACACGAGGATCATAATGACCTGCATCATGCTGGCCGCACCCTTCGTCCACTTGTCAATGGCACCGCCCAGGGTAATGAGCTTGGACTTAATGCCCACGATTCCGGCGGCGATGGAGCCGGTGAGGAAGCACATGGCGATGGCCATCTGGATATTGGCGTGACCGAAGCAGCCAATGAAGCCGTTGACCCAGATCTGGCCAGTGTAGAACACCACGGCGAAGATGGTGAGGATCAGAGTGATCATGGGGGCCAGGAAGTTGGCCATGCTCAGCTTGCAGTCCTCGGCGAAGTCGGTCTCGGGGGGAGTGGCGATCAGGTTGTCGGTGTCGCTGTAGGTCTTGCCGGTCTCGACAGCCAGCTTCTCGGCCTTGTACATGGGGCCGACATCCAGACCGAACAGGATGACCAGCAGGACGGTGATGACGGAGAACACACCGTACAGGTTGAACTGGAACATGCCGAAATACAGGTCATAGGCACCCACGCCGGTGAGGTTCAGGGCGGCGATCTCGGCGGCCAGCAGACCCACCAGGTACACGCCGTTATCACTGATGGGGGACATAGAGACCAGCGGTGCGCCCATGGCATCGGTGATGTAGGCCAGCTTTACGCGGGAGATATGGGTCTTGTCGGTGACGGGACGCATGATGACGCCCACCAGCAGGCAGCCCTGATTGAAGATGAATACGAAGGGGGCGATCCAGGCCAGCAGCTGGCTCTTTTTGCGGTTGTTAGCCACCTTCTCGGCCCAGCGGCCGAAGGCCTCCGCGCCACCGCAGGCGCTGAGCATATACATGAAGCCGCCAATGAGCGCCATGATGATCAGCATACCCGCGTTCCAGCTGTCGGCAATAGAGGGCACCAGGTACCCAGTGAAGCTGCCGATCAGGCCGTCGATGGGGTTAAAGTGATGGATGATGGTGGCACCTACCCAGATGCCGATGAACATGGAGATGATGGTCTGCTTGGTAACGAAGGCCAGGACGATGGTGACCAGCGGGGGGACCAGGCACCATGCGCCGTACTCCGGTGCCGCTTCGCCGTCACCGGCAGCATAGCCGATAACGGTCAGAGCGAGCATGAGAACGGCCACCAGACATACACCGATAAGATTTCTTTTCTTTTTCATGATTCTCTCCTCTCTTGTATCGTCTTATTCTGATGCGTGGGAAAGGGGATGTCAACGGGAATATACCAACTTACCTCCCAAGTAGGTTTGCTCAACTTTGGTGTTGACGATCTCATTCTCCGGGACGGAGAAGATGTCCTGGGACAGGACGATGAAGTCCGCCAGATAGCCGGGGCATAGCTTGCCCTTGACGTTTTCCTCGTAGCTGGTGTAGGCGGAGCCGGTGGTGTACAGCGCCACGGCCTCCTGCACAGTCAGCTTCTGCTGCGGCAGCCAGCCGCCTGCAGGCTGTCCATCCAAATTCTGAGAGGTGACGGCGCAGTGGATAGCCAGGATGGGGTCGAAGGATTCCACAGGGGCGTCGGAGCTGCCGGAAACGTGGATACCCTTGTCCAGCATGGTCTTCCAGGCGTAGGAGGTGGAGACACGCTCCTTGCCCAGCAGCTCCTCGGCGATCTCCATATCCGCACGGATGAACAGGGGCTGGATGTCCGCCAAAACGCCGTTGCGGGCGAAGCGGTCCAAAATATCTTCGCTGGTGATCTGACAGTGGATGATGCGGAACCGAGGATCGGGCTTGGGGTACTTGGCGGCGATCTTTTCATAGCAGTCCAAAATCACGTCCATGGTATAGTCACCGATGGCATGGATGGCCAGCTGCAGGCCGTTGCGGTAGGCTTTTTCCAGCAGGTCATAGAACACCTTCTCGTCATAGACGAAGATGCCCTTATTTTCCGGGTCGCCCTCATAGGGCTCGCGCAGCGCGGCGGTCTTTCCGCCCAGGGAACCGTCGGGCAGCAGCTTGAAGGCACCGATCTTGAAGAACTCGCTGCCGTCGCCGGTGCGGCCGCTGTGGCGGTGGAGGTAGTCCTCCAGCTGCGCGTCGGTGATGAGGCGGAGCTGCTGGATGAAGCGCACGTTCAGCTTGCCCTCTTTGTCCAGTTCCTCATAGGCGGCCAGAATGTCATCGATAGTGGCGTCCCACAGCTTGAAGTCGTCGGTCTGTACGGTGGTCAGACCGGTAGACAGCAGATCCTTCTGATAGTCCAGGATGAACTGCTTCAGCTGTTCCTTGGTGTACTTGGTCAGGATGTCATAGACCAGGTGCCGGGCACGCTCGTGGAGCATGCCGGTGGGGACGCCGTTTTTATCCACCACGATGTGACCGTCCTGCAGCGTGGGAATATCATCAAAAATGCCGGCGGCCTTCAGCGCGGCGGTGTTGGCCACGGCCACGCTGCAGCAGGTACGGGTAAAGATGGCGGGGTTGTCCGGGCAGAACTTGTCCAGATCCTGCCGGGAGGGCAGCACAGGCACGTCGAACTCATTTTCGTTCCAACCGCCGCCCTGGATCCATTCGCCCTTTTTGATGCCGCGGTCGGCGATGTACCGGCGGGTGCGCTCGGCCATTTCCTCCAGAGAGCGGATACCAAAGAAGTTGATCTTCTCCTTATCCGTGGCATAGCAGAGGAAGTGCTCGTGGCTGTCGTGGAAGCCGGGCAGCACGGTCTTACCGTGCAGGTCCACCACCTGACACTCGCCAGCGGGGACATCGCAGTTCACATCCAGAATGCGGCCGTCCTCCACCAGCAGGGAATGAACGACCTCTGTGCCGTTCATGGTGTGGATGCTGCCATTGCGGAACAAAGTTTTCACGATTTGCTCTCCTTTCTTATTACAGGATGATCCAGCAGATCACCCCAGTGACCAAAGTGAGGATCGCTGCCGTCAGCAGCGTGAAGCGCAGTACCGTGCCCTCTTCGCCAGGTACGCCGCCGGCTGTGGTGCCCAGGATGATCTTGCTGGGGGAGATCATACTGCCGGCGGAGGCGCCGGCGGTCTGCGCCGCCAGCAGGGGGCTGCTGCTGACGCCGAGGTCGGCGGCTGCATTCACCTGTACATCGGTGAACAGGATGTTGGAGGACATGTTGCTGCCGGTGACAAAGGAGCCTATCACGCCCAGCACGCCGGCCAGCAGCGCGTACCACCGACCCATGACGTGGGTGATGCCCTGCGCCAGCACCAGCGTCTGGCCGCTGCCGCTCATGAGCTTGGAGATGATCAGCAGCAGGATCAGGGACACGGCTACGGGTCTTGTTTTCTGCAGCGTCCGTGACAGCATGACGCGGAGCTGTGAACGCTCCAGCAGGCCGCGGCCATGGAGCAGGGCGTAGCTGATGATACAGGTCAGCAGCAGTACGGTGCCGGAATCCACCAGCGGGTGGAAGGGAGAGTACTTGGCCGTGGCAGCATTGACGATGCCGTAGGCGGTGCGGGTCTCGGGGAAAGCGAACCCCACGCTCCAGCGGCTCAGCGCCTCGTGGACGGGTGGGATCACCAGAAGTACTACGGTAACAAGGATCAGCACCATATAGGGGGCAAAGTACAGCCAGACGGCGCCGCGAGGCTTTTCCGCGCCTGTCGCGGAGGTCCGGCGTACCATCATGGGGCTGCCTTCACAGGCGTATGCTCTGCGGTACATGGACAGACGGGACAGGGGTAGTATGGCGGCCATAGCCACGGTGGCGGGGATAAAGGCCGCGATGGAGGCGTTGTACTGTGCGACCAGCAGCTCGCCGCCGCCGTGTATCAGGGAGATCACAAGGACAAACACAGCGCCCTGCCGCAGCCCGCGGCCCCGGTCATACAGCCAGCAGATCAATGCGCCGGCGGCCAGGTTCAGTATCCACAGAAGCAAGGCGGTGTAGCGGGCAGTCAGATGCAGCTCCGTGCCGGTGATGCCGGAGATCTGTACCAGCACGTCCCAGGCCACAGCCAGCGTACCGAAGGTGTTGCCCCAGGCTTGGCCCAGCAGGGCGATGATGACCGCCATGGTGGGACGGACGCCCAGCGCCACCAGCATGGGGACGCATATGGCGACCGGAACGCCGAAGCCGGTGATACCCTGCAGAAATCCCACGAATACCCAGCCTACTGTCAGGATGCGGAACAGCTCGTGGGGGCTCAGCTGCCGCATGGTGTCGTTCATCACATCTATGGCGCCGGAGGCGGCGATGAGCTCGTACAGCAGCAGCGCGGGGAAGATGATATATAGGATGGTGGCTGTGCTCCACACGCCTTTCAGACTCTCGAACAGTACCAGCTGTATGTCCGCTTTGTACACTACTAAGGCGGACAGTACGGTCAGCAGCAGTGTCACACCTGCGGCGCGGGCGGTAGATACGCGGAAAACCGCCAGCAGCATAATCAGCAGCAGTATAGGTAAAAAGCTGACGCACCAGGTCAGAACAGTAATTTTCATGTGCTCCCTCTTTTGCGGTCTGAAGTATTTTCACCTATAGGGTAGCACGATTTCCACGGCCATGCCCGCCGCACGGCACAAATTCGCGCCCGGTTTTTTGTGCGTCTGCACAAAAGGCGGTTTACACTTATGGGGTATAATGGTATCATCAAAATAGGGGGTGTTTTGGTGTTTTGCCGAAGGGAGGCGTACTTATGACGCTGCGGGAGCTTTTGAAACAGAATGAGCTGCGGGTGGTGGAGGTGGCCGCCGGTGCGGACGGCCTGGCGCGCACCATATCCGGCGCAGTGATGTTCGATAACCCGGAGATGGTCAATTGGATGCGTGCCGGAGAGATCCTGCTGACTACGGGCTACTTTTTGCTGGACGATCCGGTAAAGCAGGAGAAGGTGCTGCGGGACCTGGCCGACAGCGGCTCCGGCGGCCTTGTTATTAAAATGAAACGGTATTTTCATGAGATACCGCCCTCTATGCTGCAGCTGGCCGATGAGCTGCACTTCCCGCTGATGCGTATTCCCTACCACACCTCCCTATCTGAGATCAGTGAAGCCGTCAGCAAATATGTTTACGGCATCAACGAGGAACAGGCGCTGCAGATGGTGTATCAGGCCATGTTTGATGCGCTGCAGGGACACGCGGAGGTGGAATATCTGTCGAAAAAGTGCGGCCCGCTGCTTCACGTGCCGCTGCTGTATATGACACCGAGCCGGAAGATACAGTGCGTTTCCCAGATGCTGCAGCCGGGGCTGCGGGAAGAACTGGCTGTGGGGCAGGTGCTGTTCTCCGTGCCGGAGCGCATCAAGGAGGTAGAAAAACTGCGGACAGCAGGTCTGTCCGCCGGGATCTATCCCTTACAGCAGGAGGACAAGTGCGTGCACATCTATCCCATCCACTCCGAGCAGGAGATCATGGGGTATCTGGGCGCGATCCGCCCCGCCAATGCGCCGCTGACCGAGAATGAGAACACATTGTACCGACGTATTGCCGCCGCCTGTACGCTGGTGCTGATCAAAAAGCGCGGGGGTTCATCCTCCAGGAGGGAGATCAGCCACTTCCTGGACGGCCTGGTGACGGAGGGAGCTTTGTCCTACGGCGAGATCGTCAAATCCGCCAACTACTGCAATATCCCGCTGTATTCGCCCTATATCTGTGCGCTGATCTCCTTCACCGAGCAGAACCGGCTGCTGCAGACGTCAGAATGGCTGGGCACCAGCGCCCTGCTGCGCAGCCAGTTGGCGGACAAGTGGGAGATGCTGTCCGGGAATATCAGCTATGCTTTCGCCAAGTACAACAACGTGATCCTTGTGCTGCAGCAGAGCGAGAGCCTGCCCGTGTATGAGCAGGTGGCGCTGGTGCGGGAGTACTGCGGGGACCTGATGAAGATGCTCAGCGCTAAGGGGCAGGATCGGGGTGTGATCTTCGGCATCGGTGACCCTGTGCCCTCGCTTGCGGAATTCTGCCGCAGCTATTCCCAGGCGCTCCGCACGGTGGATCTGGCCAGCAGGATATGCGACGAGCGTATTGCCACTTACCGCCGGTATATTCTCTGCGAGCTCATCTATGACTCACCCAATGCGAAACTGGCGCTGATCCAGCGGATCAAGCCGTTGCTGGCGTACGACGAGGAACACAATACCCAGCTGCTGTACACGCTGGAAACCTATTTCAACAACTGTCAGAACTCCGTAAAGACCTCCAAGGCGCTGTTTATCCACCGGAACACGCTGCTGTACCGGCTGGACCGTATTGCCGAGATATTGGATCTGAACTATAACGACAGCGAGCAAATGCTGACCTTCCAGCTGGCGCTGAAAGCGTTTCTGATGTGCCAGTAAAGTAAAACCGGCCCCACGGCATAGCCGTGGGGCCGGTCGGTCAGTTCAGTTATTCTGCAGCTCAAGCTGCAGGCGGTCGGTGATCATGGCGGCGAACTCCTCCGGCTGCGTGCCGATGGCGCTGACCTTCTCCCCACCGTGGGGCAGAACACGATACTCCATATTGTCCTCTTTTCGCGGGATACGGTCCCGCCGATATTCTTTACGGGCATTGTACCATATTGCGCGGCCTGAACAAGCCCGGCCGGGTATTGGACGCCCGGACAACGGACTGTACCCGCACATTTATATACTGTATATCACGGTGCTCCGCCACGCCGGGGTTGCGAAAAGCGCGCGTCCGTGGTACCATCGATTGACAAGGACTTGTTTGTCCTTGTCAATCGATGGTACAGTGAAAAAACAAGTTCTATGGAGGGACACCCTTGAAAACGGATCATCTGGCTTTGCTGCGCAGCGGCGCGCCGCTGTCCACCCGGCAGCAGATCAGCCTGACGCTGCAGCTCAGCTGGCCGGCCATCATGGCACAGCTGGCCACTATTATCATGCAATATATCGACGCGGCCATGGTGGGCCGCCTGGGCGCGTCCCAGTCGGCGGCAGTGGGGCTGGTGGCCTCCACCACCTGGCTGTTCGGAGGGCTGTCCTACGCGGCAGCTATGGGCTTCAACGTGCTGACGGCGCAGCGGGTGGGCGGCGGCCGCCTGGCCGAGGCGCGCAACATCCTCAAGCAGGCGCTGGTGCTGTGCCTGGCCTTCAGCGTGGTCATGGCGGCACTGGCGGCGGCACTGTCTGCGCCGCTGCCCCGGCTGCTGCGGGCGGAGCAGGAGATCTGGCGGGATGCCTCTGCCTATTTCCTGGTGTACAGTCTGTTCCTGCCCGCCCTCCAGCTGGACAACGTGGCGGCGGGACAGCTGCAGGCCACCGGCAATATGCGCACGCCCGGTGTCTGCATGGTGCTCATGTGTGCGCTGGATGTGGTGTTCAACACCCTGCTTATTTTCCCCACCGGTACCATCCGGCTGGGCGCACTATCCCTGCCCGGCGCGGGACTGGGCACGGCGGGCGCCGCCCTGGGCACTGGCCTTGCGGAGCTGGCGGTGGGGTTGTACCTGCTGTATTTCGTCCTGCGCCGCAGCCCGGCGCTGCGGTTGGAGAAGGGTGAGCGTCTGCACCTTGACCGCACACAGCTGCGCATGGTGCTCCGCATCGCGGCGCCAGTGGCATCGGAGAAGGTGATACTGTCCACCGCGCAGATCGTGTCCACCGCCATCGTGGCGCCCCTGGGCACCGTGGCTATCGCTGCAAACTCCTTTGCTGTCACGGCGGAAAGCCTGTGCTATATGCCCGCCTACGGCATCCAGAGTGCCGCGGCCATGCTGGTGGGGCAGAGCGTGGGAGCGGGACGCCGCCGCATGGCCAGACGCCTGGGCTGGGTCACGGTACTGCTGGGTATCGTTGTCATGGTCGTCACCGGCGGGCTGCTGTACGCCTTCGCCCCGCAGATGATGGCGATACTGACGCCGGACAGCGACATCATCGCTCTGGGCACCCGCGTCCTGCGTATTGAGGCCTTTGCCGAGGCTATGTACGGCGCGTCCATCGTGGCCGGCGGCGTATTTCAGGGTGCAGGCAGCACACTGGTGCCCACGCTGTTCAATCTGGGCACCATGTGGGGCATCCGCCTGCCACTGGCGTGGCTGGCCGCGCCCCGGTGGGGACTGCCCGGCGTGTGGGCGGCCATGTGCACGGAGCTGTGCGTCCGGGGCCTGCTGTATCTGATACGGCTGGGAGGCAAACGCTGGCTGCCGCCGGAGGGGCCGGCTGGGCAGGTATAGACACAGCGGTACGAATGAAAGCAGAAAACTCTGCATAGCAACACCTATACCTTATCCAGACCGCCATCGAGCAGGGCAAAACAGAGCTGGCAGAGCACCTGTACGCCCTGCTGCAATCAAATCCGCTGCCGCGAGAGGAATGGCGTGAAGACCCCGATGCGTTCAAATCTCTGATGGAGGAACGTGCCGATACGGAGGATAACGCGCCGATGTACCGCTACTGAAGCAGCGAAGAAAAACAGCGTAAACGGCATGGGTAGAAGCGTTCACAAATATCTGCTGTAATTTTTTTGAAGAAATTTTGAAAATCGTGAAACCAAATCCGATTTTTGTCGGGATATATAGTGAAGGAACCTGACAGCAGATGAGAAAGGAGGTTCGCCCATGCAGGATGAAATGATCGTTGACTTATACTGGAAAAGAGATGAGAGTGCCATCAGCGAAACGGAGCGGAAATATGGGCGGTATCTTTCAAAGATCGCCTACAATATCCTCTCCGACTGGGAGGACAGCAAGGAAACCGTCAACGATACCTACTTAAAGGCGTGGAACTCCATGCCAACGCATAAGCCAAGCGTCCTCTCCACTTATTTAGGAAAAATCACACGACAACTATCCATTGATGCGTTCCGCACACGCAACAGGGATAAACGGAAGCACTCGGAATATGCAGACTCTCTTTCCGAGCTGGAGGATTGTATTTCCGGCAGCGAAACCACGGAGCAGCGCATAGAATTGAAACTGCTTGCGGAAGCGATCAATACCTATCTCTACACACTCCCGGCAGAAGCACGAAACACTTTTGTCGGCAGATACTACTTTGCGGATCCTATCCGAGAAGTCGCAGACTACTACGGCATGAGTGAACCGAAGGTCAAGAGTATGCTCTACCGAACAAGGCAAGGTTTGAAAGAATACTTGGAAAAGGAGGGCTATGAGCTATGAAGAAAGAACACATCAGTGACGCTTTGAATATGCTGAACGATGATATTATCGAGGAAACCAACAATGTCCGCACCAATGCGAAGCCGAAGCGCAAGTGGGTTAAATGGGGAGTTGTTGCAGCCTGCCTGTGTCTGGCGGTGACTATCGCCATTCCTGTGCTTCACCATAAGGGAGGTCCTGACACCCAAGATCCCGTGCAGAACATTGCCGCACTTGAGTACAACGGCAAATTTTACGAGGCTGTCAAACTTCCGGAGGTGCTTGAGAAGTATGGTCTGCCGCCTGAAATCACCGCCGATATGGCTGGCGAACACATTTCCTACCTGAAATCTGACGGAGGCATTGGCTATAAAAGCACTGTCAGCCAGACTGACATCGAGCTATACCGGTATGCACCTGCTGTTTGTGATGGCGTATATGTTCTGCGAGACGGTGACACATGGTATGCCGCGCTGTTCTGCAACTTCTATCAGTTTGACAGCAACACAAACTGTTCGTTCACCGAGCTTTATCGCGTGTATGGCATTGAGAGCGCAGACGATATTGCATCCATTACAGAAATGAAGTGGAACAACGAACAAGAAGTTGGCTCACCGGTAACAAATCGGCAGGAAATCACCGAGTTCTATCACATGACGATTACACTTGTGAGTTATGGAAACGATGACTTCCAGACGGAAGTATTTGATGGTATCCCCGAAGAAAATCAACAGGAAGCGCACACTGCTTTTGCCGATGATCGAAGAAATCTCCGAATCGAAACCGCCTCTGGCTTGCGCTTCTTTATCTCCTTCTATCCGAACTATGACTGGATTGAGGGTGGAGGCACAATGTCCTATTTCAAAATTGATAAACAGATGCACGGATGGATTGAGAGAAATTTGAACAGATAACAGTTGAAGTATATAAATATTAGAAAAGAGCAGCTATTTTCGCATAGAAAACAGCTGCTCTTTTCGTTTGCCCCAAAAATCAAGAAAGGAGTGACTGGTAATGTGGACTTTTTGACCTTTGGCCACAGGGATACGGACGCGCTCCGCTTTGAGAATATGGACATTGCCGAGGAGTTGCTGTCTCTGACAGATGGATCAGCGTGCGAACAGATGCGGCTTTCAGGTCGAAGATCAATGGGGGCACTGTTTAGGTGCCCCCATGTCATGCTTATGTAGTGGAAACTGTTTCCGCCGGGAATTGCCGGCCGGTGTGGTCGATGGTGTAGGGCGGATCGAGGATCAGCTGACTGATGGGCACAACGGTATACCCGTCGTTGATCAGGCAGTCGAGGATGGCAGGCAGGGCCTCCGGCGTGTGCAGCGCAGCGTTGTGGAACAGCACGATGCTCCCCGGCTGCACCTTGGATGTTACGCGCCTGCATATCGTATCCGCGTCGTAGTCCTTCCAGTCCAGGGAGTCCCTATCGGCAAGGACTTGAAGCCGTTGCGGCGCAAGGGGTTGCTGGGTTGGTGGCGATGCGCATCAGGCAAAAATTTGACCTGTAAACGGGAGGCTTGAGGGGCGCTTCAGGCGCGGAAGAGGTCAAATATGAGGGGGTGTGCGCGGGGAGGTGGGAGGTGGTTGAAAGATGGGGGCGGATGCGGTATACTTATAAGCAATCAAAGAACCTTTTGCATCAGACTAAAGGAAAGTGCTATCGACTGGGAAATTGTATTGTTCTAGTGTGGATGGTATAAAGCACAGAAGATAGAAGAGGGGGAGTTTCCTATGCGACTGATTCATCTGTCTGACCTGCATATCGGAAAGCGGGTCGACGTGGCATCCATGCTGGAGGAGCAAGAGTATGTCCTGCGGCAGATCCTACAGATCATCGACGAGGAACAGGCGGACGCTGTGCTGATCGCAGGCGACGTGTATGACAAAAGCGTGCCGCCCGCGGAGGCGGTGACACTGTTTGACGATTTCCTCTGCCGTCTGGCAAAGCGGGAGCTGCCGGTGTTTATCATCAGCGGCAACCACGACAGTCCGGAGCGGCTGGCCTTCGGCAATCGGATTCTGGAGCACAGCGGCATCCATATCTCGCCCGTTTACAACGGCGAGGTGGCGCCCATCACGCTGACGGATGCGCATGGCGCGGTGCATTTCTGGCTGCTGCCCTTTGTGAAGCCTACCCATGTAAGGCGGTTTTATCCCGACGCGGGCATCGAAAGCTACACCGATGCCATACGCACGGCGATACAGCACATGGCGCTGGACAAAAACGCCCGCAATGTGCTGCTGACCCACCAGTTCGTCACCGGCGCGGCTACCTGCGAGTCGGAGGAGGTCTCCGTAGGCGGCACGGATAATGTGGACGCGGAGGTGTTCGAAGATTTCGACTATGTGGCGCTGGGGCATCTCCACGGGCCGCAGAATATCGGCTCCAACCGGATACGCTACTGCGGGACACCTCTGAAATACTCGTTTTCGGAGTGCGGACATCACAAGAGCGTGACCGTGGTGGAGCTGGGAGCTAAGGGCGATTTGACGCTGCGCCTCTGCCCGCTGGTGCCCAGACACGATATGCGGCAAATACGGGGGACATTTGCGGAGCTGACGGACAAAGCAAATTACGGCGGTACGGCAACGGAGGACTATCTGCAGATTGTCCTCACAGACGAGGAGGATGTGCCGGAGGCCATGGGACGGCTACGGGTCATCTACCCCAATCTGATAAAGCTCGCATACGACAATACCCGCACCCGGACGAATCAAGTGCTGGGCCGTGCGGAGGATGTACATCTGAAATCACCGCTGGAGCTGTTTGCAGAGCTGTATTTCAAGCAGAATAACCAGCCCATGAGCGAGGAACAGAACGCTTTCGTGCAGGAGCTGATCGAGCATATAAAGGAGGCGGCAGAATGAGACCTCTAAAGCTGAAAATGGTGGGCTTTGGCCCGTATGCCGGCGTGCAGGAGCTGGACTTTGACCGCTTAGGCAGCAGCGGACTTTACCTGATTACGGGCGATACCGGTGCGGGAAAGACCACAATCTTTGACGCCATCACCTTTGCGTTGTTTGGCGAGGCCAGCGGCAATAACCGGAATCCGTCCATGCTGCGCTCCAAGTATGCCAAGGAGGATATGCCGACGAGGGTGGAGCTTACCTTTGCCTACAGCGGCAAGGTCTACACGGTGACGCGGAATCCGACGTATGAGCGTGCGAAGATAAAGGGGACCGGAACCACAACAGAGTCTGCCGGCGCGGAGCTGACCTATCCTGATGGGCGTCAGGTCACCAAAAATGGAGAGGTAGATGCGGCGATCCGCGAGATCATTGGTCTGACGCGGGAACAGTTCTCTCAGATCGCCATGATCTCACAGGGCGATTTCCGAAAGCTGCTGCAAGCGGATACCAAGGAACGGCAGGAGATATTTCGGGATATTTTTAAAACCGACCTCTATGTGCTGCTGCAAAATCAGTTGAAGGAGAAGGCGGGAGAGGTCAGGGGTCAGCGGGATCAGGCGAGCCAAAGCATCCAGCAGTATATCAATGGGGTGACTTGTGACGAGGATTCCGTTTACGCGCTGGACGCACAGAAGGCCAAAAACGGGGAACTGCCCGTAACGGAGGTAATAGAACTGTTTCGGGCACTTCTGGAGCAGGATCGGCAAGCGGAGCTTGCCCTTGAAGCCGAGCTTGCCGCTGTGGAGAAGGAACTGGAGCAGATCACGTCGCAGCTAACGCAGGCAGAAGCGTATGAGGCCGCGAAAACGGTGCTTGCGGAACGTGTGGCCGAAGAAGCAGCGCTGTCAGCGCAGCTTGAGATAGCAAGGGATGCGCTGAGCGCGGCACAGGAAACTGTTCCAGAGCAGGAGGGGATGCAAAGCAGGATCACGGAAACGGAGCTACTGCTGCCATTTTACGACGAGCTGGAGGCGTACAGGGCGGCTCGCGCTGCGGCGCAGGCGGAGCTGGCCAAGGCGCAGACGACGCAAGAAAATGCCGTAAAAGAGAAAAACGATCTGACGACCGAGATCACGGGACTGAGGACGGAACAAAAGGATCTTGCCGATGTGAGCGCTGAGAAGGAAAAACTGGCCGCGCAGCTGCAGCAGCTGGGAGACCGGCAAAAGCAGTTTGTGGATTTCCTTTCTGGCATGGAGGGGCTTGCGCGTGAGCAGGCAGAATTAGCGAAAAGGCAAGAGGGTTATCTGAAAGCGGAAGAGGCCTCTTCTGAGTTGCTGCGGGAGTACGAGGTCAAGGAGCGTGCGTTCCTGCGGGAGCAGGCCGGCATCATGGCGAGTGGCCTGACTGCTGGCATGGCATGCCCCGTCTGCGGCTCTGTGGAGCATCCGCGGCTGGCGGTGCTTGCGGAGGATGCACCGACCGAGGCAGATGTAAAGGCGGCCAAGGCGGAATACGATAGAGCGCAGGATAAAACAAAGAAAGCCAGCAACGAAGCACAGAAGCTGAAGGGAACTGTCGGTACAACAGAAGAACTACTTGCCAAGGAGATCGACAGGCTGATCCCGGGGATCTCACTGGAGGACAGCACAAAAGCAGCGGAGGAGCAGGAGAATCTTCTTGCGGTGCAGATAAAAAAACTGGATGCACGGATTGCAGAGCTTGCGAAAAAGATAGCACGGCGAGAGGAACTGGATGTCCTGCTTCCGAAGAAGGAACTGCTCTTGCGTGCGGCGGAAGAAACAATCACTGTGAAAACGGCGGAGATCGCGTCTTTGACGGCAAAGGCTGAGAGCAGCGAGGCACAGATCCATGCGCTCCGGAACAAGCTGACTTTTCCGGACAAGGACGCTGCCGAGGCGGAGATCAGCGCTCTGCGGGCAGAATCGGATAAGCTTCGCCAAAACTTGCAAACAGCGGAAACGGCGCATAACCAATGCAAGGAAAATCTGGCCGGCGTTCGCGGCACCATTGAGCAGCTTCACAAGCAGCTGGAAAACGGAACGGATATAGATACCGAGCAGCTGCAGGCGAAGAAGGACGAATATGTCTCGCAAAAAGCCGTCGCTATGGCAAAGCAAAAAAACGTTCACGCCAGTATTTCTGCTAACAAGAGTGCGTTGGAGGGCATCTCCAGTAAGGCGGCTGAAATAGAAGTATTGGATAAAAAGTACGCATGGATGAAAGCCTTGTCCGACACGGCGAACGGCTCCGTATACGGTAAGGACAAGGTGATGCTGGAGACATATATCCAGACTACCTATTTTGAACGCATTCTGGCGCGGGCCAATATCCGCCTGCAAAAGATGTCCGGAGGTCAATACGACCTGAAGCGCCGCGAGGAAGCGGACAACAAGAAGAGCCAAAGCGGTTTGGAGCTGGACATCATCGACCATATCAACACGACCGAGCGCAGCGTCAATACGCTCTCCGGCGGCGAAGCATTTCTTGCTTCTCTGGCGCTGGCTCTGGGGTTGTCCGATGAGGTGCAGATGTCCACCGGTATCCATCTGGATACGCTTTTTGTGGACGAGGGTTTTGGCTCACTGGATTCCGAGGCCCTCAGCAAGGCGTATAACACACTGGCGGGGCTGACAGAGGGCAACCGCCTGGTGGGCATTATCTCCCATGTAGCGGAGCTGAAGGAGAAGATAGACAAGCAGATCGTGGTGAAAAAAGAAAAGACCGGCGAGAGCCGGGCGGAGATCATTATGTAAATATGTAAAAAATAAGCGCCGCTTGCATTTGGCAGGCGGCGCTTATTTGCGCAATACAGAATGATTCGGACTCATTCGCCGGACAAAGCGGCGGTGTACCATTCTTCGTAAGAGGTATCCAAAAAACCACCCAGCGGAAGATCTTCGTCAACCGCTTGCTTGAACGTCCGAAAAGATTCGTCTTCCAACAGATTCGGTATTTCAAAATATTCAGCTTCACAAAATGCGTAGTAACAACCTTCGTCATCGTCCGGATCGCCCTGAACGGCCTTAATCATTGGCTCATCACCGGAACAATCGATCAGGAAAGGTGAGCAGTCATAATCAGTAGAGCATTTCCCTGCGATAGTGAATTCTTCTTTCCCTCCAGAGGATTTAATTTGATGTATGACTCGAATTACCCGTTCCATTACGTCGAAGACGGTGGTGCAAAAGCCCTCAAATGAATAGACGCATTCCGTTTCATTAAAGACAACATCATTGTATGTGCATCCGCTGTCTCCCCAAAGATTTACAAGCTGTTGGATCATTTGTTCGGATTTGGCGGACACCAGATATTCTGTTTCTACGCGCATGATATAACCCTCCCTTTCATTGTACCCCTGTATTGTAGGGATGCAAAAATTATATATATATCGATTTGAAGTCAAGCGAAATCTCAAAGTTGATGTATGAAACACCCACCAAAATGTGCCTATGCAAACTGCATATTGTAAAAATTGCCCAAATGCGATATAATTAAAGCGATTTTTACGATGCAGGAAAGGGTGATTACAATGACCTACATCACGAGAGAAGATGGTATTACTGCGCTTCCGCTTTCTAATCGAGCGGCTAATTGCCTGCGTCGAGAGGGCCTGCATACCATCGGGGATGTGTTGGATTATGCACGGAAACACAATTGGTTGGACTTACACAATATCGGGCAGAAAACTGCTGATGAGCTTACGGCAACGGTTCGTGAACTGCAAAGTCATGAGGGTGAATACCGATTGGTAGAACGGGCGGCCATTCCGGAGGTTACGGAAGCAACGAATGCAAGTGCCCAGCAGCTGTGGGAGGATGTACCTGTAGAGAAGCTTCCTCTGTCTGTACGGGCACAGAATTGTCTTACACACGAGGGGATACTCTATGCGTCACAACTATTGGATATGACGCTGGAGGACCTTATGCAGATCAAGAACATGGGGCGAAAGACGGCGGAAGAAATCTTGGAAAGAGTCAAGGAGTTGCCGACAGACCGATTGATAGCGGCGACTCCGGATAATATGCAATTGCCTGCGGAAGACGCAAAATACTGTGTGGAACTTGCAAAAGAGATGACAGCGTGTTACGGCAGAACGGAAAGCGCATGGCTGCGGGAGATATTGGAGGCAAAAGAAACGTACCCGCAGGCACAGAGTGAGACTTTCTTTTATCGACTCTATGAGCGCCATACTGTTTCAGATGCGGTAAAAGCGGCTATCCTGCGGCAAGTGGAATCCAAGGGAAATGAAATCATGCGGACTGCGCTGGCAGAAAAATGCCCGGCGCATTTGAGAAACACGGCGATTCTGGAAGAATTATTGCGGGCACTTGAAGCTGATGGACGGATTACAGTTGGAGAAGATGTGATCCGCAGAAGGTACCCCACGGTACGGGAATATGCAAACAGTCTTCCCGATGGGCGTAATAAAGAGATGCTTCTGTGCAGACTGGAAGGAAAAACGCTGGACGAGGTTGGTAAGTGCTTCGATGGTGTTACACGGGAGCGCGTCCGACAGATCGTCAGCAGGGCATTGGAAAAGCGTCCCTGGTTGCACGAGGATCAGTACCGATATGTATATGATACCTACGCCTTCTCACCGGAGGACTTTTCGTTGGCTTTTGGTGAGCCGCCCTCGGCCTATATCTACTTGGAAACTGTCAGCATGACAAAACAGAAAAACAGGAAACCTGTGGACGAAGCTGTTCTGACAGATGAGACTATTCCGATTGCCCTGCGAAAAGCAGTGGAGAGAGTCGTATACAAGAATTATGTAACCATGGACGGTGTTCGTGTCAGGCGTGATCGGGGTGAATTCGTCCGACATATAATCCGCACACGGTGCAGAACACTGACGAAATACGATGATTTTGTCATTATGTACCGAAACGTTGTGGAAGATCTGGGCCTTGCAGGTGAAGAAAGGTTGGCTCTGGAGCCCCGTACCTATGAGAATAAATTGAATGGCAGTCGGTTTGTGCTTTGGAATCAGTGGCGGCGTTTTAGGTATTATAATATCGACGCGCAGGACTACACAGAATTGTTTGCCACTTTGGACATGGAGCAGTACCGGGACACGGAGCTTTCCTCGTTGAAGGTGTTTCGGGATTATCCGGAACTGATGGAGCAATACGACATTCACGATGAGTACGAACTGCATAATTTGCTGAAGAAGATCTGGCCAGTGGATGCTATGCCGATTCGCTTTCCTAAGATGCCCACCATTGAGGTGGGGCAGGTGGATCGGGATGCGCAGGTGAAAGCGCTGCTGTTTCAGTGCGCGCCTATTTCAGGAGAGGCTTTTGCTGCTAAGTATGAGGAAACCTACGGTATTAAGGCGACCTCCGCTATGGCAAATCTCTTTGGATGCATTGAAAAGTATTATTATAATGGGACATACACCGTTCCAGACGAAACATTGCCGGCAGATCAGACAGAGCGTATGCGGCGCGTGCTGACCGAGGATTTCTATTCCCTGCGTAGAGCGAGGAGTTTGTTTTTACGGGAGTTTCCCGATGCTGACGCGGAACGACTTACCCCTTATGCACTGAAAACCATTGGCTTTCATGTGTATACAGACTACATTGTGCGGGATACATATGCCAGTGCGGTGGAGTATTTCCGCAGCGTTCTTACCTCAAGGGATGTGCTGGATATGCGCGGAAACGGCAAGGAACTACAGCGGGTGGTGGCCTATAACAGCGAGTTGTATTCCCTACGGGCAGCGTACAAAATTGTGGAATTTTCACCGTTACAGTATGTCAGCATCAAGCGGCTGACAGAGCATGGCGTAACAGAACAGACCTTGCGGGCCTATTGCGAGGATGTGGCAAAGCGGTACGAGCCAGGGGAGTACTTTACGGTAGCGTCCTTGCGGGCGGATGGGTTTATGCACCCGTTGGACGATCTGGGATTTGACGAGTGGTTTTATGGTTCTGTGTTGCTGGAGGCACGGGAATTGTTCTCCTATCAGCGAATTGGAGGGACGCGGCTGTTCATGCGAGGAAATACGCCGGTCCGCATAGGAGGCCTTTTGACGGAACTGCTGGAGCATGAACAGAAAGCAGACATCTATGAACTGCGGGATACTCTGGAGGAACATTTTGGCATCGTGCTGTCGAAAGATAAGCTTATAGAGTTGGTGAAAGAGACCGATCTGTATTATGACGCTATCATGGGCGCGGTATATGCAGATTACGATACTTATTTTGAGGAGATATAAAAATGAACTTGCTGAAAGAAGGACTGGAGCAGCACGTTGTTGAAAGGACAACAATGACCCGCAAGTTGACAGTAGATGGCCTGACTAAGGCGTACCCTGTCTATAAAATCCGACTGGATTGGTTGTTTTACAATGACCAGAACGACCGCATTGCAACATGGATCAGCCAGTATAAAGCACAGCACGGAGGGCAGGCGCCGGATATTTCCCACCGCGAAGAGTACAACAATATAATCGAGCAGTTCATTGTGGAGAGCAATCCCGACGCCATTCGCAAGACCCAAAGTAACATTGAGATGGTGGATCAGCGGGAGGCTGGTGTGGTGCTGGCGGATGGCCGGATTATTGACGGAAATCGCCGCTTTACCTGCCTGCGGCGACTGTCCGCCAAAAATCCACGCTTCAACTATTTTGAGGCCGTAATCCTTGATCGGAATATTGAAAACAGCGCGAAGCAGATCAAACTGCTGGAGCTTTCCATTCAGCACGGCGAAGAGAGCAAGGTGGACTATAATCCCATTGATCGATTGGTGGGAATTTATACGGACATTGTGGAAACCCATCTGCTGACACCGACGGAATACGCGGCCAGCACCAACGAATCCGAAACTGATGTGAATCGGCGTGTGGAAATTGCTAAACTTATGGTGGAATTTCTGGAGTTTATCAATGCGCCCAAACAGTTTTATATCGCCCGAGATTTGCAGATATATTACCCCTTGGAGGAACTCTTGAAGCTTACGAAGAAGTGTCGGACGGATAATGAGGTTGAGGATTTGAAGGTCAGCGTGTTTAATAACATTCTGATGCAGACTGCGGGAGATATGACCCGCTTTATCCGTAATATCAAATCCATCGTTGGCACGGATTATCAGGATGAGTTCTTAGAGGAACAAAAGGAGTTGGCGGCGAACGTGCTTGATCACCTGCCCGCAGTGGGACATGTGAATACACAGGTCATCCGCGAGGAAGTACGCACCGATGAGGAGAATCGTGAAGCACTAGAGCGTTCCATGGAGAAAACGCTGACCAAAGTAAAGAAAACTGAGACGCGCAATCGTCCCATTCAGTTGGCAGAGAAAGCTACCACATTTTTGGAGAGTATCGACACAAACATTCTGCTGAAAATGAACGACAGTGAATTACGCCGTCTTACCCGCCAATTGGACAGGCTGGAGCAGGTAATCGCAGACTTGCGGGAGAATCTGTAAATGTGGACGTTGGACTATGATGGCAGTATGACATTGCGTCTGCCTTCGGAAGAGCTGGAGGCTTTGTCGAGCAGTAGCTTTTATAAGCTGTCGTTGAAGCGCTATGCAGCGGAGATGGCCGACGGAATAATGCGGTTTAAGCCAGCACTGACATATTTAGACTACAAGAAGATCATCACCCTGTGTCAAAAAGAGACGGTGCGTCGTCAGACGGAACTGGTCGTTTCGGAGTCGTTGAGGGCGTATGTCGATAGCCGTGAATTGCACTTGGAAATTCGCTCCCGTTTGGGCAGCGAATTAAAAGATCGCGACTCTAAATTGCGGGAGCGTTTTGAGGCCTACCGCGATACCGTGAATGCAGGTATGGCACGGAAACTACGGGAACAGCAGATGTGGGATTCCTTTTTTATGTGTGCCATGAAGAAGTCCGCCAATTTTTCTGTGCCGGGTTCCGGCAAAACGGCATCGGTGCTGGGGATGTATGCCTATCTGCGGGAGAAGGCGGCGATGCACCGCATCGTTGTGGTATGCCCAAAGAACGCTTTCGGTTCGTGGATGGATGAGTTCACAGCCTGTTTTGCGGGCATTGAACCGTTGCGGGTATTAAATATTCACGCACCGCAGTACAAGACCCAGCAGCAGCGCCGCACGGCACTGCAATACGACGCCGGTAGTTGCAATCTGATTCTGGTCAACTATGAGGCAGTCGGCGGTGTGCTGAACGCTTTGGAGCAGTTGATGGATGCGGGAACGCTCCTGGTGTTCGATGAAGTACATAAGGTCAAGCGTATCCGCGGCGAATACGCGGAGAACGCCCTGCAGCTGGCGCGAAATGCCAGCTATGTGGTGGCGCTGACCGGAACGCCGATTCCCAACGCCTACACGGATATTTACAACCTGTTGCACATTTTGTTCCCCAATGAGTATGATGAGTTCTTTGGCTTTACCGTGCCGCAGCTCCGAAATCCGCGTGACACGGATATAGCGGCTGTCAATACCGCCTTGCAGCCTTTTTTCTGTCGTACCACCAAGGAACAGTTGGGCGTTCCGGCGGCGAATGCGGATATGGTCTTGCAGGTAGGGGCATCTGATACCGAGAACCGTCTGCTTCGTATTTTGCAGATGAAGTACCGAAAGAACAAGCTGGCGCTGTTGGTACGTATTTTGCAGTTGGAAAGTGATCCGCGGATGCTGCTGCAAGCACTGGATCTCAACGACTTCCGCTACCTGCTGGACGATACGGCTGAGACAAGCGAAATAGACTATGCCGATTACAGCGACGAGATACGGAGCTTGATCGACAACTGTGAAGAGAGCAGCAAGTTCTGCCGCTGTATCGAGTTGACCGAGAAGCTGGTGCGGCAGAATAAACCAGTTATCGTTTGGTGTATGTTTGTGGGCTCTATCCGCAGGCTGGCAGATGCGTTGGAGGCACGGGGTATCCGCTGCCGATGTGTGTTCGGCGAGGTGCCGCTGGAAGAGCGCCAGCAGATACTGAATGATTTCCGTGCAGGCGGGATTCAGGTGCTGCTAACGAATCCCCACACGCTGGCAGAATCGGTTTCTCTGCATTCTGTCTGCCACGATGCCATCTACTTCGAATACAGCTACAATCTGGTTCATCTGCTCCAATCTAAAGATCGTATTCACCGTCTGGGACTGCCGGAGGGCCAGTATACGCAGTATTATTATCTGCAACTGACCTATCAGACAGAGGACGGCGCTTGGTCGCTGGACGGCGCGGTGTATGACCGTCTGCGGGAGAAGGAACGGATCATGCTGGAGGCTATTGATTGCCACCGACTGGAGAGAATGCCCACCAGCGAGGAGGATTTGGACACCATTTTCGGTGGATTATTTTGAAAAAGAACAGGAGAGCTGTCTGCATACGCAGACGGCTCTCCTGGTTGTATAGGCAGATCGCTTCAATGTGGAGGAAATCTCTGACAGCTTCATGCCATAGAGACAGTGCGCAGGATCATTTAAATCGGTGGGAAATATCCCTTTCTGCATATTTTTTAAACTCTTCAAACTCATTATCATCGAACATCGGCATATACATTTGACCTGGTCCCAAAAAGCACACATCTCCGCCCAAGTACTCAATTAAAAGTGCCTGCGCGGTTTTTTTAGCGTCACTGACGGTGCTGTAGGTGTTGAGAAGGCCAACAAGATAGTCGTATTCATCAGAAAAAGCCTCTTTGAGATCATACGGCTCGTCCAAAGGAGATTTAATATCCGGCAGTGCAATTGTGTCAAGCCTCTGCTGTTCATGCTCGGACAGTATGAAACTACCGTATGCCAGCCATCCCATAACATCCTCAATATCCGTCTCGTGACACATAAGGGCTTTTTCCTCAGTCATATACCCGCTTTTTACACTATCGCCAAGATAATAACAGAAGAAAGTATATGGATCTACACTCTCATTCGTCGTATCGGCAATCAGCAGTCCCTTGTCTCCCAACTCTTCCGCAATAATATTCACAAACATGGGCAGGGTTTCTTCGTCTAAGCAAATATCTTCACCTATAAAAAGTGGGCCGGCCAGGGTACAAGCTCTTTCTCCGGCAGAGGGATCCTGCGCTAAACTCAATTTCAAAAATGCATCCTTGCTTTCCGCGACCACATAGATTCTTGTATGATTCAGACTCATATCGTTCTCCTTGTATGCAATTGTTGGCATGATAATGGCATGATATCTTTCTGTTGGGATTTTTCACAAGTGATTTTAATGTATTTGGCGAAATCAAGTATAGGAGTTCCTCCCATTTCGCGTACTCACGGTGTGGGACAAATTTATTATACCGCCCCCGCCGGCAAGCGTCAAGGTCGGGAGCGCCTATTTGTGTGCAAAGATCACAGTCTATCGGATACTATGCCGCCTGCATATTGTAAAAACTGTCTAAATATGATACAATTAAAATCTGTTATTATGCAAAGCGGAGGGGTTTTCTATGACAAACGAAGAACTGCGCAAAGCACTGATGGATTATTACGGCACGGCAATGAGCAGCGGCAATCCCATGGCAGTCATTGAGCTCTCGCAGGCAGAGAGCGCGTCGGATGAGAAACTCATCCAGATGGCGGGCGAGCTGGGCTGGATCAAGGAAGACTGACGATGGACAGACAGGAGAAGAAAAATGAATTGGCGCGGGACACACTGAAGCTGGCGCGGAACACGCTGCTGGTGAACCTGCGCTTTTTGGACATGGCGCTAAGTCGGTTCGACTTCGTGCCGGTGGACGGCAGTATCGCGGTGGACGGCACGCACATCTACTACGACCCGCTTTGGGTACTGCGCCGCTACAAGCAGGAGAAGCAGGTCATCGTGCGGGACTATCTTCACATGGTGTTTCACTGTGTGTTCCACCACGCCTTTGTGGACACGCTGCTGGACACGACCGCATGGGATCTGGCCTGCGACATCGCGGTGGAGAACGCCATTAACGAACTGGAGCTGCCCTGCGTCCAAGCATCGCGGCAGGCGTCCCAATATGCCTTTATGGAGATCATCCGGCGGGATGTGAAGCAGCTGACGGCGGAGAAGATCTACCACTATCTGCGGGAGCGGGCGTTCCCGCCGCAGGAGCTTGCCATTCTGCACCAGAACTTTGCCGCCGATGACCACAGCCTGTGGTACCTTCCACCGGAAAACACTGGCGGCGGAGACGGTGAGCCGGACGAGCATACAAAGCAGCTCAAGCGCACTGTTAGGGTAGACAGTCTTTCCCGAACTGATTTGGAGCAGGTCTGGTCGGATATTGCCCGGCGGATGCAGACGGAGCTGGAAGCCTTTGCCGAGAAGCGGCAGGGCAGCGAGCCGGGCGGCCTGAGTCAGAGCCTGTCTGCCGTGACGCGGGAGAAATACGACTACGCGGACTTCCTTCGGCGCTTTGCGGTGCTGGGCGAGGCCATGAAGGTCAACGACGATGAGTTCGACTACATTTTCTATACCTACGGCATGAAGCTCTATGGCAATATGCCGCTGATCGAGCCGCTGGAATACAAGGAGGTCAAGCGCATCCGCGAGTTTGTGGTGGCCATTGACACCTCCGGCTCTGTGTCCGGCGAGCTGGTGCAGAAGTTTGTACAGAAGACCTATAACATTCTCAAGCAGCAGGAGAGTTTCTTCACGAAGATCAACCTGCACATCCTCCAGTGCGATGCGGCGGTGCAGGAGGACGTGAAGATCACCTCCCAGGAGGAGTTTGATGCCTACCTGAACACCATGCAGCTCCACGGCTTCGGCGGCACGGACTTCCGGCCGGTGTTCGACTATGTGGAGCAGCTGCGACAGGCGGGAGAGTTTACCAACCTAAAGGGACTGATCTATTTCACCGACGGCTTCGGCACATTCCCGGAGCGGCAGACGGACTATCACACGGCATTTGTGTTTGTCGACGATGAGTACAATAACCCGGACGTCCCCGTCTGGGCCATCAAGCTGGTATTACAAAAAGACGAGATATAAAAGATAACATACAGGAGGGCGAAAAGATGGAATTCAAGATCGAAAATGGCGTATTGGTAAAGTATACTGGCAAGGATAAAGATGTGGTGATCCCAGACGGCGTGACCAGCATTGGTGATAAGGCGTTTTACGAGTGCCGCAGCCTGACCAGCATCACCATCCCAGACGGCGTGACCAGCATTGGGGATGAGGCGTTCCAGTGGTGCCGCAGCCTGACGAGTATCGTGATACCGGACAGTGTGACGAGCATCGGTGTCGAAGCGTTTTCCAGGTGCCGCAGCCTGACCAGCGTCACGATCCCCAACGGCGTGACGAGCATTGGGAACAGTGCGTTCTGGGAATGCGGCAGCTTGCAGAGCGTCGCTATTCCGGACAGCGTGACGAGCATCGGCTATGGGGCGTTCGCAGGTTGCAACAGCCTTCAAAACGTCACCATTCCTGGCAGCGTGACCAACATCGGCAATAAGGCGTTCCGTGGTTGTGAAAGTTTAACGGAAATAACGATCCCCAATAGTGTGACAAGCATCGGATATGGGGCATTTAGTGGGTGTAGCAAGCTGAAAAAAATGGTGGTCTCCTCGAAGGTATTTACAGCTTCAAAACCGGCAGAGAACATGTTCGGTGATAGTGGAAAGACGATAGAGCTTTTGATCCTCAGGGAAGGAAAAGAACCGTTGCGAACGATTGGAGCATTCCGCAAAGCATACTGGACACAAAAATGGAATTATCAGAACGATTTCCTGATCCCTTTTACCGAAGCAGATTTACACAACTATGACGCACTTGTTGCAGCCGGCGAATTTGAAGGATTCAAGATGAGTGAACAGGGCAGGCTGAAGGCCGCTCTGCTTCGATTGAGTGAAAAGGATAGGCCGATAGCCTCGGAATACCGCACATTATTCGCGGATTTCATTGCGCCCAGATTCGGAAAAGCTGTGAAAATGGCAGAAGAGGACAATGCGCCGGAATACGTCCGGCATGCCATTGAGTCCGGAGCAATTACAGATGAAAACCGCACAAAAGCGACAAACGCGCTGAAGCGATCAAAGGTTGAAGAGATTCGGCAAATGGCGGAGCAAATGGATTCTATTATGATAGCGGAAACACAGGGCGAAGATATTCCGTCTGCTGGCGTCGATGTTAAATATCTAAAACGGCTCCGGGAAATCAATGCAAAACTTGTACTTCTGAAAGCCAACGCCATATCTCTGCCGACTGTAGTATTAACAGAAAATAGCGAAGCTGCGCCGCCGGAGTTCCTTCAGTTGATCCTTGCCGAATATCTCCCCAAATATGAAAGAGGAGATTATTCGTTCGCGGAGCTCGCTGATGAGGCCGCCGAATACCTGAACCGAAAATCTTTGAATGACGCGCTATTATCCCTGTATGAAAGCGCGGGAAGCAACAAAGTCCAGACCTCATTTCTTCCGGTTTTGTTTCGGTTTGCGGACGGTGCAACGGTCAACAGCCTGTACCATCAGTATGAAAAACAGAGTTGGATGGTAAATATGATCAACGGGTGCCTGTTGTTAAGCGATACACGAGAGGCCATACTGCTGGCGGATAGACACCGGATGTTAGAATCCTATGCGGCGCTGCGGGGCATGACGGCGGACACTATTCGAGACCAGTACCTCTCCGAAATCGGGCTGGATGCACAGGGCGGCAAGCGCTACGACCTGGGCAATCAGACGGTGACCGTGCGGCTGCAGCAAGATCTGGGCTTCCTCGTGGAGCTGCCCGACGGCAAGACCGCCAAGAGCCTGCCGAAAAAGGGTGCCGATGAGGAAAAGTACGCCTCCGCCAACGCGGACTTCGCGCAAATGAAAAAGGACGCAAAGAAGATCGTCAAGAGCCGCTGCAATGCGCTTTTCAGCGACTTCCTGTCGGCGCACGCCCGCAGCGCGGAGGATTGGCAGCGGAGCTATCTGCAAAATCCCCTTCTGCGTTCCGTGGCAAAGCTGGTCGTCTGGAGTCAGGGAAAGAGCACCTTTACACTGGCGGACAGCGGCGCGATCCGCAGCGACGGCGGTGCCTACAAGATGGGAGCGGGGAAAATCCGTGTCGCACATCCGATGGAGATGGCGGCGGAGGATGTGGCGGCGTGGCAATCGTATTTCCGCACAAACAACATCAAGCAGCCCTTTGAGCAGGTTTGGGAACCTGCTTATAAGGCGGAAGACATCAAGGAAGACCGGTACAAAGGGACGGAGATATTCTATCGCTATGCCCAAAATGCCGAAAAGCACGGCATTCATTACTACGATGAGGAGTTCCACTCCTGCGTGGGCTTCACGCTGGACGACTGCGACTTGGAAAATGAGCTGGCCGGCGCATTCGGCCATGAGATTGCCTCAGATGCCACCTTTGAGCTTGGCCGCTTTACCTTCAAGAAGTTTACGCGCAAGGTGAACCACATCGTCTATCTCTTTGACAAGTGGACCATCCGCAGCCGTATCGCCAAAGATGACATCAGCGTTATGGAGCTGATGCAGCGCTACAACGCGGCACAGATCACGGACTTCCTGAATACCGCCATCGAAAATAAGGCCGTCAACCTCACCGCTGCCCTGCTGTCCTATAAACAGGAACACTTCCCCGAATACGATGCCTTCAGCGAGTTCACGCTGGAATAAAGGAGAACGAAAATGAGCAACGCAAGTGATTTTATCATTGAAAACGGTGTTTTGAAGAAATATGTGGGCCCCGGCGGCGATGTGACAGTGCCGGAGGGTGTGACAGCGATAAAGGATGATGCGTTCGAATGGAATTTAAATCTGACGGGAATTGTTTTTCCGGATTCTGTTACTAAAATTGGAACAGGCGCTTTCTATGGATGTTCGAATCTGAAAAATGTAGAGCTGCCCGGTAAGCTTAGAATGATCGGACAAGCTGCTTTTAGCGACTGTAAAGCGTTGCAACAAGTAATGATACCGAAGTCTGCGAAGGCAATAGGTGAACACGCATTTTACCGCTGTGGGTTAGTGCGTTTGGAGATCCTTGCCGAGAAGGTGAAGATCGGGCCATGGGCATTCAACTGCTACCAGGCGCCAAATTCGATCCACATATCAGACGCATTGGCGGCGCAGCTGGGCGTAAAAGAAATCAAGCTGATTTTTGATATGGCTTTTCCCAGCCTGATCGAGCACATCCTGGATGGCACGGCGGATTATAGCAAAACCATTTATGATACCCTTGTCGCTTGGATTAAGCAAAAGAAAAACCGTATGGAAATTGCAGAGTCTGCCATTCGGAAGGATGATGCCGAGCGCCTGATGCGCCTGTTTGACTTGCAAGGCAAGGTCTCCTTAGAGGGAATTGACGCATTGATCGAGGCAGCGGGAAAACAACAGAAACAGGCGTGCACAGCGGCTCTGGTCAACTATAAAAACGGACATTTTTTGCAAAAGACCGTGGACGCCGCAAAAGAGGCAGAGATTGACAAAGCCTTGGGCATAAAAGAACGGTCTGTTGCAGACTGGCGCAAGATATTCAAGCTGGCCATCAAGGACGGACGGGCGGAGATCATCGGGTATCTGGATGATGCGGAGGTTGTCGAGATACCGGAGAAAATCGGCAAAAATATGGTGGCCGGTATTCGCTGGAACGTTTTTAGAGAAAATCGGAAAATAACCGGGATGATCGTCCCCAAAACCGTAACGGACATCGCTGTGGGTGCGTTCAAGGGATGCACCGGCCTTCAGGATGAGCGGGGCTTTGTCATCATTAACGGCTGTATTTACGATTATTTCGGAAAAGAGGCGGTAGTCGATATTCCCGATGGTACCATCAAAATAGACGGCGTGGCTTTCTGGAATCACAAGGAGATAGAGAAGGTCAATATTCCGGACTCCGTTAAGGAGATCGGTTGCGGAGCCTTTGGCCGGTGCCACGGCTTGGCGGATCAGGACGGATTTGTCATCATCCGAAACACGCTGCATGATTACAGCGGCACCAGCAAGAGCATCGTTGTCCCAGATGGTGTGGAGGAGATCAGCGGGGATGCATTTATCGATATTCTCGGCGGTGAAAAAACAGTTTTGACGCTGCCGGGCACGGTAAAGCATATAACGGATTCAAGAATTGCGAGCCACATAACCGATTTCGGAAAATTAGAGATCCACGCTCCGGCGGGCAGCTATGCAGAAAGCTATGCCAAAGAACACAACATCCCCTTCGTGGCGGAGTAAAGGAGAACGAAAATGAGCAGTGCAAGTGATTTTGTTATCAAAAACGGTGTTTTGACGAAGTATGTAGGCCCCGGCGGCGATGTGACAGTGCCGGAGGGTGTGACGAGCATCGGGGATGGTGCGTTTCGCTGTTGCAGCCGCCTGACCAGCATCACGCTTCCCGACAGCGTGACCAGCATCGGGGGTGAGGCGTTTTCCGGCTGTAGCAGCCTGACCAGCATCACGCTTCCTGACGGCGTGACCAGCATTGGTGACAAGACATTTAAGGGATGTAAAAAGCTTGCAGATCCTGAAGGATTTGTTATTGTCAAAGGCGTCCTATACGACTATTGCGGGAGCTCCCGAAAAATCGTCGTTCCAGACAGCGTGACAAGCATTGGCAACGGGGCGTTTTACATTTGCAGCCGCCTGACCAGCATCACGCTTCCCGACGGCGTGACGAGCATTGGCAACTGGGCGTTTTCTGGTTGCAGCAGCCTGACCAGCATCACGCTTCCCGACGGCGTGACGAGCATTGGCAACTGGGCGTTTTCTGATTGCAGCAGCCTGACGAGCATCACAATTCCCGACAGCGTGATGAGCATCGGGGAGTGTGCGTTTTCCGGTTGCGAGAGCCTGACGAATGTAACGCTCCCGGAGAATATAACAGCAATTGGCGGCGATCTGTTTGGGGAGTCGTGCTCCAAGCACATTAAGATCCACTATGGAGGCAAGCTCTATAAAAAGCTTCCCAAAGAAGCGCGTGACTACACCATGCTGGCGTGGTTGAAAGGGGAGGCAACGTTTTCCGATGCGCAGATGAAGTATATCCGCGCGGAACTATACCGAAAAAGAAAAAACGCGATTGTCCTTTTGAAGTGCGGCGGGAACGGATGGGAATGTGCCGATATAAATGAACTCAAATGTCTCCTGCCATTTCCGCATCATATAGATGGTTTCGACCCGGATAGCGGAGAAATGCTGGAGCGGCTGCTTTCCTGCGGGAAAGAAAAGCTGTCGGAACTGGAAGAATATCTGGAATGCGTCAACGACGGAAAGCACCCTGCGATGATGTCTGTTCTGCTCGCGCATATCAATCGCCTGTCAGACGGAAAATCTGCCGCATGGCTGGACAGCGAGGAGCTTTTTACGGCTCCGGATGATAGCCAGACGCTGAAAAAGGAGTGGAAGTTCAAAAAGGATAATGCGCTGGGTGGATACAAAATCATGGCATATCTGGGAAAGGATCCGTGCCCAACCATGCCGGAAACGATTGATTCCGTACCGGTGGTTGCCATCAGCAGTGAAGCTTTTCGCTTTTTGCGAATCCCAACAGGTATGCACCTGCCAAAAACACTCAAGGTTATCGGAAAGCATGCGTTTGCTGAGTCGAATATAACGGAACTCGTAATTCCGGACGAAGTGACTGCGCTGCCGGCGCTGTTTCTGGGCTGCGATTATCTGAAACGGGTAGTGCTTCCCGCAAAGCTGGAAAAGCTGAATCCATGGACATTCCCACCGCACACATCTTCCGCTTACAGCCGCTATGACGGGGCGGCATGGGCACTGGAAGAAATTGACATCTGCAACGATAATCCGCACTTTGCTGCGTGTGATGGTGTGTTGATCGATAGGGAGAAGGGAACGATTCTTCACTTCCCTGCAAAGAAAACGACATTTACGGTTCCTGCGTGCGTGAAAAAAATCGGCAGCGACGTGTTCTCGTTTACAGATATAAAGGATCTGAAGATCCATGCGGAGGTGCTTTCGATCAGCGAGGCCGCATTTGTGGGATGCGTGGGATTAACGCTCCACGCTCCGGCGGGCAGCTACGCCGAAAGCTATGCCAAAGAACACAACATCCCCTTTGTAGCGGAGTGAAGGAGGTCATACGGTGGAAAACATACTGGCCATTGTCGCTATCGTCATTTCTGTGATATCCGGGCTTTTTTCCGCGTTTACTTACATAAAAACCATGGAGCGGGACAGAAAACAGGCAACGCTGGACGCCTACAACGGCTTGCAGGAGCAAGTATTTGACCGGTTGAATCAGTATGCACCTGCGGAAATCCGCGAGATCGCAAAGGACAACCTAAGCAATAAGTATAAGGAGGTCAGCGGCCTCGTGGCGCGGATTGAGCACTTCTGTGTCGGCGTCAATCAAAAGATATACGACTTCGACACGGTGTATGAGCTTGCCCACGGTTACTTTGACGGGTTTTCGTTGAAAGCCCGGATCGAGCCGATCCTCGATAAGAAGCAGAAGAACACTGTGCATGACTACTACGCTAACATTCATGGCGTACTGGCAAAAATGGAGCAGGAAACGAAAAAACGCAATGGGAGAGCATCCACATGAACATCAAACAAGCCAAAGAGCAGATCAAGAACGCCATGACGGCGTATTTTACCAAGGATGAGCTGGGCAACTATGTTATCCCCATCGAGCGGCAGCGCCCTGTGTTCCTCGTAGGCCCTCCGGGTATCGGCAAGACCGCCATCATGGAACAGGTGGCGCAAGAGCTGGACGTGGCGCTGCTGAGCTACTCCATGACCCACCACACCCGCCAGAGCGCGCTGGGTCTGCCGTTCATCTCACACAAGGTTTACGGCGGCGTGGAGTACGACATCTCCGAGTACACCATGAGCGAGATCATCGCCTCCGTGTACGACGTGATGGAGACCACCGGCAAGCGGGAGGGCATCCTGTTTCTGGACGAGATCAACTGCGTGTCGGAGACGCTGTCCCCCATCATGCTGCAATTCCTGCAATACAAGGTGTTCGGCCGCCACCGCGTGCCGGACGGCTGGATCGTGGTGACGGCGGGCAACCCGCCGGAGTACAACAACTCCGTCCATGAGTTCGACATCGTCACATGGGACCGCCTGAAGCGTATCGACGTGGAGCCGGACTACACCGTGTGGAAGGAGTACGCCTACAAGACCGGCGTCCACCCGGCGGTGACCACCTATCTGGATATCAAGAAGCCCAACTTCTACAAGGTGGAGTCCACTGTGGGCGGCAAGCGGTTCGTCACTGCCCGCGGCTGGGACGACCTGAGCCAGATGATCTGGCTGTACGAGCGCAACGGCATCAAGGTGGACGAGCTGCTGGTGAGCCAGTATCTGCAAAATCCCACCGTCGCCAAGGACTTCGCCGTGTACTACGACCTGTTCAACAAGTACCGCAGCGACTATCAGGTGGACACCATCCTGGCCGGTACGGCGTCGGAGGACATCAGGCGGCGGGCGCGGGACGCCAAGTTCGACGAGCGGTTGTCCCTGCTGGGTCTGCTGCTGGACGCCATCGTGTCCCGCCTGCGGGAGGTGGTGGACGAGGAGAGCCTCACCGCTGCCTACATGGCGGAGCTGAAGCAGCTGCGGCTGGACCTGACCAATCAGACACCCGACGATGCGTTGGACAAGCACACTGACCGCCTGCAAAGGACGATGGAGCAGGACAGAAAGGCAGGCAGTCTCTCCACGGCGGAGCAGCGGCAGCGGCAGAAGCTGATAGCGCTGCTGCGGGAGCTGAAGCCGAAGATGAAAGGCTTGGAAGGCGCGGCGGCGTTCAAGGCCGCCAAGGAGGATTTCGACGCCCGCGTCAAGGCGCTGAAATCCCATGCGGCCCAAGCGGGGCAGCAGCTGTCCAACGTGTTCCGCTTCTGCGAGGAGGTCTTCGCGGAGGGGCAGGAGATGCTGATTCTGGTGACGGAGCTGACCATCAGCTACTACGCCGCCAAGTTCATCAGTCGCTACGGCTGCCCGGAATACTTTGCCCACAACAAGGAGCTGCTGTTCTACGAGCGCCAGCAGGAGATCATCAGCGAGATCGAGAAGCTGGAACTGGACGATGAATAAAGAACTCCCTTTTAAGTTAATTGTTGCTACTGCTTGGTTAGCCTATTCTAATGTAGATTTATTCATTAGGGGACATAAAGTGAGGCTCCATCCTTATCGGGTGGAGCCTCACCATTTATTACCAAGTTAGTAGAAGTTTATCATGTACAACCTCGTCAGTCATACCCTTACCGGAGTTTTGCAGACGATCTATCATTGAAGTGCCACAGTTAACTATCAGCTCTCTTTCAAATAGTCCAGATGGAATATCAACAGAAATGTCTTTTTTCTTCGACTCTCGGGTACTGTTAATCGAAAGCATCACATAGGCACCGCGATCTTTACATTCTGCAATCTTGTTCCATAAACACTCAATGTTAAATGCTTGTGCTCCGTAAATAATGCTCTGACTATGGGTATATGGAGGATCACAATAAACTAAGTCTCCGCATTGAGGTTTTGACATGGCTTCTTCAAAGCTTTTAACATTAAAGTCTGCTTTCTGTACTAAATCAGACCACAGGTTTACTCTTTGCTCGAATGAAGATGGACTGATGGGTTTATGAGGTCCTCTGGGCGTACTCATATATCCATCAGCCTTTCGAAATCGAATAATGCCCGAATAGCAGGTTCTTGATAACAAACAAAAATCATAGGCATTGTGGCTTTGATTGAAGCGATCTTTTATGACCTCATACTGAACTTCTGGATTATCATAGTATGCGGAAATTTCCTTAGCGTAGTAATCAGTAAGCTCTGAAGGATTATCTTTTACTGATCTGAATATATCAATCAAGAACGGAAGGACATCGCTACCATAGGCATGTTCAAAGTGAGGGAACATGCTTGTAGCATCTTGCATAAGCAATTCTGCAAGAACTGCACCACTTCCAAGGAATGGTTCATAGTAATTGTTGAATGAACTTGGCATATAAGATACGATTGTATCTGCAAATCTCTGTTTGTTTCCTATCCATTTTAGGAGTGCGGGAACCATTCTATCACCTCACTATCGTAACTTATAGTCTGTAGACGTAAAGTCTACATCGACATTATAATAAATTCGATGGGAGGTGTCAAGTAATGCAGGAGCATATTTTAATACGTTATGGTCAAGCCGTCCGAAAAGTGCGTCTTGAACAAGGTATTTCACAAGAAGAACTTGCAGATCGCTGTGGCTTACACCGTACATACATCAGTGATATTGAGCTTGGTAAGCGGAACTTGTCTTTAGAAAATATCGAACGGATAGCTATTTCGCTAAATAGGTCTTTATCCGAGTTCTTTAAGGAGGTGGAGTAACTATGCAAGCTTTTCCGGAGTTCAGACATATGCCTACCGCCTTTTGGGCAATGATTAAATATGTTTCCGAAACATTGGGGTACACTGTCAGAGGACAAGGTATTGTCCGTACTTACTCCATAGATGAGATTGATGCTCTTGTGTCTCAAAACGGCATTGTCGTTGATTATGACACTATTGAGATGGCAAAGCTGTACTTTGATATGCGTGCTGACTTGCTTAACAATGTTGTACAGCATAATTTGATGAACGCCAATGAAGCAAGAGAAGCTTTTGAACATCTGCATCCCCTGCACCGTGACAACAACTTTCGGTGCAAACTCCCTATGAATAAGCAAAAGGGAGCTATGAAACAGGTGGCCTTCTTTACAGCAATCATAAATATTATTGCAGAAGATACTATACGCCATTCTTCCATTTTTGATGGCTCTCTTGGATTTAATGATGATCCCAGAGGACTGGTATATGTATTTGACGATAAAAACCATATTATTGGTGCATCTTCCAGACGTTTTGATGGTGCGTATCCGAATATTATCAATCCAAGAATAGTATGGGAAATCAAGGAATACTACTATGCAACAACATTTGGTAGTCGTGTCGCCGATGGTGTTTATGAAACCCAATTAGACGGTTATGAGTTCAAGGACATATCGTATCGTTCGGGTAAGCCGATTACACATGTATTCTTTCTTGATGCCTACAAAACATGGTGGGAGGATGGGAAATCCTATCTTTGCAGGATTATTGATATTCTCAACTCTGGCCTTGTTGATGAGGTTATTGTTGGTCGAGAAGTTTTCCACAGATGGCCAGAGTTGTTAGAGTCTATTATTGAAGAATAAGCAAAAGGATCAGAGGTCGGTTGACTTCTGATCCTTTCATTTATTCCATTGGTTTGATTGTCGCTTCAATGTGGTTGAGTTCATCTTGGGTTAGACTGTACTTTTCATACAACAGTTGGTCTGTCCATGGATGGGAGAAATCCAGTAAGGGAACAAGCCTGTGCTGCTTATATGTCACATATGTGGAAGCAACTAAACGGCTTATCAGAAATCTAATAAACTTTGTTTTCAAATACTCGGCGCAGTTGGTAGCCTGTTCCATTGTATCAAAAGAAGATATAACCATGTAAGTTAGTGTACACACTTGGGCTGGTGACAGTATTTTGGGTTTGTTAATTACATTCAAAAGTCCACCTTCAGCAACCAAAGCCATTCCACCATCCGCGTTAAGAGTTCCGGTTATAACATTTCTTCTGACCACAAAGCCAAATGAAAAGAGGATACCCTGTTTCAAAGGGTATCCTCGTGCAGATGCGACTATTTATTCACGTATTTCGAATTTTATTCACGATTATACATAGCAACACTTATCTTGAAAAGGGACATAAAGAAAGGGAAACATCATGGGATTTGAAATCGAAAACGGTGTTTTGACGAAGTACACTGAGGAACCAGGCGTAACGGAGGTGGTGATTCCGGAGGGAGTGACCAGCATCGGTGCGGAGGCGTTTGAGGCGTGCGGAAACCTGACAAATGTTACCATTCCTGACGGTGTAGCCAGTATTGGCGATAGTGCGTTTTGGTACTGCGAGAACTTGGTGGGCGTCGTGATTCCCAACAGCGTGACTAACATCGGTGCCGATGCTTTTTGGCACTGCAAAAAATTGAAGGACATTACGATTCCTGTCAGCGTGGCAAGCATTGGTGATGGCGCGCTTTGCGGCTGCCAATGGCTCGCAGACATCGATGGATGGATTGTTTTTAGAGGCATCTTGTACAACTACTATGGCACGTCCACAGATGTTGTCATTCCTAAAGAGGTAACGAGCATTGGGAGCAGTGCATTTTGTAACTGTGCAAAGTTAAATAGCGTCGTAATCTCTGATAGCGTAACGAGTATTGGAAGTGGGGCGTTCTGCGAGTGCAGTAGCCTGACGAGCGTTGTGATCCCCAACAGTGTAACAATCATCGAGGAAGATGTATTTGAAGAGTGCAGCAATCTGCGGGATATAACAATCCCAACCTCTTTGGCAAAGCAACTGCCCAATATCCTCCCCAAGACACAGCACACCATCGTCCTCCACATTGAGGACATTACGAATGTCAGCGCGAAATACCGGCCCGGCGCTGCGGCGGGTTTCGCCGAGGATGGCCGCGACTGCACCGACGAGAACGGAAAAAAATACTGCAAGTACATCAAATCCAACGCCGCGAAGCTGGTCGAACTGGCCGCCGAGCATCCTGCCCTGCTCTACCTGATGCTGCGAGAGAAGCTCGTCGCCGCCAAGGATTTGGACGCGGTGACGGCGGCGGTGCAGAAGACCGGCAACGCGGAGCTTATCGCCGCCGTGCTGAACTACGGCAACAGCGCCGTCTCCGAACAGGAGAAGGAAAAGGTGCGGCAGAAGAAGGATGAGCGGGAGACAAATGTGACCAACTTCATCTTTGACGCCGCAAAACTGGAAGCCCTGAAAGGCAAGACCTTTGTGGTCACGGGCAAGCTCAAGACCTTCGTCAGCCGCGATGAGCTGAAGGAGTGCCTGACCACCTGCGGCGCGGCGCTGACCGAAACGCTGGGCGAGGGTGTGGACTACCTCATCACCAACACGCCGGACTCCGGTACGGCTAAGAACAAAAAGGCCGTGGAGCTGGGGGTGGCCCGCATCACCGAGGCGCAGTTCAACGCCATGATCGGCAGAAAAGCGGAGGAATAAGCACTCTGGCAGGAGAGAAAGTATCCTCTAAAATGTGTCTTAAACGCGACTCGCAAAAAATAAAGTGTGCAATGATTGCACACTTTATTTTTTGCCCCATAAAACGCATCCAATAGCATTTCTAAAAAGAACGAAAAATTTGTCCTGCAAAGGGGGTTGACATGATCAGAAAATATGGTATCGTAGAAGTATAATTACGAAGTATTTTTATTAGGGGAAGAAGTTTATCCTCTTTCCGATTTGAAGACACCACATGTTTTTGAGACAAGGTTACCTTAGGGTGACTTTGTCTTTTTTTTACTAAAAAAAGGCTAGTTACTACTGCTTCATTGCCGCAGGCGCGGGCGTGGACGGAGGGGAGGGAGCCGCTGTAAGAGATTTTAATATATGCGAGAGTACGAATTGCTCGCTCGAAAGGAGAAATAACCCCACGATTATAATAACTAAAATTTAAATACCTCCCCTCCGGCCACTGTGCCGCATGAGGGTTAATATATGAAGGTTAGCAGTATCGATTTCTTTGGCGTAATTGTCACTTACCGCGTGGAGGCGCGCAAGGCGGGGCCCACGGTATTTCTTTCCTTGCGCTCCAGCGATGGGGTGCACATCGATGGTGCAGGACGCGTTTGCTATGAACACAAGGGACATATTTTCCGCGCACCTGATGCAATTGGACTGGAGGAGTATGTGCGCACATTGGTTCCCGAGTGCCTCCGGTGCGCCTTTGATCCCAACACAAAAGCGGGATGTTCGTTACGGAAAAAGTTTGCTCAGAATCTGCCGCTGGGCGCGTTGATCGCGGCGGACTTTGATCGGGTCGCCCTGGATATGAAGTGGGCAAATTCTACTAAAAAGGAGCACAAGAAACTGCTTGATCTGCTCGTGAGCAAACTCGGTTGGACGCCTTTTTGTGCGATTACACAAGAGATGTTCGCCTTTCATTTGCGCGAAGGTGGGTTCTCTAGTTATCAAATCAATGGGCAAATCTGCGCCTTCCGGGCATTGATTGCGTATGAGCAAGCTCACCATTTGATCTCAGAGCACTTCATAGACACTTTTACCATGGGAAACCGCCGCACAGTCGTTGGCCCGCGGGACGCGAGTCGGCATTTCGAAAAAAACATTCTGACGCACGCTCAGGCAAGGCGGATTATTGCGAGTTGCGCCGAAAATCTTGAGAGTAACCACGGCTACCTATATTTGGGCTTAATCTTGATGTTGACTACAGGCATCACGATCAACGAGCTGTGTGCGTTAACGTGGGGATCATTTTCCTTCTCAAACACCTATACGGGATTTGTTGCTATTGAAATTTCGGCAGAGGCAAAGTCTGCAGGAGAAGTCTATCGTACCGAAGAGTTAAATGGGCCGCGGCGACGGACTATTCCACTGTCGCCGACGATGGCAAAGCTTTACCACAAGGTAAAGACCAATGCGCCGAACGTACAAGAGAATGCGCCGTTTATGCGTAGCTTCAAAAACGCGGCACGGCGGATGCGCCCCGACGAGTTTGATCGGTGGTTAAAAGGATTTTTCAAAAGCTTCGATTTCTCAAAACAGACAGAGTTAAAGAGTTTGACGAAAAATTCAGAACGAACTTTAAGAGCCACTTTCAGATCGACATTGGAATCATGCGGATGTGATGCGGAAGAGATCCGTTATCTATGCGGCAACGCACCCGAAAGCGTATTCGCGCGGAACTACTGTGCGTACGACGATCCGCGGGAGCTGGCAAAACTGGCCGCAGTGTTGGAGCGCTATATCTTCTCGTTGGTAGGCATACCCTGTGCGGCATTTGATTTCAAGATCAATCGCAGTGGTGAAGATCACGCTATTGCGGCTGCACCTGGTAGCAGGATCAGCGGCGATTTGACTGTAGATCTCAGTAAGATTTCGCATGGCAACCTCGAGACTGGAAAGGATCTGATTATCAACTTTAAGTCAAGTGACAGCACTTCCATTACGACAAAACTGAATTTGGAGGAAAATTAACATGGTGTTTAAAACTGACGAAGATATGTCCCTGGATAAATATTGGGAAAAGCACTGCATTTCTATCGCAAAAGATCGTCGCTGGGCAATTCAGAAGGGAGACCAATACAGTTTTGAAAACTGTGCGACGCTGCGCCAATACGATGACTACATCAAAAAGGTTGCAAGCTATCTGGATATGTCAATCTCCGAAATTACTCCGGCAAATATTCTGCACGCCGTCTCCAAGGTCGCCAAGGCATGCCAATACCAAGAAGCCACCGTCAAGACAATCATCTCAGCGTTGCGGGACGTCTTTTCCTACGCTGCCACATGCGGACATGCTTACAATATCCTCCCCAAAAGTTACGCGGGAGACAAGCCGACGAATCTTACGACCTTGATGGTGCAGAGGATATTAGTCCCGGCAGCGGCAAACGCGGAGCTGAAAGGATTGAGCGATAGCTGCCCGCGAGCCTTGACAATCGGGCAGCAGGGACGGCTGGCACTATATGCGGCGGAACATGTACTGGAGGATGGCCGCTTCTGCGGCATTTTGATCTCATTGTACACTGGCATGCGCCCCGCGGAGTGCAGGGGGCTGCGGTGGAACGATTTTCGCTCGTTCCCCGATCATCCAGACCGGCACTATCTGAAAATCGATGAAATTTTGAATGACAAATTGGAATATAGTAAGCAGCTAAAGACGAGAAATGCGCTGCGTAGTATCCCCGTTCACTTTGAAATCGAGGAGGCTTTGCAGAAGCGAAGGGAATTTGTGCAGCAGAACATGGGCGCGAACAAGGATATCGGGGAGTTACCCATCGCCTGTTTTGGAAATCAGTTTAAGGACCCGTGCCGCGGGTCTGATTATTCAAATTTTTCCTTCAAATTGTTGAAAGAATTTGGAGTTTCCAGCGAGCAGTTAGGCTTTTTCTTGCTCGACGAATCCGATAATTTGACACCATCGGATTCTCACCCGCCCATGCGGATCTTGCGCCGGAATTTTGCAACGGTAATCCAGGCGTGTACAGACATGTCGCTGGAGGAAAAAGAATATATTTTCGGCCACAGGATCTCCGGTAAGGATGGTGCGAAAAAGCGCATTGAGTACAGCCGTAACATGGATCGACTATGGCGCATTGCGCAGAAGCTGGACAAGGCGCCCTTTTGCAAAAAGCTCTATGAACTTCATTTTCCTCAGATTATCGTAGGTGACGGTATCGTAGTACAAGAAGGCCGTGGGCAGGGAACAATCAGGATTCCTTGGAAGTCAGCCGTGTATGGGCAAAAATTACATCTGCATTTTGAAGGCGGCCCAAATACGTCTGTAAGCATCTCAACTCCGAACGCCGTGCGTCCCTTCGGCGGACTGCCGGTCGAGGTAAAGATGGCTGACGCACCTATCTCCTGGGGTGACCCTTTACCGCCGATCAACGCAGAGGCGATGCATTGGGAAGCAGTGAAGAAAGTGCGGTATTTGAAGAAAAATGATAAATAATTAATGTAAGAAGCCGGCGCAGGATTTTCCTGCGCCGGTTTCATACACTATTGCGTTTAAGTTGCAGAATCATCCCGCTGCATGGCTTCATCAATGGCACGGTTGATGTAGGCATTGACGGATTCCCCCTGCTGCGCCGCATGCGCCTGAATAATGTCTTTTTTTCCTTTGGGCATTACAAGATTGACACGATCATAATTGCTTTTCATGTACTTGTTTACCGCTTTTTGCTGTGCTTTACTTGCTGGAGACATGGCAGAACCTCCTGATGCTACTGTGTATTATAGTACCATAAAGCAATATCTACGCATATATACAAATTACACATATTTGTGCAGATATATTTGGTAATTGCGTTAATTGATATATCTGCGCAGATATGCTATTCTATCAATAGAAAAAAGAACAACGGCAGCTTTGAGGAGCGCCAACTCCTCAAAGCCTGCGCAGGTGATCTCAGCACCTACACAACGGACGAATCCGCACCGTATGGGGTTATTATACCCGTTTGACCCCGATTTTGCAAGCGGAATCCGGTCTATTTGTCATACTCATGACACCGTGTAGTGCCTCGGCCTGCACGGTGTTTCTCTTTTCTCATTTCACCGAAAGGAGGAAAACGCATGAGTCAAGATCGTATTCCGTTTCCCGCGTCCCCGGCATGTTCTCCGTCCCCGGCTCATAGGCTGTGGCGAGGGGGAATGAACATGGAAGTCAAGCACACCCATCCGCAGTATGAGGATCCGCAGGCGCGGCAGCAGCAGATGAAGGATGCCTACGCCGCCTGTATGGCGAAGCTGCGGGCGCTGCGGACGGCCCAGCGGGAAAAGACCGCATGAAAACAGACGCGGTATACGCCCGCCAGTCCGTGGAGAAAAAGGACAGCCTGTCCATCGCGGGACAGATCGACCTGTGCCGATGCACGGCTGGCGGTGGGGAGCTGCGGGTCTACAAGGATGCCGGTTACTCCGGCAAGAACACCGAGCGCCCCGCCTTCCAGCAGCTGATGAAGGACATTCGCGCCGACCGCATCGGAACACTGTACGTCTACCGGTTGGACAGGTTCTCCCGCAGCGTGGCGGACTTCGGTCAGCTGTGGGAGGTGCTGCAGGAACACCATGTGGAGTTCGTGTCGGTCAACGAGAACTTCGACACCAAGACACCCATGGGGCGGGCCATGCTGCACATCATCATGGTGTTCGCCCAGCTGGAGCGGGAGACCACCGCCGAGCGCGTGCGGGACAACTATTACCGCCGCGCGGCACTGGGCGCATGGCCGGGAGGCCCGGCGCCCTACGGCTTCGACAATGGCCGGGCACGCGGGCGGGATGGCCGGGAAGTCCCGTCCCTCATCCCCAACGACAAGGCGGAGGTGGTGCAGCGGATCTTTCGGGAGTACGCCGCAGAGGGCATGTCGCTGGGGCTGCTGGCCCGCAAGCTGACCACCGAGGGCATCCCCGCCCCAAAACGCGCCACATGGGACAACGTAACGCTGTCCCGCCTGCTGCACAACCCCGCCTATGTGATGGCGGACGAGCAGGTGCGGCTCCACTATCTGGGGCAGGGCGTGGAGGTCACCAGTCCGCCGGAGGCCTTTGACGGCGTACACGGTGTGCTGCTGGTGGGCAAGCGGGAGGCCAATGCGCGGAAGTACACCAAGACCGAGAACCATCGGGCATCCGTGCTGAACAGTGTGGGCGTCGTGCCGTCGTCGCTGTTTCTGATGGTACAGGCAAAGCTGGCTCATAACCGCCAGGTGGGCAACAGCGGCAAGGGCAAGCACACATGGCTCTCCGGCCTGCTGAAGTGCGCCAAGTGCGGCTACAGCCTGTCCGTCGTGGCGGACAAGTCCTATCGCTATCTGGCGTGCAGCGGGCGGTACAATATGAACCGCTGCGATGCTGCCATCCACGTCAAGCTGGCGGAACTGGAAGCGGTGGTGCAGACGGAGATAGAAAAGCTGCTGGCGCAGTGTCCCCGGGAGCCCGTTGTGCCGAAGCCGGAGGAGGACGGCTACACCCAGCGGCTGCTGGAGCTGGATCGCCGCGCTGAGCGCCTGATGGACGCCTTTGCCGAGAGTGAGGATCTGCCCGCGTCCTATCTGCAGAAAGCACTGGGGAAAATCGAAAAGGAGCGCGAAGCGCTCCGGCAGGCCCGGCGGCGGGAATCGGGCCGTATTCCGCTGCCGGAAAAGCTGGTGTTCCACGAGTTGTCCTTCGAGGAGAAAAAAGCCGTGGCCGCTCAGTTCATCCGCCGCATCGAGGTGGCGGAGGACAGCGCGGAGATCATCTGGGCGGTGTAAATCAAATTTGATACGAATGAGGAGTAACCATTATGAACGACGAACGTAAAGCAACTATCGAAGTAGACATGACCGACGACGAGTGGATCGAACTGCTGTGCCTGTGTGAGGACATCAACCTGACGCCGGAGGATCTGGCTGTGGCATTCTGTCAGGAGGTCATTCGCCAGCAGGCACTGCTGCGCATCATCGCTGCCGCCATTCGCTCCGACATGGCCAATCAACTCAACCGATAACAGGAGGAATTACACCTATGAAAATCGAAAACAAGACGCCCATTGCGGAGGAGATCATCCGCAACAACCCCACCGGCCACGGCCTGTTCGCCGGTATCGGGGACAACTTCAACAGCGTGGCGCAGGTCATCTGTGAGCTGATGGACGACGCGGTCTCCAACCTCCGCGCCAACAAAGACGATCCCGAACTGTCCATGAGGGTAGTGCTATCGCTGGAAAATCTTGGCGATGCCGTGGAGATCACTGTGACAGACGGCGGCACGGGCATTGCCGACCTCAGCAGCGCATTGACCATCGCGTGTCGGGATGGCGCGCAGACACCGCTGAACGAGCACGGCTTTGGGTTGAAGCACGCACTGGCCTCCTGCGACAGCAGTCCTGACCAGAAGTGGAGCATCCGCACCCGCACGAAGGACGACGCCGCGGCAAACCAGTACCGCGAGGTCAAGGCGCCATATTCCATGGGCACATCTGAACTGGACAAGCCCATGAAGTTGCGTTTCTATTCAGGTACGGGTGATTTGCCCCATCCCACTGGCACATCAATCTCCGTCCGCTGCCCTATGGCGAAGTTCCGGACGGTGAAGCCTGACCGTAAGGCAGCGCCCTCCGACTTCCACAATCTGGTGCGGTATATCATTGAGGAGCTCCGGTACGTCTACGCGGGCATTCTGGCAAATACATCCATCACCATGGAAGTGGTGGAGATCAGCGGCGGCGAGGAAACGCAGCATACGCTGACGCCGCTGCTGCCGGTGTGGGAAGAGGGCAGCGTAAAGGATTACGGTGAGATCCCCTGCAACCTGGGCGGCGGTCCCCTGACGATTCGTTGTAGGTACGGCAACATCCTGAAGAATCCGTCCAACGCCATCTACTACAAGTGCAACATGGAGTCCAGCGGCGTGGAGTTGCGCATCAACGGGCGTGCCATTGAACACGGAATGTTTGACCGCGTCTGGGGCGAGGCCATTCATCCCAGCCAGAACCGCTTCCTGGTGCAGGTGGATCTCATCTCGGACAATTCCGCCGCGCTGCCTGCCACAAAGAACACGAAAACCTCGTTCTGTGAAGCCGATCCGCGCCTGAAGAACCTGCTCAGTTGGATCGCCTCCTATGTTCCCGCCCCAGCCAAGGATGTGGACTCGATGGAGCTGCGGTACGTCAAGGAACTGACCGCCAAGCGGGAGAACGATCCCACCGCCCTGCGGGTGAGCCGCGAGGAGCCGGTGTTCCAGAAGATTGGGCTGAAGGCCAAGGTCGATCTGTTCGTGGGCTACATCGACCGCGTGACTATCTACGAGGCCAAGGCCGGCAAGACCAAGGCGTTGGACTTGTATCAGCTCCGTATGTATGTGGACGGCTGCGCGCTGGACAACAAGCCTGTGGACGAGGCCGTGCTGATCGCCAAGCGTCACTCGGCGGAGGTAAAGGAGCTGCGGGACATCCTGAACACTCTGGCCGCGCCTGACGGACGTCCCTACAACTTCCGGCTGGCTACATGGGACGAGGAGGGCATTGTGATCCGCCAGAGCGCGTGAGAACAGCCGGGGAAAAGTGTGCAATCATTGCAGACTTTTCCCCCGGCAGGAGTGAGAATATGACCGATGAAAGAAAATCGCCGCTTTATGAAGACACTCACTGCGACGATGAGGACGCGGAGATGGACAGGCGCATCTCTCAGGTAGCTTTTGTTGCGTATCAGCAAGCCAAGATGAAAGGCATTCCCGTGGCCCGCTATGACTCGGAGAAAAAGGCGACCTATTTGCTGTACCCTGACGGACACCGCGAATATGTGGACAAGCCGCCGGAGAAAGCGCCGCCATCCACTGGACTTGCACCACAAAATCATGTACAATGGGAGCAGAAATTCACAAAAGAGAAAGGACGACTGACCATGACATATACTTCCGCGCAGGCCAACAAGCTACTGAAAAAGCTCAACGACGAGCACGCCGCCCTGCTGGATAAGGAGAACCGCAGCAAGGATTTCCGCGCCGCCATGGGCGAGGACGTGGAGTCCGTGCGCCCCGTCTACGACTACGCCGACACCCAGAAGAAATTGGCGGAGTTAGAGCAGCGTATCCGCAAGGTGAAGCACGCCATCAACGGCTTCAATGCTACACATGTTATCCCTGACTTCGGTATGACCATCGACGAGATGTTGGTGTACATCCCCCAGCTGACCCAGCGCAAGAACAAGCTGGCCGATATGAAAGCCCGCCTGCCTAAGCAGCGGGTGGATGAGCAGTATGGCCGGCAGTCCAACATCATTGACTACTCTTACGCCAACTACGACTTGGCGGCGGTGGAGACCGACTACGAAAAGGTAAGCGATGAGCTGTCCCGCGCCCAGCTGGCGCTGGACGCCGTGAACCAGCGGGACACGTTTGAACTGGAAGAGTAAAAACCGTTCCGTCGCGCTGTCCGCACCATTTTTTATTACAAGTAGTGACCTCCGACCGTGTTCAATGTTGCTGCGGAGGCGGGTTATTCTATTTGTTATGGGGTTATGTGGCCCGTGTTCAATGTTTCGGGTCGTTGCTATAACTGGCTGCGGAAGTTGCGAGAAAACTTTTCCCCCGGAGGTCGAAGTACGGTTATAGACCTCCGGTTTTTCATCAGAAAAAATGTGCAATGATTGCACGCTTTTCCAAAGGAAGGTGAGGTATGAACGTAAAAGATCTGATTCTGTGCCAGCCTGCGGCGGACATTGCCGCCGCGCTGGTTGACCGGCTGGACATTGAACCCGGCAAAAGCTCTATGACTCTCTCCACGAAGCAGAGGAGTTAGACAAACTTCCGCCGGAGGAGAGGGCAAAACGCTTTTTCTCTGCGGAGGAGGTCTTTGCCGAGTTGGGCATCCCTGAACCTTCCGAGGAGGAACGGCAGGAAACGCATCGGCAGATGTGCAGGGAGATGCTGATCAATAGTCTGAGAACGTATCAGATGCTTGAGAAATATGTGAAAAAGTAATAAACAGAGAAGGCCATCGGCAAATAGCCGATGGCCTTTTCTGTCAGTACCACGTCACGCCTGCACCTTATATTTCACGCGGTTTCCGTACCGCGTTGAAGTCAACAATCCCAGCTGTTCAAACTTCAGCACAAAACTGCGGATGGTGGCGTAGGCGGCGTTGCCGAAGTCCTTTTCCAGCTGCTTGGTGGAGAACTCAGCTTCCCCATACGCGGAGAGAACGAAGCTCCACAGCGCCTTTTCCTTCTCTGTGACCTGCCCTTGCGACAGCGCGGCCTGAAACGCCTCGGTCGTCCGGCGGGCAGGGAGTGCTTCATTCAGCTTGTGATACACATTCTCAATGAAATACACCAAAAACGGCGTTACGTCCAGCACGCCGCTGATGTGGGCATTCTCCTCCGCCAACGTGTAGGCATCGTAGTACCCCTTGCGGCTCTTGTTGACGTACTCAGACAGCGGCACGAACAGAGCGGAGGAATATCCCTGCTGTACCAGATACCACAGGTGCATCAGCCGCGCCATTCTGCCGTTGCCATCAAAGTAGGGGTGCAGATAGGCAATATAGAAGTGGATCAGGGCGGCTTTCAGCAGGTCGTTGCTGTCGGAATCTTCATGGATGAAGCGCACCAGTTCGCCCATGCGCTCCGGCAGCTGCTGCCACGGCAGTCCGGTATGTTCTACCTTGGAGCCGACCACGTACACACTGTCGTGCCGGTAGAAGCTGCCGGGGTGCAGACGGTCTTCCTCCGGCAGATAGGCACCGATGGCAGTCTCATACAGCTGATGGATAGATGCTTCGGTGATCCTGTTGGCGGGGTCGCTGATGAACTCCAGCCCCTTTTTCATGCCATAGATGCGGTTCTCGCTTTCATCCGCCGGAGCAAAGCCGGACAGGATCTTACGGACGCTGTCGCGGGAGAAATCCACCTGCTCGATGGTGAAAGTGGAGATGATCTCCTCCTCCATGGCCTTCGCGCCGTAAAGCTGCGTGCTGCTCTGCGGCGTCAGCAGGATCCGGGCGGCAGAGAGATGCACCTGCGCGACACTATCCAGATAGACAAGGGACTGCCCGGAAAAGTCCTTCAGCGGCAGCGGATGATAGAACCCGTTTTTCAGCAGCGACACAAACTCTCCCATATCTGCCTGCGGATATTTATAGCCCAGCTTCTTCAAGTCCAGCACACTTTTATCCGACAGCATTTTGGTAAACAACGCAGCATCCATATAGCGCCTCCTGTTGATATTAAATGGTATCAATTTATATCAGTATACAGAAGTGTTTCCGGAAATGCAAGAGGAAATACCGTCACAGGCTGAAAAACATATTTGCCTGTATGCAAGATGCCTGATTGCGGTAATTTTATTTTTTAGCATTGGCGCACTTTTTGAATTGTGCTATAATATAAAAACTGAATGAAAAAGCTGAATGAGATCACCTAAACGAATCATAGGAGGAAAATATGTTAAACAGATATTTTAAAGTTGACTATAATAACAGCTTGGATTTTATGTATGCGAACATGGCAGTGAAGAATATTTATTTTGCACTAATATCATTAGACTACATTTTTGACCCTGACAAATATAATGTAGGCGTTTATCATGATGAGCACGCCTACTACTTTTTTCACATTCAAAGTCTCCTGACTGCATGTGGAAACATATCGAACGTATTTTATAATCCAAACGGATATAATGGCCGACGATCCACTGAACGTTGCCGAAGACTGCGCGATATGCTTGGCATCAAAAAGACAGATTATCCTCTCATATTTCAAAAAGAGGTGCGAAATACCAACGAGCACTTCGATGAACGATATGAAGAATTCGGGGGAAATTTGGGGGACTATAATTTGTTGGATAACAACACAGATCCTTATATGCGAGCTGTAATAAAAGCCAACCCGCACTTAAGGACATATGATAAAGAAAACCATATTTACTATACATTTGTACGCAGCAAAGGAGGATTTAAAAGAGCTGAGTATAATTTAGACGAATTACAAAGCGAATTGGAGAAAATGATGCACAGAATCAGCGAAAATTCTCTTTTCGATTCTGCGTGGGTAACCGAGATATCAACAGAGAGTGTTGAGTAATTATTACACAAAGCAGATGAGGGCAATGTAAATCACAACTCAGAAAACGGACGCCAGTGATCTGGCGTCCGTTTTCTCTATCTTGTACTTATACCGGAGTTTTCTGCATTTGCGCACGCACCCTCAAATTTGACCTCTCCCGCGCCCGAATTAGCCCCAAAGCACCCTGATTACAGGTCAATTTTTTGGCTGATGCGCACCGCCACCAAACCCGCAAATCATTGCACCGCAACGGCTTTAAGTCATTTCCGGTTGCTCCACATCCCACTGGATAGGTTCCATACCCATGGAGCGTATGGCGGCGATGACGTGGTCGTCATACTCCCCGTAGGGACAACGGATCAGCGTGGGGGTCACGCCGGTAACAGCACTGATCCGCTCGTTGCTGGCGGTGACATCGTCAATGATCTGCTGAGTGGACAGACTGTTGTAATGGTCGTGGTGATTGGAGTGGCTCATCACCTCGTGGCCCGCGTCGTGCAGGGCTTTGACGGACTCCGGGTACTTCTCCGCCCAATCGCCCACAACAAAGAAGGTGGTCTTGACACCATACCGCGCCAGAATGTCGATAAGCGTCTGGGTGTCCTCGTTGCCCCACGGTGATGCAAAAGTGCGGCAGTTCACGGAGAACTGCTGCTCACCATGTTTCGGCCAGCAGGAAATCCTGAAGATGCACGATTCTAATGCCGTTTTCAATCCCTACATCCATGTCATTCAGGGTGACAACGTATTGGGGGTAATGGTCTTTGATCTCCATGAGGTTGCCCACCTCGCGGTCAGAGCCCACCGGCAGCTGGACGCAAACCTGCACATAGATCCGCTCGTCGCGACGGGTGGCCACGAAGTCGATCTCTTTTGTTTCATTCTTGCCGATATACACATCGTACCCCCGTCGCTTCAATTCTAGAAACACGATGTTCTCCATGGCCCCGTCCAGCATTTTGCGGTTATAGCCCAACAGGGCGTATTTCAGCGACACATCCGCCAGATAATACTTCTCCTGCGTTTTCAGGATGCTTTTTCCTTGCAAATCGTAGCGCTCACAGGGATAGATGATGAACGCCTGCTCCAGCCAGCGCAGATAGTTGTAGATGCTCTCCACTGAAACCTTGCGGTGCTCGCTTTTCAGAAATGTAGAAATCGAATTAGCAGAGAATGTCTTGCCTACGTTCTCGATAATGAATTTCACCACACGGTCAAAAAGATCCTGCTTATTGATACGGTGGCGCTTCAATATGTGATATTCGCTTTTTTGCTTTGCTCTACACGGAGAACCATACGCTCACCCCTCCAGCAGAGCGCGGCAGCCATTCCTCTGCAGCCGTCAGCGGACGAAGCGCAAGTGGGTAAGTGGTTACATAAAAGAAGACGAGGCGCGGCGAAAAGCGTATAAACAGGCGTATTTCGGGTTTACATAATTTATGGCGTGAGAGAGTCTGTAACCTGCTCCGCCGGAAACTGTCGGCCGGCGTGGTCGATGGTGCAGGGCGGGGGGAGGATGAGCTGGGAGATGGGGAGGACGGTGTAGCCGTCGTTGATGAGGCAGGTGAGGATAGCGGGCAGCGCCTCCGGTGTGTGGAGGGCGGCGTTGTGGAACAGCGCGATGCTGCCGGCTGTACCTTGGAGGTCACCCGCCGGCAGATGGTGTCCGCGTCATAATCCTTCCAGTCGAGGGAACCCTATCGGCAAGGACTTGAAGCCGTTGCGGCGTAAGGGGTTTCACAACATGACCTCCTCCATAAAGATAACGAGGAGAATGCAGGGACTGAACCGCCAAGCAATTAAGAAATCTGGTGCCGGAACTGACGGAATAGTCTTTCAGAAATTGCCGCGAAAGCTCCCACACCGTACGCATAACGAAAGCTCTGAATCGACCTGCGGCGCAGCTCCAAAACGAAAACCATCTTGTCGGGGGGGCAAACCGCTGATCGCAGTGAGCGGCACTTTATGACAGCAGAAGCTCGATCAGTTCCTCATTCTTCAGCCCGCTGAAATAACGGCCCGCATCCTCCTGCGCCAGCGCATCGCGGAGGTTCTGCTCCTCCAGCCGCACGCCCACCAGCTTTTCTGCCAGCACCTCCGGCTCCACCACGCTGAAAAAGTCACCGGTGAACGCAATATGCCGGATGACGCCGCGGTCGGTGGACAGATGCGCCTCCACACCGCCGCAGGCGGGGAAGCGCTTCTGTCTGGTCATCTCGCATTCCCGGGACTGGCCATAGCTCCATTCCCATGTGGCGTACCGCTGCTCCCGCAGCCGAGCGATCTGCGATTTGTCCTCCTCAGTAAAGACATACTCCTCGCCGGGCTGCTGCGCCAGAATGCTGTCCAGCAGCACGCGGCGGAATTCCTCCAGCTCCACGGGATGGGGCATATGCTGCCGCACGGTGGTGACGCGGCTTCGGACGGAGACCACGCCCTTGGCGGAGATCTTTTCCTGGTCCACATGAAGGGCCTGCGCCACCCGGTCCAGATCGGAGTCGAACATGATGGTACCGTGGTGCATGACCCGGCCCTCCTTCAGATACTGGGAGTTGCCGGAGAATTTCTGCCCGTTGATGGTCATGTCGTTCCGCCCGTTGACCTCAGCCTGAACACCCAGAGCCGCCAGTGCAGCCACCACCGGCTGACAGAACAGCTTGAAGTTGATGGACTCCATACTGCCGGCATCGGCGATAAACGTGAAGTTCAGGTTTCCCATGTCGTGGTACACCGCACCGCCGCCGGACAGCCGTCGTACCACTCGCACACCGTTTTCGCGGACGAATTTCTGGTCGATCTCGGCGGCGGCGTTTTGGTGCTTGCCGATAATGATGGCGTTGTCATTTTGCCACAGCATGAAATAGGTGCGGTCCCGAGGGAGCGCGTCAAACACATACTGCTCCGCCGCCAGATTCCACGCAGGATCGGTGGTGTAGAGGTTCAGATAAGAGAGCTTCGGCTGTGTCATGGCAATAGGCTCCTTTGTTCTATGATGTGTGTTTCAGGATCGATGTATCGCTCAGCTGTTTTTCGGCAGCGTCGATCGGTATTCGCTGGGGGTCACGCCGGTTTTGGCCTTAAATACCCGCATGAAGTTCTGGATGGTCAGGAAACCGACATCCTGACCGATGTCGCGTACCAGCCTGCTGTCATCCGCCAGCAGCAGCTTTGCTTTTTCGATGCGAAGGTCGCTGAGATACTGCGTGAATCTCTTTCCATCGATCTCACTGAAAATACGGCTGAGATACGACGGACTGATGCCCAACTGGGCGGCAACGCCGTCAAGGGACAGGCTGCTGTCCATGTAGTGCTCCCCTACGTATTTCTTGGCGGCCAGCAGGTATCTGCGCTGACGATTGTCCAGATTGGTAAAGATCTCCTGTACCGCCGCGCGCAGATAGGCACATAGCTGCTCGTAGTACGCATCTGTGAGCGGATCGCCCTCCGGCGCAAAGGCGCCCAGCTTTCCGCGATAGGTGCGATTCAGCTCCTGCAGCTCGCTGGCCAGCATCTGACAGCAGTCCAGCGTGTCCTGATCGGGCAGCTCCGCCTGCCGGATGGTAGACAGCAGGTGACGCAGCGTGGTGGACGCCGCCTCCTCCGAGTGCTCCGTTATGCCGCCAACCGTACTGCGGATGCGCTTTTCAAGATCCGCGCGGGAGACCTGCCGGGCAGCGCTGGTCTGTGAATCGGACAGGAGCGCCTGGTACACGCTGTGGATCTGCAGCAGATCGGAGAACCGCGGGCTGCAGACGACCACGCTGTTGGGGAGACTGCGCGTAAAAATATGGATGGCGCGCGTCAAATCCTCTGCCTCACCGTCAGCAATCGCCTGTTTGTCCTGTAAACAGGCAATGGTCAGGATGCTGTATCGATAGGAAAAGGAATACAGCCTCCAGCGGGGAAAGTGAATATTTTGCAGGTTTTTGATGGTATGCTCAATGGCTGCCGGATTCAGCACGCCCGTGACGCGGTTGGACGTGACGAACAGCAGAAATGTCCCTTCGCACGGCAGCGTGTCGGGAAGGCTTGCGAGTGTCTGGCGGACAGAATCTGCGTCCAGCTCCGCACCGTCCACCAGCTCGCACAGCAGCTGACGCAGCACATACGGGGAAATGATCTGTATGATCTTGCGGAACTGCACCGTGTCGCGGCTAAGGGCGAGAACACTGCGGTTGAGCAGGTCCCAGTCGCTGACAGACTCGTTTTTCGGCAGGGCTTCATCGCTGCTGCGCAGTGTTTGCAGCGTTTTCCGCAGAGGACGGTAGAACAGCCATGCCACCAGCAGGGCCGCCAGCACCAGCACAGCCAACAGGATCACCATCACGAGCAGCAGATGATTCGATGCCAGATATTCGCCAAGAGGGAGCGTCACCGTGGTATAGCTGTGGCAGAAGGTGAGTCCTGTGGCGGCAGACATCCCCACCAGCGTGTTGCGGCTGCCGGCCTTCAGCGGTGTATCCAGATTGCTGTACAACAGGGAACCGTCCGGCGCATAGACAGCCAGCGGCTCCACTCTGCTGCACAACGAGGAAAAAAGCGCTTCGGCATCCAGATAAAGCAGCAGCTCACCCAGATATCCATAGGAGCAGGGAATAAACGGATACCGCAGGCACAGTGTGCCGGATGCCGTGCGGACCAGCGTGGCGCTGGAGGCGCCGGTAGGCCCCAGGGCCTGCGCGGAAAAGTCTTCTGCCGTGGGAAGCTCTGCCAGCAGGCCTACGTCACCGCCGGAGGAATAGGCGGAGCCATCATGGTTGCACAGCAGAATAACGTCGGTGACGTAGCGTGTGTCAGCTGCGAAAGACTTCAGCTCGGTGACGATCCGGAAGTTCCGGGGCCGATCCTGCGTGTCTGGAAACAGTGCTGCGTACAGAACCTCATCATTCCACGTCAGCTGTTTCGCCGCATCGCAGAGCCTGCCGAAATTTTCATCGGACAGCTTTGCCGCCAAGGTGAGAAATGCCTCGCCGCTCTCGCGTGCACTGCCAAGCAGCCTCTGGTAGGCATTATGGTAAAGCCAGATCTGAAAGAGCAGCATAACGGCCAGCAGCAGGGACAGTATGGTAAAGAAGGTGCTGCGCAGAACGCTTCCCGACCGGAAGAATTCATGCCTCAGCGCATCGCTCAGTTCTTTCCGCGCCACTTAAAATCACCTCCGCCACTTGCAGCAGACGCCTTGACAAAGAACGTAATATGGTAATCGATGGTAAATGAATCATATCAAAAAATGTGCATTTCCGCAAGGAGCAAACCGCACCTGCTTTCGCAAAATAGGATGTCCTATCTAAAGTGCACATTTTCCCTGCATGCCCCGTCTTTTTGCACTTTTTAAGCAGTTTACAAAAAAAAGACCGGCTTTGCTCCTACGTTGGATCGGCGAATTGCACAGTTTTTTGCACGGATGTTCGGCGATTCGGCACTAAACGATTTTTTCAGCATGAACAAAACTTGCGAAGCCGTTAAAACTTTGCCAAGACGCGGCGGTATCACGATCTGGGAAAGAATTGTTTATTGAAAATGATCAGCGTATGAGATACATATGCAAAGTACAGAGGGCCGGGCATGCCGGACGCAGGTCCATCCCTCTGCGCAGACGATACGTCAAAGAGAAATTGAGAAATGACTATGAGAGAGGTGGTCCATGGAATGAAGAAGAATCCCTACAAACGGGCGGCGAGAGGTCTGGCCGTGGCGGAGAAGTGGATCATCGTTGTTGCGCTTGCCGTCGGCGTGGCGCTAACAGCGGTGAACGTTGTCTGCCGCTATATCTTTAAGGCGGATGTGAACTTCTCGTGGTCCGAGGAAATCGTGGTAGCGCTGCTGGTGCTGGCCTACATGGTCGGCGCCGCACTGTGCGCCGGTGAAGAGGGCGGCCTCATCAATATGACGATCTTCACCGGCAAGATGAGCCGCCGTGCACAGCTGATCATTGAGATCATCACCAACATCTGCCTGATCGTCTTCGGTGTGATCATTTTCATCAGCGGTTGGGATCGCTGCGCGGTAAAGATCGCCAGCGGACAGGTCACCACGGCGCTGGCTGTGCCTGACTGGATCTACAACGCATTTATCCCGCTGGGCGCGTTCCTGATGGTGATCCACACGGTGGAACGCATCCTGGACGGGATCGCTGAGCTGAAAGAGTTGAAGAGCGCAGACATGACGAAGGGAGGCGATGCTGCATGACGTATGCCATTATGCTGGGTGTTTTTGTGATCCTGCTGTTTCTGGGCGCACCGATCGCGCTGTCTCTGGGTATGTCCTCGCTGTTGGCCATCCTGTATAATGGGACGGGCATCAATGTTATCGCCGGCCAGATCTATGGCGGCATCGGCAAGTATCTTCTGCTGGCCGTTCCCTTCTTCGTCCTGTCCGGCAACATCATGGCGAAGGCCGGGATCTCCGACAGACTGATCGCCTTCATTGACGCGCTGCTGGGGCACCTGCGCGGCGGCATCGCAATGGTCTGCGTTGTGGTGGCCTGCTTCTTCGGCGCCATCTCCGGCTCCGGCGCGGCCACCGTGGCAGCTCTGGGCGTTATCCTGATCCCCGCCATGATCGAGCGTGAGAAATTCTCCGACCCCTTCGCACATGGCGTGGTGGCTGCCGCTTCCTCTATTGCGGTCATTATCCCGCCCAGTATTTCGTTTGTGATCTATGCGTCCCTCACCGGCGTTTCTGTGGGCGACATCTTTGTGGCCGGTATTCTCCCCGGCGTCATTATGGGCGTTGCCATGATCATCGTGGTGCAGATCTATGCCCACAAGCACCACCTGAAGCCCGCCCACCCCTGGAAGGGCTGGCGCGAGGTGTGGCGCACCTTCAAGAGCGCCTTCTGGGGGCTGCTGATGCCCGTCATCATTCTGGGCGGCATCTATGGCGGCGTTTTCTCCGCTACGGAGGCGGCGGCCGTGGCTGCGGTGTACGGCCTGTTCGTCGGTACCGTCATCTATAAGAAGCTGAAGTGGAAGGATATCGTGGAGCTTCTTTATGATACGGCCAAGAGCACCGGCGGATTGATGCTCATCATCGGCGGCGCAACGATCTTCTCCTACGCCTGCACGCGCTATGGCATTTCCACCAGCGTCCAGGCTCTGCTGGAGAACTGCGGCAAGGGCGGCTTCCTGGTCATCATCAACATCGTGCTGCTGATCGCCGGCTGCTTTATGGATGCGAACTCCAATATGTACATTTTCGTTCCCATCATGTATCCTGTCGCGCGGGAGTTCGGCATTGACCCCATTCAATTCGGCATGATCTGCACGGTCAACCTGGCCATCGGCCAGTTCACGCCGCCGGTCGGCACGAACCTGTTTGTCGCCTCCAGTCTGCGTATCCCCGGTCACCGTGTCGGTGTGGAGGGCGTGGCCAAGGCGTGCCTGCCCATGATCGCGGCGGCTGTGCTGGTGTTGCTGCTGGTCACCTATGTCCCGCAAGTTACCACGTGCCTGATTGGCGCATAACTTTCTCTCCCCCCCTTGCCGCCTGCCTGTACGCAGGCAGGCGGCCCCCGCCCAAGCATGCACCATATCAAAATGATTTATTTTAGGAGGAACTACTTATGAAAGCAAAAAGATTTCTGGCCCTCATTTTGGCGCTTGTCATGGCGCTGAGCCTCGTTGCCTGCGGTGATAGCGGCAAAACCCCTGCTGCGGACGGCGACAGCAACGGCGGCGGCGATTCCAGCTTCCCCAAGATGACATGGACCGCCGCTACCTCCGGCGCCGAGGGCTCCAACTTTGACGTCGGTCTGGAGAAGTTCAGCGAGCTGCTGCAGGAGAAGACCAACGGCGCTGTGAAGCTGGACATCTACTGCTCCGACCAGCTGACCAACGGCAGTACGGCGGACTCTGTGCAGGCCTGTATGGACGGCACCATTGATGTGACGTTCCAGGCCGATGGCATTTGGGGCAACTTTGACACCGTGTTCAACATCCCCAACCTGCCCTTCCTCTTTGACAGCTATGACGATGTGGACAGCAAGCTCATCAATGGCGAGGGCGGCAAGTACCTGATGAAGGCTATGGAGGATAAGTACAACGTCAAGTGCCTGGGCATTGGCGAAAACGGCTTCCGCTACCTCACCAACCGCAAGCACCCTGTCAAGACTCCTGACGATCTGCACGATCTGAAGCTGCGTATCGGCGGCGCTCCCATCCTGATCGCCACCTACGAGAGCTGGGGCGTGGACTACACCACTGCCGGCTGGGCTGAGGTCTACACCGGCCTGCAGACCAAGCTGTATGACGGGCAGGAGAACCCCATCGCCGTTGCCGATGCCAGCTCCATTCAGGAGGTGCAGAACTATGTGACCGCGTGGACGGCCAACTATGGCATCATGTTCATGGTCATCAACGGCGACCTGTACAACAGCCTTTCCGATGAGCTGAAGGCCATTGTGGACGAGTGTGCCAAGGAGGCCTGCGCCTATCAGGTGCAGTATACCCGCGACGAGTGCGAGGCGGCGCTACAGAGATGGGTCGATGACTACGGCATCGAGGTCTACGAGATGACGCCGGAGAACGCGGAGCTATTCCGCAGCAAGGCTCTCAAGGTGTATGACAAGTACACGGATTACCAGCAGCTCATTGATATGCTGAAGTAAGCAAGGTGCGGTTTGCCTGTGTGGAAAAGGAACCTGCATTTGTGGGAGGAATGATCATGAACATTGGATTTATCGGCCTTGGAAACATGGGACTTCCCATGGCGCGGCGGCTGCTGGAGAAAAGCGGCTGCCCCGTGTACGGCTTTGACATTGTGCCTGCCGCACTGGAAAAGCTGGCGGCGGCCGGCGGAACGCCTGAGCCGGACAGCGCAGCGCTGCTGGAAAAAAGCGATGTGATTTTTCTCAGCCTGCCCAGCAATGAGCTGGTACAGGCAAATCTGGAGGCAGCCGTTCAGCATTGCCGGAGCGGCGCCGTGGTCGTGGACACCAGCTCCTCAGTGCCCGCGGTCATACAACGCTGCGCTGCGCCGGCCGCTGCACGGGGCGTCGAGCTGATCGACTGCCCCGTCAGCGGCGGCGTAGACGGCGCCGAGAAGGGCACGCTGAGCGCCATGTGCGGCGGCAGCGAGGCGGCTGTGACACGGATTATGCCGCTGCTGACCTGCTTTGCCGCCCATGTGACGTATATGGGGCCTTTGGGCAGCGGCTATGCTGCCAAGCTGATCAACAACCTGATCGTTGGCGGTGAGATCACACTGATCGCCGAAGCGTTCGGCCTTGCGCGCCGGGCCGGCGTAGACCTGACACGGCTCATGGAGGCGCTGTCCGGCGGCGCAGCCGCCAGTCCCGTTCTGACGATGAAGGGTAGCAAGATGATCAGCGGAGATTACACAGCATCCTCCCGCGTGCTGATCCACCTGAAGGACCAGCACAACGCGCAGGAGATGGCACGCGCTCTGGGAGCCGATATCCCCGCCTGCGATTTGTCCACTTTGCTGCTGGAGAAGCTGGCGGATATGGGTCGCGGCAACGAGGATGTAGCGGCGGTCATCGACCTGTTCCAATCAAAAGTAGATCTTAGGAGGTTATGGAATGGCAACCTATGAAAAGGAATTTCTTCTGAAGGTCCTGGAAAACCTTTGGAAGGTCCGCAAATTTGAGCAGCGCGCCATGGAGGGCGGCCTCAAGGGTGAGATCAAGGGAAACATCCACGTCTGCCTGGGTGAGGAGGGCGCCGTTGTGGGCGCCAATATGGCGCTGGAATCCACGGATTATATCACGGCCAGCCACCGCGGCCACGGCCACTGCGTCATGAAGAGCGATGATGTGGAGCATACGCTGGCGGAGCTTTACGGTAAGGAAAGCGGTTTCTGCCATGGCCGTGGCGGTTCCATGCACGTCACAAAGGTGGAAAGCGGTCTGCTGGGCGCCAACGGCATCGTCGGCGGCGGCATTCCTCTGGCCACAGGCTCGGCGTTGGCATCCAAAATCAATCGGGACGGCGCGGTATCCGTGGCATTCTTCGGCGACGGCGCCACCAATCAGGGCTGCTTCCACGAGTGCATCAACATGGCGGCCGTCTGGAAGCTGCCCATTGTTTATTTCATTGAAAACAACCAGTACGCCGTGTCGACCAACATCCACACCACCTGCGCCACCTCCACGCTGGCCCAGCGCGCTCAGGGCTACGGCATCGAAGGCGATGTGGTGGACGGCACAGATGTGCTGGCCGTCTATGAGGCGATGCAGAAGGCTGTGGCCCATGCCCGCAGCGGCAAGGGGCCGGTGCTGCTGGAGTGCGATGTCTATCGCTACACCGGCCATTATGTGGGAGACCCGGGCAAGTATATGTCCGAGGCGTATAACGCGGCGGCTCATGAAAACGATGTGATCAACAAATTCAAGGCATACCTGCTGGCGGAGGGCGCTGCCACACAGGCGGAGATGGATGCCGTGGAGGCGGCGGTGGAGGCGCGTATGGAAAAAGCGTATCAGTTTGCGCTGGAGTCCCCGTTGCCCGATCCTGCCGATGTGCTGAAATACAACTATGCCTGTGACAACGAAAGGAGTGTTGTTCGATGAGCCGTAAGACTACTATGATCGCTGCCATCCGCGAGGCGATCGACGAGGAAATGCTCCGTGATGAAAACGTGATCGTTCTGGGCGAGGATATCGGGGAGCTGGGCGGTCCCTTCGGCTCGTGTATCGGCCTGCTGGACAAGTACGGTCCCGACCGCATTATCGCCACCCCTATCAGCGAATGGGGCTTCACCGGCATCGGCGTGGGCGCGGCCATGCGCGGCAAGCGCCCCATCATCGAGCTGATGTACAATGATTTTATCTCCGTCTGCCTGGATCCCGTGATGAACCAGGCGGCAAAGCTGCACTATATGACCGGCGGACAGGTCAAGATCCCCATGGTGATCCGCGCGCCCATGGGCACCGGCCGCCGCGGCGCGGCGCAGCACTCCCAGAACATGGAGGCGCTGTTTGCCCATATTCCCGGCCTGAAGCTGGTGTGCCCCTCTACGCCGGCTGACGCCAAGGGCCTGCTCATGACCGCTATCCGCGATGATGACCCCGTGGTATTTCTGGAGCACAAGCTCCTCTACCCGCAGAAGGTGGAGATGCCGGACGATGTTGCGCCGATCCCGCTGGGCAGCGCCAATATCCGTCGTGAGGGCAGCGATCTGACCATCCTTACGTGGGCCCGCCAGGTCAACTTCTCCCTGGAGGCCGCGGAAAAGCTGGCTGCCGACGGTGTGAGCGCGGAGGTCGTTGACCTTCGGAGTCTCGTCCCGCTGGACTGGGATACTATCCGCAACTCCGTCAGCAAGACCCACCGTGTACTGATCGCCGAGGAGGATGTCAAGCGCTGCGGCTTCGGCGCTGAGCTGTCCGCGCAGATCATGGAGGAGCTGTTCGATCAGCTGGACGCACCGGTGCGCCGCGTGGCGGCACTGAACTCCTCTGTGCCCTTCTGCGCTGAGCTGGAGGACGAGATCTATCCCAATCCCGAGCGCATCGCCGCCGAGGCAGCCGCTCTGCTAAAAGAATAAGGAGGCACATATGGCAACTGAGATCAGAATGCCGCAGTTCGGCGTTTCCATGGAGACTGGTACGGTCGCTCAGTGGCTCAAGGCCGAGGGAGATACCGTCAAGGCCGGCGATGTGCTGGCCAGCATCGAGACAGAGAAGCTGACCAACGACGTGGTCAGCGAGGTGGACGGTGTGCTGCTGAAGATCGTCGCGCAGGAGGGAGAGGATATCCCCGTGCAGGGACTGATGGCATATGTCGGTCAGCCCGGCGAGGCCCTTCCCGATGCCGGCGGCACGGCGGCGCCCACTGCCGCCGATACGG